>Ga0265298_10000513_pt1 | contig 57564 bp, 65 predicted proteins | sample AusTroGonzalo_MG_3_FD_193486 | JGI IMG/M metagenome (GOLD analysis project Ga0265298, IMG submission 193486) | Bovine rumen microbial communities from tropical cattle in Woodstock, Queensland, Australia - Gonzalo_01 | ecosystem: Host-associated > Mammals > Digestive system > Stomach > Rumen ... | reverse complement strand
GAAGAACCAAAAGAAAACATAGTCTTTGCTAAAAGAACAGCACAGAATGTTCCAGAAAAACACAATATTCAATATATGAAACGCACTCCAAACTTTGAAAAGATTATGGAAGCTGTCGGACCGGAACCAAAAAACACTGTAAGCTTAGATGATTATACAGTTAATGACATATTAGATTGCGTGGATACAATCGAAATGTTTTTAGGTTGGGATTATGAATATGAAACAGAAAAGGCAGATTATATTAAGAAAGAACTTAATAATATCCATAAGCAATTATATGCCCTAGCAGATTATATGGAAAATAATAGTATCGAGGTATAAGTATGGATTATAATACAATATGGCAAGGCTTACAAGGACAACCAGAACCAATTCCTATACCTGTAAGTGAACAGTTTGTAAATATATGTGAACAAATAAATATGTCGCTTGGTCCGCAACAATGGGTATCTATTAAAGAACAACTTGAAGTAATAAGAGATGACCTTGATAATATACATTGTGATATAGAATCAGAGGACCATCGCTATTGCTATGAAGATTGGGACACAATAACTTGTAACATTAGAAATATGCAAACATATATTGATAAGATAAAAGAAATATTAGCAAAATATATTAAGGAAGAAAATGGATAATACTACAAGATTATACGAACAATTAAAACAGTATATAGGTAATACTGAACATCCTTTATCAGATATAGAAAAACTATATAACAAGTTTCAAACTATATTTGATTTAAAAGAAATAGCAGAATTTAAAAATGCTATGGGAGCAGAACCTTATACTCCATCACAGTTCGTACATCTTGCATCTTCTATGAAGCGCTCATTTATTGAAGGATATCTTTTAGCTCAAATAGAACAAAAGCGAAAAGATATCCGTGACGTATATAATATGTATAAACAGGAACAAGAATGTCAGAAGATAGAAACCAAGAAAGAATCCAAGACCTCCTCATAGACTATGGCTTTGATAATGAGATAGATGTAGATAATTGTAATGAAGAAGTTAAAAAAGAAAAGACACCTAGACTACGTTACACAAGTTTATCTCCTTTAGAAGCAGTAGAACAAGAAAAACTTCGTAAGAAAAATGAAGCAGAGTTTAGGTCTTGGTTAATAAAAAATAAACCAGAATCTTCTGTGCTAACAGCTATCGAAACCAACACAGCAACAGGAGTTCCTGATTTATATGGCTGCTACTGTGGTCATAGTTTCTGGTTTGAATGTAAGTCTTTAATAGTACCTCGGCCTTCTTATATAAGAGGTACTCAATATGTCTTTATGAAGAAACTTATTGAAGCAGGGGGTAATGCTAAAGTAGTAACACAATACTTCAATACTCAAACAAATAAATTAGCATCTATTCATTTGTTTAATGCAAAAAATATTGTGTGCCATCCAATAGAATTTTTCACAACATATAGGTCATCAGAGCGTTTACATTTTCCAAGAACTTTAAAACCTGATTATATATGGTATTATGACAAGCAAGATAAAGAAGATTTAAACTATTTCTATCAAAGATTATTTCTTGACAGTGATGATTTTATATGGTAAATTTTATATATAAGAAAGAGGAAAGATTATGGAAGATACAAATCAGCTAATATATAATTTAGCTACACGTTTATCAGAAGCAAGAGAACAAAAGAAACAAGCAGAAGAAGAAGTAAAGAATTTAAACACAGTTATAAAAGAGATAGAAGAAAAACAATTAGCGCCCTTATTGGACGAACAACAGATATCTAAGATATCCATCAATGATTTAGATATATCTAAATCAGTGGTCTATCGAGGTGGCTGTACAAAACATTCCGATAGAGATGCTTTCAAATACTTGTTTGATACGGATAATCAAGGAGCTTTAAAACAATATTTAATCGTTGATTTAGCCGTTTGCCCCGAAGCAGCATTTGTGCTTGATGATAATGATGTTCCTTATACAACCGAATACTCAATCCATCACGCAACTTTAAGCAGTATCTTAAAAGAACTTATAGAGTCGGGTAAGTTCTCAACAGAGGATATAGATAAGTACGGTGTTTATATCCAACCGCAAGTTAAAGTGAAACAGAAAGATTAGGAGAAAAACAAATGGCAAAAGAAAAGACAGCAGAAACAGCAGTAGTAGCAACAGTTGAACAAAGAACAGAATTAACAGCTCCGGCAGAAGCTCCTGCTTTCGTAGTTGAAACAGAAGCACAAGATATGATTATACCTTTTCTAAAGGTTGTTCAAGCTCAATCTGACGAAGTAACACCAGGTAAAGATAAATACAATGAAAATGTAAGACCTGGTAACATTTATGATGCTACAACAAGAACTGTTTATAATAATCCTGAAATCATTATCTGTGGTCTTAAAAGATACTATGGAGAATGGAAAGGTGATGTTAGAGGGGAACTTGTTGGCAAACATAAAGTTGATTCTGACGTAGTAAAAAATGCTAAGAAGATACCTCAAACTTCAGCAAAAGGTATTCCTTATTTCGATTTAGAACATAATGGAAATAGATTAGAAGAAACTTTCGGTGTTGTTTGTGTAGTTAAAAACAACGGCAGTATTCTTCCTGCTACATTCACATTATCTAAATCATCTTTTACAGTAGGTAAAAGCTTGAATACAATGTTAGCAATGTATCAAAGCCAAGGTATACCAAAGTTCAACTTCAAAACAAACTCAAGACAAAATGACAAAGGTTCTTGGTTCGTCCCTGTTTTTGATTTCGCAGGATTTGAAACAGACCCACACGTTATATCATTAGCAGCAACTTTACAACAGGGAGTAGACAAAATTATTTTCTCTGCTCAACCTGAAGAACAAGGTGATGCTATTGAAAACGAAGAAGTTGTCTAACATCCTTTAGATTTAATCATTGTAAAGAACCCTGTTATGCTTTAGGGCATAGCAGGGATTCATAAAAAGATATCTTATTAACTCTCTACTTATTCGATTTTCACTCGGCTGTGTACTTCTAGTTAGCTAATTCCATAATCGTTCTGATAGCATAGCCGAGTTTTATTAGGAGCATAAATGTCCGATATAAAAGATTTAAAGCGCATAGAAAAACTAATGAATTTATTCAAAGGCAGTGAATTTGCACACGGCATTTATGTTGAAGCAAAAACTAATGACCCTTTGAAACCTAAAGTAAAAGGCAAAGCTGCCACTGTACCTCAAGGCCCAACAATAAAACAATGGACAGATCATTATGAAGGCAGAGCAGGATTAGGTATAATCCCTATAAATGGTAATGATGAATGTTATTGGGGTGCTCTTGATGTAGATGGAGAGTTAGATAACAACAAAGAACCATTACATAAATGGGATTGTCTTAATAAAGATGGCTCCGTAAATCACATCTTATTACAAAAAAGAATACAACAATTAAAGATACCTCTAGTGTGCTGCTACTCTAAATCTAAATCAGCACACTGTTTTTTATTTCTAGCAGAGCCTATACCTGCTATGGCTATGCGTTCCATCCTAGAAGAATTTGCAAGTAAACTTGGAGTAGGTGGTTGTGAAATATTTCCAAAACAAGACAAGATAAATAGAGAGCAAGGTGGCTTTGGTAATTGGTTAAACATGCCATACTTCAATGGAACTCGTGTAGGTATATTGCTACAAGGCGAAGAACTTATCGAACAAAACATAGATGACTTTCTTGACTATGCTTATATGCGCAGATTATTACCAGAGCAATATGAAAAACTAACAGGTTCTATGAAATCAGATATCGAGAAGATGGAACAAATTCTTGTCGGTGCGCCACCATGCCTGCAACATATACTAGCTAATGGTATATCAACAGGAAGCAGAAACTCTGTTATGTTTAATGTAGCAGTATATTGTCATAGAAGATATGGGGATACATTCCAAGATGAATTTAAAAAGATACATGACCAATATGTTACTGACCCATTAAGTTTTTCAGAGTTACAAACTATATGTGATTCAGCAAAGAAAAAAGAATACCAATATCAATGTAAAGATTCTTTACTAAAGAAGTACTGTAATGCTAATGTATGTATGGAACGTGACCACGGTATTGATTTCTCAACAGAAATTAAAACTTTAAAATCAGCAACAAGAATATTAACAGAACCTTACATCTATGCAGTAGAATTAGAAATGGATGCAGGATTACCAATGACAGTATATGTAGATACAGATACTCTGTTCGACCAGAATGCTTTTCGTAAAGCTTGCTCTATTCAACTACATAAAACATTCTGTCCTGTTAAGCCTAATCAATGGAATCAAATATCTGTCAATCTAATTAACTCTGCTGTTAATCAAGAACCTGCATTTGAGATGACAAAAGCAGGGCAGTTATTTAAGAACTTACAATTATATATCAGTAATAGAATACAATACAATCGTGAAACATTAAAAGAAGATGAAGGTGTATTTCACGATAAAGACAAACATAAAATCTATTTCCGCCTTGATGGTTTCCGTACCTTTCTAATTCGTAAAGGAACAATAACTCAAAGCAAAACCAGATGGGCAGTTAATAAAGAACTTACTGATTTAGAAATACCAACAGATGAAATAAATTTAGACACAGGCTTATCTGTTAAAAAGCGCATTGGTATAACAGAAGAAATATTAAAAATAAATAGAACAACACACACTGTCAAAGTAATACCGGATGAATATATAAAACTAGAACAACTAATACAAACGAAATATGAGGATGTAGTATGACAAGACCAAAAAAGAATTTAGCAGACTTAACAAGAAAAGAAAAAGCTACAGTACTTGATGAAAGCATAGCTTCATCAGTTGTAAGTTTCATGCTGCACATGCCTGAATATCGTATAGTACAAATACGATATCAAAATAAATATAGGGACCGAGTAAATACAAATGCAAAGAATTATAGAAAACGAATACGAGAAAAAGAAATGCAAGTATTCGGAAAACCTTATGGTACACATAAAGGATGGTCTAAAGAAGAAGAACGTATACTACTTGAGTATGTCAAAAACGGACACACTCATCAAGAGATAGCACAAAAATTAAACAGAAGTACTTACTCTGTTTCAAAAAAATATTTAAGATTGATAAAGGAACAAGAACAATGTCAGATGAATCAATAAAACAAGACCCCTCATATAATTTATTAGAAACTTTAAAACTTGCTACTACAACATCTGATTTATTATCTGATGAAGAAAGAGAAACACATGATTTAGTTTTAAATACTTTTGAAAAAATAGCAAGTAATAATATGTTTGGTTCTATGAAAGCAGTAATAGATACTGTGGCAGATGAACTAAACATGCAACCTTCTGATATAGCAAAAATATTAGACGCTCATTATACAGAGGAAGAAAATAAAGATGCCCTTGACTCCTAAGAATACTGATATTATTCTAGCAGGACCTGGTGTAGGAAAAACAACAGAACTGTTAAGAAGAATAGAAGAAGCATTAGCTAAAGGCACAGACCCAACAGAAATAGCTTTCTTTTCTTTTTCAAACACAGCAGTTAATGAAGGTCTTGACAGAATAACAAAGAATAAAAAATATACTAAGCTGCAATTTAAATACTTTAAAACATTGCATGCTATGGCTTTGCATATATTAGGATTTAATTCTAAACAAATAATGTCCGTAGGATTAAAGTTTAAATTTGCAGCAGAAGCAAATTTAAAACTTGCACCAGTATCAAGTTTTTACAGTGCACGAAGAATGCCGACTCCTGATGATACCTTACTAGACAATCTTGATAGCGCTCGTCAACGTAATATGTCTATCAGAGAATACTGGATTGCAAATCATATTGATGAACCATCAGCAGCATACGCAGAACAGATTGCTGATATGTATAGTAAATTTAAAATTGCTAATGGTGTAATTGATTTCACTGATATGATTTGCTTAGCTAATAATTCTGAATGGGAACCTCCTAGATTTAAATATATGTTTATAGATGAAGCACAAGATTTATCAACACAACAATGGCTATTCGTAGAGAAGTTAATTAAGAACACAAAGAAAATAGTTATTGTCGGAGATGAAAAACAAGCTATCGCAGGATATGCAGGAGCAGACCCAGATTACTTTTTAAACATAGAAGGAAACATACATGTTCTTGACCAAAGTTATAGAGTACCTGAAAATATATATAAGCTTGCTCGTAAGGTTGAAAAGAAAATGATTAAGACAAACAATGTCTTATGGAAACCCAGACCTTTAGAACAAGGTGAAGTAATGCCCGGAGAAGTAATTAGAATACGGGACTTACCTATACGAGAAATGCGCCTTGGCAAATGGTTATTATTAACAAGGACTAATGCGCAGCTCGGGGACTTTAAAGATTTTATGTTTAGATATTGTGATGATATAGCTGCATCTTTTACAATTGATGGTAAACCACCAATAGATACGGATGTGTTTAAAGCTATAGACATATTTAACGTAATGAAGATAGACCCCAGAGCATCTAAATTTGATTTCATAGAAGAAGATTCTTCTGATAATACAGATAGGAAAAACAAGAAATATACTTTCATAAAAATATTAAAAAAGTTTATTTCTTCAGAAGAACCATACTCAACAAAGCTAGATAAAACATTCTTACATAGATTTAGCTATGTAGATTGGATTGAAGCTTTTGATAAAATTCCGTATATGGAGAAGAAGTATATAGCACATATTCTTCCTGCTTATAAAAAGAATCCTAAATTATTTGATAACCCTAATATAAAGTTATCTACTATTCATTCTGCCAAAGGAACAGAAGCAGACAATGTAGTGCTGTATAATGTTTTAACTGAACAGATATATAATAATTGGTTGCAAGATAAAGAAACTAAAGATGATGAATTGAAAGTATTATTTGTAGCAATAACAAGAGCACGAAAAAGATTATATGTACTGACACCGGAAAACAGGAAACATACTTTTGGAGATATATTGGAATGAAAAAAGAACATTATGTAGCAACAGACCCAATTAGAAAATTTAAAAAAGACCACCATGTAACATGCAGCAGTAAACAAATTTGCAATAAGTTTGGTTATCAACCTACGGAAGAATGTATCAAAACAAATTGTCCTTTCGCAGATATCAAAGAGATAGAGATAGAAGTAACACCAAAAGGAATGGCAAGACAAGTAACCTTATATAATTTCGTAGATTTTTAAAGGAGTATCAATGAAAGTTTTTCAAATTACTAATATGATATTAGAATATAACAGAAGGACACAAAGTATAAGACAGCACATGGCTAACTACAGAGAATATAAATACTTTGACAACAATGATGAGATGGCTGAACAAGAATTGCAGCTCGCTGAACAAGAAGAACAAGAACTTGGCAAGTTTTTAAATATGGAAATCTAAAGAAAGCTAGACGTAAAACCTAGCCAGGGCATCCGTCATGATACCCTAACATCTTGTCACATTGTCAAGTTATTATTATATTATAGAATAATGTTGGACATTTAGATAAAGGAAACTCAAATGGGCTTAGATATGTATTTAGAAAGAGAATATTATCTCTATAATTGGTATAAAAAGAATGTAAATGAAATAGAAATAACTCATGAAAAAACAAATAATAGTAATAACTTTTACACATTTACAATACCATTAGATAGATGTAAACGTATCATATTAATGGAGCATCAATGGCGCAAATCAAACGCAATACACAAGTGGTTTGTCGACCACGTTCAAGAAGGTAATGACGATTGTGGAAGATACTGGCTTAGCATTGATAAATTAAAGGAATTAAAAGATACTCTTGAAAAAGTAATAGCACTTCGATATGAAAATTTATCAACAGAAGAACTAGAAGAAAAATGTGAAGAATTATTACCAACTCAAGAAGGCTTCTTTTTCGGTAATACCAACTATTCAGAAGATTATTTCGGTGATATTATGGATACATTAAATACATTAGATAGAATTTTAGCAGAAGAAAACCCAATAGGAGAGTTCTATTATTCATCATCTTGGTAGTTGACATATCAAGTTTAGGATAGTAGAATTAGGATATAACTATGAGAGAATTACCAACTATAAACCCAAACCAACCAATAGCAATAGACCTAGAAACATGTGACCCGGAGCTTCGTACATTGGCACCTGGCTACATTTGCAAAGTAGGATTCGTTGCAGGTTTTGCCATAGCTGCTAAAGAAGGTTCTTTTTATATTCCGGTAGGTCATGCCGAAGGATACAATTATGATATGATAAGAGTAGTAGAGTGGCTAAATAAAATTTTATCTGCTGATACAGATAAAGTAATGCACAACGCACAATATGATTTAGGTTGGCTTAAATATGTAGGAGTACAGGTACATGGTAAAATTTTTGATACGATGTTGGCTGCTGCTTTACTTAATGAAAATCGCAGGGTATATTCTTTGGACAGTATTGGACAGGAGTATCTTGGCGAAGGAAAAAATGAAGTAGCATTGGAAAGCGCTGTCAAAGCTAAATTTGCCAATGTAAAAGCACATAAAACAAAGATAAGATTAAAAGAAAAAAATGTATCAAATTATGCTCCATTTTATGAAGCAAAAATAAGAATATGTCCTCATTTCGACCTGTATCCACCTGAAATACAAAATCACTATGACATTGTTGGACACGAGTTGGACAAACATGGACATGCACTTTTCAAAGTGCCAACAAGAACAGAACGAGATATAAAAGGTTTACTATGGTCTGTTGATGCTGACACAATGGGAAGTTATCCTATACAAGACGTCGACCTAACATACCGTTTATATAAACATTTTCTACCTCTGCTACAACAACAAAACTTAATGACTGTAATGAATTTAGAAAATGAATTACTTCCTTGTTTACTCGAGATGAGAGAACAAGGTGTTAAAATAGACCTTAAAAAAGCTGAAGAAATAGATAAAGACTACACACAACAACTTCTATCTGCCCAGAAGGAGTTGGACGACATAGCAGGCTTTAGTGTTAATGTAGATGCAGAAACAACTTTAGTCCAGTTATGTGAAAAGCTTAATTTAAAATATCAATTAACTGCAAAAGGTTCCCCGTGCTTTGACAAAAACAATTGTCCACAGCACAAAGCTTTTGATTTGGTATTAAAAATTAGAGCTTTGAATAAAGCAAGAAATACCTACATCCGTGGGTATTTCTTCGCTATGTCGTATAATGGTCGTATTCACGGACAATATAATCAATTAAAATCTGATGAAGGTGGCACCGTGACAGGGCGCTTATCTGCATCTAATCCAAACTTACAAAATATTCCTGCTCGTGGTGAGTTTGGTAAAATAATGAGAACTATGTTTATTCCTGATTCAGATAATGAAGAATGGCTATGTATGGATTTCTCCGGACAAGAACCAAAAATGTTAGTTAATCTTGTTTTAATGCTTGATAATATATTAGGTACAAAGAAAATAAAAGATGAGGTGACAGGTGAGATACGAGTTGAACATACGACAGGATTTCCCGGTGCTAATTTGGCACGTCAACCCGAGTTCTCGGGAAGAAAAGCTGATTTTCATACCGCAGTCGCAAAAATATGTATGGACACCGAAAACAAACATAACGGTGTCAATGTTTCCCAAGAAGAACTTGAACAACAAGCTGCCGCCTTTCGTTCCAAAGCTAAATCTATTGGTTTAGGTACAATGTATGGTTCCGGTCCTGCTAAAATTGCAGAAGGTATGCAAGCAAAAGGAGTACCAATTACAGTAGAAGAAGCTCGTGATTTGCGTAATCAAGTATTAACAGCAATTCCTTTTTTAGATGCTGTAAATAAGTATGTAATGGAATTAGCAAAGCGCAGAGGTTATGTATTAACCTTGTTAAAAAGACGTGGCAGATTTGATATATGGGAAATTCCATTATGGGATATAGAACGAGGTTCTGTTCCAACACCATATTTTAAATCTATGGAAGAAGCTAATAAGTGGATGTACAGCGCTGATGGTACAGAATTTGCACAGAAACATAAATGTACTTTTGGCAGACCACAAAGAGCTTTTTCATATAAAGCTTTAAATAAAATAATACAAGGAAGTTCTGCTGACCAAACAAAAACAGCTATGCTTCATTTGTATAAACGTAATCAAATGGAAATACCTGCTCTCGATATTTATTATAGAAGGTCCTCTGTAGAACCTCCTAAAATGCGAGTTCAGGTACACGATGAAATTAATTTTTCGATAAGGCCCGGTGAAAATATAGACTGGTATCAGGATACAATGGAGCATAGCTTTCCACTACAAGTAGAAAGTGTAGCCGAACCTGGTACCGGTAAGACTTGGGCAGAAGCAAAATAGACATCGGAGGATTATATGTACTGCATTACTATAGACGACAAAGTTATCAAACGATATCCCTTCAAGCTCCAGTGTATCTGTTGGTTGTATTTAAAAGGATGGGTACATTCCGGTTATGGCGATTTCTATGATAACAACAAATACTACTTTATAGTTAATCCTCTTTGCCCCGATGCCAAAGTGAAAATAGTTAAGGAGGATACCATTGGCAAAGGAACATTATGACTATCGTGCTGATTTAGCAGAGATAGATGAATTTTGTTCTTACCTTGACGAAATCTTAGAGGATGAAATAGCTACATCTTGGACAGTGCTAAAACATACAGAAAGCTACATTATATATGAAAACTGCATAGGTGAAACACGAACAATTAGTGCAAAATATATTGATGAGATTTTTAAGGAGAAATAAATGTGTACTGAAAAGGATTTTACCTTTAAAACCAAACCATTAAAACATCAACTTGAAGCTTTAAAACGCTCCTGTAATAAAGCTAATTTTGCATATCTAATGGAAATGGGATGCGTTGATGGAGAAACTGAATTTTTATCTAACCGAGGTTGGATTAAATTCAAAGATTTCAATCTCGATGCTTGGGAAGAACCCTTATTAGTTGCACAGGTTGAAGATTCAGAAACAGAAGAATACACTTCTGTTTCATTTCGACAACCTATCTCGTATATAAATAAAGAAGTACCTGAAATGTATTCCTTTTATGCCAATGCTTCGTACCAAAGACACCCAGGTCATAGACCTGATTTAGAAATCAAAGTGTCACCGGAGCACAATATGAGATGTCGCCTTAAATCTTGGAATGGAACAACACTACAGCATAGAGATGATGATATTACGGCAGAACAATTAACACATCATCTAAAACCTATCGAAGAAATCAAACGACAATCTTTAGATGGTTATAACGCACAGATATTACAGTGCTGCACTAAATATAATGGAATTAAAGACTGTATAAACAAACTTGATATTCCGGACATTGTTAATCTCAATGAATGGGAACTCCGTCTGCTTGTAGCAATTATGGCAGACGGAAACTTCCCTCATAAATTTGACAATCGTTGCCAAGTTGAATTTAGAAAACCAGAAAAAATAGAACGCTTTGAAAAATTATGTATTAAAGCAGGAGTTATTGCTGTAAGAGAATTGATAAGAGGTGGCCTTGCTACTCGCTTCAATTTAATAGCACCTGCTCGTAAAAAAATATATGATGAAGATTTCTGGTTATTATCTCCAGAACAAATGGATATAATATTTGATGAAGCTTTCTTTTGGGACGGGTCGATAGAAGAAAAGAGATATAGATTCTATACCATACATAAACAGAGCGCTGATTTTATTCAGTTTCTCTGTTCAATGCATGGTTATAAAACATCTATTATAACAACTACTTCTAACGATGCTCCGTATTACACAGTACAATATAATCCAAAGAAACATATAAAAGAAGCTCTGCTCCCTGACGATATCTACACTAAATTAGTTGGTTATGAAAAACAAAAAGGAGGACAAGTATTTTGTTTTCGTATGCCATCAGGACAATTATTATTACGACGTAATAATAAAATCTTTGTTACAGGAAATTCAGGAAAGACAAAAGTTATCATTGATAACATGACTTATTTAAAACAGAAGAATGTTATTTCTGGTGCACTCGTTTTAGCTCCTAAAGGAGTGTATCGTAACTGGAGTACTGTTGAAATTCCTAAACACATGCCTGATGAAATCAACTATGAAATACTTGTATGGAGAGCAGAAGCTACATCATCGGCAAAGACTCGATTGAAAGAACAAATTAAAAATTGGGACGGCCAGTCATTCCCAATTCTTGTTTTTAACATTGAGTCTTTGCGCTCTGATGGTGGTATTGAAGTTATAGATTTATTTATTAAAAAGCATAAGAATAAACTTATGGGGATAGTAGATGAATCTACCTGTATTAAAAATCATAAAGCAAAAAGAACTAAAAAAGCATTACAAATAGGTGCTGCTTGTAGAGTAAAACGTATTGCTACAGGCTCACCCATAACTAATTCACCTCTTGATTTATATTCTCAATTTGCGTTTTTGAATAAAGCTATTCTTGGTTGTGGCTCTTATTATGCTTTCCGAAATGTATATGCAGAATTTCAAAAGATACCGACAAGGACAGGACAATACTTTGACAAGTTAATAAAGTATAAAAATTTAAACGAGTTATCAAAACGTATAGCAGATTTTTCATATCGTATAACTAAGAAAGAATGTCTTGATTTACCTGATAAAATATATATGACTCGTGAAGTAGAACTGACAAAAGAACAAATCAATTTATATAATCAGATGAAACATTTATCTTTTACTCAATATGAAGATGAAATAATGTCTGTTCAAATTGCGCTTACAAAAATATTAAGATTACATCAGATATTATGTGGTTCTTTTACTACTGACACAGGAGAACATAAACAAGTACCTAATAATAGATTAGCTGTTTTAGAAGAAACATTAGAAGAATGTGGGACTAAAACAATTATATGGGCAAACTATTTACAAAACATAGACGATATCAAAGCACTCCTTACTTCCAAATATGGTGCCGAATCGTTTGTTACCTACACCGGTGCTGTATCTTCTGAAGATAGACTCGAAGCTATAAAACTGTTCCAGAATATGAACTCTCCCGTTCGATTCTTCCTAGGTAATGTCCAGACGGCAGGCAGAGGAATTACTCTGACAGCAGCCCAAACAGTTATATACTTTTCTAATAATTATTCATTAGAAATGCGTCAACAATCAGAAGATAGAGCACATAGAGTAGGTCAAAAGAATCCTGTTACTTATATTGATTTAGTAGCAAGAGGAACATTAGATGAAAAAATTATACAAGCATTACTTGCAAAAAGAAATATAGCAAACGAAATACTACACGACGATTTAGAAAGTTGGATAACATTATGATTGAAATCACAGTAACACCACAACAAAAAAGAGCACTTGATTTATTTTATGAAGGAAAAACTTATCAAGAAATTGCTTTAGCACTAGGAGTATCTTATTCGAGAGTAATAAATATCTTGAATAATATACTTGTTAAAACAAAAACTTCTTCAAGAAAAGAATTATTACTTTTAAAAGACCAAATTACATATAATATTGTTGAAAAGTAATAAACTTTCTCTCTATAAACTCCGTAATACTAATACAGCCTATTAGAAGGTCATTTAAGAAGGGTTACTTATTTTTAGGATAAATACCCTTACCGACCTTTAAATAGGCTTCTTATTTTTAAATCTGAGAGGTCAATTTTTTAATCGGAATGATTTGTAAACAATAAAGAACGAATTTCTTTTAAATCATTTTTAATTTCGTTAATATCATCTTTAATTTCTTCAGCAATTTCTTTTGTTGCATATTCTTCTCTAATTTCTTTTTTAATTTCTTGCTTCATTAAAAGAAGTTGCTCGGGTGTTACAAATATTTTATTCTTAAAAATAAATGCAAGCACTACTATAATAACAGGTGCATAACTAATTGCGTACTGTTCCATTTGTTCCATTTTTCAATATATTCCTTTTTACTGTTGCTACATCTTCTGCTATGGTTTGTAAAACTTCTGAATCAACAATATTGTTTAATACCATATCTTTTTTTATATTTTTAATATCTTCTTCGCATTTCTTTAAATGCTTACATTTTAAACAAGACTTATTAATGTATGTTTTCATAAGATTAGCAAATAAAAAAAGAATAAAACTCAAAATAAAAAAGCTACCAATAATAAGAATATTTCCTTGTGTATCAGAAATAGTTAGATGAGAAATATCTTGATTTACATTCTGAATACTACCTGCATTTTTTGACATATTGTTTGTTATTGTAGTCATTATCTAAACCTTATTTGTTGTCGTGAACGAGTATAACTAATTCCTGTTCCGGGAGCACCAGTAAGGTCTATGTTTAAAATACTTTGTCTGGCATTTGATTTATAGGAAGCACTTGTTAGTTTTTCTCCTTGATTTACTATACTTGTTCCTACGTTTACCAGAGATTCCCCCACTTTGTTTTTAACAGAAGTCATTGTCATAACACTTACAATATATCATATTTAAAAAAGAAATGCTACCGCTATTGGTAGCATTTTTTATTAGGAATTAATGCTATCTTTTTTCATGTGTGCTAATACCCATCTATATGCTCTTTCAGACGCATCGAAATAAGGAAAATCGTTATCTCGTAAAGCATCAAGCGCCATCAATATAATTTTTGTAGAATCATTAACACGGTGATAAAAGTCGCCTTTAAATATATTAGACATCATAGCTATGTCGTAATCATAAAAATCTTCTTTATCTATATCTATATATTCTTTAACAACTTTTAGTATATCTTCTTTAGACCAAGGGTCTAATATCCTGTCTTTATTATCTTTGATATACATTAAACCAGTATTATACATATCATCATCGACAATATGACAACCGTATTCTTTTTCATACATTATACGAGAGTATTGTTCTGGCATGTTATTGCGCCAATGATTTATTAAATGCTGCGCAAATTCAGGGTCCTCTTTTAATTTACGCATATATATTTCATCTGCTTTTGTAATATCAAACATATTTACCTCCTGCATCTTTTACAAGGAGTCGTTAATAATATTACATAAGGGTCCCCTTCAGTTGGTACAATATACATACCTACTGCTCTACGAGGAACTTTATCAGAATATATCTGTTCTCCAAATTTATTTTCTAAAGTTACATAAGTTCCATTAACTCCGACTGTAACAGGAATCGGAGCAGTAGGAACAGAAGATATTTCAGCGCATCTTTTAAAATAATAAGGAGTAAGATTTGATATGTTTGTGTCATTTGTTGTATTTAATTGTAAAATAGTTCCTGCATTAACTACAGTTTCTACTACATGTGTGTTATAATAACAAGGTGACATAGTTGTAGCCTTTCTTCTTCTTCATAGTGTATACGATGACAACTCAAAGTGGGGGAAACAATCCCCCACTTTTATTGTCTAAAATCCGCAAGCATTACAATTACAGAATGGAGATGCTCCTGCATTGTATGTTGAAGCTTGAGGGTACTTCACCATACCGGAAACAGCGTTCTGCAACTGAAGTGCCGAAATTTGCTGCTGTAAATTTTCTATCTTATTTTGAGATATAGCATCAAGAACTTTTTGTGTTTGTGCTGTTGTATTAGCATTGATAGCTGCTGTATTCAAAGCTGCATCATATCTACTTTGTGCTATGTTTGCATTTGTAGCAGCACCTACTTCTTGAATTAACATCTTAGTATCACAGCAACACTGATTTTGATTTGCTATAGCTTGTTGTTGTGACATAGCAACACCATATACATCTCTCGCTAATTCACTATACTTATCATTTAATACGTTTAAAGTATCGTGAAAAGTTTGATTTGTTGCTGCTACTGCTTGAGCAGTACCACCAGAAACAGCATTTAAAATATCACGGTTTTGGTCTAACAAGTTTGAATAATTAAACCCACCTTGTACTTGGTCACGAGTTGCTACGTTTTCTCCTGCTGCATAAGCTGCACCACGACCACCAAAGAAATTACCGAAGCCGCCACCTCCGAAAATAAATAAAGCGATAATTACGATACCCCAAATCCAACAGGAACTTCCACCTGAAAGGCCACCAAGACCACCGGACATAAGGGCAACATCTGAAGCTGACAAATCTGCCATAGTGTTTTCCTTTCTATTTAATAATACCTATCTTTCGAGCCATACCAATAAGACCATCTACGTCTATATTTGGTGCTTGCTCTTTCAAGGCATTACGAGCATAGGCTTCCCATTTTTCAGGAGATGTATTTTGTAATACACTTAAAGCCTGTGCTAATCCCGGTTTGCCTGACAACATAGCAGCAGCAGCTTGAATTGGATTTTGGGATTTAGATACTGCTCCTAGAAATTGCATTAAGTTAAAGTTCTGCATCTTTATTTCCTTTCTTGCTTACAGGTTTTTCTAATTTTTTATTAAGCTTTGCGAGCTGTTCTCGTATTGCTTGCAATTCCTGTTCTAGTGGATTAGGAGTTGATGCTTGTTCAGGAGGTTTCACCAATTGATATTCTCTTATAGGTGCTGCACCGGTTGCATCTGTTTGCTTTACATAGATACAATTTGCTGCTTTGTTATAAAAGAAAATAGGATTACCTAACATATCAGCAGGTGTAGCTTTTGCTTCATCAATATTTGAAACAAATAAAATACGACCACTATTATATTGTGGTTGAGTATTGATATATTGATTAAAGGGATATGGGGAATTATACATAAAAAGACCTCCTATACTTACAGTATAAGAGGGATGGATAGAATAATTTTACTAAGTTTATATCATTAAAATGCGATTAAAATGCGACCGAGTTTTATCAAGTATTCGGTTATGCATATTGTTATATTTGTTTGTGCCACAATGTAGCATAATGCAAATGACAGGAACGCTTCTTTCATTTAAATACCTTTCTTTAAATAATTTTATTTCTTCTTCATTTAATCCTACATTATCAATTACATCTTGCAAAACACCTTTACAAGAACTTTTTAAAAGCTGTTTCATTTCTTTTCGTGTTTGAATCATTACTCCAGTCCATATAAAGGATATTGCCTTAACATAATTGTATCACACGGAACTTGTACTATAAGTCCTTTTCCTTTAGCAAAGAATAGAAGTTCTCTTACATTTTCATATTGCAAGAATCTTTGTTCTGTATCACTTTGAAAGCGCATACCATATAAATGTAATTCTTCGTAACCTTCTAATATAGCATAAGCTATTAACCAAGAAGCAGTATTATTAAAATATTTTCCTCCTACTAATTCAATACATTTTTCAAAAGGAAAATCTTCTTGTTTTATGTCTGCTCTAGAATTTGGTTTTACTTTATGTAAATCAAACCAAGTTGTTACTCTTGGTATTTTATAACAATCAATATGATAGTTATAGGTCCAAATATCAAAAGACTTATCTGAAAAAGGCGCTTCAAATTTAGTTTCTAATTTACCAAGTATCGCTACCTTTTTCATAATTTAAAATATTGCTTTCTATTATGTTCTTTATTATATGATATGTGAACCCAGTAATCATGCTCATTGATACATTGGTCAAATTCAATTCCTGAATTAAGAATAAAAGCAGCTAATCGAGAAGCAGTCATACCTTTAACTTGTATGTCTGCTGCTTGGCCTGTAAGATGTTGCGACTTTTTAACTCCTGCTACCATATCATTTAAATGAGAACAACGGTATCCACTTGTCACAATAATAGGTTTGCCAAGTTTATCTCGAATAGGTTGTAATACATTGACAATAAGTAGCATTAGATTATCGGCAACCCCCATTGGGGGTGTATTATTTATCCCGGCCTTCATAGCTGTTTCTGATTTACATAATTCTGTAATTGTAAAATTTAGTTTCATATTATTCTACAGTTTTTTTCAAATCTTTAATATCTTCAATTAGTTCTTTAATGTCAGCAATAATTTCTTTAAACTTTGCCATTTTGTCAGAATTGCCAATAAGTTCTCTAATCAAACCTAAAAATTCTAATACATCAATCTTCATTTGTTTCCTCACTTTCTGTTTCTAAAGGTAATATATAATGAATATCTATTTCATTAACTTCTTCAATTGTTTGCGCTGCTGCAATCAATGCTTTTATCTCTGCATTTTTACTCCAACAAAAAGCATGCAACTGCGTAATTAAGCCACCTATATTTATTAAATCCTGTTTCGTACATTCAAGAGGTTGATTATTCATACCAAACCAAACAATTGTATCTTCTTCACCCATAGTCGAAACTATTGCAAGTAGATTTACCTTCTGGTCTGTATCTGAATCAAACAGTACGTCTTTGTATGTTACACCTTGTAATAAAGCTACATCTCTTGCAGTATCATTTTCATTGATTTTATTATTCTTTGCATTTTCTAAATCTCTTGCATCTGCTTCTTGTTGTGTTTCATCATATACAACAGTTTCTTCAATAAAAGTAGAACCATCTTCAACTTTAAAAACTTCTATATATTCAATGTGATATCGTCTATTTGTTTGTGGTCTTTCAATTTCAAAAAATTGTTTATATCCATCTTGAATAAGAAGTTCATAATTTGTATTATAATTTAAAACTGACCCTTTATTTTTAGGTGGAAATTCCACATAAGTATTTGAAATAAATTTTGCAAATTTTATCATTTTATTCTCCTTTATCTACGAAGGTAAATAGCTAGTTTTATCTTCATAAGATGAAATTAAACCTAGAACCAATAAGTACTGAGTACCGTAAATTTTTACATCTCCAACTTGAGCATACTTATAATTACCAAATTCCGCAGTTGCATTTATTCTTATCCAAGAAACTTTTGCAGATGAATTTACAGAAATAGTCCAAGTAGAAGATGCTGTATTATTTGAATTACTAAAACTTTGTGAAATACTACTTCCAAAGTTACCTCCTCCAGTAATTGAACCTGTTTTGATATTGTAATTAACAGAAGAACTACGGTTTGTTATTTGTATTGAACTAACAGTGAAATACGCATAGTGTCGTCTAAAACCATGATGGGAATTATACCCACTATCTCCTGCATAATTACTTATACTAAAATATAAATAATGTGGAAAATCTGTATTTTTTGATAACCAAGCTGTTCCTGCTGCATTACTATCAAATGCTTTTTCTGCTGTATAAGAAGTGTTATAATCTGAATCGGATGAAACACTATATTGAGCATATAAACTGGCATTATAAGCATAGGTACTACCACTACTAAATGTTGGTTGATAAGACGGTAAAGAATAACTAGAAGTATTATGTGTTTCATGTCCTTGTAAACCATAACAACAAGTACCTCGACCATATATTTTACCATTTTCTCCAGCATAGTAAACTATATAAGGACTACTTCCACTTCGTGCTTCTGCTGCAAATTGTTTAACATTTGTTGCTACTTTTGTAAAAGTAGGATTACTGCTAGTTAGAAATTCATAAGTACTATTTACTCCAGACTCATATAAATCACCATTTTTCTTTAAATATAAAGCTCCTGGAAAATAGGAAGTAGAGCCAGATGTTCTGCTTAAAGTACAGCTATAATAATTGGCAGCTAAGCATTTTATATCTACTACATCGGTATCAACTTGTGATGATTGAGTAATATCACCATAGTAATAATCCGGATGTCCTCCTCCTCCAAAATATGCAAAATATAATCTATCTTGAGAGTCAGTATACAGACCATAAGATGTACCTTGACATTGTACTACTGCAAATTTTTTAACATTAGTTGCTCCTGTTTCTCTTATTTCAGGAGTAGTTGGACTTTTAACCCAATAAAGTGTTCCATCATTAGTTACGAAAAAAGAACACAAATGTGTAAACGGCTGTGGTATATCTTCAGAATCAATAATTTCTCTAACATTTGAATATAGCAAATTACCTTGATAATACAAACTTCCATCTTCTGTTAATAGATAGCCAGACGACCCAATAGCTTTAATATTATTTGTTGATGTTTGAATAAAAGAAGTTGTTTGAGTATAAGAACTATTATCAATATAACCTTGACCAATAAAATAAGAATTTCCATTAGTTTTTGTATAGCAGCATCCTGACCCAGAACTATCTAAATATTTAACATTGGTATCAAGTTGAGAAAAATTTTGAGTATCACAGTTATATTGATATAGTTTACCTTTATCTGTTAAATAATACAAACATCGTACGTATGTAGATGATACTGAAGTTGAAACACCACAAGATTTGATAATGTTTTCATTAAAATTGCTGATTTTCTGAAAAGCATTACTTGTAGTTAGATTAGACCAATCACTACTAATATTCTGATGACCTATATAAAGTTTTTTATTATAAACTATACTAATTGAACGTAATGGATTTTCGCTTATAAAACAATAAGAATTATCACCTGAAGCTTTCATTAATAGTTCTTTAGACCAAGTTTCCATTATGACGCTTCTCCTTTTTTAAGCACCCCTGCTCTCCAGTATTGATTAACCTTGTCATATTCATAATAAAGATTGTATTTTCCTGCTTCCGATAAATCAGGTTCATTTTCTGTCAACCAGTGAGGATTTACACCTATGCCTAAATCAATAGAATAAGCCGTTGACATACTTATTTGAATTTTAATTTGATGAAATACTGTATTATCCGTTATTGTAGGCAATGTAAACGCAACTGCTGCGCTTGGTGTTATGGAGTTTACAGAATTATCAGTAAGCGCAATAGTACCAGAAGTTGATAAAACATTAATTGTTTTATTTTTATCTTCTTTTCCTGAAATATCTGTAATATATTGGCTATGAGTGTGTGTCGGTGATGAACCTAAATCATCAGTAAAAGATGATAAAGCTGTCGGAACTGTTGGTATTGTCGGTTTATTCTTAATATAATCTTTTGCTGTATTGTCTGATTGATTCCAGTCGCTTTGAATTTGTGCATCAGGTAAATCAACCACCCTTATAAAATCACCGTTTTTGCTTCCACCTGTGAATGTTCCTGTTGTAGCATTTTTAAATGTGTTTGTAACAATATCATAAAAACAAATTGTATCATTATTTGTTGATGGTAGATAATTAATTACATACGCATTATTAACTTTGCAATATGCGCTATAAACACGATAATTTGCATCAAGTGCTTGCCCTGCACCATTGCCAAATATGCACAAAGATGTTGAATTAGCTGAAAATGTATATGTACCAGTTTTAGTATCACTTTCATTTGTTGTTAAATCTTCAACAAACAATGTAGCTGAACCGCTTGCATATTTAGCGTTCACATGGTAAATATGCCCTACTGTTCTTGATATAGAACTTGTTAAGGATGAACTATTTATTGTAGACATAATTGAACCACCGGTTGATGAACCTGAAATACCAAGTATTTTACCGTTTGTTGTATCTCTCGATTGGAACAAATACATTGACCTAGTTGCGCTGCAATAAAAAATAATATCTAATTCAAAATCATCTTGTGTAATTGTAATGCCAGTATCAATATATGAACTTGCATTGTTGCTAACATATTCTAATTTAGGAACTAATAAAATATTTTGTCCGGCTGTTAATACATCTTGCTTGTTTGCCGCATCAACGGTTTCCCAACTTGTAGTTGAACCGTTTGTTTTTAGAAATTTACCGTTGTTTCCTGTTTGACTTGGAATAACATTTGCAGCAGCCGTTGCAGCGTTTGATGCTTCAGTTGCTTTTGCAGTTGCAATATCTGCTTTATCAGAAGCTGTTGTTGCAGAATTTGAAGCAGTTGTTGCAGCATTAGATGCAGTAGTTGCAGCAGCAGTCGCAGTGGCAACTTTAGCGTCTAAATCACCAATAGATTGTGCTGCTTCAATAACAACTTCAATATCTTCACCAAATTCATCAACTTTAGCACTTGCTGCATCTGCTGTATCTTTTGCATTTGTCGCTGTACTACTTGCAGTATTAGCTGTTGTTACTGCTGCACTCGCATTTGTACTTGCCGTGTTTGCCGTACTTACAGCATTACTCGCATTTGTGCTTGCCGTATTTGCAGTTGATATTGCCGTACTTGCATTTGTACTTGCTGTATTAGCAGTTTCTATTGCTTGGTTTGCTTTACTTAAAGCTGTACTTGCATTTGTATTAGCAGTATTTGCTGTGGATACTGCATTACTTGCATTTGTACTTGCCGTGTTTGCAGTTGATACAGCAGCATCAGCTTTGCTCTCTGCTGTATTTGCAGTAGTTACGGCGTTGCTTGCATTTGTACTTGCCGTGTTTGCTGTACTTACTGCATCATTAGCAGTGCTTACAGCATTACTTGCACTTGTACTTGCTGTATTTGCCGTTGAAATTGCTGTATCAGCTTTGCTTTCTGCTGTATTTGCAGTTGAAATTGCTGTATCAGCTTTTGTATCTATCGCCTGAATTTCTCCACGCAAATCATAATTTATAAGCTGTGTTCCATCTTCATTCCATTGAATAACTTGATTTGCAGCAGGAGCAGGAAGTTCTGTATTAAAATCTACCGGAATATTTTTAGATAAACGTAAACAAGTATTAAGGTCATCTTGTTGTTCTTGTTGTTGCTGTGTTAATTTGTCTAATGCTTCCGTAATTTTTTGAGAACTAAATTTTGCAGTTTGCGGAAATTCTGCTTGTTGGTCTAATGGTGTTTCTCTATATATAGTAATTACATCCCCGGCCGTCGGAGTAACTAATAAAGTTAAATACAGTTCATTATCATCTAAAGATTCCTGGTCAAAAGCAGGAACTTGATAGTCAGTATTATAAACAAGTAATTCATCTCCAACCATACATTTGACATATTGTCTTTCTATATATGGAAATGTGATTGGATATTGCTGTTGGGCTGTTGTGTAATTATATTGAACCCTGGGTGTTAAATTTTCAACTACTGTCATTTTTATGCGCTCCTATAAATTCAGTATAACATTCTTTTTATTATTTTACCAACCAAATAAATTACCAACTAAACTACTATCTCCTGGTGAAGATAATCCTATATTTTCAGAAATACGTCTTACCCAAGAAGGAGCATATCCTCTATGTGCTCTTTGTGTTTGAACTGCTTCATATCTATCACCATATTGCCATTCTTTAAAGGTATCGCCTATGATTAAACCCCAAGTAGCATAAGCAAAAGGTTGGTTTGGAAAACCTAACATATCTGCTAAATTTTGTCCTATTGCACCTGCAATAGCTTTTCCTCTACTATCCTTTGTTGATTCTTTAGTAGCAGCACTAGTTACTCTTTCTACTGCTTGCACTAAGTGACTAAGAGAAGGAAGTACAGGAATAGCCATACCCCCACCTTTACCAGAAGCTTTCATAAGTCCAGACATAATACCTTGTGTTAGTAAATTACCTAAACCAATAGAAGCACCAATACTATCTACTGTTTTTTCAAGAAGCACATCTCCTTGAAATTCTCCTTGGTCGTTAACTAATTTTCTATTATTGCCTTTAAGTTCTTTTATCATTTCTCCTATTACAAATTCACATAAAGCAGATTCAGCTATAAACTGTGGAATGGTTTTAGCAATAGATGGATGTCCTATCAACTGACCAAGTAACGTATCAAATGTGGCATCTCCTGTAGTATGGGCTGCTATTCTTCTAGCCATTTGATAGTAATTGATAGCTGCACCAAAAGACTGAAATTGTAAAGCTGTATTGAAAACAAATGCAGGTGCTGTATTTTGAAGATTATGTACTGACATCATGCCTTGTATACGAGAAGAAGGAATAGATGTCATTTCATCAGCACTAGAGTTGATAAGTAACGATGCTTTATCTTTCAAATATTGACGATATTTTTGTTTAGATAAGTCAGTAATAACTAATTTTTGGTCTTGCATAAATTTAGTTAATTCTTTATCTGATATTTTATCAACCATTTCAGGGAAGAACATTTTATAGTTTGATACTTGTTCAGGTACTACTTCTCCTGACATTTGTTGTATATAGTCACGAGCATTAGTTACTATTTTTTTAGAAAGGATATTATCCCATTCATATTCTGATATATCAAATCTTTTTAAAGTTTGCTGTAAGTATTCATTCATTTGTTTATAAGATACTTCTGAATGAGCGCCTATGGCTTTCATAGTAGTTAATGCTGCATTAGTTCTATTATAATTTGTTAAAGGTCCAATCCAAGCTATGTTATCTAACAGATGTGTAGAATACCATTTAGATAATTGTTCTGCTTTCATTATAGTTGGAGCATATTTGTTTAGTCGTCCTTTTTTATAAAGCACACTACCTAATATATCTCCTGAACCTAATGATGTATTATATTGCATACTATGTAATACATCATTTCTAATAGTTTGCATCATAAATATTTGGTCGTGAAAATCTTTATCTTGAGTAAACCATCTACCTGCCATACCCCAAACTTTGCCACGAGTAAGTAAGTCGCCTTGCGAAGCAAGACCCATATTAACTAGACTTTGCAATTGATAATTATAGTCTGTTATAGACCTAAACCCTGCTGACATAAGCATTGGTGAAGAAACTAGACGTATAATAATTTGCGCCCATTTCTGAAAATTATTAGCAGGAATAGTATAAGTTCCACACACATTATGCAAATTAAAACGTACTGCTCTTTCCCAAGTAGGTGATAATTTATCTGATAATTTTTTTGCTTTTACTAAACCATGCGCTTTAGGAGCTATTGTATTAGCATAAGCTTTAGCCATCTCTATCATAGCTTCTGTTTGTTGAACCGGTTCGGAACCTAAATTCTTCAATACAGCGTATGCTTTTCTTCCGGCACCTATTGTTCCTTCAAATAAACTTTTAAAGTTGTCATACCCAAAATATTGAAAATCTTCTAAAGCTGCTTGTGAGTTTTTATAAAATAATTTTTCTTGTATATCTTCTACATACTTTGCTCTGTAAGATGCTTTTAAAGGGTCTTGATTAAAAGGAACATCTCCTCTTAATTTATTCAATAATCCTAAATCTTCTCCAGGTTTACCAAAGAAACCTTCTTCGATTTTCTTACAACCTTGTTCAATATTTTTTATTGTCTTTTCTCTAATAGCTTTTTTTATTTCTTCCGATATTTTAGGATTCTTTTTTATAGCTTCTTCTATATTTTGAGCAACTCTATTTTCTATAAACTGTTCAAAGTTACCTGAAATAACTGCATCTCTGATTTCATTTAAATTATATTTAGTATTTTTAAATGTTTTATTCAAATCAAGTTTATTAAATAAATCTAAATTTGCATTATGTTCCGCTAATTCTGCTTTAGACGTTCCCATAGGCTTATCAAAGCGCTCAAAATATTTAGTCAAATTATGATAGGCATTTTCTTCTTTAGCATTATTTAAGATAAAAGATTGTATATTTTTATACATGTTTGTTTCTGTCATATTTTTAGAAAGATAATATTGAAGTTCTTTCATCTTAGACATATCACATAAATTAACAATCTTATTTTTATTAGAACCAACTTCATATAATAATTGTTTAACATTAGCTACCGAATTTAAATATTCTTTAGCTACTCTATAAGCTCTGGTATTATTTTGTCTTTTTAATAACATAGCTTCTTCATCAGATAAATCACCTTCTAGTAAACGTATAGAATTATAAATAGCTTCTGTTATTTTTTTGAAATTTTTAGAATCAAAAGCATAAACTTGCAAAGGAACAAAATCTTTATTCTTTGCTATCTCTTGTGGTATAGTTCCATCTTTAATAGCTGTAGCATCATTATTACGAAGATTTATAACAAACTGTTGCCATTCAGAATCAAGAGAAGATAAAGCTTCAGTACTTATAGAAGAACCTTTATTGATAATAGGAGTCATAGTAATCTTACCTAAAAGTATTTCATCTATCTGGCCTGGATTATTTATACATTCTTCAAGGAAATCATATAGCTGATTAAAATCTTGATAATTTAAAACTTGACGGTCCATAGCAGTATAAGCAACTTGTTCCATAAAAGGTTTCATCATATTTTCAATTATTTCTTCTTGCTCAACTTGTTGCGCCATAACTTGTGATGCTTCTTCTGCTGTATTAACAGCAGCATCATAAGTATGTGAAGTCATTAGTTCTTGCATACCTTTTTCTGGATTTTCTTTTAAATAATTACTAAAATTATCAAGAACTTCATCAGTCCATTTATCTAAATCTATTGAACCAAAAGCTTTTATATATTCATCATTTTCATTTACTGTTTCTTTAAATGCTTTAGTAAATATATTTTTAAATTCTTGTCTATATCTAGGTATCGTCCAATCCATATTGGTTTCTGTTATTTTTCCTAATTTTGGATTAGCTAATAATTCTTTAAATACTTCTGATTCTTTTATTTTAGACATTATATTATTTCTAAAAGTTGTAAAATTATCACCAAGTATTTTATTGTAAAGTTCTATATTATCTTTTATTTTCAAAAGACGATAAGCACCAAGTTTACCTTGTGCTTTTTCTGATTTAGATAAAGCACTTAATATAGTTTTATATGTCCCTATAACTATATTTTCTTGACCTTCTTTAGACCCTGCTTTGTTAATACGAGATTCAGCTTCTAATTGATAAGTCTTATATCGTTCTGTTTTTGCATTATTATCATTAAGCAAACGATGAACATTATTGGCATCATAAGACCTTTGCTGCATTTTACGTTCTGCTTCTGAAGTATTTAATCTTGTCTGGTATGGATTATCTTCTATAAACTTTTCTGGGTCAGGTATAAGCTTTTTATATTCTTCTTCTGCATCAATAAGCACTTTATTATTATCAGCAATTTCTTGTAATTGCTTTATTAAATAATCAATTTGTGCTGTTTCAGTAGCTTTAGCTTCTCCTGTTAAAGCACTCTTGCCATATTTAAAAGGTGCTAAGCGTGTTATTGTAGTTGTATATTCCTGTCCTGCTTTATTTACATTTTTTATATTTATATTCTCTACAAATAAATTATGTAAATCTTCATTTAATTTTTCAATAAAATCTTTAGCTTCTTTATAAGTTTGCTTATCAGAAGGTAAAACATGTCCTTTTAATATTTCGTTATTTCTAAAACTACTTAAAATTTCATGTGCTTTATTATATTTTTCAAGTAAAGTATCAGGTAACAAATTTTGTAATGCATCTGATATAGCAACAGATACAGAACTTTTAGAACCGTTCATTAAAGTATATAAGTTTGCTTGGTCAGCTTGAGTTAGAGCTTGCCCAAATTTTCCAGGCTTATAAAATTTTCCTACTAATTTTTTAGCAGCATCATAATTATATGTCTTATTTATTTCTGCAATTTCATTATAACGACTAACTATATTTCTTAATTGTGCTATTGTATTATATAACTTTTCATTATTCATTTTTATATATTGTAAAGCTTGTTTACCTATTTTGCTATCCGGATATAAATGTGCTACATATAAATGTTTAAATATATTTTCAGCATCAGCAAAACTTAAACCTTTTACTTTTTTAGAACCTAGATATCCTGCTTCTCCTTTAAAATAATATTCAGCATCTAAATGTGCTTGTTCTAATCTTTTAATAAATTCTATAGCTTCATTTTGCTCTTTCCCAAATTTTCCGTTCTTTATTATTTTAAGACCTTCGTCTTGCCATGCTTTAAATACATCATCCACTGTACCACCATTATCAATAACTTTCTTTCCTATATCATATATTTGAGGTACTGTCGACATCCATTGAGTTCGTATAGGAACTTGACTTTCTTTTTGTATACCCATGGTCATAGTTTCAATTTCTTGACTTAATCGAGTTGCTATTTCTTCAGGAGTACCATTAAAATCTTTCATAGCTTGTGCTATTTCTAAAGTATTAGATGGGAATCTTTTCTTTATTTCATCTAGCAATTGTGGAACAAATTCATCTACATTTTTATTTTCTGCTATAGCTTTTTCTATATCAGCTTCATAATTTTTATAAATAGCTTGCGCTTTCTTTTCATTTATATGGCCTTTGACTTTATTTTCAGCAGCTTTAACTTGTTTCCATGCCATACTTACAGGAACTTTTCCTGCTTTACCTCCTAACAAAGCAGCTCTACCAATTACAGGCATGGCACCTTCTAAAGTCATTCCTGTTATCATATCAACAAGAGCATCTTTAGGAGTATATTCTTGTGTATCTAAAACATTACTATGTAATGATTGTATTCCTATATGTGGGAGCATTGATATAGCACCATCAAAAGCAAAAGGAACTACAGTTGTAGCTAAAGAACCTGCTGAACCTGCTAAATGTCCAGGACCTCCTAATTGCATCGTTCTACCAAAACGATAAGTATCATATCCTAATTTAGCACCCCATCCTTCTTTTTCTATAGCTCCTGTAGCAATATCTAATGCTTTTTGCTTATTAGCTATAACTCTATTTATTTTATTCCATTTACTTTGTTGTTGTACAAATCTACTAGCTTCTAATATTTCTTTTCTAAAAGCTTCTTGTGTTTTAATTGCCTTTTGAGTTAATTCTATTTGACGAGCAATTTGCACACCTCTTAAAACTCCTACTGATTTAGGAAATAAAGAAGCTAATCTTGCTAATCCTGCTGCTGCGCCCCAACCAGTAAGCCAACCTAAACCAACCGTAACAGCTAGTTCTGCTGCACCCATACCTCCAGATATAGCTGAAGCAAGTTGTCCTAATTGATTTAGTCTTGTATAATCTCCGTAAGAATTATATAAAGCTATTTCTTGCTGCAAAGTTTGTCTTAATTTTTCTCTATTTATCTCTAAATCTAAATCATATTTAGAAATTGTTTCTCTATCTTTAGCATTCCAATCAGTAAGACCCTGTTCTTTAGCATATTCTCTAGCTTCGTTAATGTTAAATAATTTTTTAGCATCTTCATTTCCTATACGTTTTACTAATTCTATAGCATGATTTTCCATAGAATCAATATAATTTAAATCATGAATAGCTTTTCTATATTTATTTTGTCTATAATCTCTATCCGATAAAGCAAGTTCTTCTGTATTAGTTTCCCATAAATTATTTTTTTCAGCATAATCAAAAAGAGCTTGCTCTTTTTCTCTTTCTATTTCATAGTTAGATTTAAGAGGTTCTTCACTTTTTTCTTTCATCATTCTATTGAAAGCTTCTGTTTCAGCTTCATTTTGAAGAATATTATTTATTAGTTGTTCATCTCCTTTAGCATAAGCAAGTGATGCTTGCCTAGAAGCATATTGTAATTCTTCATCTGTTACTGCATCCATTACATACCCCTTAATTTTCTAAATGTTCTATGAAAAGTTTCAACTTGTTTATTTACTGCATTTCTAATTTTATCATCTTTACTCGGTACTATAAAATAGCGCTTCATAAAATTTTCTTTATCTTTTTTTATTTCATCCCATGTTCTTATTTTACCATATTCATCTTTTAAAGAACCACCTGACAAAGCATAAATAGCTTTATTAACGGAACCTAATATATCTTCTGCCCTTTGAAATTCTTGGTCTAAAACTCTAGCTTGCAATACAGGATTTTGTTGGCATGAAATAGGAACTCCATATTTTTCATATTCTTCTGAAGTTAAGTTTGCTAATCCAAATTTTTCAGAGGTATGCATTTTATTACTCTTAAAATAATTGCCATCATATCTTTCATGGAAAGCATAAAGTAATGCTTCTGATGCTTCTTGTAAATGTTTTGGTAAATGAGAAGTTTGATTTTTAGCCATATCTTTAGCTATTTCTGAATAAGTAATTGGATTTAATTTACCATCTACTCTATCACTGTTTTTCATTAAAACTTTAAAACCATTGACATCTCCTTTAACAAAAAGAGGTTTACCATCTGCTGTTTTCATTTCACGATATTTTTTAAAATCAGAATACTCAGGTTTATTTTCTAAAAGTTCTGGACGATTAGTTTCTATTTGTTTTACTTTATCTTTATATGTAGCGCTATTATTTATTATGTAAGCAAAATTATTCATACCAATTGTACTTAACATTCCTGTATCTGGATTTATAAATTTAGCTTGATTTTCCGGAGATTTTAAATCATGTACTATAGGAAAAGCATTAGAATTTACTGCCCATGGAGTTCCTGCTAAAATATTTTTTACATAGTTTTGAGTTTCTGTTATATGAGGAATACCTTTATATTTAAGTACGTTACCAGGCCCAGCATTATAAGCAGCTAAAGCTAAAGGCCAAGATTTAAATCTGTCAAATTGCATACGCAAATATCTAAAACCACCCCAAATATTTTGTGCTGCATCAAATCTATCTTTTACTCCTAATCCTTTAGCAGTCTTAGGCATAAGTTGCATAACACCTGCTGCTCCTGCTTTAGATACAGCATTAGGATTTCCTCCAGATTCTTGTCTTATTAAGTTTCGAGCAATAGTATGAGGAATACCAAACATACTAGCATAGTGGTCTGCTATTTCATATCTTTCTGCTTGACTATAATTTCTTTTTTGAGTATTAGGTGCCGTTTTATCTGTTCCAGATTTAGCTTCATCCATATAAGAAAGCATCTGATAACTATTTATATCAGCAGCAAAACCTGTAGGTCCTCCTTCTGAAAAATCGTTTTGATTATCCCAATAAGGTTTATATTGCTTTTCTTGGTCTTGGTGTAGTTGTTGAGCATAGTTATTTGCATCATCAACAGTATCAAATACTCCTAAATGTTTTCCGGTTTGATTAAAATTTTCGATAGCTTCTTCATCTGACCAGACATTTCCATCGTCAGATATAGTAGGAACTAAAACTTGTTTACCTGCAAATTCTCCTTCAGATGGCTGAAAGCTCATAGAACGCACTGTAGCAAAAGAGCCATCTCCCATGTCTACCACAGGTCTATTATTTAAATCTATATTACCTTTTTGATATTGTCCTTGATGTAAATCTTCTCCTTTGCCCACTGCAAAACGGTCATCGAATACATCAGGCATACCTGTTTTAATATTATAACCTCCTGCTTGAGATAAGTTATACATATCTATGTATTCTTCATTACCTACAGCCGCCATACTTAATGGAACAGATATATTATTCTGATTTATTTTTCCTGCGTATGTATCTTCTTTTTCAAAAAAATTTAATATATCTTCCATAATTTACCTCATTCAATACTATATAAAGCTCCTGCTTTATTTTTAGCTTCTGCATATTTCTTACAAGTTTCTAAAAAACTATTATTATTTTTAATTCTGTTTAATCCTAAAGCAGTACGTTTATCAAATTCTTCTTTTGATAACATAGAAGTAACTTTAACATTATAATCTCCCTGAGTAAGTCTATATCTTTCTTTAGCTTTTTTATAATCTTCATAACGCCCATTATATAAATAACATTCAAGAGAATCTAATAAAACATTTACTAATTCTTTTTCAGAAACTTTATCGGAAATATCTTTACTATCATATAATAATCCAACAGGTGCTCCTAAAAATTCAAATCTTTCTCCATTACTAACAAATCTAAAAGTTCCTGTTTCTTTATCGTCTATTATTTGTAAATTTTTTATACTTGTTTTAATATCAGCAGGAGTATCTTCTCCCGTATTTTTTTTCATCCAATTATAAGCTTCTTCTCCTATTCTATGTAATCTATTTATATTGTTCCCGTACGGTTCCATAGCAGGAGAATATTTATAAATAGAATCTTTAAAAAGAGTGCGCCCCATCCAATCTGGACGATGGGCAAAGTGTTGATTTAAATTTATAAACTGGCCTTGTAAAGTTTGGTTTAAATAGTTTTCAAAAGAACCTGTATCTATACTTTTTAAATCTTCTTTTGTGGCTGCTATAGCACACCACTTTACTAAAGGTTGCAAAGCATTTCTATCTGCTAAACTTATATTATATTTTTTAAATATACCTAAAGTTTTATTTTCTAAATTTTCCAAATTAGTTTTAAATTTTTCAGAATCTTCTATCTTAGCATAAGTACCATTATTCGCTTTATTGGCTAATACATTTCTTAAATCTGGAGAATTTGTCTTATATAGCATAGAAGCGCTTAGTAATCCTCCAGGTTCTTTACCTGCTGCTATTTGATTATGCTCAAAAGCATATATGTCTGAAGCACATCCTGCTTCTACAAAATTATTTGCGATTCCTTGTAAAGCAATTAACTTTTGGTCAATATTATCTATAGTATTTACTTTAGTATCTAATATTTCTTGTATAGAAGAATCAGGCATGGCTCTTTTTGTACCATATTGATAAGCTGCTTTTTTTGCATCTATAAGATGTTGGCGCATGTTAATAGATGCCTTACTTTTTGCATCATAAAAATATTTTCCCGAATTTGGATTTTTTGAAATTATTAGTTCAGGACTCGCATTATCTTGTGCTAAAGTTATATGGCTATTATATTCAGGACTTAATTGTTTTACTGCTTCTCCTGGATTATTACTTGATAAATATTTATTATATTTTTCAAGTACTCCTATAGTGTCTTGCCAATATAATATTGCATCATATTTATCTTTACCTAATCGTGGAAATACAGTATTTAATGAAGCTCCTAAAGTTCCTACATATTGTTGTACTTCTTCAGGAAAAGGAGCATTTCCTAATTCTAAATCAATAAGTTCTTTATTACCTTTATCATTAGTTATATAAAATCCTTTATTTAAATAATTTTGCCAGTCTGTAGTTTCTCTACTTGTTTGTAATTTACTTTTTATATCACTTACTATTTGTGTCATAATAAGAGATGCGTTTTTTCCCATTTTTTGCGCTGCTTCTCTGACTTTAATGAGCATAGCACAGGTACGATAATCTCTGTATAAATTTGTTAATTCTTCTGCTTTAGTATTATCTGATGCTGTACTTTTTAAAATAGCTAAAGATTGTGAACCAAAAACATTATTTAATTCTTTACTACTCATTCCTAATAAAGCATTAGAATATCCTTTAGTTTGTATTTCTTCCCAATTTACGTATTTTCTAAAATTATCTACAGCACCTTTAGCTATACCTTCACCACCACCATCACTACCACCTTTGGCATCTACATAAAGTTTACCTAATTCTTCTTGAGTTTTACCATCTAAAGATAAGTTTATAGCTAAGTCTTTACCATTAGAATCTTTTAAAGGTTGTCCATTTTCATCTGTAAAAATAGCTACAGCATTTAGATTTTCTTCTCTTAGACCTGCTAATAAACCTTCTAATGTATCTGAATCTATATCCCCATCTCTAAATAATTGATAATAAGATTCAGCTTGACCAAGAACTAATTGATTATACCAAGTAGGCATAGCATTATATAACTGATTGATAGGTATTTGCCCGTTTTTTACTAAAGGAGAAATATTTTTTACAAAAGTATTTAAAGCATTTCCTATACTTACTGTTGGTTTATAGGTGCCATCAGGATTTTGTTCTAAACCTTTTACAGCATATAAAGCAGTGCTAAATTCATTATTTAGTATGTTGTCTACTTTTATTAAATCAGTTTCTAAATCTGACTTACGAGCTTGAGCTAAACTTGTTAATCCTGTTTCTTTATAAAAATTTTGCCACTTTTGAGCATAAGCAGGACGGTCTTGATATATATCTTTATAATTTTCTAATACTTCTGCTACAGCTTGTTCTTCTGCGCCTGCACCACCGCCTTGCATAGATACTTTTTTACGAGCTTCAAAAATATCGCTTTGTAATTTCTTACTTGTTTCATAAATATCTATATCTGCTTCTAAATCATATTGTTGTCTACGATTTTCAGTTAAAAATTGATTAGTTAAATGCTTGTCATAAAGTTCTACACCTTTTCTATTTTGCCAAGAATCTAAAGCATGTTCGTTATAATTAAGAACTATACCTGCTAAAGTTTTAGGAACATCTGCTATTATTTCAGACCTTTGACGTACCGCCTGTATTTGACCACCATATTCTTCAGGATAATATCTTCCTGGACCACGAACATCAATGGTTTGTTCCATATTTTCTCTTAATATTGCTGTGTCTTGAGGTGCTCCTCTATCAGATAAAGACATTTATTTTTCTCCTAAGTATTCTCTATATCTTTAAAAGGTATGTAAGCTATCGTATCTTGATTAGTATTAATTATAGAATTATTGTTATCATAACTATAATTATCTCCGCTAAGTTTTATAGCAGGAGTTACTTCTTGCTCTATTGCTCTATAAATAGTATTATCTGGAGTTACTTTTGTAGGTATTGTTCCTTTATAGTCATAATTAATATCTGCATTTCTTAAAGCATTTTCTATATCTATTTTTTGATTAGTAGCAGCTAAACTATTTTGTACTTTAGCATCTCTCATTGTTAAACCTGTATAAGTTTCAACTCCTTTAAGAATTGCATTTAATACACCCCATTTAACATTACGAGCTTGTTGATACATAGCACCATACGTTTGCGCTGCTTGTCTATAACCATTGTCTAATTCCATCATAGACTGCAAAGTATAATTAGCTCGCAAAGCCATTTCATCCATTTTACGGATTTTTTCTTTACGAATTACTACATCTAAATGAGTACCTCCTATGTTACTTCCACTAGCTGCAACACGAAGAACATCATTAGACCTTTCTAATTTTTCTTTATATTCTAAACGTCTTAATTCTATCGCTTCTTTCTTTTCAAGCATTCTTGCATTTTTCTTTGCTGTTTCTATATAGTCTTTTGCTTGTTGTTGATATAAAGCAAAAGAATCTTTTGATACTTGATTATTAAGAGCTATTAAGTTAGACCATGTAGAAAGAAAAGCAGGTAAGACATTCCAAGTTCCTGCTTGAGTGTTACCCGGTAAATTCCTACCTAAATAAGAAAGAGGTTTAAATATAGTATCTAAGACTCCCATTATTTTTCCTTTCTAGGGTCCATTAACATAAGCTTTTCTAATATAACTTGGTCATGTCCTTCAGCAGATGCATAATGTCTAATTCCTATTATACTAAATCCAAAGTATTGTGCTAAACGAATTGCTTTCTTATCCATTATATCACAATATGCTTCTAATCTTCTACATGTCTTAGGGACATAAAAAGCAAAATAATCATAAATTAAATTACGAATCTTACGAGCATGTTTTCCTGCTTCTTTACTTGCTACTACACAAGGAAAATAACTATACATGCCACCATAAGAAATACCCCAAATAAATATAATCCTATTATCACAACGCAAAGTATAAAAAGGAGCTGCATTAGTAAATATTTCATTATATATTATTTCTTTTCTAATCATATCAAAATCTGCTTTGGCTTCTTCACGAACTTCTATTTCGTCCCAATCAGATACTTTAAATCGAGAAACTGTATAATTATAACTCATTAACTTCTAGTCCTATTATTAAACCTGATACTGTACAAGGAAAACCTGGTTCACTTTCGATTCGTAATCTATAATCACAATCCCAAGCAGAACCAACAGGAATATCTACTTTACCTGTAAGTAATTTAGGCGCTTTATCCATCAAATTAGTAGGGTCAAAAGTTATAAGTTTAGACTCTGAACCTCTATCTAATCTTTTTAATTGTATACCTAATGTACGTTCAATATACATACGTAATTTATAAACACGAAGTTTAGACATTTTCGTAGATAATTGTTTGTCTTGAAAATCTCTTTCAAGTGTTTCAAAATAAGCTTCATAAGGAAGGCCTACCCAAATATCTTTACAAGGAGTAGATAAAGTAATTTCTCCATTATGTACTACATAATCTCCTTCTAAGGCACCTTCATCAGTAACTCTTACTGTTTCTCCTTCTAAATGATTTAAGCCTGCTACAGTAGTCATGGCTTCATCGCTAGTTATACGCATAGCATCATCTAAAAATAAAACATCTTTTTGTGCTAAATCATTATTAAAGTTTCTGGATAATAATTCTAAAAAGCGTTTTGTAACACCATTTACTTTACGCTCAGTACAAAGTAATAATACATCTTGCATATAGGCTTCAGAAGGAAGTACTGCTATATCTATTATTTTTATATCTGTTCCTGCAAGTTTACTTCTTGACCAACCTATAACATCTTGAGCTTTATCGTAAGTTAAAGATAATAAAGAACCATCTTCTTTTAAACACCAGTAAGTATTATTAGGTTCTTTTTGAAATGCTATCTTTTTAATACCACCTACTGTTAAGCCTTCTGCTAATACTGTTAACTCCGGACCTACGAAAGCATCTTGGTTATAATCATAAGATAAAGAACGAATTGTTCTTTGTAATCTTTGTATAAAGACAATATTATCATCATTAGCAATAGGGTCGCCATTATAAGAACCATAAGAAGATTCCATATTAGAAACAACATCAGAAGGAGTTATTGCTGTCCCTGCCGAATACATTCTAATTTCACCCATTTCAGTTCCAATCAATAATGATTTAACTGACTTGAGCCAGAATATTTCTGAAATTCTATCAGAAGATATATCATAAAAAATAGCATTAGTATCTGATATCTCGCCTTCATAATCTGATGGTGCATAATTTTTATATGCAAAAGAATTAGATGTCCATACCCAAGGTCGGTCTGTCATACCTGCCCATACTAATCTTTGTTGATGTATCGTAACTTTAGTTGGATAAGTTACAGGATAATCTGTATTTCCTGTTCCTGAATGCCATACTCCTAAACGCCATTCTGATGTTGCTTTAGTCATCCAGGATTGGTCTGATTCTGATACCGTATTTCTATAAGTCCAAGTAATAGTAATAGTACTTCCATTATTTGAAACAGAAGCTATTTTACCATAGCTCCATTTATCTTCATAAGCATAAGTATTTTCGTTGTAACGAGGAGTACAAATTCTAATCCATCTACCAACATCAGCACTTCCTAAAGTAAATCCTGTAAGAGTAGCTGTAGAAGTACCTGTATAAGTATCTCCTATCGTTATCTTACGAGTTGTCATATAATTTTGGTCAAGATATGGACCATCTTCTGTTGCAAATTCTTCTACAACCCAGTTAAGCATACTTCTACGAGTTATAGTATAAGGTTTCGTTTGTCCGTCTGCAAAAGCAAGATATATAACATCTAAAGATTGAACATAAGACATGTGTTCTAATTTTTCAGAAGTAAAAGGTGTTTGTATTGTATATTGATTCCCTTGTCCATCTGACAAGGGGCCAAATCCCCAATTACCATCTTCATCAGTACCGAAAGTATAAAATCTAATTTGCTGATTTAAAAATTCTAATAATACAGTTTGGCGCACACTAAAAATAAAAGGCATTAAAAATACTTTAACACCTGGATTACCTAAGTCCCAAATATGTTGTGTTCCAGTACGTTTTTCCATAGGACCATAACGAGAACATACAAAATTCAATGCATCTGCAACACCATTATTGTATTGTTTTAAATCATCACGAGAATATAATTTAGAAGATAAAATACCTGAATTAAATATGTTTTGTTTATCAACAAGTTTCACTATCGTATCTCCTTATGTTGATTCTTCTTCAGGTTCTAGTTCATCAGACATATCTACTCGAATTTTTCTTTCCCATTCGGCAGAACCATATCTAATACCTATAACTTCTCCTTCTGGTCTTAGTATATTTCTTTCTCTTGCATTAAGAGATTTTGCTGCTTTTAATTCTTGCTTTGCTCTTTTAGACATATAATCAGCTAAACTTACAGAAGCAGGAAGCGAATATGCTAATTCTGCTGCAAGTTCTGCCACAAAAGCTGAAGCTAAAGAAGCATCAAATTTAGCAGCATCTATATCTGCTGTATATTTAATATAAACTTCATCAATATTACTTAATAATATTCCTCCATCTATATCAAATAAGGCTTCTCTTGGACCTGCATTACGATTATAATAATCATCTAAGTCTATGTAAGTTTCACCTTTATTTACAGATATTTGAACAACTCTTAAACATTCTGGTGCCGTAGGTAAACGATAAGCATATTGCCAACCTCTGGTATCTACATTGGAAAGTTGCGCTAAAGAAGTTGTTACTCTAGCGCAATTCCAATCATTACAACGAAGTAACTTACGTTTGACAATATCTACTTTTGCTTTAACGGCTGTAACCGTAGGAGATACATCCTCTACATTATCTAAAGATACAATGGGTTCTTGTCCTATAGATACTAGTGCTGCATTTATTAAATCAGTATATCCCGGTTTAGCCATTATACACTTTCCTTATTTAGTTAAATTCTTTTCAAATATAAGAACACCTTTTACAGTTTTTGCAATCTTATCTACTTCTGTAATTATATATTCATAGTAATTGACTAATTTAGTTTCTTCATATCTAAAGATTCTTATAGTGTCACCTACTAGAATAAAAGTATATAAAGGATTGAAAAATTCAGGGTCCTTAATATCAAAATGAGTATCTGCACTTGTGCTATATGTGTAGATACTATGTTCTGCTCTGCTATTAGGAATAACAGTAACTAATTTAGCATTGATGATTTTTTTACTACTCATCTCTGTTGCTTTTTTTTCTTCTACAATTTTGGGTGTTGTTTCGCCCATAATTCCTCCTTTTGTAGATTAAATAAATATCTTATGACGGAGAGGGGAAAATAAATTCCCCTCGGAAACCATCAACTATGAAACTTATGAACCCATAGTAGCTACTGCAACAGTAATTAAGCCAGTTGATTGAGTAACTCCAGTAATTCTAAGAATACCGAAACCACCACCTGAATTTGCTGTTGAGTTTACTAGGATTATATCCCCTACTTTAAGTTGTCCAGTAACATTAGTGTTACCTGCTGCTCCTGTAAAGTAGTTGTCTGCTTTTATCGTAGACCAAGTATCTTCTGATACATAGAAGAATACAGAATTTGTAGCACGAGCAACACATGCAAATAATTTTTTGTCAAATGCCATTATCTAGTCCCTCCTATGAACTTGGTTGTGTATCTGCTACGTCAAAAGATAAAGCTCCTGTTTCATCAATAAGAACAGCACCTAATTTTCTTCTCATATAATAAAGAATAGTATCATCGTCTGTTTCTCTTACACGAGTTTTATCTACCCCACCTAATGCTAAGCCTACGCAAGATTTTACGAAAGCATTACATTTAGTAGTTGCACCTGAAGAACCTGTAGTTCCTACAGGAAGGTCAGGGTCAACTCTCCAAACCATATCCATCCAGAATCTACCAGATTCAGCTTTGGTGAATAAGTAAGGAAGTTGAGCTGCTGTAATTACATCAGCATGATAGAACTGTTTTAAATTCATCAATTGGTTCCATTGTTTTGCACCTACGTTTACAATAGGCAATTCTTTGTTTCTGAAAACATGATTAACTTGGAAGTGTTCCCAAATTGCTTGAACAGTATCTAAAGTCATACCTGCTGTATTTGCACCTGATACGGTTTGATTTGAAGTATTGATTGCTTTTAAAATCAATTCATCAATTTTAGTATTCATAGATGCAACAGCATTGTCTGTAATTACTAACATACCATTTGCTGATGTTGAAGAAACTTCTTGTTCATCAATTTCATCACCTGCATAGTATGTTTCTAAGTCGCATGGAACTCTATCTAAAGAGCCACCATTTCTTGGGATTTTACCAAAACGAGCTTTTTGTCCTGCCGGAGTACCTGCATGAGAACGGTTGAAATATGTTTTATCACCAACCGGTACGGGTCTTACAGTTACTAAGTCAGCATACAAAGAATCTCTTTTTTGGTAGCACAATTTGATTTCTGAAGAAAATTGTTCTTCCACTAAAGGTAATAGATTCATTGTTTACTCCTATCACTATAAAGTATTAACCGACTCCTCTTGCTAAGTTACCTCTCGGGTTAGCTCGAAGATATATTTGTGAGTGTCAATCAAAGCGCTCTTATGAGGTTAGCTTTGAAGTTTACTCAATTGCCCTTGTTGACTCATTTGAATAGCAACAATTTGTTTATTCAATTCATCAACTTGCGCTTTATTTTTAACATAATCTGTTTGCATTAGAGAATCTCTTTTTGCTCGCAGTTGTTCAATTGTTTCTGGGACGTTTTCAATACCACGTCCTTCTATATATATAGTATCCCCTGTCATCATCTTTGTCAAGGCTAGTTGGGATTTTAAGAAATTAGCATCTCTAAATAAACCAACTTGCTCCATTCTTTCGATTGTTTCTTGAGGATACATTTGTGTTATTTTTGCAGAAATATTATTTATGTTATTACCATAATCTTTACCCCATTCTTTACGAAGGGCCGCTTCTGCTTCTTTTAATTCTACACTTGTTTGTTCTGCCATACTTTGATTATAATTGTTAACTAAATCATTTTGTATGTCTATATATGCTTTACACATATCTTGGTATTGATTTTTAGTAAGATTTGCTTTATCAGCTATCTGTTGAAAGTTAGAAAAGTCAAAGGAATCTTTTCCAAATATTTGACCTTCTGCTTTATCATAAGTGAAGTCATATTCGGCAGCCGATGCCGGTTTACCAAGTTTGGTATAAAACGCTGTAACATCTTCTGCCGAAGAAGTTGCATCGGGGATACGTACTGATTTTGAAATAGTTTGTTGTGCAGAGATATAGTTTTTAAATACATCTTGAACATTGTTAATTCTTCCCCATTCTGCTCTATCTTTCAAATCTTCAGGGATGCAATCTTTCCATCCTTCTGACATAAATTGATTCATATCAAAAGATGCAGGTGGTGTATCTTGCGCAGGTGGTGTATCTTGCGCAGGTGGTTGTGCTCCTGTACCTTTGTTCAAATCATCTAAATCTGGCATAATTCCTCCTTATTTATTTATGAATTTTTCTATTTCTGTTAAAGTATCTTCTGATATTTTAGCAGACATAGTTAATATATATTCAATTACTTCACGATATGCTGCTTGTTTTGCAAGTTGTATCGGGTCTGTCGTAATAGGTGCCCCATAATATTTAAAGCGTATTATTAAGTCATCTATTACTTTTTTTGCAATTTTTCTACGAGAATTATCAGAGCTATTAAAAATAGATTGATATGCTCTCTTTATATCTCTATCAATTCCTTTTAATTTATATAGTAACTTTTCCCAAGCATTATTATCTGTCATTAACTTATACCTCCAAGCATAGCAGATATATCTCCACCTCCTGCTTGTTGTTGCTGTGCCATAGCAGAAGCTTGGTCAGCTTGTGCTGCATCTTTAGCCGATTGAGCACCTGCTTGTAACATTTGAGCTTGTTGTAACATCATCTGTTGTTGTTGAAGTTCTTGTTGTTGACGAGCTGCTTCTGCTCTTTGTTGTTTTACTTCACGTTCTGTATATAATATCTCATTTGGAGCGCCAAGTAAATAAGTATATAATCTCATTGCTTTTTCAACATTAAGAATGTCCATACCACCAACTTGTGCTAATTGTGCTCCGAAAGCTAAAGACCTTTCTATTGCTGATACATCAAAATGTCTTTGAGCCTTTGCAAGAGGACTTTCAAAATCCATTGTTAATCCAAATCCTGAATTAAATGCTTCTTTCAATTCTTCAGGAGGTTCAGGTAATATACCCCCTCTACGTTGAAGTATTCTAAATACTCTAATAGCAAGAGGTTTAAGAGCATCTTTTTCTAAGCTACCTTGCCATGGTGACATTAATTTTAATTGAAGCAATTGTTCTTGCATAGCTTGATAAGTATTATCTTTATCTGTTTGTTCAATCAAATCAATCATTAAACCTTGACGCACTTGTTCTCTAGCATCTTTAATAGTTTCTATATTTATTTCAAAATTACCAATTGTATGCATTGGTTCTGCCACACGTTGGGCATCCATTTCATGGTAGTTCAATGCAGCAGGTTTCATAGACAAAGGATTGATATATGTATCAATCGGTACATTCATAGCAGGATGTAATGCTAAATCTCCTGCATTTAATTTTTGTTTAGCAAGTTTATTTAAAGACTTAATTGTGTGTCGTAAATTCATAGCAGGGGAAAAGCCATAAGTATATCCAGCCGGTACATTTATACGACCTATACAATATGGAAATTCTTCATATCCTGATTCTAAAACTAATTTTCTACTTTGATAGTCAAGCCAATATGATGCTATAGGCATATTAAGTTTATCTTTAGAATTAGGGTCATATACTTGTCTAGGTATTACAGCATGCACAAATACTCTTTCTTTAAGAGGATTATTTGTTACATCATTAAGTATTTGTGGTCCTACTGCTTTACCAAACATTTGAACTGCTTGTTCATTAGTAAGAATAACGGTACGGTAAACTTCTCCAATGCCACCATAAACATTGTTTAAAACAAAAATATCTTTTGCTGAAACGGGTTGGATATTTAAAACTTGTTCTGAAAAATCTTCAAGAACTAAAAATCCTGAAATAGAGTAAGCAATTAATTCTTGACAAAAACCATGATAAGGACTTGATATATGTTCGTTAATATAAGAACAAGTAATTTTAGAAATAGTTTCTAAATAATTTTTATTATCATAATTTTGCATCAAAGAATTGATGGTCATATTTTCAGGAGGTTTTTTCTTTGTATTAGGTAATGTAGTTAATTTAAAACTAAACCATTGTGTTGCAGGATTAGCCGTATATGAATATAAAGCAGAAGCAGCTTTAGTTAAAGCATTAGTTGCTGTATCATCATATATTTCTACATGTCTGTCATACAAAGATATAGCGCCAGTATTAGGTGCTATATCATAAAAACCGCCACGATAAGGAAGTACATAACTAGATACTTCTTGCCAAATTTGCAAATAAGATTCTCTTTTATTTTTAGCTTCATTAAATCGCTTGAAAAGCTGTCTAGCTTTTTCATCTTGCTCTAATATTTTTGCTAATTCTTTTTGGTCACGAGGAGGTTGACTAAACATATCATTCTTTTGTTGAAAAGCAAATTGTTTAGTTTGTCTTTCCGTTTGTAGTTTAGTTATATCATCTGCCATTTCATTATCCTAGCGTTGTATTTTGTTGTTCCCCTCCAAGTAAAGTTCCTATTACTGAAGGAGTACCTCCGGCCGTTAATAACGAATATCCTGTGCCATCATGTCCTGTCGTAAAATCAGTAGCTTGATTAAAATTATTAGAATAAGCCATATTAGCACTTTGACGAGAACCTGCTGCATTAGATTGAGCTGCTTTTTTCTTAGCTTCTTCTTTTGCTTTTTGTTCATTGTATTGTCTTTTTTGTTCTTGTAACTGCATCATAGCTATCATATTAGCCATTTTAGCATGTTTTGCACCACCACCCATAATTTTCTCCTTATGTATAATCTGTTAATTTTGCTGTATTTCCTGATAAGATACTAAAGTTTCCAGTTGGATTAGTTCTATAATCTTTTGTAAATAATAAACTGTTAGTACCATTACCATATAAATTTTCTCCAAAAGAATTAGCAGAAGAATAAGCACTCCATGCATCTTCTTTAAGTTGCGCTTCTTTTTTATCTTGTTCTGCTTTTTGTTCTTTGTATGTTTGTTGTTGAAATAATAAAGATTGTTGTTGTATTTCGTTAGCTTGTTTTGCTGTTTTAGCAGCTCCTATACCTGATGCTATAGATAATAGGCCTTGTACTCCTGTTTGAGTAATACCTTTTCCTATTGTGCTACCTGCTTTTTTGGCAAGAGTAGTTACTGTTTTTCCTATTGTCGAAGGAGTACTTGCTGCTGCATTACCTGCTCCGGGTAAAGGTGCTGTTGCTTGTACTTGAGTACCAGTAGAAGAAGTTTCTATTTTAGGAAGTAACTTTGCTTGATGAGGACCAAGAGGGTCTATTTGTGCTGTAGCTTTAGTACCTGTAGCACCTTTATTTCCTATAGAAAGTAATCCTTTCATTTTAGAAAATAAAGCACCTGCTCCGTGTCCTATAGCTCCTCCTGCTGCACCAGTTGCAGCACCTGTAGCTGCTGATTTAGCAACATCTCCTATATCACCGCCTTGAATAGCTGTTTTACCTGCATTCGTCACAGCTCCTATAGCAGCTCCTTTTCCCATACTTCCTAATAAACTACCAGACCCTGTAGTTGTTCCAGTAGTAGCTCCACTTGTTCCTCCAACTGAAGCACCTGTTGTTGTGCCTGCTGTAGTTCCTGTAGCTCCTGTAGCCCCGGTTGCACCTGTCGCACCTGTTGCTGCTGTGGCACCAGTAGCTCCTGTAGCCCCGGTTGCGCCTGTCGTTGCACTTCCTATTCCGGCTGCTCCTCCAGTTACTACTCCACCCGATGCACCTGTCGCTGCTGTAGCACCTGTTGCCCCTACTGCACTAGCTCCTGCTGTTGTACCTGCCGTAGTTGCTGCGGTAGCTGTTGTAGCTGTTGTTGCCGTAGTTGCTGCGGTAGCTGCTGTACCGGCTGCTGTACCGGCTGCTGCTGCTCCTCCTCCGGCTGCTGCTCCTCCACCAAGTCCGGCCATTATACCACCTACAGCACTAGCTATTGCACTACCAATAATTGCCATATTTAAATCCTTATTATATATCTACACTATATTTTCATAATAAACTATAACATAATCTATTGCAAGTGCCTTAAAATTTAAATACATCATAATCTAATTTTGCATATTGTGCTTGGCCATTTTTTAATTTATCTTTATCTCGCTTAGTACGTTTCATTTTACGAAGTTCTGCCATTTCTAATTTAATAGCTCGTTCTCGTAAAGGATTATAATTATGGTCTGCTTCAGGTAATAATTTAGAAATCGTAGCTGCTCGGTTATCAATGAAAGCTATGATAGCTTGACACAAATATCTAAAAGCATCAGCACCGTGAGATGACCAATCATGACAAGGTGTATCTTTAAATTGCTGATTCTTTTCATCCCAGTCTTTATGATATTCCTTTAAAGCACGAATACCTTGTAAACAGCGAGAGCCATCAAACGTAACTTTCAATAACATTCTACGAACAAGGTCAATACCTTCTGATACATCTGTTTTAGGAATTGCACGGAAACTGACACCATATTTCTTTGCTACCGATTTACGAGTTACACCTGTAGCTACGTCACGAGTTGTTATATCGTGCGGACCAAATTGTCGCTGCGCAAATATATAATCTTTATGATGACCAAATTGCAGAATAGCTTTACTTATTTCATGGTCCTCCCAACCAAATTCTTCTCGTAATGGTTTAAAGTCAGCACGCATTAAGCAGCAACATTCAGCTAATGATTTTTCTGCAAATTCATTATATTCGATTACGTTTACTTTAGAGTTAGCTTGGTCATACTGAAAATACCAGATAGCCATAGAATCAGAAATACCCAAGTCCCACGCAGTATAGACAGGTTGTTTCGGGTCCCACAATTTTTTATTTGGCATCGAACGACCTTCTGATTCTAATTTACGCATAGCTTGACCATAATACGAACCAACAAGACCTGCTTCAAATGAACAATAATATTCTTGTTGAATACGTTCTTCTGGAACATTCAAGTCACGCTGTTCTTGAATAGCTTCAGGTGGTATAACAGGAACAAGAATACGCTGTCCATGCTCATCTAAAATTGGATTTCCTTTAATATCAGTTAAAGTTTTTTGTGTATCATCTACAGTAAGTACTTGAACAAAATAGTTTGCTCCGTTTTTCTTTGCATTAACCATAGATTTAAACAAATCAAATGCATGGTTACGACCACGAGGAGTAGTAATGAAGCATGCCCATCCATCGTTTTCATTTAGAATAGGAGATAAATAATCCCAAATAGCAGGTTTCATAAGGGCAAATTCTGAGAAATTTATTCCAACAGGGTTTGCACCAACCAATGAATCAAATCTATCAGCGCCCACCAATTGAATAAGCGAGCCATTCTTCAACCTGATAGACATGTCGTCATCTCTTTTCGACTTTATCAAAGGAGGTGGAATAAAATCAAGGAAAGGTATGCCGTCTTTTGTGCTACCAGTCCAAATGATTTTTCTCGCTTGATTCAACAGTGGGAGAACATGCCAGTATGTTCCTACACGTTTTTGTGATTCCTTAATTAAGTTATTCCATGCCAGTAAATCCTTACCAGTACGTCTGTGAGCAAGTAAGAATGCTCTTTGTCTGGAAGGAGTTTGGTCAAAATAACGTAGAAAAGGATATTGATATTCCCTTGGTGTGAATTTATAAGGTAATTGAATTAATTCTTCATCTGGCATGTTTCTGAATTTTCAAAATCTTTCATGAAATCAAACTGTAATTGTTCATATTCTTCTTCAATAACAATTTCATCGTCATCCATTTTATTTTTCTTCTTTCTTTTTAGTTTTTGGTGCTGTAGATTTAGCAGGTTTTGCTGCTTTAGTTTTTGTTTTCGTCTGTTTTACAGGTTCTTTTTTTGGTTTTGCTACCTTTTTAGTAGAATCAAAGTTAAAAAAATCATCAAATTCTATAGGCATTTTTAATTTCCTCCTGTTTACAGTTTAAATTATCTGGCAAAATAAATCAAGATTCCTCTTTTTCAGGTTCGATTATGTTTGCTCCTTCTTTTTTCTTATAAAATTCTACCATTTTTTGTTCTTGTTCTTTAATTTCTCTACGTCTTGCTTCTTCTTCGTCAGTTGTGATACGTTTTACAGCGCCAGTATCGTCAACATCAAGCACAACTCCTACGTCTTTTTTAAATCCTAGGTCTGTTTCGTTAATATTTGCAAAAGAGGTGATAGATATGTTATTTATCTGCTGATGCTTACTGTTATCTGTAGATTTTTTGTTATATTGCTCCGGTAATTTAGCTTTCGCAAGTTCAACAAGTAATTTATCGTTCTTAATTTTATAGTTACCCATGTGCTCACCCTTATAAAATTGGGGTGTATCGGTACCTTCGAGTGCTCTTTCTATAACAGTACCATCAACTTTATCTCTAAATAAAGCTTTAGACACCTCAATAGCTTCACCAAATTCCGGGAATTGTTGACAATATAGCATAATAGTAGAAGCCTTAGACTTAATTTCCGGATTATGTTTTAATGCTCCTGATATAGTACCCCATGCTTCAATTCCGTCTAATATTTTGTCTTTTTCTTCAATTAATGTTCTTTTCTGTGACGGAGTTAAGGTGTAACGATGTTGTAAAGCAAGTTGTATTTCAGATTTTTTCTTCTGTAACATAGCTTCTGTAATAGTAATTTCTTCTTGGATTTCATCCATATTTTTCTTCCTCCTTAACAGTTCGTCACTTTGTTCCTGTATTTCTTTTCTAAGTTCATTATTTTGTTTAACAGGGTCTAATAAATCTATATTAAACTTCCCGGCCATCATTCTTGCTTGGGATATTCTGAAAACATAATCTTCTGATACTTTTTTAAGGTGCTGAGCATCTTTTCTTAATTCATCGTAAGCTTTATAAATTTCTAGCATGTCAGCAGTGACTTCTTTTAGCCATTCCTTAAATTGTGCAGCGTCAGACATAAATTGCAAATGAGCTTCTCGCAAATCATTATTATCATGAACTTCTCTATAATAAAAATTATCATAGCGCTGTTGAACATCTAACAGTTGATTAACCAGGAACTCCGGGGTAAGTTTCCGCATTGTCACTGTTTGAACAGGAAAAGCTACTCGTTTAAATGTTTCAATTTCCTTAACCATGCCCTTATCATAACAGTAGTCGTCAATTTTTTCAAGGTAATAATGAAGTCCCTTCTGGGACAAGGTTTAACAGTAAATTCCTATCTAATGTCCAACATACGATTATTCCATGGACCCGAGGTTCGGGATGAAAAAATTTTAGAGAAAGCTAAAATCCAGATATAGCTTGAAAAAAGAAAACCTACCATAAAAATGGAGAACTGTCAAATAGGGACGGTAGCGACAACTTTGATTAAGAAAAATAAGATTATTCCTATCTTTTGTTCTTGCAGAAGGGTTTAAGACTGTTTGCATAAAAACTCATCGATTTTGAAAAATTGAAAAATTAAAAATCGCCAGAAAAGATAGTTTTTATGTATTCGGTATTCAAACGCAGGCTATACTTGACCTGGTAGGTATAAGTCCTTTTGGCTTCAATGTTGGACATGTAAGATAGGCTTATAGCAAGGCTTTTAGTACTGAAAAAATGTCCATTATTATCGGTATGAAAATACAACCCTCTCGTAGACTGAATTAGACACCTCTATTTTTTTGCATAAGATTTTGAGAGGTATCAAAGCTAGATGGCTGATGTTGTATAGAATAAATGATGGACAAAAAAGATATATAAAGTATATCAAAAGATATACAATATTACAGATTGTAACAATTTAAAATGATTGTAAATTTTTATTAAGCAAAAATGGATAATAAAACACTCTATGTTGGACATTTAGTGTAGATACGAAGTAGTGATAAAATATTATTTTGCTTGGTTTTTAGGGTGAAAAATTGTAGTAGTGTCTGTGTGGATTGGGCTTTTTTAGCCCCCTCCCCCACCCCTTGGGCGATTGACCACTCGTTACTCTCCCATCTTGCCACGTTAGCTGACCAGGAAAAGCTTTTTGCTTTAAGAACTCGGGACGTTCCTACTATAGCTGTCTGTCACCCTGACACCTTACCGCTCCGCTCCGTTGGCACTGCGCTGCGCTGTCACTCGCTTCGCTCGTTCTTTTGTGCTCCGCTGCCCTTCGGGCAGCTTCGCACATGGTCACATTGACATGCTATCACGGTATCAATGTGACATATTTATATATTGAGGGGGACTCCCCCTGCCCTCCTCCTATCTTGCCCACCCATCCGTCCCCCTCAAACTCCCCCTGCCCGATTGTTAGTGTTGACAGTATTGTCACGTTGTCACATTGGCAGTGTGTTAGAGTGACGTGGTATCACCGTGGCACGTTGGTTGTATTGCAGTCGTGACGGTGCGTCACGGTATCACCCCACCACATTATCATCATTTCCAAATGCACAAACCTATCGAATCGACATACTCAACAAATTGTATAGCACCCTACATTCAACATTCATAATGTTTCACAGCACATCTTATCACATTAGCACAATATCATCCTAGCAATTTATCACCTTGACACCTTACCACATTAACACTATTTCGTATCATATATTCTCTCTGTTTTATCAGGGCGCCTTATCCACGCAAGATACAGTAACCATTTGCAAGCAAATGCTAACTGTATCTCTCGAGCGAAGCTCCCTTCGGTCCCTTCCATCTCGGATGGTGGGGCGCAGGAGGTGTGCTGAGCCGTAAAACTAACTGACAGTTATTAAAACCATACCTCCTACCTCCTTGGTTTTAATAACTGTCAGTAAGTTTTACTGGTTGGTGATTTTTTTGATTCCCCATTGTAGCACATTGATTTTGCACGAAATCAAAGATTTCGGCAAAAAACACGGCTTACTGCCACTAACAAAAAATTTTTATTCTAAAATTTTTTTGCCAGTGGCAGTATAGTTTTTGCTAAAGCAAAAATGCCTTTGGCACCGTGACAGTCTAATGTGCTTCAATGGTTGGTGTAAAAAATAAATAAAATAAAATAAAAAATAAATAAAATAAAAATAAATTAAATACAAGTGTATTTAAAAATAGATACGGTGCCGAACCGATAGCAGGCAAAGGAGAATATTATGACAAAGTTAAACAACACAAACAAAGTTTTCAAATTAGATGAAGAATCTGTATTGAAATTATCTCAAAAAGATATAGATAATTTAAATGCAGGTAAGAAATCATTCCAGTTAAATAACTGGTTAAAAGATGAGCTTGTAATACAAGCATATCTTCACGATTTCAAAGAAACCAAATGTACAACAACTGTCAAAGTATTAACAAGAATTGCAAAATTACTTGGATACTACAGGGAATCTCAAGTAATTAAATATGCACATATTGAAATACTTGACAGAAATGAAGTATCTATTGAGTTCAAAGTAGAACTCGATGATTTAAATAACGCTTACAGACGTTACTTAAATCAAAACTACGATATCGTAGAACTTCCCTACGAAATCGAAGATGATTCAACTATCGAAGATTTCGATAGAATACAGCACTCCTTTTAAGGGGTGCTGTTTTTGTAGTACATTTTATAAGGAGATTACAAAATGAAAAAAATTATATTCATACTAATTATAATATATCTTTGGTACATCACGCAACAACAAATACTTAATTCAGTATTGTGGTTGCCTGATTAACAACTCGTCACAGTAGCAAGCTGATAGATATATTCCCCTCACTTATGAGGGGTTTGTTATAACCGTGAAAACTATGGCTGCAAAATTTTCAACACTTCCTACAATTACTGCTACGATTTGTTTTCACTAATTATAATGGACATTAAATGAAAGGAAATATATATGTCAAAAACGCACCGAAGTCTGGATGAAATTTTTTCAAATCTTCTCAATGTTTATCATAAAACAGGACGAATTGGATATACACGCCCTGTCAACTTGGCACACGCACGAAAGATTGCATATTGTGCTGCTTTAAATATTCTTAAAAAAGAAAATGAAAAAGAATTAAGTACAACAAGTTCTCAACCCTGTCAACCCACAGGGGGTGTGACAGGTTCTCAAACTTGTTGTCAGTTGAAATTGTTCTAAAGGAGGATACAAAATGAATTTATTAAAAGCTATGATAATCGCAAAAACAGAAACAGAATTTGAAATACTAATGAAAATGTTAGCAGATACATCGCTGCAAATTGTCAAAATAACAGAAGAATTTCCAAAAACGATTGTAGTTTTTGGCTCTGAACTCTGTTTAATAATATTTGAAAAGATGATAGAGATACGAAACGACAACATCGAACGACTAGAAAAATGCATGCAACAATAACACCAACGACAGATACTATATCTTTTGATTACACACAGTAAAAAGGAGTATCTTATGCATTATTTAGCAACAGCAGTAACATTGATAGCTATGGGTTATAGCTTCATTGATTACTTTACTTACTTATCTTAATCCTTATTCTCCTCCTCCCTCTATCGGCAAGTCCCTCACATCACGAGGGACTTTTTTATAAAAAAATAAAATAAAAAAAAGAAAAATAAATACAATATTTTAAAATTTTTGTCAACCCACAAGGGGTGTGACAAAAATTTTAAAATATTGTTTAACTGAAATTGTTAGAAAGGAAATAAAAAATGAATTTTACATTAGTTAAAAGAGAAGTTACAACTGATTACGGTAAAGAAATTGTAGTAGAAAAGAAATATAACCTATTTAAAGACCAATGGCAAAACAGATTATGGGTATTTCAACCACAAGATAAAGAATTTATAGCATTAAATAATAAAATGAAAGGCTTAGGATTATGGAATTAAAAGACCAAATGCAATTAAATGAAATCTTTGAAAGAATAAGAATAAAACTAAATAAACAATCTAAAGCAATATCAAAATTATTTAAACTAATTATAATTCTGGCGCTAATGAATATAATAACTGTGGGAATTATTGCTTATATGGCTGCAACCAAACCAAATGTAAAAGCAGAACTTGACGAATACTTTGACAATCCGACAGAGATTGCACAACTTGAAGAAAATTTTGAACTTATGTATGAGGACTAAATCAAATGGAACAAATTGACAAATTGATAGAAACTTTAAGATTGATGAATGAACAAATAAAAACCATAGCTGATATTTGTTTAGATAATCAGAAAGCTATTGTATCAATAGCAGAAACACAACACTCAATAGCAAAACTAATAATGGCTAAAAACAATTAGATTATTCAACCGAGCGTTAAATAATAACTATGGCTCGTGCGTTTTATAATACATCGCTGTAGTCAGCGACTTGGCAAAGTATAAATGCAACGTAATAGTAGAAACAGCAGAAAAAATGAAAGGACACAAATTATGAACACTAACCAATTCAAAGAAACAATCGCAAACTTGAAATCAGCAGACTTAGCAGCTTACAAAGCAGGAACAAAATCAAACTTCGTATTAGACCACGTAAGAAATGAAGTAATCACAAGAGCATTCAAGAAAGCTCAAGACTTATCAAAACCTGTAGAAATCGAAGTAGGTATGACAGTTATGTCTTACATTGCACCATCGCTTGCTTTACTTTCTAAAGATGGACAATATCCAAAATTATTTAGTTCAGCTTCTTGCACATTCACTGATGGCGTAATTAAATTCACTTACAAAATCAATGCTCAAGGTTTATCAGACGAATACAGAACACGTTTAAATGATAAACTTGGTATTCAATTACCGATTGCAACAGAAGAAGTTGTATAGTATAATAAAGTAAACTAATAATCACTAAACTAGAAAACAGTTTGCTTGTTATTTTGTAAAAGCCGCTTCCCTCTCTGAATAAGGGAGGGAAGTTTTATAGCAGGATAGTGCAGCGGTAGCATATCGGACTCATAATCCGGAGGTCGTGGGTTCAACTCCCACTCCTGCAACCATTCAAAATAATATTTCTTAACAACAAAAACTATAGCTGTGGACACATCATTTCCTTTCTTAACAAACACATACCACAGCTATCTTTTTATAGGTAAAACAAATGATGAACAAAACAGAACAAGAAAGATATGACAGAGCATTAAGATGTGAAAGAATGCTAAAAGATGAAATAGATATTTTGCAAAGAAAAGTAAATAGTGTACTTGGTTTTTGTAATGTAATAGCCAATGATAATTCTTTAGCATCACAAGACCAAATATATATTTGTAAACAAATAAAAACTTTTTTAAAATAAATTTACTTACAAATGTAATAAAGAAGTTAACACAGTAATACGCACGGACACTTACACCAAGGGTAAAACAGCGCATCGTTACGATAGGGCACCTTCAGGCAATAGGAAACGGTCAAGCTACGTTACACTGGTCGCTACCCTGAAACGGGAACGAAAGGTAGCGAAACTTCTTTTTTTAGAAAGGTAAACTATGGCTGTATGTACTCATTGTAAAAAACCATTTTCATTAACAAGTCATTCACTCGTTACAAGAGTATCAGCATATACAGTATTAGAATTTGACTGTGTAGAATGTCTGATACAATATTGCAATGACAACACTAATGCTTATTGGGAAGAAGCCAAATCCTTATTAGATATGTATATAAGCTTTAACCGTGAAACCCGAGGCGGAGCTATGGCTGTCACTGTATCAAAACGTCACAGTACTATGGCTGTACAATATAATGATGGACATTTATAGAAAGGATTTTTATGCTACTACACTTGAGTTATTATCAAATGACATGTGATACGTGCGGTAAACAAATGTGTGGCAGGTTTAAAACAGATTTAAAAATAAAATGGACTACCCAAGGTGGCATCTATTTAAGAGGTGGCAAATGTTTTTGCTCAGAAGAATGTTACAAATTATATAATGAAAGGTTACGAAATGAAGCAAACCACTAATTATAACATATTCAAAATTAAAAAAGGGAATCGTGTTGTCAACACAAATCACGTTCAACGTATCAAAGATTCCTTAATCAAGCATACTTATCTACCTTCTTGCCCAATTATCTGTGATAAAGATATGAATGTAATTGATGGGCAGCACCGTTTACAAGCTGCTAAAGAATTAGGTATAGCAGTTTATTACGTTATCGAAGAAGAACCGGACCAAGATTTGCTTATAGATTTAAATATAACACAGCGCAAATGGTCTACAACTGATTATATAACTTATTATGCAAATGAAAAAAACAACGAAAACTATAAACGATTATTACAAATAATACGAGAAATACCATTTGATGCTACTACATTATTATGTATGGCTTTCAATTTAGATGTTGGTGGCAATTTCCTCAATAACAAATTGAAAACAGGACAATTAGAATTAACTGAAAAAGATGTCAGACAAGCACACATAGTATATGAAAATATCCTATCGTTACGTGACGCTTTGCGTTGCACTACTACCGGTAGGATGGCTCGTGCTGTTGTTTCTCTGCAACGGCATCCGAAATTTTCGTGGAGCACAATGTTACATAAAGCAAAACAATGGTCTGCTAAAGCATATCAATGCTCTACTAAACAAGAATGGGAAAATATGTTAATTATGTTGTATAATATGAGCAGCACCAAAGCTGCTCGCATATAAGGAGTATTCAATGGGTCGCAAAAAGAAATCGCTGTTAAATATAGCAGCAATCCGTAAAGCTGCCAACGGATTAGGTATTGTAAACAATACAATGCAGCAACCGAATGTATATCCAGTAACGGAATGTTTACAGTTGTTAAAAAACTTATTCACTAAACCGGATTATGAACGACTAACAATTACAAGCTATGCTTGGATGAAGTTAATGGCCTTCATACATTTGATAGGTGATTATGAAATATCAGGTTTCGGAAGAATAATTCCTGACGAAAAAGATGATAAAAATGGTATCATAATTGACTTTGATATTATTAAACAAGAAGTTAAATCAGCTTATGTAGAATCAGATGCCGATGCCGTTCTTGAATTTATAATGCAGATACCTGAAAATGAAAGAACAGAATGGATACTTGATTGGCACAGCCACGTTAATATGGGAACATCACCATCAAGTACCGACTGGGATAATTATGAAGAAATGTTAGCAGCTCGCCAACATAAACAATTTCCTGCTATGATAGTTAATAAATCAGGCAATGTGTCGGCACATCAAATTATTTGTCCTGATAAACATCCGACAATCGAAGTATCATTGCAACATACACACCTATCAAATGCAGAAATAGAACAGATTTATGCTGAATGCAAAACTAAAGTACAAAACAAATGTACAAAAGCTGCCGTTGTAACAACTTATAACAGTGGGGCAAATGTTAATAGTAATTACAAGGGCACATATTACTACAATAACTATTATGACGACGAAGATTGGTACGATAAATGGGAGAAAGAGCACGACTTAAAAAAAAACGACAACAATCCAAGGGTTCGGGACGTAGACTTAACGGCAGACCAACAGTGGAGTATGACAGAGGCCGGTTTCGTTTTCGATGAAGAAACTGGTGAAGCCTATTCTGAAGATGAAATCTGTGAAGAATGCGGTAAACCCTTAAAAACAGAAACAGAATTAAATGCACATATTTGCTTTTCCTGTTTCCAAAATGCGATGAATGAGGAAGCCATCGCTTATCATCAACAGCTTCCACAACAGTAGATAATAGTAAAAAGGAGAACAACAATGGCTGATTTTAATCAGATTAATGATTCACTTAACAACAATGCATCTGTTAACACAACTGCTAAAGTAACTATCACTTCATTAGGTGGAGTTAACAATTATGAAATTACTCCCGGTACAACAGTACGTGAATTGAAATCACGTTATGGTCTTGGCGATATGAAAATCGTTAATGCTGAAGGTGTTGCTTTAGCAGATGCAGACCAAATCACAGGTGATGTACAATTATTTGTTTCAACACCAAAACGTAACGGTTAATATATAACTAAGTACGAGAGCACCTTGTTTAATTGCAGGGTGCTTTTTTAATGGAAGGAAATATCAATGCAATTATCAGATGACAAAAGATTTCAAAACTTACCACCTGACGATATCAGAGAAATCATACGTAATACGGTGACAGCAGAAGGGTGGAAATACATATTTATAGAGCATACCTCTTGGTATAATTTAAAAACAAGATGCAAACACGACATAACCAATATGCCTATTGTCGCTATAGCTAATACATCTAATAGACCTATAGCTGTAACAGATGTAGAAGTTTTCAAACAAAAAGAAACAGATGAAGAAAGCTATGATAGAGTTGGCAGATGGTGTTACAATGCTGATTATGTACACCAAAACATAACATCAGAAATCTCACATAAAGTAACTCGTTGTCACGATGGCTATAAAGTTTCTATCGAAGGTCACGCAATATGCAATCCTATAACAGAAGGACACTTCTTTCAAAGACAATTAGAAGAAATTAAACCTTTGTTTATAGGACAATTGATGGGACAAAACGGTGGTTCGCCATTTAGAACAGTAAATTCTGTTGCAGGAACTTATCACGATAATGTAATTAACACAACTAATGGTGGTTTTATAAAGCGCACAGCATCTATAGTACAACTGTTAACAAGATGTCCTTCTGATGTATTGCAAAATAAAACAAGATTGATTACAGCAATACGAGATGCACGTTTTCCAAAAGAAAATGAAGTAGCTTATAAAAATATTGCAACCGACAGATACTATATCGGAACACAAGAAGAATTAGAAGAATGTAAAAAGAAAAACAATTTATCAGCTTATTATCCTATCATCACAGCAGAGATGTGTAAGAATTTATTGGATAATCTTCCAAGAATTGAAATAGATTTTGGATGCTTCGGTCTTGGTTCAGCAGGTTCCGGAGTTCTTGATATGTTATCTCGTTCTGTATTCTTTGAAAAATATATGCTCGTTGATTTTGATAGAGTTGAATCTAAAAACATTCGTAACCAATGGTATGAAACAAATCAAATTAACCAATCAAAAGTACAAGCATCTGATTATCATTTGAAATATAGAAACATAGCTTATTCTTATAAAGAAATAATTCCAAAGAATTGCAAATTTGAAGATATAGATTTTAGAATATATAAATTTAAATATGTAATGGCTGCATTTGATAAGATACAAACTCGTTTAGATTTCCTTGACAGAATGTTAGAAGAAAAAACTCAATGTAAATTTTTGTTTGACGCTCGGTATGATGACTTAACTGCATCTGTTTTCTTCATTGATTTAGAAAATAAAGATGAAGTAGAATATTATAAGCAAGGATTACTATCTGATTTAGAAGCATTTAAAAAACAAGAAGCAAATAGAGTTGTAGATTCTTGGGAAAAATTTCAGAAGTGGCTTGAGTCACAAGGTACTTTCTCTACAAGCTGTGGCACAACTAAAAGAATTTTAGAAAGACTTGGAATTAATAGAACTTGGTTAGATTGTCCAAGAACATCAGATGGTCTACTATGGGACGATAATTATAAATGTGGCGATGATGAATGTATGAAAGTAATGAAGGATATGTACGAACATTATAAAGAACTTATAGCTAAACAGCTATTGCTTCCTGAAGAAGAATCATCTTGTGTAAGACAAAACTTTATAGACATTTACCACTATGCTTCTACTTATATCTTTGATGCTATCAGAGCTATGGAAGCAGAAAACCCAAAGAAATTATTTACTCATATAGATATAACAACAGACCCTCTGCCCAATTCAATAATGCTTAGAAAGTAGGTAACAATGAGCAAAGATGATTTAAAAATTCTTTTAACCCCTGCTGTTGAAGAAACAGCGGAAGAAAAAGAAGAAGAAAAAAAAGCTATTGCTACTTTTGTGGCTGCTTGTCCTGATGATTATGATGATGAAGGTAACTATGATGGTGAAGATGAATATGATGATGATTTAATGTATATAGAAGAACCTGAATATCATATAGTTTGTGAAGGTTTATCTATGGTAAATAAACGTATTCAACAAATTACTGAAATATTAGCTTTACCAAGAGGGCAACAACCTCCTTTATCAATAAATGATTTTTCTGAATTAACACAAGCGCTTCAAGATTTAAAGCATGAAACATTCCCAACACGTAATCTTACTTGTAATTATGAACTAGTATAATTATAATGAGAATAAGAAGATGATAAAAGATTGTTTAAAAAGAGGACATAAAATGATTAGAAAGGTAAAACAAATGTTAGCATTTATTTTTAACAAAAAAGAAGAACCCAAAGAAAATATAATCTTTGCTAAAAGAACAGCACAGAATGTTCCAGAAAAACACAATATTCAATATATGAAACGCACTCCAAACTTTGAAAAGATTATGGAAGCTGTCGGACCGGAACCAAAAAACACTGTAAGCTTAG
>Ga0265298_10000512_pt1 | contig 57631 bp, 83 predicted proteins | sample AusTroGonzalo_MG_3_FD_193486 | JGI IMG/M metagenome (GOLD analysis project Ga0265298, IMG submission 193486) | Bovine rumen microbial communities from tropical cattle in Woodstock, Queensland, Australia - Gonzalo_01 | ecosystem: Host-associated > Mammals > Digestive system > Stomach > Rumen ... | reverse complement strand
TGTTTTGCCCTTTGCCCTCCGCGCCCGACACAGCGGGCGACTACGGGCGGATACAGTCTTTCCGTATTACTGCTGCGGATTCATATGACGCAGAAGCCGAATGCCACACCATAGCGGTTGTAAGCAATGCTGGAGTTGTAAGAACCGTCAAGGTTAACGTTGACAAAATAGTTTACGCTGCCACTGGTGGCGGAGGACGTCCACGCCCGCACAGCCTTGCTCTGATCGCCTCCGGGGTAGGTCAGAAGCGTCCTTACTGCAGCCGTCGCAAAGGTCGGGAAGGGTGTGTTGTTCTCATCACAGTAGGGATGCGTAGTCGCATTGCTGAAGTTTAACTCCCGCATGGTGGGAATGAAGACCTTGTCATAACAGGTATCAAAGGTATCCCAGTCCAGACCACCGATCTGAGTTACTCGTTTTACCCCCGTGGCTCTCTGCTGAATAATAGCCGGCAGCTGATCAATAAAGGTTCCCGTCAGCCAGGCCCGCAGTTCGCTTTCCTTGTATCCGCCTCCATTATACAATGCCCGTCCGGTGATGACAATCTGTCCGTCGTTTTCCATGGGGATGATGATTTTACTGCCGGGCATGAATTCGATGGCTCTGTAATCATTGCTGGTCGCGGTACTCAGAGCACGGTCAAAGATCTTGATTACGCCTTCGGTTCCATCCAGAATAATGCTTCCGGTATCACCATTTGCGTTCTCATAGCTGAACGTGATCTGATCGTCGATTTCCACCTTCCCAGCTCTGGCAGTAAATCCGGTAGCATCCTCCTGCGCCAGATAGTTCACATCCATCCGGTTGGCCAGATTCTCCAGGCTTCGTGCACCAGTCAGATAGTACCGGAAGGTCTTGGTGCCATCGGTCACGAGAATATTATTCAGATAGGTTCTTTTCGTGAATTCAATCGTGATATTCCCTGCACCGTGCGTATTGTTGTAGGTTGTGTTCATGGTCGTGGCCGTGACTGCGGCATTGCCGTTATCCGCAGAGATTCCATATCCGTACAGCTGCTTGGCGCTGGCATTCATTGCTCGCGTATCCACCAGGGAATACTTGGTGCCGATGGTCACCGGCAACGTATGGTTATCTTCATCTACGTTGATGTCAAAGCCCCAGATTTTCAGGGTCACTTCTTCGCCGGATTTCAGAGTGATGGTGTTTTCGTTTCCGACCGCCCAGCCATAAGCTTGCAGGGTGGCATATCCGGTTTTCGTTTGCAGGGTTCCATCATAGGCTGCTTTGCACAGGGCTATGATTTCACCCCAGGTGCATTCGGCAAAGGTCTTGACAGTGGCCGGTACCGTCAACTGGATGAAGGAGGCTTCCGCTATGGTGGTGCCTTTTACCGTATAAGTCAGGGCATCGGAAGCGCCTACGGTTTCCACGTTGTCATCGTCGATGTTCTTGAAATTCCAGCCGGCAAAGACCATGTCGCTTTCGGCTCCGCTGTAGGTGGGGGTGTTACCCGCCCATTCAACGGTAGTGCCGTAGGGAATGTTTGCACCATCGGATACGTCTGATCCGTCAGTGCCGTAGCCCAAGACCGTGCTCCCATTCTTCCAGGTAACGCCGTACTGCCGGGTGGTTTTGCTGTAGGTGGCAGTAATGTTCCGGCTGGCGGTCACGCTGGTGATGCTGCCGGACCATCCGGTAAAGGTGTAGCTGTACCGGGCAGTGCTCTTTAAGGTCGGGGCGGCAATCTCGCTGTGGCTGGCGTCATAAGGATAATGGCCGGTATCACCAAAGGCCAGCAGCTGCCGGTACTGTTCCGCGCATTGATAGAGCAGGCTGTTCGTGCTGTCATACCACCAGTCGCCGGTATCCGGATCTTCCGGTCTGCTCCCACTGTAGCTGATCTCCTGCGATGCTGCCACCCAGCTGCTGCCATTGTATTTGTAGAGGGTGCTGTTGGCGGTATCGTACCAGTAATCATTCTCTTCCGGGCTGCCCGGGGTGGATGAAGCACACGTGATCGGGGTTTCTACATCTTTGACCCACAGCTTACCGGCTTCGCCGTCATCATTGGCTGCATTCTTAAAATACAGGGTTACGCCGGCGGATCCGTAGGTAATGGTCAGATACGGGAAAGCGGATCTGAGCTGGCTTAAAATATCGCCGTCGATGGTTTCCACATAGACCGATCCGGTTACGGTCGCGGCTCCGGTGGTGGTGTTATCACTTTCATCAATTCCGTGGCAGGCCAGAAGTTTTTCCAGGTTGGTGGAATCTTCTTCGGTCCAGTCTACGTCGATCAGCCGGGCAAACTGGAGATTGGTGCATTCGGATAAAATGTCTTTCAAATCCAAATACGGGCAGTTCTCAATATTCAGGCGGGTGACGCTGCTTAAGTCATTGTATTCCAGTTCAGCGAGGTATTCCTGATTTAAGAGCGTCAATTTGGTTACGGTATCCGGCAGGTGCAGTGTTTCAAGGTACCCGCCGTTGGGTAATTCAACAGAGGTCAGAGCGGTACGTTCTGCATAGACTTCCCGGATGTTCTCGCAGCCGGAGAGGTTTAAGGCCCCGGCTAAGCTGGTCAGGCCCCGTACATCGACCTTTTTCATGCAGCGGTTGTTGCCGACGACTACGCTGGTGCAGTTCGTGTTTTCGTAACCTTCCAGCTCTGATCCCAGGATCAGCTGTTCCAGATGGATCGCATTGTGTACGTCGCACTGGCCCACATAGAGCGGGGATAAATCCCCGATATCCTTGATGGCGGACGCGCTGTAGACGTAGGTTTCGGTATCGTTCAGACTTCCCACACCGGCCGGTTTCTGCATGATGGTGATCGTGCCGGCGGTTGATCTTCTGGTTACGAGGTAGGAGCCCCACTTGATGGCTACATAGACATCCTGCCACGGGGTAATGGCCATATCGCCACTGGCCGGCACGTACTCCAGGCTTGCGGTTCCGGCCCCCGGCGTGTAGGTTCGGAGTAAGATATTGTCATTCAGGGCCGAAGCGGACTGATACTTGGAGCAAATATACACATGCCGGTGTTTGAGCCACCAGTAACGCTGCAGAGCCTTGTTCCCCTGCCACATGGGGAGGTAGGTATCATCCCCGTTTCGGTGCGGCACACCGTAGGCCCAGTCCTGATCCTCGTTCCAGAGGTTCATCGGCCACTGTCCCTGATGGTTGACATACCGGGTATTGATGATCTCCGGGTTGAAGTACCCAGCGGTTTCCATTTCAGAGAACATGGCCGAGATTTCTGCCTGCATGGTCGCTTCCACGTTGTTCCAGAGGACGCTTCTCCCCTGGTCGTTGGATACATGAGAAGTCCCGATCTGATCCGCCAGTTCCAGTCCATAGCCGAAGGCCAGCTCGCCCTCGTTGTTGATGCCAATAGCGGTATCCATGTCGTAGGGCAGGAAGAGCCAGTGGGTGCCGTCGTAGCTCGTGATGAACATGTTCTTGGCCCGGTTGTCGATCATGAGGAAGTATTCGGTAAAGATGTAGTAGAAAATCACGTCCTGCTTAACGAAGTGATCCTCAAATTCCGCGTAGAATTTATCCTCCCGGTAGGTGGCAGTATCCGTGCTGTGCCGGTAGATTTCATTTCCGCTGGCGTCAATCGGCATGACGGTGTAGGTTTCGCCGGATACGGTAATGGTCTCGGTCTCAAAGCGGGAACTGGTTACCACTTTTCTGGTGAAGCCGTTGCCGTCAGTCACGGTCACATTCTTAACCGCGTTATTGTCGTTTTCATCCACCCAGGTCTCATACACCACAGCATTGGCCATCATCTTGGTTACGGTGTAGGGTGTGGCCAGAGCGTTTCCGGTAGCTGCGTCCGGGTTGGTGGATACGATCCAGGCGAACAGCGCGGCAAGCTGGGTGGTATCTTCTTCATCTTCTCCTGGCCCATAACGGGCTTCGAAATCGTTCAGCCAGCTGAACGAACCGTTACTGTCTTTGGATATGAAATCCGCTGAACGGAAGAGGCAGCGGTCGCTGGTGTTGTTCCGAAACTCCCAGCTCTGGGCCAGCGGATACAGCGGTTCATCGTTCTCATCCTCTAATCCGAATCCGAATACGTTATCCGCGCCCTTGTCGATATTCATGTTGTACTTCCCGTAGAACTGCGGCTGCCCGTTGTTGTATTCCGGGCTGTTGGGATCAGTGCAGGCAAAGAACATCGCACAGGGCTTCCCGTCAATGCCCTGCCGGATGCGGCTGTCGATTTCCTGCGGCGGGGTCTGGTAAGGACAGATCTCGTTGTAGTAGCTGGCTAAGAGGGTATTATTCCCCTGCTCAGACGAAGCCACGTCTTTCTTGAAGGTAATCTTCTTGGCTCTTAAAAGACCGCTCTTGATGGCATAGCCGGAAGCTTCTTCTCCGTTGGATTTGATGACGTTATTAAACCGGCCCCGGTAGTTTTTCCGGAAGTAGGCTGCCGAGGATGTACCCTGGATTTCCCAGGTCATGTTTTCAAAAGAACAGCACAACTCGTTATCCGGGTCAATAATCTGCCCGGATAAGACCGTACCGGTTTTGGATACTGATCCGTCCGTATTGATCTTGGCCGAAGGCATAGCGGCACCGGTCAGGTAGACGATGGTCAGGCCCGGAGCTGCTTCCTGCAGGGCGTTGATATCAACGGCGTCCGATCCGGCGCTGTAGATCTCATTCTCATAGTAGGCGGCGGCTTTTTCGCTGACCGTTTCATAATGGGCGATCTCGTTGGCCACCACGTCCCGGCCCGTATGAGCGATTGAATAGACCCTGATGGCATAGATGTACAGGGTCGCACCGTTGCCGTTTGCGGTAATCGGTACCGGAGAGCCCTGCTGCATACTGTCGGATGTGTAGGCTTTAACACCGGAACCGGAACCGCTGACACCGTTGGTGTACATCCGGAGCAGTTTATCCATTCCCTGAGGATCGTCGGCTACCATCGTAACCTTGATTCGTTCGCCGGCCGGGATCTGGGTTTCAATGCTCTGCAAGTCGGAGGAAAACACGATCTTCTCGGCGGTGATCTTAAAGCCGGGACCATTCCCGGTCATACAGCTTAACAGAACCGCGTTGGGGTTCTGGATGTCATCCACCATAAAATCAATATCAACCGTCATACCGGAACCACTGGCACCAATAGCATTTCGGGAGAAAGGATAAAACGGAATGGTCACTTCCGCTTCCCCGGAGATTTTCAGCGGGGTTCCGCCGTCATCATCCAGTATCCAGCCGTTGGTTTTCCAGTTAAAATCGGACAGGGTTGCCATGACGGTGGTATCGACTTTGTCCCTCCATACGCCGCGGATGGATTCCGATTCGTCTGAGGACCGGCCCGCGGTGTCCATGTCCAGAGACAGGTTTGCGGTCAGGGGAGCAATGTCGATGTCGCTTTCGGCAACTGTCAGCACGAAATCACGGGTTACACCGCCGCTGCTTCCGCTGCTGACATGGTTGGCCGTGATCCGGATGCGGATGCTGCCGGTTGGGTATTCCCGGATGTTTAAGGTCTGCTGGGTGCGATCTACTTCATACGGTCCCAGGGTCCTGAAGGTTGCCCAGTAGGCGGTACCGGTATCAGCATTGATCGCTTCGTACTGGATAGCAAAGCTGACGCTGGTCGTTAAGGCAACCGGGTCATATACCAGATAGGGAACAGCCAGGATGTTCCCTTCTACTATGCTGGTTTCGTTGAAATCGGAGGCGATGACAATCGCGCTGCCATTGCTCCGGATGTAGGCAAAATCATAGTACAAAAAATTCGAGGTAATGGTCTGCCCGTTGACACTGGCCGTCATCCATACCCGTAAGATATGGCTGCCGTGTGTGGGTCGGGCGATGCTGTAGGACATCGTCTTGCCGGAGTTTTTGGTGGTAACGGTGCCGATCTCGGTTCCATCCAGCTCGAAGTGGACGGTTTTCTCCAGTGTGCTGCCGCCATAGGGAACATACGGGAAGGTGATCGCGCCGCTTTCCATTTCGGATTCGACAAATGCAGTGGAGTTATCGAAAGTGGAGCGCAGCACCAGATCAACCACAGTCACGGTATAGGTTAAGCTGCGTTTATTACCGTCGGAATCTTCCACTCTGACGATCAGAGTATTGGTGCCGGTCGTGAATACGCTGGACGGCAGGGTTATGCTGTTCTGTCCCTGGGCCACCGGGCCGTAGGATACCAGCACGTTATTGACATAGTATTTCGCGGTACCGGTACCGTCCACCAGTGCCTGGGTCACGTCGTAGATGTTAAAGCGGTAGGTTATGGTCACACTATCGCCGGACAAAATGGTCAGAGCCGTGGCGGTGGTATTGCCGACCGTGGTCAGGTTCGTCAGTTTGATCGAATCACCCGCGGTGCCTCCGGTGCCAACGCCGGCAGATAGGTCTACTCCGTCCCCGATCTGGTTGCCCTCGCCGTCTACGAGATACAGCAGCAGATCTTCCGCATCCAGAGCGATGTCCGTTGGGATGGAGTTATCCATGGCATCCTGCAGCTCGGTGCGCATATCCTCCAGTGACGCGCCAACAGCACGTATGGAAGCTCCTACAGAGGAATGAACGGTTCCTTCGTTATCCCGCCGGGCATCGGTCAATTCGGTTTTGATATCGGAAATATCGTCTTCCATGGCTTCAACGGCTTCTCTGGCCTCGGTGTCTTTGAGGGCATATGTTTCGTTGTTTTTCTTCCAGCCAATTAAATCACTCATAGGCTTTCTCCTCTTTAAGCAGAAAAGGCGTCTGAATTATTCAGACGCCTGTATAGCTACGGTTCGTTGTTATGCCTGGATTTTATTCACAATCTCCGCCAAGGCAACATCTGCCGTCAGATCATAGGGCTTCCCTTTCGGCGGTTCGTTGCCCCCGATGTAGGCGGTGCCGGATTTCAGATACACGAAGATGTGCTCCCCGTCTTTGACCGGGTAGCCTCCTTCACACGGATAGTCCGTGCTGACGATTGCACCGCTGCCGCGGTACTGTTCTGCGGTTTCCTTTTTTTCAACGATGTGTAAGGTTTCGTATTTGTCAGAATATGCGTATGCCATAATTGTTTCCTCTCTTTCTGTTTTAATAGAATTCGACAACTTCATATGAAATCGCGGAAAATGCTATATTACTTTCGTGTGTTTTACCGACAATCTTTAACTGGTTGGAGTTCAAAAGTTCAATATAGCACTCTGCGCCTTCTGCTAGTCCGCCGGTGGTGAATCCCAACAGGTTACACACCATTTTATTTGAGTTTGAAAACCCGGTTAACGAAATGGTTGCGTCGATACTGTCTCCACCTGACGTGGGAGTGTACTTCCCTCTCACTAGATGTCTGATCACGCTGATGTTCCCTCCCTGTAACAGACTTTGAATAATGCTGGCCAGCAATGCTGTGTTGTGCTCCCCGAAAACCTTGTAGTAGGTTGAACCACCGCTAACCTTGCGTCCAAGATAAAGCATATTCTCCACAGTTGCCTGACCACAGTCTTCCAGGGCAAGCCAGGTTTCATTGTTGTTGTCCGTTCGATTGAACAAAGCAGCATTTCCATTGTCACGGGCCTGCAATGCCGCGGTTTTTCCCGTACCGGTGTTTTCTGCCTCAAAGCCTGGATAACTGGCTTTTCTGACTCGCAGATTCCCGGTCAGCGTATCTCCGGCTTTGCTTACGGCCCCCAGATTGTTTCTGGCCTGCGCGGCGGTTGTAGCCGCGGTGCCGCCCTCTTCTACCGGCAGGGTGCCAAATTTCAGTGCACCATTGGTAGATTCGGCGTAGGCTGCACCTTTGGCTGTGGGGACATTTTTGACAGAGGATGCTCCGTTTCCGGTCAGGATGGCATTGGTTGTGTGATTATTCTTCCCGCTTCCACCTCCTTCTACCGGCAGTATGCCGAATCTCGGCATTTCATTGGTTCCGGTGGAATACATCGCCCCTTTTGATGGCGTCAATTCAAATACCGCACCATTTCTTGCGGTCAGAACTGCAGCGGCACTCAGTTGCCCTTTCCCAGTTCCACCTTTAGCAACCGGCAGAACACCGGATGTGATATCCGATGCGGCATGGGTATGGTTCTCTGACGCCGCGCCTATATCCTCCAGCGTGGTTCCGTGCATGCTGGCATCAGCGATATGCGCTTCCAGGGCTGCGCTTACCGCCTCTACCGCACTGGTAGCAGTTGTGATCGTAATGTTCGCCGTATCTCCCAGATAGATGACGATAGAGAGGACGATTTCTACCAGACCGCTGGTGTTGGCCGGTACATAGTCAGCATTGTTTTCTTCCTCAGTGCCATAGGCGAACAAGAGAGAATTGTTGTCATCTCCGTGGGCGAATACGCCCATCTCCGTAATCTTAAAGCCTGACGCAATGGCACTATTGGTAAATGTTAGCCCCAGGGTAACATATTCGTGACCTTCATCTTCTGTAACACTGGTTATGGCTGTATTCGCAACTTGGTTATCCAATGCGGTCGCAGTAGCCGGATCGTCCTGTGTTCCGTCACCAAAAGCTACACTGGTAAAGGTCAAACTATCACCGTCCGCCAGGCAGCCGATCAGCAGTTCTTTACCAGCGTCGGTTATCATCAGTTGCATTTATTCCACCTCCTCCTCAATCTCTATTACCCCATCCGTTATGGCTACGGCCGCAATATCTTCCGGAGTTCCGGCAATAACACCATATTCCTGCATGGTGAACAGCAGCAGTCCCTCCGGCATGGTGATCGTTTCCTCGCTGACTTCACCATCGTTTTCCACTAAAAGAGTCAGGGTATCCGCGTACCATTCCGGAACCTCGCCTTCCCGGTTTTTTGTCGTTTTCATGGCAATGCCGGTATAGAGATTGAGGTCATCTTCCCGCAGTATGCGGATCACGATTTCCAGCCGAACGCCGGCCGGTTTTGGAAGCAGATGTCCTACCATCATCAGACGTTGCATCAGCTTATCTGATATACCTTCGATAATCAGTTTCATGGTCATATCCTGATTATCCACCACCGTCAGAATATAATCTGGAAACATGGTATCAAAGTTCTTCAATAGGCTCTCTATTGTACCGTCCCACTGGTTATTCAGGATTTTTACTTTGATACATACCCGGTAGTAATCATCTTCCAGACGAACCATAGCTTGGCTTTCCGGATAGAGATCCAGAGATCTGAGACATCCGACCCTCTCACCCAGTTTATCCAATGCATCCCCTTCGGCGGATTCCAGGTCGAATATATACGTCCACAGATCCAGCAGATTCTGCACGTCATCTGCCGGACGCAAAAGCACCGACAACATTGCCGTGTAATTCGGCTGCTGCCGGTGCTCGGAGGTAATGACATTCAGGTATTTATCAACGCTCATGTTTCACCTCCCGGTTCGGTTTCTTCCTCTGCCAGCGCCACGGTAATATCCGTGAGAGCAATGCGCAGGACTTCGGTTTTCTCAATACTGATCTCTCCAGTGGAGCTTTCTGCATCGGTTTTTTTCTTCGCGGTAAGCTCCGTTACATAGAAATCTGGCGGGGATCCCAACGCATTAAGGATCGGGCCATTGAGATTCGGAATATACAGAGATTCGCCAATGCCATAAAATGACAGTTTTTCATAGAGATTGGCTTTGATGGCTTCTGCTGTTGCACTGGTGTATCCATCCAAAGCCGCTATGGTAACACTAACCTCCACATCAACATAGGTGGGACGGTAGAAGCGTATGGTATTGGTATTGCCATAGTCATCCGCAGGAATACTGGTTTCTACATCACCGTTGGTATAGCATCCGGGGGTTTTGTGCAGAAGAATGGTATGTGCAATCTCAGAACTGTTCCCGCCCTCTACTACCAGTGTAATACTGTGCGCCGGGAGATCGTCCACCTCTTCACCGGTGTCGTTCTCATAGGCCCGGCAGCGAGTAACACCGGAGAGATTGGAAACTGCGCCCACAACACCTTCAAAGACCGTGTTGGACGGATTGGCTGTGCTGCTCTTCTGACGGGCGCGGAGAGCCATGTCGTTTTCCACTGCAGTTCCGGGAATCGCTGCGGATACATTTGTAACATCTGTCCATCCCCGTGTGGGAGTACTGATAATACCGATCTCACCAACAGCGGCAGTAATAGCACCAGCGGTCCGGCAGGTTGCGGTTACATAGGTATCCCCGTTAATCTTAACCGTTTCCGGCAGATCCCAAAAATATCCATGGATGTCCTGCACCACACCGGAATGGATTTCCGTTCCGGCAGTCCCGGTCAGTTTTACCATGCAGGTACTTTGCGTGGCAGCAATGCGGCGGATGCCGTTTAAGGCTACAAGGCGATCCAAAGCGGTCCCTACGGCATAGGTCGGCGAAGCATTATTGTACGCTAATAGCAACCCCTGCTGGATATCATATAGCATCAGGGCAAAAGCTGAGATCATCTGGTAGTCCTGGCTATCATTGTCGAGATAGATATCCGCACCGAAGATAGACTTCATCTGTCCGACCAGCCAGTCCCGGATATCCGCATAGGTCGGGATATGCATCCCTGTTTCATCAATGTATGGTGCGGTGTAGGTCATGGGCTCACCTCCAGTTCATAGATCGTGGCTGCATTTCCATAGTCAGTACTGACTGTGATTGTCGCCGTGTATTTCCGGGTATTCCGGTCATAGTCCGCTTCATAGCTGGTCACATCAAGCACATGGGGTGTATCCATAATCCGGTCCCGCACCGTCAGCTCCACGATGCGCAGTCCTTCTTCCGTGCCCCGCTGTAACAGGATTTTCTGAAAGAGCGGCAGTCCGTCCTCAAGTTCTTCCCACCACTCGCTCTTCAGAAGCAGCAGTTTGGTTTTGATGGCCTGCATTACCGCTTGGAGCCCTTCCTGATATTCCAGTCTTCCCTGACCAAAACTGTAGTCACCGGATTCAGTCAGTCTTCTGTATCTCACGGCAGCACCTCCTCCGGATCGTCAACGTCTATGATGGATCCGTGCATGTACACATCCCCTTTGATTTCCATGTCATTCTTCACGATGACCGGGCCGTGTAGCTCGATCTTGTCGCTTTTAAGCGTGACAGCACATCCGCTGCCGTTACTGATGACCAGTCCTTCCGTGCTATAGGAAACCGGTTTATTCGACTGGCTCCACGGCCCCAAGATGGCAAAGGCATCTGAGAGATCGTGCCGCCGCTGCTCCATCTGGTTCTGCACGCCGCCTGACTGCCACCAGGCATCAATGCACATATCGGCGAAGACTACAAGGCATTCATCGCCTGCGGTAACCGGAAGGGTAATAGAGTAGATTCCCGCATGGGGCATGATAACCGGAACGTCCAGCAGCTCCGGCAGGGTGATATGCACCGCGTTTCCGTTTTCATCGGCCAGCACTTCCCGAATAGCCGGCTGCACAGTCGCGGTGCAGCTTGCGGCATCAAAAGCCGTGATGATTCCAGGCATGGCTGCCCGGATATTGCTTTTGATCGCATCGGCGAAAAGGCGCCTCTGTGTATTTTCCTCGCCTATGGTCTGGGATAGTGTTTTCATAGTTTTTCTCCTTAGAAAGCCTGCCCGCTTTCGTCCGTTAAGAGCGCCGGCACATATCCGGTCTGTGTCATAGCTTCAAATTCAATGTACCAGGCATCGCCCCGCGTGTCTCCGTTGTACTTTACCTTCGCTATCCGATAAACCGCGTGGCGGTCCAGCGGTGATACGCTGACGGCATCTGTCTGTCCTGTTTGGGTTTCAGGCTGGTCTTCCGTATCGCTGTAGGGAATATCCCCCACCGGTGTATTGTAGAGGTCATACTCGGCCCGTCTCCGGCGAACCAGACCTGCAAGCCGGTTTCCACTGGCATCCTTCGTGTAGTTCAGCATATGCTCCGCTATTTCTTCCACGGTACGGCCCTGACAAAGCTGCTTTAAACTACCCTGTCCGCAGTTAAAGGCAAAGGATATGAGCGCATCCCGCTGATTCTCGTTCAGCTCAGCGGTAAAAGGTACATAATAGGTATTGTCTACATATCCGGCAAATTCCATCAAATCCTCCGCCAGCAGCTGTTCAGCCTGCTCCTGCGTGATGGTCATACTGGAATGGACTCCGGCCGTATGGCCATAGCCTATCGTCCAGACGCCGCCGGAATCCTGATAGGCGGTAAGCTCACAGCCCTCATAGCGTTTAATCAGTTCCAGCCCGGTATAGGCCACTGTCGGACTGCGTGCGGCCACTACCTCAGAGCTGCCCAGCGCGGCTCCGATGCTGCTGACGCTGGCATTGGAACCTACGGTGATCTGCTTCTGCTGAATGTACTGGTTTTCTACCATGACGGTGCGGCCCACGCGGATCTGCGGAATCAGGAGGCACTTTCCTGATATTCCCATATCCTCCTGCTGGGGTACGCCGATCAGCCCGGTTTTTGGTGTCAGTTTGAAGATTCGGTCCGGGTCCGGGTCGGAGATCTGCACAAGACTGATCGTTCCGTCCTGGGTCAGTACCGTGGTGTTTGTGGTTTTCGCAATCTGATCCAGATAATCTCTGGCCATGCCGAAGAAGACTTTCCCCCTCGGGAGTGTTACTTCATTTGCGTTATCGGAAAAACCTTTGAGCCGGGTCGGGATGGTTGCTTTGGAAACAATATTCTCCGCAGCTGTCCGCTGGGTTAAGCCTTTGAGGAAATTGAAACACACAAATCCCTCGCTGATAAAGCGTTCATTGTCCGCGGCAATAATCCGCAGCACGAAATCCGTTCCATTCTCGTTGAAGCCATACGCCTGAACGATGTCTCCGGTGAATATCTGACCGTAGTAGCTTCCGGTGTATCCGGCCTCCACCATAACCTGATAGCCCCTTGAGATTACGAAGTTTTCTGTATTCCGATTGACATTGTAGATGTCGATCACAGAGTACTGCAAATCGCTGAGATAGGTCTTGATAATCTGGAATGTAATATGCAGATCGGACACATCCACAGCATAGCCGGTTTCGTCCGCAATCAGTACCCGGCACCGGCGGCCGAAAAGGTACTCACCTTTTTCTTCGCTGCCGGCCACTGCTTCCTGAATCTCCGTATCCTGATATGGTACGGTCTGAAGCGTGATGGGCTGTTCGTTCCCATTCGTCGGGGCGGCGGCTGTTCTGGCTGTGACGGGGCTGTTCGGAGTTCCGGTAATGCCCAGCAGGGGCGCAGGGTCAACAACTGAACTCTGCTGCGTTCCGTTTAGCGTGCTGCGGACTTCATAGTGCAGATGGGGGCCGGTTGCGTTACCGGTCGCGCCCATAGTACCCAAGACTTGTCCGGCAGCTACCTGCTGGCCCTCCGAAACTTGAACTGATCCGGCTTTCATATGGCAGTAGAAGTGATACAGGCCGTCTGTGCCGGCAATCACAACATGTTCGCCGTAGCTATTCGTCAGGTGTCGCACCCGCTCCACGATTCCACCAATAGCAGCTATGACCTGAGGGTCACCGCCGTTCGTTTCAACCAGATCGATTCCGCCGTGAAATTTCCCGGAGGAATAGGACGGGTATCCGCCGGTCACACTGGAATTCTCCCAGCCACAGGATAAGGGGAAAACATAGGCCATCGCTATCCCTCCGATCCCCACAGCATGATGGTACCGTATCCCAGTTCGTCTGCAGCTGCAGCAGACTTGCCGGTATTCAGCCGGTCAATCAGGATAACCGCGCCCAAGCCAAGGTATCCCAGCTGCTGAAAGAGATTGACACCGGTTACCAGCGGGACATTTACAAGGATGTCATTGCCGTTAAGGTCTGCCACGTCCATTGTCCAGTAGCGGCAAACTTCCCGGTATCTTAGTGTCAGGATATATTCGCGGTTTTCGCCGTCAACTACTACCTGCGCCCGGAAGATATTATTCGGTTTATTCGTGACGGGCAGCCGGTATAGGTTTTTCAGTTCAGGCACTGCGCATCACCCCCGATAACCAATCTGATAACTGGGCCAGAAGCGAGGCATCTTCCACAGGCACGGCGGAGATAACGCCACCTTCGGATGTGTCCGTGGTCTGCGCCCGTTTGCTGGTTTTTACCTTTACGGTTTCCGCCTGGGCTACGATGACTTCCTGCATGGTAACCGTAGCCTCCATGCCGTAGAGTTTCGTGCTGTCGTCCGGGGCCACGATGGATTTGACCAGCATGTTCTGGTATTCCCGAAGGCGCGTATGCACCCGAAAGGGAATCCGGTTTCGCTGGAGATCCTGCAGCACGGCCAGCGCCGAAGCGGAGCGGGAATAGCGGCCTGTAAACTGATCCGGCCAGATGTCACTGTTACACTCGGACATTTTGACGGTCATTGTGAGTTCCAGGGGTTCCATATAGGCATGATCGGCTACATTGGCTCCCATCTGTACCGGGTGGGAGGTGATTTTGAGGTCACTTTTATGCTCCATGTCGATGAAAGCATCAAAAAAGTACCCCGCCAGATTAGTTTTGATGTAAATCAGCTGATCCAGCTGTTCATCTGCCATTATTTCTCCTCCCCCCTAGTTTTTGTCCAGCTTGTCCAATCCGGAAAGACGACCATTTGCCCAGCTGGATTCGGCCCGGTTCTGCGCTGTGCGCAGATAGGTGCTTATGGTACGGGCATCGGATCGCGCATTACTTCCATTCACATTGAAGGTCATATTCTGTGTGACACGGTTATCCTGCTGCACCTGATAGGTCTTCTGGTTTCTCGTACTGGTCGTGGTGTTATATACCTGATTCTGCGGGCCATTGGCCATGACCGGCAAGGCAACTGGCTGTATGCCGGGGAAAGGTGCCTGCGCACTTTTTTCCGGAATCATCAGTGGAAGGATACGTTCAAATCTTCCGGTAAGACCGGAGATTTTTTCCAGCAAGTTCAGGGTTGTGATTCTCTCTGCTTCTGGTCCTTCTGTTTCATCAACCATAGGAACCAATGGGAGTCCTTCTTTTTCTGCCTGCTTTCGGGCCAAAGCCTGCCGGCTCTGTTCCGCTTTGACGTCTCCCTGGGCTTTCCAGTCTTTTCCGATCTGCTTTATGGCTTCCCATGGAGAAATCTCACCTCTGGCCACCTTATCGATCAGGTCTGAAAGGTAGTTCAGGAAATGAATGGAATCTTTTAATCCTCCACCGACAGAATCCAGCAGCATATCCCAGCCGTCCTGCAACACAGGGATGCTCTCATGTCCGATGATACCCAGCACATCCGCAATATTCTGTAACGTAACCAGCAGCTCACCGGCTGACGTATTAACATTAGAGAGAAAAACGGTCGCCCCGTCATCACTGGTGAGAGACTCTTTCAGTTCTTCTAATTCTTCCCAGATCTTCCCGAATGCGGACTTTCCGCCTCGTTTCCAGGTGTAGAAGTCATCCAGAAGGAGCAAAACGCCCAGAATGGCCGCCGATACCGCCAGCCACGGGGCCGCCATGATAAGTCCGATTCCAGCTATGATAAGAGCCGCAGCTTTCGCCTTTGGTGGGAGTTTATCAATGGCGGTAATAATATCCCCGATGAATCGGATTGCTGTCGTACCGAGCCGCACCACGATTGCCGCGAATCTTGCAATCCGCTTCGCCCATTTCTGAACACTCTCCGGTCCTTTATCGTTGAAGGCTTTGAGTTTCAGGCGAATCTGCTCCATGGGTTTCTCCAGATACATCTGCAGATAGTAGGCGATGTATCGGCCGGCGTAGGACATCAGGATCTGGGTGCGAGTGAACTCGAACTGGAACTCCCGAATCTTTTTCAGTCCCACATCCACATCTGAGCTTTCATACTTTGCCGCATCTGCACGCAGTTTGAAGAACCGCTCTCTAAGCTCTGGATGGATGGCGATATCATTGATATCCCCCATATCCATCTTCAGGGCTTTTAAGCTTTCCTGCAGGCCGCGGGCATTGCGCTCAGTCATCCACATGCGGTTGGCAAATTTCTCGGTTTGAAGGTCAGCTTCTGCGACGGATTTCATAAAGGCGTTGGTGCCGGCTATGATGCTGCCGATCGCTGACAGCACAAGTACAGAACCTTTGGCGAAATTCTTGCCAATCTTCCCGGCAATCTGATTTGTTCCTTTTTCCAGTTTGGCCAGTGTGTTCATGGCCTGCCGGTACTGGTCTTCATTGGCCTTAAAGCCCAATACCACGCCGTACTCTTTCAGGATACTCGTAAATCCTCCCGGCATGCTTCATCGCCTCCCTTCTGCTTCCGCCTGTGCTTTGTAGTAATCCTGTATGATCTTTTCGTTGTGGTTTTTTACCACCATGACTTCATGGATGTCTGCCAGATCGTCCAGCGTATAGGTCCCGTCCCACAGTTCATGCTGCTTCCAGTACCCGGCCAGCACCGGCGCGAAAAGGTACTCGCTCAGATTTCCGGTTCTTTTCAGGAGATGTTGGAGAGCAGGGTTTTCAGTTTCTCCGGATCGTCCAGCTGAATCGTCAGATCTTCGATCCCCAGCTTCCGGAGAATCCCGGTAAAAAAATCCGCATACTGCCATTTCAGCACTTCGGCTAACAGTTCGCCGAAGAGCAGCATATCGTATTCCAGATTCTCCACCTGAAAGTTTCCCTGACTGTCGAGAGTCTCTACCGGACCGGAAAGCAGCATTTCGCTGACGCAGGACAGAAACGCCAGTTCCAGCTTCTCCATTTCCTCTACGGTCATGGTTCGTTTCCCGGCGGCTTTCAGCATCCCCGCAGGGATGAACTGTTCCAGAACTGTACCGATGATGTTTAGCGGCAGTCCCTTCGTCAGAATCTCCGCCAGAAGCGCATAAGCCGTTGCGGCCGGAAGCTTTTTGATCAGAAACCTCCGGCCGTCAATCTCAACGGTTTTCATTACTTCCCGCATGCTCTACCCCCCTAGTAGTCCTGCTGGACATCTGCCGACAGGATGTTCCAGGTCTGCATTGAGCCCTGCGCCCCATAGGAGCGGTCGGGTAGCTTCTGGAAAGCGCAGCGATCCAGGAGATACTGTTCCCCGGTATTGGGAGCGGTCAGGCTGCCTGTAATCTTGTCCCATTCGGAGGCATGTGCGGTTTCGAGGTAGTTGTACCATTTCAAAAGCGACAGGTTCGCTTCCGATGTCTGTTGCAGCTGAATTCCCAGACTGCCCCGGCGGTCTTTGATTTTCGAGGTCATGACGGTGCCGTCAGCCGCAACCTCCATTGCGGTCCGGTCTCCGGTCATATTAAGAGTACATGTACCAACGCCCTTACCGGTAATCGTTATGATACCCAGCGAGGGATGGCGCAGCACCAGCTTGCACTGCGAAAAATCATATGCATCCCGCATTTCTTTCACCTCCTATCGGTTGACCGTGATTGCCAGAACCACATATTCAATCGCACCGGCGGTCTTCGCGCAGACATAGATCGGCGGGGCTTTTCTCGCATCCCTGTCCGTCTGGCTCTGGTCGTTGACGCTCGTGGTCATGATTTTATAGCCCTTGGTCAGCATGTCTCCTCTGGCCAGTGTCAGCACGCTGTTCCGATTCCAGACGCCCGGTGCCAGGTATCCTCGGGCAAGCATTTCCTCGCAGGGGCCGGAGATTACATTCATGATAATCTGTACACCTTCATCCGTCTGCGGGATCTTGTTCTCGGCGGTCAGTGTGTTCATGACCTCGGTCTGGATCTTGTTCGCCAGCATATCCGCCATGAGCACATCATCAAAGGCGTAGCCATTGGCCATTTTTCCCTGCCGGAACAGGTTGTAGGAACTTCCCTGACGAAGATATGCGTTTCCGTTGGCTGCGAGGAGTGCGGTCAGATTTGCAGCGGTCAGAGTGGTTTCCGGTGTGGCTCCAGCGATAGCCTTGTAAGCCAGATTGAATGCCGGGGAACCATCGTAGTTTAAGCCCATGGCCCGGCCCATGATGCCGGCGGTGATGGTGGCTGTTCCACTGCTGTAGATAGCCATCGTGCGCATGTAGCCAGCAGATTTCAGAGCTGACATTTTCGTGGTATAGCTGCTGGCGGTCACGAGGTGGAACCACACGGTGTAAATGTCAGACGCTTCCACGAAAGCAGCAATCCCGGCCACGTCTTCATCCTCCAGTGCAGCTTCAATGCCCTGCGTGAAGGTAAATGCGTACCAGTCTATGCCGGATGCACGGCATGCAGTTAAGGCTGCAAGAACTGTTTCATTGGCCTGTTTCGTGCCAATAGCTACCTTGCCCGGCGCTGGGCTCTGAGCAAAATACAGTGCCGCCGCTGCGTACTCTGGGTCTGTGGTTAAATATCCTGCCTCCAGCATTTCCGAAACGCTGGAATAGAGTGTTACCCGGTCCGTAATGCCGGATACCACGGTAGGACCGATAATCAGCCCGACATTAAACGCCTGCCCGGTTACGGCCATGGCAGCAGTATCCACACTGACTTTTACAATATCGTCAATGGTTAGTGCCACGTTTAATCATCTCCTTCTAGGTCAATATTTCTTGTCTGTTGTTCTGTCATGAGGACGATATCCGCGACCTCCACATACGGGATACCGGTTTCGATGGTTGCCAGCTGATTACACTTAAACTGCAGGTCTGACCGCTGAAACCACTGGTTCTGGTAGGGCTCCCACAGTATGTTGGGCTCAGCAATTTCTGGAATGATGTACAGCCCCGCAGTCCTGAGCGGACTCTGTCCTCCGGCTCCGGCCATCAGTTTCAGGCGAAGATCGGTTAAAAGATCATACCCATCCGGCCCGTAGGCGGTCAGATACATCTGCAGCACCCGGTTATAGCTTACAGTCTGGCGCAGGCTGTTATTGCTGCCAGCCTGCCTCACCGTGTCGATCTGGCGGTTGATGGGATCATCCGCCGGTGCGACGTAGTAGTACAGGGTGGTTTCATCCTTCTTGGCAAAAGGACTGCTGTCAGCCGGATAATTCTCCCGGATGTGTGTCTCCGGAATCTCCAGCAGGGATATCAGTTGCTGCCGAAGGGCTCCCCTGATCGCCGCCAGCGTCATGATGCTCATTCTCTTCCACCACCTCCCCGATATATGAGGCCATCGTCTCATAAAAACCGTGGCTGCTCCAGTCCTTCACCTGCAGGGCTTTGTAGCGGCAGCCATTCCACAGGAATTCATCTGATGCGTTATCGTCCTCAGCCACTTGCACCTTCTCCCAAGTATAGAAGACCTTCGTGTCCTTCATGCGGTCGCCTTCCGGGAGCAGTTCCAGTTCCTTCCCGTTGGCCGGGCGGACTACGCCGGTAACCGTACTGTCTGCGGCAGTGGTCTGAAAAATGCCATCTACCCAGTTCCCGGTCATATGGCGCAGGGTAAAATTCTCGCAGAAATCCGGATCGTGGATCAGCTCCGCGACGTTAATACTCATCGGATCGCCTCCCTTCCAGATCCTTTTTTCCGCACTACGTAGATGATGGCTTTGCGCAAAGAATCAGTATCAACCAGTGGCTGATCCGAACCTTTCATGCGGATAGTCGCCGGTCGGTTTGGCGCCAGATGTTCTTTGCCCATCCATCTATGCGCAGCTTCCTGCGCCACAATTCCCGCACTCTGTAGCCGTTTTCGGGTCTCTTCCATGTTTCCATCCATCGCGGCGGCAGCGGCTTTCCCCATCTGCTCCGTGATGTGGAATTTCTCAGATTCCACCGACGGGTCTAAGACCGGGCGCGGTACCGCGTGCCATGCCGGGGAACCATTCTCCTTGAGGTACAGCTCGAAGGCTTTGGAGTAGACGGCACCTTTCGCCATAAATTCATCCATGCGGCGGCGCATCCTAAACTTCCGGATACCGTGGGTGTGAATATACAAGAGCTGGGCATTGGATATGGTTTCATCTTCGCCCCGGTTGAGATTCTTCTCCGGTACCCCCACAAAGACTTCATGGTCACGCAGATACTCCAGCGCACGGATCAGCTCCGCCGTGTTGTCCTGCATCGTGACTACCGATGCGGTTACCGCTACCATACGGCAATCGCCCCCTTTCCCACGATTTGGAGCAGGCTCAGGAGCTGCAAGCCGTACTTCGTGAGCTTCCACGACCCATAGCCTGCAAAGTCTGAGAAAATGCTGCTGTTGTCGTAGGAAACGGATACCCCGGAAACAGATTTACTTCCGACCAGTCCCTTCGCGGCACCGGCTGCAGTAATCTCTGCGGCACCGGCATTATTCGGGGTGCTTCCTTCCAGCCATAGGGTACAGCAATGGGCCGTAAAAAGCCCGACGGCTACCTTGTGGTATTCGTGCCATCGGGCTTCTTGTATGCTCTTGTTGGCCAGATCAAGATACATGGTCAGTACGGCTTCTGGTATATTTCCCGAGTTGAATTGCGGATAAAGCGTCAGGAATTCTTCCTTCGTAATTTCGCTCATGCTTTATCAGCTTCTTTTTTCGGCTCCGCCTTTCTCTTCCCACTGCTCTTTTTAGGCTCTGTCGGCTTTTCTGCAACAGGTTCCTCAGAAGCAGGTTCTACCGGCACATCCTGCACCGCCATAGTCAGGTCATGTTTCACCGTGACCAGAGACCCTTCTTTTACCGCCCAGGCGAAGAGTGGATCTTTTTCGATCCACTCCGGCGCGTCGCGGAAATCGTCTGGGCGCATGGGAAAGGTCTCGCCAGATACCGGATGGCAGAATTCCAGTTTTTTCTTAGCTAAAACCCACATGGTTTCCCCTCCCTTTTAGATGCCGTCTACATAGCGGGCAGTTTCATGGTAGGCGAATTTCACCACACCGTGCTGGGCGGCATAAGCGGTGAGATAGGCCATGTCGTTGACCGACGGCTGGGTCATAACACGGGTTAAGGGTACCGTAATGTCAAAGTAGACCTTATCTTCTTCATTGCGATACACGACCATGCGGTCCTTATTGTCTGTCCCTGCGCCAGTGCACTGCCGGCAGGGAACGATTACCAGATCCACGCCCTGATTGCTGGCAACGTTGTTTTCTTCCAGGTATTTCAGGACGGAAATATTTCCGGCATCGCTGACTTTCCTGGATACCAGATCCGCATACTGAACCGGGGGCAGCAGGATGTGGTTCGGCATTCCGGAAAGGTCATACTGGCAGGCCGCCCAGACATCGTTAATCGCTTTGTTGATGTCCGCCAGAATATTGTCCGGGGTTTTGTTCGACCACAGGGTAGAACTGCCGGTTCCGGTAGATGCGGCAGAAACAGCCGTAATGGAAGGATCGTTCACCAGCCCTGTCGAACCATAACGGGAATAACCGGTATAGACGTTTTTATCCAGGGCTTTCTGGTAGTTCAGGCGGACGCCTTTATCCAGTACATCCTGCAGGCTGCGGCCAATGGTCTGAAGCTTGGCCTGATCAACAAAGGGGATTTTCAGGATACTCCCGAAGGCAAAGACCTTGTAGATGTCTTTGCCATAATCCGCCTGCATAACAGGGATGGCATTGGTTTCGCCACCGATGATACCATCGTCGTTGGCTCCGGGGGTGGCGTAGTCCACGTTCATCATAGACGTGTATTCAACCCACCCGCCGCCGGTCTTGGCCACGATGTCTCTGGACCAGGTAACAGCGGTCAGCGGTTCACGGATTTTGGGATCAATCTTTTCCAGCTCGCCTACCAGAAAAGCCATGCCGCTGTCAACAGCGGTATCTCCGGTACGCAGCATGCGTTTAACTCCCATCGTCCGCACCGAATCCATCATATCAGGATTCGTGATCGGATAAACAGATGCATTCATTGTATCTTACCTCCTTTTTTTAGCTGGCGGCAGCCGCCTGCGCGGTGGTTACTTCATGCGGATTGGTCTTGTCGGCTACGTGGGTGGCCAGATCAGAGGCTACATCGGTTACCGCGGAAACAGCGGCGCTTCTGTAGATGGCCAGTTCACACATCTTGTTGCCGTCAATCTTTCCAGTTGCCCAGACCGCATTCAAGAGTTTCACAGTCTTGTTGCTGTCGGCTTCCGCTTCAAAGGAACCTACAGCCTGATCGGGATAGCTGGCATTGGCGGTAACACGGATGTAGACTGCGCCGCCAGCGGTCGGGGTACCTTTGCCGCATTTGACAACGACGTTCCCCCGTTCAATAACATCGCACGGCTCTCCTGCCGGATAGTAGACATTATTCTGGCTGGCATAGTTCACTGCCTGTTTGACTTCTCTGACCGCTACGCCGACAAACTGGGCGGCGGTGTTGGTTGCGCCGAAAGCGCTGTAGGTGTTGTCGCTTCCATTGAGAACGACAGGTGCACCGAAAGGAATATCTGTGGTTTTGGCCTTCCGGTTCATGATGATACAATCCGGGGTACGGGCGAAGCTCCCTGCATAGCCCAGATTCATTTCAATTCCGATGGTTTTTCCCGGCATTTACTTTACCTCCTTCTTTTTGTAGTGCGGGTTGTTCATGGCTGCCCACTGGCGTCCTAAATCCCGCGTATCTTCGAACTGTTTCCCGCTGTCATGCGCCTGTTTTTTGGCGTTCAGCAGGATAGAATAAGCCCCTGTCTCCTGATTTTGAGCAGAAACACCCATCTGCGAGCGCAGGAGCTTGGCCAGTGTATCACTGGCAGCTTTTCTCTGCTTCGGGTCTTTAATGCCTGCCACCAGCGGCTTCATCTGTTTCAGCAAAGCCAGGCTGTCAGCGGCGGCGTTTTCGTTTTCTGCGGTCTTCCCTTCGATAACCTCGGAGCCTTCTTCGTCGTTGGTTTCAGCATTGTTCGGAGTGTTTTCTTCTCCCTCCTCTCCGTCATTCACCTTGCCTTTCAGCTCTTCTTCCAGTGCATCCAGTGCATCAGGTTCCTGCTTGGGTGCAGCGGCCTGTAAAAGCTGTGCCAGCATCTGCTCCAGCTTGTCCAGTCTCGCTTCCAGCGGGTTGCCTTCGGGGGTATCACCAGAAGCATTATCCTCTACCGGATTTTTCGGTCTTTCCTCTTTCGGGGCGACCGGCGCGGGGGCAGGGTCGGTCAGGTCACCTTCATCATTTGCACAGGCAGCGGTCATTTCATCCACTGCCATCTCCAGATCTTCCGGCGCATGATCCCGAACCAGACCGATCATTCTGCCCCACAATGTTTTTCTGTTTTCACTCGGCATTTTTTTACCTCCCTCTTCTTTTGGCTGTTCATCTTTGATAGCAACTTTTTCTCCGGCGCGGCCTTTTTTCACCAGCGCCACGTGGTTCCCGACGATCCCGGTCTGACGGTACTTACCGTTTTCGAGCGGCTCATAGACACACTCATATCCGCAGGAAATCTCCCGCTTGCCGTCTTCAATCGCCTGAATAGCAGATTTGTCATACACAACAATATCTGCCAGCAGCATATTTTCTTCATCGCCGCTCCCGCGATGGACATTTTGAACCGACCCTTTTACCAGCCAGGAAGCGTTTTCCGGGCTGACTTCATTCCCTACCGGATGCTCGTCGGTAAAGGGCTTGCCTTCAAAACTGGCGATGGTTTCCGGAGAAAAAACATCGGTCGGCTCTCGCTCCACCTCGTAGATGTTGTTGTCCTCCAAACCCATTTCATTTCCGAGATACTTTTGCATTCCCGTGCGGGCGATGGGGACGTTCTGGCAGATCAGAAATCCTTCCGGGGTACGTGCCAGATTATCAGATATGCGGGAACCATAATATGTCGTGCGTTTCATTCTCGTTTCACCTCCTTTCGCAGAAAATACAAAAACCGTGATTGCTCACGGTTACCTGCAGTTACTTGCTGGTCATTTGCCGGCAGAAGTATCCGGCTGATTAAATCCCCATAATTCAGGGGTTTGTTTACTTGATTCTAACTTGCTTGTAACTTGCTGATACTTGCAAGTCATGCTGCAATGCGTTTGAACTGGTTCAGCGTCATCCACTGGATGCGGCCGGCGTAATGGACCTTATGCGGCCACTTTAGGTAGTAGAATTCCACCACCGGTTCCGCGTAGCAGCGGCAGTTGAAGATTTCACCGGCGTGGTAGGGCCCATAGTCCCGTTTCTCCCCGTTCAGCTTTTCCGGGTTGGGCGGATCACGCCAGCAGATGAGCACATCATTCATAATCCGGTGGGAATCCCGCACCCGCTCGCCGTCATTGGCGGTGCGCCAGATGTACCAGTCCAGGCCCAGTTCTTCCGAGCGGGCTCTTGTCAGCTCGGTGGAGGCTTTGGAAAGCTCCGTCCGTGCAATCAGCTGAGCACGACTCGCAGTAATATTCGGGAACTCGGCCAGCATGTATTTTACAACTTCGTCGGCCCGCATACCCTGCTCAAAAGCTCTGGCGGAGATACCGGTGGAGATTTTGGCCAACGTATCCGGAAGAGTAGTGATATAATCGGCGTTGCTGCGGACGGCTGCATAGTAGGCGGCTCCTATCGGGCCTTGGAGCTCCCGGTGCAGCATCTCGTAGATTTCCCGGCCTCGACCGCCTTTTCTCGCCGCTGCCCGCCAGCTTTTCTCGCCGTCGTGGAATAGGTGGGTGACCATTTTCCCAGCGATCCCGTAGGCGTCTTCCCGGAAGGTTTTGGACAGGGCATAATCCCGCAAAAGGCGGATGTAGTCATCCGGACTGGATGCCGCAGCCAGGATGTCCGCCCGGCGTAGGATCAACCGCATAATAGACCAGGAATAGGTTTTCTCGATCCGGCGCTGGGTCTTCCAAAGGTCATAGGGCATGGCTCACCTCCTTTTGGGCATGAAAAAAGCACGGTCTGCACCGTGCTTTTATATCTTATGTTTATTTGAGTTCTTTAATCGAATTGCTTAACTTTTGTAAGAACTTTCATAGAATTATCATCCCACAAATCCTCAAAGTATTTGCTGAATTGCTTAAATCCAGCTTTTCCTTCGACAAATTTATATGTGATAGTCTGTTGGCTCTTTACTCCATACCAATATGGTCCAACGTAAAGCTCACCGTCCATACGCCAATAAAAATCCAGCGTCATACACGAATATGCTTTAACAATTATCTTTCCTTTATAGCCTTTATCATTCAGCTGGTCTGCCCAATCAATTAGCTGGTTGATTGTATGCCTGATTTGCTCCGGAACTTCGTTTTCTTCCCGAGATCGCTGTTCAACAAACGACCCTTGCGGATCCATGGTAAGAATCCTTATCTGAACGCCCCTCTCCAAACATTCAGTTATTTCTTTGGTATGTTTATTCCTAAATGAACTCAACCCAAAAGCAACCGCATCAATACAGTGCTCAACGTCTACTAACTTTGGGTCTGAGTCTTTGTTTTTTTCTGCTCTGGTTTCATAGATCTTTTCAATTCCCCATTCATCTAATGGGTTATACGGAATCTTGTTAACTAACAAAGCATTCAATACAATTACCAGTCCAGAAGCAATTAACGAGCAGCCAATACTGATCCACACATGTGTCACGGTTTGCAGACTAAAAATATCGACTAACACCATGCAAACACCAAGCAAAATTATAATCAGTCCGGTGATGATTGCAGCCATGTTGTATTTTGTTTTCATCCTATTCAACCACCTCGAAACACTCAGGAAAGCACGGGGTTAACCCCGTGCTTGACATCTATTTCTCTGTATACAAATATGAATACTCCTTCTTTAGTTCTGTCAGTTTTCTGTTTAATTCTCTATGGATCTTATCTGTATCTCCTGGACCAGAAGGTCCATCAAAGCCACCTTTTGGTTTCCAGTCTGGATATTTCTCTGCTTCCAGTTTTTCCAACTCCAGATAATGTTTAACCAACATATCCCATTTTTTTCGGTATTCCTTACAATCAGGGTGGTCTTCATTTAACCGCACTTTTTTCTCTCCTCATATAACCAAAATGATATTCCTCAGCCAACATATTCATTCTCTCATGATAATCGTCTTTATCCATGTTAATAGGGTTTTTGTTTCCCCACGATTTTTCAAGAACCCGAATGTAAAGCTCCTTGAACCTATGATACGCTACATCTGGATCAACTTCAAGTGTTTCTTCAGTTCTCCACATCACGTATTCATATTTATGATCAGAGGCCGCTGAATAGGCCAGACCATATTGATAAAACGCTTTAACATCAACTTCGCTGAAAGAATAATGCGTTTGGTCGGCCGGGTGGTTGTGGTACGACCAAGACCCCTTCAGGTTGCTGCCCTTTTTTTCGATTCCTTCCGGATCAACTGAGTTCGTTTCACCGGATACCTCCCAAACTTTACCATCCGGCGTAACCATACAATTCTTTTCATAGCTTAAGCCATCAAAATCCGCCTGCGCTTTCTTCAATCTGTTTACTACAGCTTTTTTGTCCGAAAAATCAATCTTGTCGGTCTGTTTTACCTGGTGGCATGTTGATGCAGGATCACCCTGGCCAGCACCGAAGCCTGTTAGCTTTTCTCCAGAAGCGCTTTCTTCGGTTTTAGAAAACTTTCCTTTACCATCCCGTGGGTGATCTTCCTCTTTCCACTCGGCATCTTCCGTCACCTTAAAAGGGCCGCGATTCTCACCCTCCACAGGATTCTCACTCCCGGAACTTCCTCCCGGATTCATCAGTTCTTCCAGCCCCGGCATATCCCCGCCAAGAGAATCCAGTTTGTCCGAGGCTTTTTCAATGTCCTCATCGGTGATGTTCGACCACATACCGGTCACTTCTGCCTGCTGGCGGAGCTCTTTTAAGGCTGTCCGTTGGCTGATGAGGCCGGCATTGTAGACATCTACCACATTATCCCCGAAAGACTTACTGAGATCAGCGTTTTCTTTGGGATTCGCACGCCGCAGCGGGTTAAAGTCGTAGTCAATGTCCTCCGGGATTCTTCCCCAAGTCGAAAGCGCAATAATCGGAATAAGCTTATCCAGAATCGGTGCCAGTTGGGATTCCTGTTTGGTTTCGATTGCGTCGTAGTAGTTGGTGAGGTCGCTTTCCCCAGTGGCATTGAAGCCGGCCGGAGAACGTCCGAACAGGCGTGTCACCGGTATGCCGCAGGCCCCGGAAACGTCCAGCATAAAGGATTCATAAATGTCATTGATACCGGCAAAGGTGTATTGGTGGGTTTCAAAGCCGTCGTCTTTCCCGATGACACTCATGCCGGAGTTGTTCATCATCCAGTTCAGGATTTCCATAGCGTTATAGAAATCCCGCTGCATCTGTTCGGTTCCCAACCCCAGCAGATCCACTAAGTTGGTTTTATATACCCGGAGATTGGCCAGGAATACGAGATTCGCAATGTTGTAGCTGGTGTTGTCCCGCTTTTTCAGTTCGTCAAATACCGATTCGATTACTGATGCACCCCACTGCAACTCTGTCCATGCCTCCCATGCCGGGAGCGCGTCGCCCGTAAAGCGAATAATGCGGCTGTGGTGTACAGTCAGAGCCTCGCCTGTTTGCAGGGTAACCCGATAACTTGAAGGCAATCCGAAATCCGGACTGGTCAGGTCACTTACCAGTTCAAGGTCGGGAGATATTCCGCTCCAGCGGTCCAAAATCAGGATCCCTTTATAATCCCCCGGCAGGATAAGATCATAATTCAGCGGTTCTGCCAGCATATCCTCCTGTCGGTTCAGAAGGATAACTCCGGCTGCTCCGCCGTAAAGCCGGCCCCATTTCAGACCCTCCAGAATGCGCTCTTTGGTCTTTGTATTCTTGATAACCTTGTCCAGCTTCTTCATCTCTTCCGGGGGTTCCTGCGTGATGAACTTGATCCAGTTTTTGCACATATCCTCCGGGATAGTGTCCACAATCTTTCGGACAATCCAGTGGTTTCGGTACAGGCTGTTCAGCAGGTTGTAGTTCTGCGTCAGCCGGGTTAAAGGATAGTCTGTACCATTCATCATATTCGGCATATTGGCGCCCAGCCGGGCCATGATGTTCTGGAAGCTGTCTCCCGTCCTGACCGGGCGGGAGGCTGCCTTGTCTATTACTGTTTGTCTTTGTTTGTTTCTTCGTCTGCTCAAGGTTCCATCAACCTCCTTTCCGGTATCATGGTGTAGCAGAAGTAGCGCAGGGCATCCACTGCGTGGTCGTTGACTTTGACCGGTTTTTCTTCGCCCCGGTCCAGAGCTTTTTCATCCCATATGTATCCGCCGATTTCACCTATAAGGTTCTGGCAGCGGCGATGTATTTTCAGTGTCCTGTTCCCCAAGAGGGCCGCCGTATGCTGGATGCCGGGGAGTACATCGTTGACCGCATCTTTCACCCGAACACCCCGCAATCTGAGCTCTGCCTTTAGCGGCGCTGCGGAAGGGTCGATGATTACGGCCAGCGCATCCAGCGCACCGAATTCAAGCAGGTCATCTGCGTACTGGGATACGGTCTTCTGCCCCTGCATTCGATCCCGGCCGCTGTAGTAGTATTCGTTCAGTATCCAAACGGTTTGGCCATCATCGTAGATGTCCAAGGCTGCCGTGGCGTTCTGCATACCAAAGTCCACCGCGATATACCGGCGGGTGCTTCCCCGGTTCACCATACCGATCGGGACATCATCATCCGTGACCGGGTCGTTGTCGATGTCGTACATATCGTAGACCATGCCGTCAGCAGCAACCCAGAGGCCCAGCACATAGCGCTTGTAGAAGACACCCACGTACTGACGCTCATACCGTTCCAGTACTTCCGGATCCAGACCTGGATTGTCGGTCATCAAGAAATGGATGTGCTGGGCTTTCTTCTCATCGGCCTTCTTAATCCACTCCTGATAAAACCAGTGCAGCGGATGGTCCGGGTTGCAGTTGAAAAAGTACTTGCTGCCTTTGACGCTGCAGCGGGCAAGGGCCTGCTCCACAAAGGACCGCGGCATGAGAGCCACTTCATCCAGCATGACGCCCGCCAGGGTGATGCCCTGGATCAGCGCGTAGCTGCTTTCATCCTTGCCGCCGAAGACGAAGAAATCGTTGCTCTTCCCGGCCCGGCTGACATGCAGCACATGGCTGCCTCGGTTGTACAGCATCCGGAACTGTTCCCGGATATACCGGACACCCATCAGAGGCTGGATGATGTTACGCTCCACGGCGCCAATGGATTTACCACAGATGGCAAATGCGCAGCCGTCAAAGGTTGCCATGCCCCAGAGGATAAAGGACAGGGTCATAAATATGGTCTTACCCGCCCGGACTGCGCCGTCGCAGATCAGGGCATCATAGCTTGTGTAGGGGAATCGGAGGATCATTTTCTGTTTCTCACTTACCTTGCTCAAAATCGAATTCCCCTTTTATCGCTGCACTGATCGGATCATCCCCGGCAGCATAATCACCTGCGGTCTCGGTCCGGCGGGCATCCGCTTTCAGCTTTTCAATCCTCGCCTTCTGTTCTTTTACGTCGGCTGCACTCTTATCCTGATCGATGAGCTGAACGATGAGCTTCGCGGCACCGACCTGGTTTCGGTTGTTCGGATCCGATGCAGAAATAAAGAGCGCTGCTGCCAGCAGCTCTTCACCGGTCAGTTCCTTTCCATTCAGCGACATATGCTTATCGAGCAAAGCTGCATTGACAGCCTTTCGGAGATTGGCTTTCCGGCGGCGTGATTCGCCGGAGGCCTTGCCGCCCTTCCGCGCGATTTCTCTTTGTTCGCTCTTTGTTCGCTTATTTAATGGTTTTAAGTTTTCATCGTTCACGTCACCTCACCACATTTCGCGGTATAAAAATGGCGGCTGGATGGAAAGGAGTGTTCATGAGCCTCTGATTTCCATCCGGGCCGCCCTGGTATGCTGTGCGATTCTACACTATCATTTTACCAATTCACCATGTATCAATGGGTATCAAGTTCGGAAAAGCTCTTTAAGGCTTGACCGTGCAGCCGAATGATATGCACATAGCTGTAGTGCATCTCCTCCGCAATCTGATCCAGCTTCTTATACTCCACATACCGCTTGAACAGGATCTGAACATGGAGCGGATTCTCCAAGCTGTGAATCTCCTGGATGATCCGCAGCCTCTGCTCAATGAACTCCGCCAGCAGCCGGTTGATTTCCCGCGACTGCCGATCCAGCTTGTCCACCAGATTCACTACGGAGGTGTCTCCGGGAAGCCTGCCGCCGGATACGTGTTCATCTTCCGGATTTGTGGCCGACAAAAGTGTCGCCCGTAGCATCTCCTGCTGATCCTTCATCTGCATAATCTGAATGTCCAGCCTGCGCAGCTGCTGCAGGTATTCTTTTGCTTCCGTTTTGATCCCCCCTCGTACACCACTTGTATTGTTATCTGTTATTGTCATTCGTTTCCGGCTGCAGCATTGCGCCACCGCATGCGGCATACCCGGCAATGTCCACCCAGGTGTCCACTTTATCCACATTCCCTGTGGTGTTACGGGCAACTTTCAGCAGGATCATCAGATTTGCAACATCCGGCGGATTGATCTTGCAGTATGGTTTCCCGCTGGCATCTACAGACAGACATTTTGCTGTAATGAAGATTTCCCATAACCGGCCGATCACAGCAAAATTGTCTTCTGGGTTCCCGTACTGATCTTGTCTTTCACCGTTGACTGTATCATCAGCCAGCGTCAGTATTCCTGTCCGGTTCATTTCTTTTCTCCCTTCGCATTCTTCTCCGATAATCCGTGCTTTACCCGGTCACGTTCTTCAGCTCGCTTCGCGTCATTGAACCGAGTCCGGGTATCGCCTACCAGGTATCCGGTTATTCTGCGGATGCGTTCAAACCGCACGCCCTTGCCGATGGTTTTCTTTCCATCTGAATCAGTTGAAATCTTGTAAGCAGCCAATTAAATCACCCCTCATTCCGTATATCCTGCACCCCATTGTTTACACAAACCTGATCAACTCTTCATGCTCCCTTCGGCATGGTAATTTCATCTATCGGTCTGAATTTTCTGCCGTATATTTCTTCCATTACATCTTCCATGTCCTCAAAGCTAATATGCTTTGAACCTAATGCACTCAAGAGCTTGGTTCCTTCCTCCATAAGCCTTTCCAGTCGGACTTTGCCAAATCCAAACTTTTCATGGAGGATGAACGCCACCATTAAAAATCCATCGTTAAATCCGCTCTCTGATCCAATGGACATTCCTTGAGACTGAGCCTGCTGAAAGAGTATTTCAGCATTCTTGCCTTTTGCCAGTCTTCTGCGCTGTTCACGGTTCATATTTTGACCCCCTTTTGCTTCTCTTCCTTTGCATCTTTCGCTTCGCCATTAAGACTATACAGGCTATATCGAAAATAACCATCAGTAGTAATAAAACGCATACACACGTTAGAACAAAGTCGATCATAATGCTATCCTTTCAAGGTTTTCCTTTTCAGCTTTTCTCCTCTGTTATCCATCAGATTATTCCTGTCAGCCAAAATACCGCGAAGCATCCGCCAAACGTCGCCAGCGTAATCATCCCAGCCAGCAGCAAGGCTTTTACACGTTCCTTTTCACTCATAATTGCGCCTCCACTCTCCGGTTCCACTTGTCTGCCGCCTCGTTTTCTGTTCTGCCCTGAACGCTACACCCGCAGTGGTAATCCTGGCACTTTACCGTAAACGCCGGCGACCAGACTGCGGCCGGATTCATCCACATTGCCGCCATGCTTCCGCACAGCGGACAGGGCTCTAACTCATATCCCTTTACTTCATCCATTTGTCATCACTCCTTAAATCAGTCCTTTTATCCAGAACACTATGAGCGTTACGGCAGCTACGAATGCCATACCAAGTGCCGCCGCCAATCCCAGCTTCAGGAAATTGTGGATCTCTTCTTTCGTTTCAGGCTTCATCTTTCATCCTCATCAAAACAACGCCATCTGAACAGGTTCTTTTGGCTTCGTTGCCAGAACCTCTTCAACCCGTTCCCGGCACTTGCGGAATGAATCCTCATAGTGCGTAATCGTGTTTTCATGCCGCCGCATTGTGATGTAGTCGTAATTCTTAATAGCCGCTTTCAAGTTGGAAACGTATCCCAGAACTAGCGAGATGCTAAGCTGCACCCTCTGTCTGTTCCCCTGACAGGAATCTGCGTTTTCCATCAAGAAAGCATAATCCGGATTATCCTGATACAGTTTCAGGGTTAGTTTCGCACTCGCTCTGATTTCTTCCGTCCGGGCCATATAGTCATCGTCAACTTCCGGGGGTGTTGGGAGTGAGTATTCGGCCGGAAACGGAAGTCCGGATTCATTGCAAATTTCCTCAATCTGCTTTTTGTAGGAAAGAACATGGTTACGGGTCAGGTTCATATTGACACCATCTTCCCAAAGCGGATCAGATCCCCCATGGATTTTCAAATACTCCCAGTGCTTTATCTGATCGGCTATTTCCGCCGCCATACGGCATATTTCATCCTCCGGCGAGCTATTTGTTTTAGCCATCAAGCCACCTCCAATGTGTAAAGAAAGTGTAAAGGTTTTGTCAAGGTCTGAATCCTATCCTGCCAGCGCCGGTACCGCCTGCGTTGGATCTGCGAGATAGTAGGCCGATTGGCTCAGTATTTCGGTATACGCTGCCTGTCCAGATCCATCCGTACCATCCCCGTGGAAGCTGTCCACAACAGCCTTTTCTTCCTGCTGCAGATTGGAGTAGGTTTTTTGTCCATAGCTCGGAGGCAGCCACTTCCGCTCCTGCGCAGCATAGATGTTTAACCGTTCGACCAGCTTCATGGACTCCGGATAGAACTTGATGTGCATAGTCCCCTTCTTGAACAGGTCGATCTTGAAATACTTGAGCTCAATATTTCTCGTCCGGCCATAATCGTGGGCCCACGAGAGGCGAGCGTTCAGGTCATAGCCGCTCTCTTCCAGGTCGGCATTCAGATAATCAAACGCCTTTTCTATGTCGTTGATAACGCTGTAGGCAGTGGACTTATTAAAGGCTTCCTTCTCCCACGAATAGGAGGAAAACATCCCGGATGTGGGAATAATACATTTGTTCCCGATCTTATGGGCCTTGTTGGTCTTCCAGCCGTTAAAATAGTGGATGTTCTTCGTGCACTCCGGATACCAGGTATGCTCTGCGGTCAGTTTGTCAAACAGATCCATGATCGCCTTTTTTACGCCGTCTATCATAGAGGCGTTCATCTCCACCATGATCTGCTTGATGTTGAAGGCCGAGAATTCATAGTCCGCCATACGATTGACGTTATCCCGGAATCTTTCGCGAAGTTTACTGGTAAGCCGGCTGGTGAATTGCTCGTTTGTGAATAGGGCAGTCCAGTATTTCAGACGCACCGTCCGCAGATACTTGTTGTGGTCAAATCCGAAGAGATAGGAATCATCCCCTACTGTAAGCGTAAGGATGGGCGTTTTCCCAAAGCTATCTGACGGATTCAGTGTTCTCGTCATATAGGGAACCAGTGCTTTATACTCCCTTACCAGCTTCATCGTCGCCGCTACCTCGGTATTGTAGAGCTGTATGGCCTGCTCTATGTAATCGCCAGCCACCAGCGCATGGATCTCGGCATCCGGGATCTCTTCTTCCATCACGGCCTTTTTCATCTGTTCCCAGATCGTGCTTTCCTCCGGCTCATACTCAATATGGATTCGCACGATTGCCACGTCTACATCTGCTTTTCGCTCTGCGTCGCTTGAAAAGGCATCGTCTATATACTGGATATCAGCATTCAATTCCTGGAGCTTGTCCACTAATACCTTACGTGTCAAGGTGTACGGGTTCCGAATGGTTTCGGCATTCAGCAGACAGATGATTGATCCTCCGTTTTTCTGCATTTCGATAGCTTTCAGTAGGTGCTTATCTCCATCGGCAAAAGGCGGATTCATCCACACTTTCGGTATTCTGTTCGTTTTTTACCAGACGGAGCTTCAGCAACGCCTTTGTCAACTCGCTCATTTCCTCAATGGCTTTATCTATCTGCCGTTCAGACCCATAGTGATCTATGGCAGTCTGTAGCACTTCATAATCCTGCATATTTTTCGCCCCTCTCCGTTGTTTTTTCTTTCTCACGTATTCTGAGTAGTCAACACAGGTTTTCGACTACTCACGCTAAAGTCTGTGGTCAATCCGGCTAAACCATTGCATGTCTTGCATGTCTATCTCCCCGGAAAATATACTTCGGGCAACTGGTTATGGTTTTGCGTGGCCCATCGTTAGTAATGCGCTCGACAAATGCAAAACCTTCCACCGGGACCAAATTCCGCGCCCAGCTGCAGCCACAGACATTCCGTCTGCAGTCCCAGCAGATGCTTTCTCCCTTCTGCCTATGCTCAACGCCCCTCGAATGAAGTTGCATCATTCTTTTCCGTTCTTCCCGTATTGCCCTGGTCTCCCTTGCCCAAGTAGCTATTTCATCAACGGTCATCCCGCTTTTCAGTTTGCGTTGCAGTGTTGCAAGGGCTATTCCAAGTGCATCCGCCAGGCCTGCCATGGTGTACCTCTTGCCTTCGTACTGTAAACCAAGGGTTCTACGATCTTTGAACGCATCACCAATTCTGAGTCCGTTCCGTTCAATTCGCCCATACAATGTCTGAACCGAAATCCCGGTTATTTTACTCCACTCTTTCAGGGTATGCCGTTGACCCTTCCACTCATAAGTTTTCGGAATCATTATGACGACACCCCTTTTCCTGGCTTCCAGTCGGAGATATCAACATCACGGGGAATACAGCCGGAAAATTCCGGTCCGGGATCATAAAGAGGCGCACTGCTGGATGCATTTGCCTGAGGGTTTGGTTTCCCCCGTGCTTTTTCTTTCTCCGCAAAGGCAGCGGCTTTTTTTCTTTCAAAGGCAGCATCCTCTACTTTCACATCCTCCATGGTCATCACGCCGCTATGTACCCATTTTTTCAGAATACCCATAGCATAATCCCATGAAGGAGATGGCTTGCCTCCGGTTCTTTCAGCAGCTTCTATCAGCACATCTGCCTCCATCCCATAGTCAAGAAAGGCTTCAAGCTTCTCCGCTTTCGCTGATGATAGATATAGCCCTGCAAGGTTTTTGGTGAACGCATCTACCACACGTTTGAAGTCCTTCTCTCTTTCGTACTCCTCAATTTCATTTTCAAAAGCAGCCGCGGCAGCAGGCATTTCTTTTTCCTTTTCTTTTTCTATTGCTATTGCTTTTTCTTTTTCCTTTTCCTTTTCCTTTTCTTTTTTATTAGGTTTTTCGGAAACCTTATGGTTTTCACTAAAACCTTGAGGTTTTTCGGAAACCTTATGGTTTTCGTTAGTTAAAACGTTTTCTTCATCAGGAGAATTGCTTTCCGGCCCGGAATCTCCGCTGTTTTTCTTAGGACGTCCGCCTTTGTTTCCGCCTGCTCGGCGCTTTTCGATCATGTCTGAGTACTCCAGCGTATCCCGTTCGATCTGAGAGCGCATAAAAGAGTAAGCCATGGCCAGCGATCCTTCAAATTCAGGTTCGTCTCCGTGATTGAAATTTTTCATCAGAGCCCGGACGAGTTGTCCAAGGTCTTCATCGTTCAGCATTTCAAATTGTTCTTCGTAGCTTTTGTACAGCAAAAAGCCTTTTGGCAGATTATCCTTTGTCATATGTCAACCCTCCGGCTTTTTCTCCCTCGTATTCGCCGATCATAACCTCCACGCAGGATTCCGCCGCATAGCGTTTAATTACCTGCAGGCTCACGATCTGTTTGTCATCGTGATAGGCTTTGCCGTTCAGGGCATCCAATACGATCTTGCAGATATTGTCCACGTCCGGTTTCACAGTCGGCAAAATGGCCTGATGTAGTGCAGCTGCTCTCTTTCTCTTTGTCCAGCTATCCCGGACAGGGAAATTGCAGATGATGCTTACCTCAATCGGCACCCCGCAGGCAAAGTAAAAGCCATCCGGAACAGATTCCCGGTAACACTGGCTGATAAGGCTTTCCTGATCCTTTGTTCCCTTCGGCGTATAAACGGAAATGTATCTCCCGCGTCTGGCCGCCCGAGGCCGGCCTTTTCCTTTCGGTTCACCGGGGATTTTGAAATAGATGACATTATTGTTCATGGTGTCCCTCCTAGAACGGTATACCATCATCGGTACTACCGTTCACATTGATTTCATCACCCAGGCTGTCCCACTCGCTACGGTTCTGCGGTTCCTGCGACGATGACTGCTGGCTCTTTTTGGATTTCGGGAAACCCCACTGTGTTATCATCACTTTTACGCTTTTGTACTTTTTCCCGTCTTTCTCATAGCTTGATGTCTGCAAGCTGCCAGAAGTCTCTATGCCGTCGCCTTTGGCAAAATACTGGGCAATGTTTTCAGCCGGTTTGTTAAACGCCACGCAATCAATAAAATCAACTTCATCATGTTTGTATGGCCGGTCAACCGCTATGCTGAAATTGCAATAGGGCGTTCCGTTCGGGCTGTATTTCAGTTCCGGATCATAAGCCATACGGCCGGTCAGGTCTACGCTGTTCATACTCCGGCCCCCTCTATTTCTTTTTCAGGGAACAGGTCTCCGTAGAGAGAGCGCATTTCAAAAACACCCCTCTGCGTTTTAACGATATACATCAGTACCGCAATCGTCCCATCAACACTGTCTTTGATCGACATCGCGGAGATTACTTTGTGCTGAAAATGCGGCGTCTTAACCATATCTCCGCCTTTGACAACATCGTCCAGCGTAACCGTAACCTTTGCCATCAGGACCGCTTCCGGGGTATTGGTTTCGACCATTTCCCCCAACAGCTTGTTCAGCATCATATTGAAATTGGTTTTCAGTTCCTCGAAAATATCACTGTCAAGTGTAAGTTCCATCGGTTTCTCCTTTCTTCATCCCACGTATACCTCTACCCCTGTCATTCTCTGCACCTCCCGTTTGAATCGCTCCGCATCGCTGTTATTATCTGAAAGGTGCAGCAAATAGATTTGCTTGATCTGCCGCAGGTCATTGGAGCGCAGGAAACCAAGAAAATGCTCAAGGCTCAGGTGGCTTTTCATCAGCCGCACCGCCAGCTCTGCAGGGATCAGGCCATTCCGGATATTGTTTTCCACTATATCCACGGCGTAGTTGCATTCCCCCATAATGTGGGTCAGTCCATCAAAGCGGTACTTGAGATAAAATGAATCCGTGAAGTACAGCAGCTTTTCTCCGGTTGCTGCAGAGGTTATGAGGTAGCCCAGCGGTTCTTTTGCGTCGTGCTGTACATCAAATGGCAGTATGGCAAAAGAACCGATTCTGAACTCTTTAAGCGCCTGCACCGCCTTTATTCTATGGCCGGATAAACCGGCTGCCTGAATGGTTCCAGGGCTGGCATAGATATTGATGCCGGCTTTGGCCAGATCGGATGCAGCCTTTACGTGGTCGCCATGCTCATGGGTTATGAGGCATCCGGCCAGATCATGCACGCGGAAGTTCAGCGCCTTATGAATCTCTTTGATGGGTATGCCGGCATCCAGCAGCAGGGCTGTGGTACCATCGCTGATGCGGTAGGCGTTGCCGCTGCTGCCGGAGGCAATTACTGTAATCTCCATCAGAAGTCAGGCCCCAGCGTAGGAGCGGGCTTCACTGGTTCCGGTTCCGGCTGTTTCATAGCCAAAACCTCGCCGGTTTCCAAATCCACATATTCACGGGCTTCCGGAAGAGCCTGCGGCTCCGGAATGGGTTCTTCCAATGGGGTCGTGTCAATCGTGATCGTGTTGGCGTTGGCGTCAATCTCGGCCTGTGCCGCAATGGCAGCATACTTCGCTTCCCGCATTTTTAACTGCTGGTAGGTATCATCAATCTTCTGCGGATCACGGGGAATGTGCTTCGCGCTGTAGGCTTCCCGGATGATGGTTTTACGGACCATTTCATCCAGCCAGCCTTCGGTTTCCACTTCGACCTTTTTCCTTTTCCCGTTTTCATACTGCCAGTCGGTCTTTTTCCCGCCCCAGAAATTCGGGCTGGCATACGCCGGTTTCCGCTTCTCAATGTCTTTCATAGAGAGCATGATAAGCTCGTTCTTTTCCGGTTTGGTAAATTCCAGGTAGGCAAATCCGCCAACAATATCCCCACGGTCAAACGGTCGGGTAATTTTGAAATCATAATTCTCAGTGCGATTCTGCCGGTCTTTTTTGATCGGTTGGAATTCGTCTGTGCTGTAAACCACTTCCACCGTAACAGCAGTCGGAGGTTCCAGCGCATATTTTTCGGCGATATACCGGATGCCGTTATACCCCTCCATGAGCGTGATGTCGTATTTTTCTTTCTTGTTGTTTTTGAACGGGATCGGGAACAGCATGTTGTCCATCAGCATGTCTAGACCTAACCGGGCATAGTACATCAAATCGACAGCCAGCTCTTCCAGATTGACGTTCTTCCATTCACAGGGCAAGGGGTTGTCGTACTTGTGATCCGTGTTGTTCTCGTTCTTGCGCAGGCGCTCAGCCTCGGCATTTTTCAACGCCCGGTCAATGGTAATGAAATATCCCTGAATCAGCTGCCGCTGATGCTCGGTCACTTCCGGCACCGTCTCTCCGGCCCGGAGACCGAATTCCTGCAGTACCCGATTGGTAAACCGGGTGCTAAAACTCACTTCGGGCGGCTGTGCATTGTTGATCGTTGCTACTGCTTTTTCTTCTGCCATGGTTCTAGCCTCCATTTCTTATGCTGCGACTTCCAGCCGCAGGTTTTTGTCTTCTTCACTGACTACCAGCCGGATGATCTGCATTCCGGAAGGCTCCGCCAGTCGGGTTACGCTCTCGGCGTTGTCGATAAATACCGGAAGGCTGACATTCCAGAAGTCCGCCAGCGTTCCGATAATCTCCAGACCAGCATTGATGCGGGCGGCGTTGTTGGCAAAGGCATAGGGCACCATGCGGCCGTCATCGGTCGGCACCATAACCTCGCAGTCCTCTTTTAAGCCTCCGTTTAATTGATCCTGGAATAAGCGGAAGCGGACGCTCTTAAACCGGCTGTTGATGCGATCTGTCAGTGCGCTGACTTTGGCCTTCGTGAACAGGTCACATAGATACAGGCCCTTTTCCAACTCTTCAAACTCAGCCCCAAGGCTGGCTTCCTGATTCTCCAGTTCCGTGATCCGCTGGCGTCTCCGTTCGGCCTCTGCCAGCTGAAGCAGCTTGTCCCGTTCGGCCTGAATGGCATTGTTCACGGCTCGGATTTTTGTTTCAATGGCGGCCTGTGCTTCTGTAACTGCGCTGCCGGTGTTTTCCAGTTGTGCGGTTAAACCGGATAGCTTCTGGTTCAGATCGTAGTATTCCAGCGTGGCCTTGAATTGTGTCGGTGCAGGAATGCTCTGCGAGAGGGCCTCCGCCTGTTTTTCTGCCGCGTCCTTTTTCCCCAAACATTCTTCGCGCTGGGTTTCAAGAGCCTTGATTTCCTCCCGAAGGGATGCGATCTTTTCCTTGCTTGCTTCGGCTTTTCCTCTGGCATTGATCTCTGCCAGTTTTTCACTTTTCCGCAGATTGAACTCTCCCCGCATGTGCTCCACCCGTTCTTCCGGAAGATGCTGGCCACAGGTGGGGCAGATCGCCTGTCCTTCATCCCAGACCTGAGCACTGACCTTCTGGTATTCTTCAAGCAGCTGGCCGCGCAGTGTATCCATACGGGATGCAGTCGCGTCTTTTCTCTTGATTTCCTCAGTAAGGTCTTCTATCTCGCGCTTTATTTTGGCTACCTTCTGCTGTTCAGATAATGCCTGCTCTCTGATACCGGCGGTCTTCTCCTGTTCCGCCTTGATGTGGGCAGCTTCAGCTTCGGCCAGTTTGATCCGGACCTCTGCGATCTGCTGCCGGATAGCAGTGGATGCAGCATCCGCCCGACCTGCGTCTGCTTTTTCCTGAATCAGCTGATCCCGTTCTGCTTCCAGATCCGAGATCCGGGACTGAATCTTTGCTTCATCCAAGCCGGCAGTATCCGGTACAGATTTCGATGCTTCATCAATGCGGGCCGGGATTTCAGTCAGCTGACGGTTGATTTCCTTACGACGGGCGGCTGCGACCTTACGATATTCGTCAATGGTATACCGCTTATCCGTATTGCCCGGCAGTTTGAGATATGCCGGCAGCTCTTTCAGCTCCGGGTTGGCTGCCAGGATATCTTCGTCGCTGATGTCTCCGCAGACTTCCAGCAGGATTTTTCTCCTTTCGTCCCAGGGCAGCTGTTCCGGGAAGTAGTCCGGCATAGCCAGCATTTTCGTTTTTTCGGTATCCCCGCCGCAGAGGTCAAGGATGCAGGCGTTGTATTCCTTTTCCTTTGCCGGTACCCCGTTGATGGTGTAGTCCACGGTATGGCCGCTGAATTCTTCCTGCGCAGATCCGCGTTTCTTTTTGTAAACCTCTTTGAAGGTCTTTTTCAGGCAGATTTGCCGGCCATCATCGGTTTCAAATACCGCTTCGGCGCTGTGGTCGAGGTTATGAAGGTCGCCTTCCGCCCCTTTGGTTTTCGGCGTGAAGTTCTTCGCGGCCGTGCTGGCCTTGTCGAAAAGCAGCCAGGTCAGCGCGTTGTAGATGGTGGTCTTTCCCGTGGCATTGTCGCCGTAGATGCTGGCGTTCCGGCCAGCGAGGTTCATTTCAAGATTTCTGATTCCCTGAAAGTTTTCCAGTTTTATGCTTAACAGCTTCATTTTGCTTACCCCTCTCTAAATGGGCCATTCCGTCCAGCCGTTCATTGACTGCCCGCAGTGCCGTCCAGTAGTCCCCGATGATGTTGCCATCTTCCGTTACTTTCAGCATTGGATGGAATCTTTCCATTTCTTCGTTCATTTGCTGGTTCTGCATCCAGCGCTTCCGGATTTTTATTTCTGCTTCAAACTCCAGTCTTTTCGGATCGCGGGCTCCGCTCTTCTTCTTTGTTGTCAGTCCCTCTGACTGACCTTCGGACGGAAGCGGCTCTTTCGCTGGTGCTGCCACCACTCTGGGCGGGACTGTTCCAAACTGCGCAACGTCGAAATCGAATGCCCGCGCAATCTTCGCCAGTGTTTTCAGCGCTCCGAAACGCTTCCCGCTTTCAATATCACTGAAAGTTTCTCTCTTGATGCCGCACCGCTCACCAGCCTGTTTCAGTGAAAGTCCTTGCGCTACCCGTAAGTCTCTCAGCCATTGTCTGGCTTCGGTCTTGTTTTCAGGCGTAATCATCACCCCTTGCTTTTATCGGTTTTTCACGATATACTCTTGATGGTTATTTTCTTTTGGGTTCCCGCGGAATGGCAGTTCCAAAGGAACCTTTTTTATTTCCCCGCCACCGGGCGGCCGCAACGATCTTTCCGGGGTATGTAAACCCGGATTCTTTTTCGTTCTGGCGTTCCCGGCTGGCACTGAGCACAACTACCTCGCTTTTCATCTTCTTTTCCTCACGTAGTACACCACCAGCGGCAGCATTGCGAAAACCGGCTCGCCGCCGATCGCCTCATAGCCTCTCTGGGCAGTGGCAATGTCATGAGACAGCTTATAGAGCAGCACGCAGGCTACAATGGTCAGGGCCAGTTTTACGGTATCCTTGGCAGCTTTCAGGTTGAGCTGTTGCAAAATATGCAACAGTTGCTGCTTCTTGATCCGGGTGGATCTGGTTCTAATGAATAATCCCGATGTTTTCTGCATTTTCTTCAACCTCCTTTCAGTCAATCTTGCGGATGGTTCCATACAGCCCACTTTTCTTCCGGCTTTTGAAGCCTTCTTCATAAACCCACTGTCTCAGGGCATTGAGCGAGAAAACAACCCGCGACCCGATTTTCACACAGGGTATTTTCCCCTCCCGAGCCTTTTTCAGCAATGTCCAGTAGCTGATCCGCAGATAGTCCGCAGCCTCCTGCGCGGTCAGCATTTCTTCTACTACCTCTCTTGTCGCTTCCATGGTCAATCCTCCTTTTTGTTTTGTCTGTCCTCTGTTTCCATATCCTCCAGCAGTTTTTCAAGGTTCTTTACCGCCTGCTCCTCGCATTCTCTGGAGCAGTACACCCGGTACCCTTCCTCTTTGTTCCACGGCACCCGCTTGCCGCATACGGGGCATCTTAAAGCAGCGTCTCTGCGCTGTTTTTTATCTCCGGCCATCGTCAGCACCCCGCTGTTCTGGCCGCTGATACCGGCTTTCAAAGTGTTCGCAAAAGTCATAGACCTTTTTGTACCGGATCCGGTTATACGTGCAGTGTCCGCACGGTAGCTCCACAAAAGAGGTTCTATGGAGCAATGGGTTCACCAGCATATAGTGCTGGTGAAAATACCTGCAGTTCACGCACATTTCCGGCGTGATGCTTTTTGTCCAGTCGTAAGATTCTCGGCGTTCTCGTAGTGTCATAGGGCACACCCTCCTATTTTTACGCGCAATTTGTACGCTGTATTTTGTTTTATTTTAGCGTACACTTTGTGCGTAGTCAATACATTTTACGCGCAAACTGCGTATAAAATTATAGGAGGGCTCTTATGTTCAATAAACGCCTGCGGGCAACCCGCATGAAAAAAAAGTTTACTCAGCAAAAAACTGCTGATAGTCTCGGAATTGCATTACGGACGTACCAGTGCTATGAAGAGGGTTCCCGGCGTCCGTCCTATGAATTGCTGGTACAGATCGCTGACCTTTTCACCGTTCCCGTGGATTTCTTATTAGAGCGGGATGATTTTCTTCGTTCTCTCGGAGTTTCCGTTGATGAGTTTCAGTAATCTCTTCTAACAAATCCCAGACTACAAAGTTACCACCACGTGATCCTTGTTCCAGATTTTGATAGTATCTAAGGCTTATCCCAAGCCTATCCGCCATCTGCTGCTGGGTCATGCCTTTAGCTCGGCGGGCTGCTTTTAGGTTTTCTCGCATTTTCTCCCCCTTTTTTACCAGAAAGGATGGTTTCTATATATGAAACTAGAAATTGAACTGATTCGTGAGATTCTTTTAGCTTTAGAAAATTACTCTGACGGCCACAAAAACTACGATGTTGAACTTCTATACCGAAATTACCCAAACTTGAACAAATGGCCCTATTTAACTGTCGAATACCATATACGTCAACTCGCAGACGGCGGGTACATTTACACAACTGAAGACTACAATATCGGTTACATAATAGACTTAACCTGGAAGGGTCACGAATTCCTTGCTGATATCCGCCCTCAAACTACATGGGAACGTCTTAAAGGAGTTATGACCTATCCGGCTTCTGTGTCTCTCGAAGCTCTTAAGGCGGTAGCTAGTACGATGGTACAGGAAGCCTTAAACAGGAAACTTGGCCTGCATCCTTAACGGAGCCCCAGCCTTTTCTCAGCAAACCACATAAAAGGCCTCATAATATCGGCTTTGTTTGGTCTTAGTTCTTCTCCCGGTCGGATATAGTTCGGCAAATCATCCCAGTTTTCCGGCATGGGCCCAAAAAGCCACGACCAACCCCAGTAAATTCCGACGTCATAGGCTGCTTTAATATCGTACAGGGAGCACCCTCGCATCCTGCTAAGGGCTTCCAGTGCTGAGGCCTTTTCGATATATGTAGAACTCGGAAAGGCTTCTTTTTCCACAGCTAAAACCAACAAGTCATAAAATTCGGAGTCTTCTATCTTCCTCACCCCCTCTCATTCCCTTAACCTTCTTTGGCTTCGTACAGTTCATCAATCGAGCAATCCAGCACTCTGGCAATTCTAGCAGCTAGTGTTACAGGTAGCTTTTTGCCCCTATATCCTTTTTCCAACTGCAAATAGTAAACTCTGCTGATACCCGATTTTTCGGCAACTTCTGCTTGGGTAAGGTTCTTTAGCTCTCTCAGTCGTTTCAAATTGTCCATTTCCTAACCCTCCTCATATCTGATTTTAGTAGCTTTTTGCTACCTTGTCAATAGCGATGTTGCAATTAGCTACAAAATTTCATTTTATGTTGTCACGTAGCGTTAAGCTACGTTACAATAAAAGCGCAAAGGAGGTGAAGGGTTTATGAGAGAGAAACTGATACGTCTACGGATGGAGAGAGGCATCACTCAAGAACAGGTGGCCGAATACCTAGGGATATCGCGACCAACCTATACGCAATATGAATCTGGTCGAAGGCAACCAGGGAAAAAAAACCTCTTAAAACTTTGCGAATTATACCAAGTGTCAACTGATTATTTATTGAGTTCTGATGTCGCAGAAAAAAACACCTCAGTAAGCAAAGGTTATTTTCGCATCCCTGTCCTCGGCAATGTTCCAGCCGGACTTCCCATCGAAGCAGTAACTGATATCATCGACTGGGAGGAATTACCAAACGAAATGGGGAAACCTGAAGACTTCTTTGCATTACGAATAAACGGAAATTCAATGGAACCCAAATTTAGTAAAGGCGATGTAGTAATCGTTCGTAAGCAGGATGATGCAGATAGTGGCGACATTGTCATTGCAATGATAAATGGCTGCGATGCTGCATGTAAGAAGCTAAAAAAATATGGAAAAGATGGTATTGCATTGGTTTCCAGCAACACAGCATATCCTCCAATGTTTTTTAGCAATGAAGAAATTGCATCAAAGTCAGTGAGGATTCTCGGAAAGGTTGTAGAGCTGAGAGCGAAATTCTGATGGAATGAAGAGATCTATTGTCTAGGGAAGGTGTTTGGAAAGGCCGAGGTACCTGAAAATGAGAAAGAAAGGGAGATGCGATATGGCCAATGATAAACCAGTTGTAGCTACCATTCCACTTCTAGTGGGTGTTAAAGACGGAAAGCCTATTTTTGAAGAGCTACCGCTTGTAGCAGTGCCTTGCTATGGGGCAGCGAATTGCAATAAATAAAAAAGCCCTCCGGTGCCGCTAACACCGAAGGGCTTGGGACATCCAGCGGGTAATGCCAGAATGTCACGTGCAAGTTCATTTTAGCATTGCCCTCTTGAAAAATCAATTCTTATAGGGGGGATATTATGCCTAAAAAAGCCGTGGGATACCTACGCAAGCGTGGAGAATTCTCCTATGAGCTATCATATAAGCGGCACACGAAGACCGTGCATGCCAAAACAGAACGGGATGCTGAGCGGATGCTGGCTAAATTTATAGCAGATATTGATGCCGATCGGTTCAAGCCGGCGTCTAAGATGACATTGAATCAGCTTGCCGCCCGTTTCCTGCGGGACGCGCCCAATGCATCAGCCGAGACCAAAAAAAACTATGAGATCCATTTGAAAAAAAGGATTCTGCCGGCGCTCGGTCATAAAAAGATCGATAAAATAACTCCGTCCAATCTGCTGGATTTCTATGCCAATCTGCAGGAGGACGGTGTACGGGATGATGGGAAGCCAGGCGGTCTCAGCCCGGCCACGATTCATAAGCACCATAATATTCTCTCTTCGTTATTTTCGTTTGCGATCCAAATAGACGAACTGGAATCCAATCCATGTGAACGAATCAAGCCTCCCAAAATCCCCAAGCGGAAAAAGGCCAGTCTTGACCGCGATCCAACTCGTAACCTGCTGGCGGCATTGGCAGAGGAAAAAACGAAATACCGGGTTATTGCAATTATCGCTGCCTGTACCGGGATGCGAAGGAATGAAATACTGGGACTTGGAGACAGCAAAATAAGCTTTGAAGATCACACCTTCACGATAGACCGAATGTCTAAGCACTCAACCGGTCGAACGGTGTATCTGAAAAGCCCAAAAACCGAAACCGGCATAAGAACGATTCCATTCCCTCCCAGTATAGATCCTCTTCTGAAAGAAATGATACGCCAGAGGGACGAAATGCACACGAAGTGTGGCGATCTATGGGTGGAAACGATTGAAGAGTATGGCGAGCCCACGAAAAATGATCTGCTGTTCACAGCATGGAACGGGGCACCAATGCACCCGAATACGATTGATGGATGGTTCGCAAAATTCAAGAAAAAGAACGGCTTGCCGGACCGCTTCAAATTCCACGGGCTACGGCATACGAATATCATGCTGCAGTTAAAGTCCGGGGTAGACGTCGGTACGGCTGCTGATATGGTCGGTCATGCCAGCCGCACGATGACGCTGGCTTACGATGATGTATGTGATGAAGCACTCCGCAATGCAGCAGCCAGTGTTGAACAAGCGTTGACGTTGGGCAATATTATACCATCTCTTATTTCCGCACCAGAGCCAACTCGAAAGAAGCATTGATTTTGTACTTGTTTGGTTGCTTTTGGTCGTTGTTTGTCGGCAATTATGTCGGCAGTAGTCAAAAAGTATTTCATAGCAAAAAAACTCCGGGGCTTAAAAGTCCCGGAGTTTTGGCTTTCAGAATGGTGGGCCGTATAAGATTCGAACTTATGACTTCTTCCGCGTCAATTAAGCAGGTCTCATGGTTGAAGGTGTTGATACTTGCTTAAATGAGGCAATTTCGGCATTCTCATATATCTGTTTTGCTTTGGTTTGGTTACATTTGGTAATTCTTATCTCGTTATTGTCGGCAGTTTTGTCGGCAATCAAAACCCAGCCTATCACCTCTCATTCCCTGATCTTTCCGAATGCTTCTTCGTAAACCCCTACCTCCAGATTCTCTGCAGCCCATGCTTTTGCTGCTTCATATTCCATCGGGATAATCTTCTCGCCTCCCTCCCACCACTGCTCTTCATTCAGATCTGCATATTTCGTTCCTCCGCCACCACGTCCATAGAGGAAAAACTCTCCGGAATCCTTCTGGTAGAGGATTTCCTCAGTGAAACTCACGGTTCCTTCTTTGCCATGGGTCTTCCGGCCCCACTCGGTAGCTGTATCGGTGTCATACTTTATGCCGGCGATAATTTTTCTCATGCTGCCAGCACTTCCTTCCGCATATCGGCAATCTGCTCGATAATCTCTTTGGAAGTCTTTCTAATTACCTCCATGCTGGCTTGAAGCTCTTTTACTTCCTTATCATCAGACCATCCCGCGACATACTCGAAGCTGTAATCCGATGTATCCAGTCCGAGGTGCTGGCATACGGTATAGGCCACGCTTTCCGCCTGAACCTCTCTCGTGCGCCGGTCTGCTTCCTTCTCCTTGCCGGTCTCTCGGTTGTGCAAAATGCTGTGGGCGATTTCATGAACCATCGTTTTGATCGTCTGCATCTGGCTCATATCCCGCTGAACAACGATTCGGTTCTCAGGGAAGGAATAATAGCCATTCGCTTCCCCTTCAATGTCTTCGAAGAAAACCTCAACCGGGCTTACCTCTTTAAGTGCCTTTTCAAGGGCTTCATAGTCATCCACGGTTCCGGTAAGCTGCCTGCAAAGGGTCTCGATCTCTTCACCCTCGGTCTGGCTGATGTCAAAGACGCTAGTCGCCCGGAAGGTCATATACTGGACTTCATGTTCTTCTCCATCCACTACTTTTGTTACCTTGTGCGGGATCGGTGCCAGAATCCGGATAGCCTTTTCGCCCTTCTTAACCTGCCGGTTAAACTTTGTCTGCCAGGCTTTATACCCGGCCACCAGAGAGGCATCCGGCATCTGCATGGCAATCAGCAGGCAGTTGTTAAAGCTGTAGTTATAGAACTTGCTCATGACGGTCAGGTAGGTTTTGTATTTCTCGGATTCAAATACAGCCTTTACGCCTTCCTCCAGCTTTTGGGTAATTTCTTCAATATTTTTCATGTGTTTTCCCCTTCCTTGATTTGCCTTACCTGTGGTATAATCAAGGAGAACAGCCGGGGTAAGGCTCCCGGCATGTTCCCTTTGTGGTTGGGTAGCGGTTTCCTTGGCGGGTGGTCGCTACCCGTTTCCTATTCGCCCATAATCCGTTTTACGCTTTCCCTCAGCTCTTCGAGCGTGTCGCACTTGGCGATCAGTTCAAGTACTGCTCTGAGCAGGGCCTCGGTTACGTTCATTTCGTCCATTTCCTCACTTCCTTTCGTAAGGGGTTTCCCCCTGCCTTACGTCTAAAATTATAAGGCTTTTTAGCTGATAAGTCAATGGTTTTCATGTATTTTCAGCTTATTTTTTAGCTTTTTCGGTTGAAAAGACAGCTGAAATCATTTATACTGATTCGGGGGTGATCTAATGATTTATTACAATAACGAGCAATTGGTAACTGAATTAAAAAAAACCATGCTGGAATCTAAAACCTCCCAAAAGAGAATAGCTGACCAGCTTGGAATCAAACCTCAAAGCCTAACCAATCTTCTTAACAAAAAGAACTTCTCCTTTGAAGATGCTCGAAAAATCCTTGCCATTATGGGCTACAAACTAGCCTTTGATTTTATTCCCGATGATAGATCAGAGTGAAGAGCGCTAACACCGGGGCTATTTTCTACCCATCGACCTTGTGGCACAGATCCTCGCCATATACCACGTTCAGACCAGATCCGGTATCCCATTTCACCATGATGCTTCCGGTATCGTCTACCCCGATCACGCTTCCTCTGGTGCCAATCGGAGGAGCCTGCGGGTCTTCCATTCGATCCAGCTGCACCCGGCATCCTGCCGGATACTGCTCTTTGATACGCTCCACTGTCTCACGCTTTGGGAAAATCATTGTCTGCACCTCCATTTTCAAAAACCACTTTGTACTGGGTTCCCATCGGGCAATCCGGCTCACCATCAAAGGCATTGCCACACGCTGAAACAGGTCTATCTCCACGCTCCTCGCATGCCTCTCGCGGGCTGCAACAATCGGTCAGCTTCCAAAGCTTGCCATTCTCGTCTTCATAAACGTACCGGCTCCAGCTATCTCTGCCGATATATTTTAAGTGCAGCTCTTTCTCCGGAAGGGCAACCAGCTCATGGCTATTCATATCGAAGTTGGTTAAAGGCTTATTATACTCAATCCATCCCCACGCCTCGCGGCTTATTTCTTCCACATATTCGCGGTGGTCGAAATTTTGGATTGCAAGGACTTCTGCATAGTCTGGTTTCGGAAAGCTCCCCGGCATCACGGGGCGCTGCGTGCTATAATACCTCATTTCCTGACCTCCCGCTTCGTTCATCAACAACCGAATACTTTTCAAAACCCCATTCATCCAGATCATCGAAACCATTCCACACATCATCTGCCAGGACATTCAGTTCAGCATCAACGATCAATCCCGCAGCCATATCTCCATACTGCTCATGCTCCAGCAAGTAGATTCCTCTGCCATCCAGAACGTCTTCATCTACCACATACCAGCTGCCGACGTGACCATCAATCTTGATCCCTTCTTTCTGGGGTATCGCCTTTCCACGGGTCTTTTCATCAGCATCAGCAATCCAATCCCTGACGCTTTCCAGCCGGTCTCTGATGTCCCCCAGCTCAATATTGGCATCGTCCAGACGGTCCAGCACTTCCTCGGCCTGCTCGTATTCATCAGAACCGATATCCAACCCTTCCATCTCGTCTGTGAATTCCATGATTCCGGCCTGTAATGCAGTTGATAGCCTTTCCAAGGAAAGCGAGATCTCCGGGATCATATCAACTCGGATCCTTTTCATTCCGTCGTACCATCTTCTTTTCATATAAATCCCCACTTTCTTCATTATAATTTGATAGTAAATATTATCTTCTGCCCTCGTAACCTCCGGGGCGGGATTGATATTAAATCAGTCCATGGTTTACAAGCAGTGCTGCATCTTCAGACCAGCATATCTGCTCCCCGGCTTTTTCCGCTTCTAAGAACTCCCGGATCTGTTTTGCGTTCCATTCGAGATCATACTCGAACAGGTGCTCCCGCTTCAGATTGATTGTCGTTTCCGTGTTGGGGAGAAGCTGGTACCTTCCTGCCCGTCTGGTGCAATATCTAACCCGGGCGCACTTCTGGCCGCTTTTGGAAATGTAAAGCTTTTCGATTATCCCAGCGCTGAAAAGCCACCCATTCCATCCTCTTCTGAGAGGTGCAAACTGTGTACGCGGGAACTGGATTACATCGCCAACTTTTACTTTCCTTGCAATCTTCGGCATTCTATATCCCCTTTCTGGGGCCTTACGGCCCCCTAGCCTGTTTCCTTATCTGCCCTCTATCTTAATCCCGGCGATCTGGTATCGTAACTCGCTGACCGTGTCTGCGTGGATTGTTTTGGCGCCTGCGTCTGTCCGGCTGGCTTCCCATCCATCTTTCAGGCAAATCCAGATTCCGTCCTCGTCCTTGTATGCGTCCCGAATCGCGGCGTGCTTGCTCTTTGGTACGTATTTCAGTAGATTCATCTTGTCCCTTTCCTTTCCGGGGCCCTTTCGGGCCCCTGTCTTTTTCCTCATGCCGTCATCAGGTCGTAAAGTTTAGCTTTGAGCTGAATAATCGTCTGTTCAGCGGCTTCTGCCCGATCTTCCTGCTCTCTATATTTGTTCCACATCTGAGTAATCTGGTTGTCGCTTTCCTTCTGCTGGTTCCGAACAACTTCCAACTGTTCTCTGAGTCCGGCAATTTCCTCCTGGGTTTTCTCTTCCCCTCTTTCGTAAGCATCAACAATGTCCTCTAAGTGAACTGCTTTTTCTTCCGCTTCCAGGGCCCTCTGTTTCATGCTGCATCCCCAGTCATTTTCAATGTTATCGCGGGCGATCTCGAAGCATCCCTCAAACGCCATCCCGATGTAGCTGTCTGCTCCCAGCCCTTCTACGATCTTACGAATCTGTTCCAGTGCCTTGCGTTCCTGTTCCTTCGTGGCTCCCATTTTGTAATCCCCTTTCGTGTTTTGATTTATCCTGTTTACATTTTAGATTATAAAACAATCGTTTTATAATGTCAATATATTATTTCAAATAAATACTTGATAATCAACAAATTTTTGTTGATAATATAAACCAGATGTTTTATAATCAGAATCGGAAGGGGGGATAACGTGAACACGGAAAGAAAGATCAAGATGCTGCTGGCGGCACTCGGAGTTAGTCAGTCTGAGCTTGCCCGAAAAATGGGCGATAGCCCGCAGAATCTGGGAGTTAAGATTAAAAGGAACACAGCCAACCCGGAATATCTGCAAAAGGTAGCGGATGCCCTGGGCGTAAAGTTTATCTATTATTTTGAGCTTCCGGACGGAACGAGAATATAAAATAGGCCCCGACCAATCTGTTTGTGGTCGGGGCCTATTTTATCTATCAGTGCAGTTTGTAAGCCTTCCCTTTGGCAGTTACCAGGTAGCTGTTTCCTCCCTTGCTGTTTTCGGCCTTGGTCACCTTCTCAATATCGCTGAGCTTGATGCTTTTGCATCTCGGCTGCCGCTTCACGAACGGGAGTACAATAGCTTTCGCGCCTTCTCCAAGTTCTTTTTTCTGGCCCGCCTTCCGTGCTTCCCACCGAGCAAACTGCTTTTCGCGGATTTCAGGGTATTCTTCCGGAAGAACGAAGTAGGTATCACTGATTTTGTTGAACTCCTGTTTTTCGATGATTTCCAGGTGATTGTTCCAGATCGTGGCATCATAGAAAGAACCGTGCAGTTTGTCAGTATTCCGACCTACCAGAATAACTACCCTGTCGCCGTTGCGCCAGTCCAGCTCCGTATCCATCAGGATCCGAAGAACCTCTTTCCCGTCCGTGAGATCGACCTTTGCAATCTCGCCCTGAGAACCGTTCATGGTTCCCGTGTAGAATCTGTAGCCTTTCGCGAGGTATTCCGTTACCTTCTGGGTAAATAATTCATCAAGGTCTTTTCTTAACATATTGTTTTCCTCCTATCTTTTCTCTCTGGGGAACTGCTGCAAGTTGCGTTCCCTTCGCGGTTTCCCGCTCTTGTTTACGGCTTAAGCTTAAAGGATTTTCTTTAGTTTGTCCATGATTATCTTAAATATTTTTATTTATATTATTTATTTTTTTCTTGTTTTCCGAAAGATTATCGTTTATTATTGTCAATGGAAAGGCGGTGTAAAAATGGATATAGCCACAAAGGTTCGGATGGCTGAAGCTTATATCAAAATATCTGAAGCCGAGCTTTCAAAACGATTGGGGAAAAGCCCACAGGCTTTTGGTCAACGCTTAAAGACCGGGAAGTTTACCACCGAAGAAATGGAACAGATTGCGACTGCGTTGGGCGGCAGATGGCGTGCAGAATTTGTTTTTGAAGACGGAACAGTGATATAAGGAGGAAAATCCATGCCAACAATTTGTATGTTTCGCGGGATTAAGATTTACATGAACTGGAACGATCATCAGCCACCCCATTTCCATGCTTCTTATGGCGGGGATCAGGTCATTATTTCAATCCTTGAACTGGAAGTACTGGAAGGAAATATCCCATCCAAGCAGTTAAAGATGCTTTTAGGCTGGGCTGCTTTTCATCAGGAAGAGTTGATGGAGAATTGGCAGCTTGCAGAAAAGAAGCAGGAACTCTTTCAGATCGATCCGATGAAATAGAGGAGGTCCAGGCTTATTATGGCAAAAGATGTGAATTATTACCTTTCTAAAGGTTTTGATCGCCCTATGGCTGAATACTTTGCTGCAGGCCGCAAACGGATCATCGCGGTTTCTCCAAACAGCGATTTCACCTTAACACTGGGGTTTGATAATGGTGAAACACGCATCTTCGATTGCAAACCTCTATTAAAGACCGGCACAGTATTTGAGCCGTTTATGCAGTACCAAAATTTCCAACGGGTTTATCTGGATGCAGATGCCTGTGTGTGCTGGGATATTGATCCAACAATAGACAGCGAGGTTGTCTGGAGCAACAAAGTCGATATAAGTCCCGACAGCTGTTATGTAGACAGTGTTCCAATATCGTAGATATATGGTACTCAGAAAACACAAAAGACGGGGGCTATTGTCCCCGTCTTTTGTGTCTACTATATTATTCTATCTCTTTTTCCTCTTTCTTTTTCCCGGCCCATGAGGTTGAATCTTATTATCAATTATAGCTTGCTGAACAAAATCTACCGTCTCTTTTGAAGGTATTCTAAACGACATGGTTGTTCTCCCATTATAATTGGTTACGATAAAATCTCCATGAAGAATGATATCCATACCAACCAAAACATCAATGCCTTGGTTTCCAATGTCAGAATCACAAACCTGAGCATCTGTTATACAAACACCATTTGGCAAACCCAGATCAATTAAATATGTATTAACGTCTTTACTTCCTGATGGTGTCCGAATTGTATTTTTTCCAGTTGGGACAAGTTCTAATATCTCAACAACATTTGTTGAAATGCATGTCTTTGTAGCGCCCGTATCCCATAAAGCAAGCGTTTTAAAACTTTTCCCCTCCACCATTACTTCTACAGGGCTTTTTAATTGTAATGCAAGCCCTTTGCATCTGTTCGTAAAAGATCTATACTCGATTTTATTCATATTATCCCCTGTTTATTCACATAAATTCCATTGAAGAAATATAATTCGTATATGCCGCTTCTGTCCCATCACACAGTTGAACAATAAAAGATCCCTTTTTCTCGGTCTTTAATGTTTCAATTACTCCTTCAGCATAGGACTTATATGCTCCCAGAACACGTTCGTTTTTGATCGACAGGTACGCCTTTCCATACTGGGCAGATAAAGCATCATAATTTTCTAAAAACCATTTATAATCTCTATCCTGCATTACATCACCTTCATCCTATATACTTCATTCTCTTATGATATTCTACTATAAACACTTTTATTCTGCCATAGTTTTTGCCTATTTTTATTTCAAGTTTTAAAAGGCGGGAGCAACAGCTCCCGCCTTTTGTCTTAGAATTAAAAACCCAGAGGGAGAAAAGTGTCATTCTTGCATCCTTACAGAAAATTTCAATCTTGAATTGCCATAATCTCCCGACTTTTCGGGTTTTATAGACTTTACATGATATCAAAAGCACAAGAAACCGACACCCGGGTTTTTCTGCAACCTTGCAATGTTGACTTATGCTATAACCCTGATTCCCCCACCTATCATTTTCGTGATGTCACGAAAATGCTCTATTTCCCGGCTTTCAGGTGATTCTCCCACACCATCCATGTCCGGATCATGTCTTCCGTCAGGTTCAGCCCGCTGCCGGTGCCGGCAAGAGACCCTTCTGCTACCAGCTGCTGTACGAAGTCTCGGGCATAAGCCGGCACCTCTTCCAAGGTATTGATTCGTTTTTCTGCCACTTCTTCCACCTCCTTCTTTTGCAGGTCTGCCATCAGCCGCGCCCAGGGGAAATCTTTCCCCGGACAGCCGGGGCGTTCTACGGGGTTGATCTCATAGTGCCCGATGATATGGTTCCGATCTATCGGGATGTTGTATTTCGCGCATAGCTCCCTTTGCAGCTGCAGCGTGGCCTGATACTGGGCTTCCGTCAGCTCCCCGCCGCTGATACACTCATGCTCGATGCCAACCGTCCTTTTATTGGGGTTGGCCCCGTCGTACAGCTTCCAAGTTGGCTTATTGACGATCCCGGCATGAAAAGCGGTATCCGATTCCCTGACCATCTGCCAGATCTCGCCGGATTTCGTCACCAGATAGTGGGCACTGGCTCCGGACTGAGGATTGCACATCCAGGACAAACAGCCAGGGAAAGCCCCGGCTGTAATGTGATTCACGATAGCCTTGATCACCCGGCCACCCCGCCCGGCCTTGTAGTTCGGGCTTTTCATCCACTGAATATCCACCCATTCACCTTCTTTCAGAAAACAAAAATAACGCCCTCCGGCGTTCTTATTAAAATATTCTGCGATTTTCTTTACTTAGCCGTAGACCGCGGCTCCTTATTAAAGCGGCGTTTACTTATCCTTCGTCTCGTTTTTCTTCCGCAGCATCTCAATGGCGTCCTTTAATATCGGGACTTCAATTCCCATGAGTCCGGCGTTCTCAATCACGCTGATTCCTTCATTGGCAATAAACGCGATAATCAGAGCGTCCCGGACAAAGTCTGAGCCGGCCACGATGTCGATTCTGTAGGCCACGGCGACAATCAGAAGCATAACAAACTTCTTGACCAGGCCCTTAAAGCCCACCCAGGATTCCAAGCCCCCGGTTTCTGTGTTCGGGCTGTTCTTGAAGATCGCGGCAACGATCATACCCGTCAGGTAATCTATCGCCATAACAATACCCAGCGTAATGAATCCGGCATCAAAGCCCCCGAAGAACTGTGCCAGCCAGCCACCCAGAACCCCGATGGCAGTGCAAAATGCGTCTTTCATTTTCCTCTCCCTTCCTTCCTCTTCTACTCTGCCAGCTCCGGCAGGCCACTGTCAATCAGCAGTTCCCGGACCGCTTCTCTCAGCTTGGCCGGCACCTGGGCAAAGGACTTTTTGCCCAGATTAATCTGCTGTGCCCAAAGCAAACTCATCATATCTTCACCACCCTTCCATAGTAATGACAACAGGATAAAAAGATAATGCCGCAGGTTATTCACTGTAAACAACCTCCGACATTTCCAAAAGGCACTCGGTCAACATATTATTTGTTTCCTGCAGGGCGGCGATCTGCTCCCGCAGCTGCTGGATGATGGTCTTGGCTTCCGGTTTTTCATCCGGCTGGCCGGTATCCGGCTCAGGCTCGTTCTCCATTTCAACGATCCGGCCCGCTTCCAGCTCGGCCAGTAAGGCGGTATACTCGCCCTCCCCGATCTCTTCCAGCGTGACGGTCGGTACATCCGGATAATCGTGGAAGGCCGGCAGCCCGTTCAGATGCCAGAGGGTAGATTCCCCGGTCGCCTGAACGCCCCAGGCATTCTCCCGCTTTCCAGAATACAGGCTGAGACTCTGGATATCCTCTACAATCCAGAGGGCAGCAGCTTCATCGATCACATCAACCACCGCACCGCCTGAAACTAACTTGTAATACGCCATGATTTCCCTCCATTTCCTTCATCTTTCGCCATGCGGCCCGGCGGTGTATTCTTTGCCAGAAGCCGTGATGGTTCGGGTGTTTCTCATTCCAGGTTTCAGTGAATATCCGGGCTTTCTCGATCTCCTCCTCTCGATTCGTTTTTACGGTATAGAAGGCTTTCGATTCCGGGAACATCCTGCGGAAGCGTTTCCACATGGAAAGCCGTGTCCGGTAGGTATCAGCTCTCATGCAGTGGGCGAGCCATGCTTCCAGCGACATTTCGATGTTTTCCAGTTCGATTTCTCCGGCATCCAGTTTTCTCCGAAAAGCTCTCAATCTGTTTCTCATCCGTTTGATTCCGTCATGGTTGGTCCGGCGGATGATCCTGCCGGTTTCGGTCACGTTGTAGATGACCTGCAGGAATTTGAATCCGCGGGAGAGCTTCACGATCCGAGTTTTCTTCTCGTTGATCTCAATTCTGGCGCGGTCGCATTCCTGCCGGATTACCGCCAGAATCTTCCGGGCCTCGCTTTTATTCCGGCAGATGATATATCCATCATCCATATACCGGCCATAGAATTTCATGCGCATCCGGTCTTTAATGGCGTGATCCAGCCTCCCGCCAAGAGACAGGGATAATATCTGGCTGATCTGGCTGCCAAGGCCCAGCCCTTTCTCCCCAAAGTCCCGGATGAATTTCCGGATGGTGTAAACCAGTTTCCGATCAGAAAAGAGGTTCCCGATAATATGGAACAGGGTTTCATGGTCAGCGTTGTCAAAATAGTGATGGAAATCGAATTGCACCACATAGCCTTCCTGCAAAGCCTTTTCCGGGGTCATTTCAAAAAGGAACCTCCGCAGCTGCTTCGTCAGCCGGTTCTCTGCAAAAGTTATACCCTTGCCTTTCATGGTCGCGCCATTATCATAGATGAAGGAGCGTTCCAGGGCCGGTACCAGAGCCACATCACACAGGGCTTTCTGCGCAGCTCGTTCATTGACCTTCAGTGCTCGGATATGGCGCAGGTGTCCACGTTCCACCAGGTCAAAGCAGCAGAATTTCCCGCTGTACTTCTGGTGTTTTCCGGTCTGCAGGTTTTCATAGAGCGCTGCGACATTGGTCAGAAGCGACATTTCCCAGCGCTGTATGCTGGCTTTCCATCTGACACCATTGCAGCAGCGTTTCCCGGCAATCCAGAGTTCCTCAAAGTCGAATACAGAGTCATAACGATCCAGAGGCTGCATGAAGGCAGCTTTTTTCGCTGCCCTCCGGGCCTTGTCCCGTTCGATTCTTCTCTGTATTCTCTCAGCATTGTTCATAAAAAATTGCACCCAATACGGTTTGATCTCGATGCGCTCTACCTAACCGCTAAGAGCGGGGCTATGAAAACAGCGGCAGCGCATAGCCGTCTGTCCATGCAAGAAGCGTCCAGCCACGCCCAGAGGTTCGCTTCAATCAGCTTTGTGCATATTTACCGTAATTTTTTTTACGGAGGGGCTTAGTCTCCTTCTGCTATTTCCTTCTCGGCATATCCCGGCGGCCGGCGGTCATGCACCTTGCTCATTTACCCGGAAATCCTACGTCAGATGTTTACTGTGCAACACAGCTTTTGGCAGAATCCGAATGCCACACCATAGCGGTTGTTAGCATTGTTGTTGTTGTTAGAACCGTCAAGGTTAACGTTGACAAAATTGTTTACGTTGTTATTGTTGGCGGAGGACGTCCACGCCCGCACAGCCTATGATGGATAGTGAGCGTGTCGCCTCAGTATGCAGCCTAAACCCCGTGAGTATTTACATTGTCATTTTCTTCAGCTTTGCCTGTTCTTTGTCAATCACACCCTTTATGAGTTTGTACTCCTGATTCATCAGGATTCCGAATTTCTTCTTCTGTCCCCGATAGCGGTGTTTCACCGGCTTCACCATGTACAGCTCAGTCAGTTTGACATTCAGGGCTGACAAATACCCCTTGGCCTTTACAAAAAGCTGTACCCGTTCCTGTTGTTCCGGTATGGCAATCAACTTCAGGGTCATTTCATCCTGCGCCCGCGGGAGATATATATCGTTCGCCCGGACAAGGCAATCCAGCATATCGCTGGCCAACCGGTAAATATCCATTACCAACGTATCCCGGACATCTGCATAGTAAGGCTTTCGGTGGAGGGCCGCTGCCATCTTGAATATTTCTTTGGCTGTGTCTAAGAACTGCGCCTGCGATTCATTCCGCTCCGGCACCGGCACGCTCATAGCTGATTCCTCATTTCCTGAAAATTTTTCCGGGCCGGGCTTACGCCCGGCCGAAAATTTACGACCTGTTTTGCCCTTTGCCCTCCGCGCCCGACACAGCGGGCGACTACGGGCGGATACAGTCTTTCCGTATTACTGCTGCGGATTCATATGACGCAGAAGCCGAATGCCACACCATAGCGGTTGTAAGCATAGTAGCTGCCGTTAGAACCG
>Ga0265298_10000511_pt1 | contig 57731 bp, 49 predicted proteins | sample AusTroGonzalo_MG_3_FD_193486 | JGI IMG/M metagenome (GOLD analysis project Ga0265298, IMG submission 193486) | Bovine rumen microbial communities from tropical cattle in Woodstock, Queensland, Australia - Gonzalo_01 | ecosystem: Host-associated > Mammals > Digestive system > Stomach > Rumen ... | reverse complement strand
ATGCTTCCTGCCATTTCCCCGTCAGGGTGCAGAGAAAGCTCAGGCGGAGAAATGGCAGGAAGCATGCCGCGGTGCGAGTGTGATCATCAAGGACAGGACGCACCCGCGCTATGCAGAGTTGCGGGCACGATGGAATGCCCAACTGAAAGGTCATCCGGACCGCTTGTTAGACCCGAAGCGAGTGACGATGTTTCCTAATTTTGTGCGGGTGATCCTGCTGAGGGAGCAGGGAAACGGAAATATCCCATGGACTTCAGTTGCATGACTTCGCTCCGCACTTCGGGCGTATAACGGCCATGTTCATTCATGGCGCGCCTGAACTGCGAGGCGTTGTTGCGCTCGGTATAATCGCGGCTGAGATGTTCGCTGAGCCACTGGCGGACGGCCTTGTCGGAACATTTGCGGCGGATATACCCGAGTTGGCGCATGGCATAGACGGCCGCGGTGAGGTCACGGAAATGGGCAGGATGGGTCTCCTGTAGGCGGAGGTGGTAAAGGAGATGTTCCTGCACGTTCTCCGGCACATCATCCACCCAGAAACGCACCTCTTTCTCCGGCTGGAGGCGCTCCTTGAGATAGTTGGTCCATGCATCATGCCACTGGTGCCATTCGAGCAACTTGGAGGCATCAAAAGTATCGGATTCATCAGACAGAAATGACCAATCGGTTTCCTGGGTGAAGATAAATTTGCGGTCGGCGGAAGTGATCTTGGCACCGGGTTGCTCCTGCTTCATTGCCACATATTCATCAGAGAGCCATTGGAGGTATCGCTCCATGATACCGGAGGCTTTCTCTCCCTCAAAAGAGAAGGTAGGAGGCTCGATTTCATCGGACAAATCCGCCAGCATATTGACCGTCGGGGCATCGGTCCAGTCGACATGCAGAAAGCGCTGGCGTCGGGTCTCCAAGCGGGCGGCATTGATGAGCCATTGGGCAAAAGGCATCGTCCAAGGGAGGGGTTCCCATATATGGTTGCCATAGGTCTCCACCACCAGATGGCGCATATAGGCGGTCATCAAGTGCATCGCGAGGTTGAGTAGACGGATATTGGGGCAGAGGCTATTGAGTTTGTTGTCGCTGACAGCAATCTGAACATAGCTGTCGCGCAGTTGGCCTATCTCCGCGGAGAGATAGCCCCAGTCGTCACGGCGAACTTCACGCTCGTAACGAAGGAAAAAGGCCTTGCGTTGGTCCTCGTCATCGACCGCAATCTCCCGAGCATCCCCTTCGGGCGTGTCCACCAAAAAGGCGGCCAGAAATGCGGCTCCGAGGAAACCCGCGAGTTCAATCGGAGACTCATCGGCAGGGGTATAGATGAGTTTATGAGATTCGTAACGCAGACCGTCACGAAGGATATAATCGTCTAAGACTTTGGTCATGATAATTCATCAATGGTGGATTCCGGGAGAGGATTTTTAATTGAGGTGACGGTGCCGATGATGGTGGCCCGGACGTACGATTTCTCGAAGGCGAGGTCGGCATCAGGTGCAAAAGTGCAATCCTCCAGGATGAGGTTGTCGCAATAGCAGAGGGGCTGCGTGCCGGATATGTGACAGCCGACAAGACGCAGGTTGCGCGCGTACCAGCCGAGATACTCGGATTTGAGCTCCGAGTGATAGACGGTTACGTTCTCGCTGTTCCAAAATGCATCCTTGGTGTCCAGCACGGCATGGTGTATCTCGATGTTTTTTGCGTATTGGAAAGCGTATTTGCCCGTCAGGCGCAAATGATGAATCAGAAAGTTCGATGCATGCAGAAAAGCATACTCCGCATTATGCATCTCCACTTCCGTCAAGCGAGCATCCCTGCAATGCCAAAAACTCTCGATTCCATCGGATATTTTTGCGCGTTCAACAGTCAGGTCGTCTATCTCCCGGAATATCTTCGGCGCATCAAACAGGCAGTCCTCAAAACGCAGTTTACTACCATACCACACCGGGGCTCTGTCCGAAGCGGCAAAATAGCAGTTGTGACACACCACGTCCTCGCACTCCCACAATGCGTACTTACCTTCAAAACGACACTCGAGAGCCTCCACGCCCCGGGACTCCTTAAGCCCCGATTCGCCTTCGCCGATAGTCACGCGCTCCAGTCGGATGTCGCGCGACTCGTACAACGGCCGTTCGCCATCAAAAAATTGATCCGAGATTAGCATTATTCTTAAAATTTTTCGTAATGACGTAATTACGTAATTACGGGATTACGGGATTACAGGATTACGGGATTACAGGATTACGGGATTACGATTGTTTCAAATTTTTCTTGTTCCGGTGCAGTTGGGATAGTCACAACAGGACCAGAAGGGTTTGCCGGAGTTGATGCCTTTTTTGGCGACACGTTGTAGCATCGGTTTGCCACAAACGGGACATTGCGGTGCGTCATCGGAGATGCTTTCCTGCTTGCGATGGTTGAGACGCTCTGCAGTAAGGGCCTCGGTAAAGCCGCCTTCTGCGGTAAAAGCAGCTAACTGCTTCTCCATCTGCTTATTGAGCATCGTTGTGAGTCGATTGCAGAGGACAAGGATACATCGCGCTGCCTGCTTGGAATCTGTAGTCTTCAGCCAAGAATCGAACTTATGCTTTTGAAGCAGGATATGCCGAGAACTTTGGTACTGGACATCGTCCTTATAGTCCGGTGTATCGAGCGGGAGGGTCGCGACTGCGATGTATTGCTCAGACTTGTCCGACCAAGGCAGTTGATCATCCTGCATTAGCCAATTAATATAATCGTTCGCCAGTTCCGAGAGACTTGCGCGAGCGACATCTGTCAGTTTCATCTCGGTCTCGCGAGAGGTATAGTGGCGAGAGTTACCCTCTGCAATGTTCGCGGTACAGGAACGCGCAGCCTGCGTCATCTGGTCATATTGACGTCCGCAAGGATCGTTCTGCAGATTGAGAAACCGCTTGCAGAAATCTTGCGTAGCAAGCTGAATCACATTCGCCAGAATCCACGTGTCTAACCAGTAATATCCGACTATGCCGATTTTCATAAGATGATGTATTATCTTTCGTAATAACGGGATTACGTAATTACGTAATTACGGGATTACGAATTCGTTTCGATGTAATCATATAACTCTTGCAGCGTTCCTATCATCTTAATCGCACCTCGCTCCGGCTGGAAGCCGAAGGTGCGCTTGATAAAAAGTGCCGTTTCTACGGCATCCAAGGATGTCATGCCCAGATCTTGCTTGAGATGCGCTTCGGGCGTAAGAACGCTTGGTTCATATTCCAGACGTTCGGTCATAAAGGTATTGACCTTTGATTGAATTTCTTGCTTAGTCATAATATTTATGGTTTTCAGTTTTTTTTCGTAATAACGGGATTACGTAATTATGGGATTACGAACCAACCTTTTTAAACACAAGCGCGCTATTGGTACCACCCATGCCGGAAGAATTGGAAAGGACGGCATTAATAGGGGTATAGATGGTTTCGCGGACAATATTGAGGTCTTTCGCCTCATCGATCACGTTCTCCAGATTGATATTCGGTGCCACGAAACCGTTTTGCATCATCAAGATAGAATAGACAGCCTCGCTCGCTCCCGCCATCCAGTTCTCATGTCCGGTCATGGACTTGGTTGACGAGACCATAGGTCTCTTATTTATGATTGATGATTGATGATTGATGATTTTATTTTCTTGTACGAACAGGCGTGTGAGCGCCTTCGCTTCTTCGATATCACCGGCGATGGTAGAGGTGGCATGGGCATTGACGTAGTCAATATCAGAGGGTTGCAAGCCAGCATCATCCAAGGCACGCTTCATAGCGATATATTCCGCATCGGCAGAAGGCATGGATATTTCTTCTATGCCGTTACTGGAAAAGCCGTAGCCTGCCACTTCTGCCAAAATGGTTGCTCCACGAGCCACGGCATGTTCGTATTCCTCCAAAACAAGTGCGGCTGCGCCACCGGAAGGGATCATACCGTCTCTATCTTTATCAAACGGACGCGAGGCATGCGTCGGGTCATCGTTACGGATAGAGAGAGCGCCCAAGGCATCGGCGACCGATGCGCCATAAAAAGCCATTTCACAAGAGCCACCGGCAAGCACCATCTGTTGCAACCCGTTACGAATAAACATTGCCGCTATTCCTATGGCATGGGATCCACTGGCACAAGCAGCGCCCACACTCAGGTTAATTCCGCGAAGGTGGAAGACAAGATTGAGATTCATCGTAACAGAAGATGTCTCACTTCTAAATAGCGCAGTCGGTCCCAGCATCATGGAATTCTTTTCGCGGTGAATGATATCCAGCCCTTCTTCCATTGCCACACCATTACCATCATTGCCAAACAATATTCCGACCTCGTTTTGGCGCAAATACTCGTCATTTATACCAGCCTGTTCAAATGCCTGACGAGCGGCCATATAGGCATATTCTGCATCAGTGGACATTGTAGTCCGAAAAGCGCGAGGAAGAAAAGGCTTTAAGTTCGGTTTAGGAACATTTGCCGCGAGTCCGGACTGCAAGCCATATTCTACACGTGCCGGATCAAAGCCTATACCGGAGCGACCTTCTTTGAGGCTCTCCGTTACGGTTTGTAAATCCTGGCCGATGCAGGACCAGATTCCCATTCCTGTTATTACAACACGTTTCATGCTTTTGCTATTTCTTCAATTAGTGTTCTACCGAGGATGGTTTCCGCAGTAAGTACAGAGGTAGTTGCAATACCTGCCAATCCTTGATTCTGAACAGCTTGTCCTGTCATATAAAGATTTTTTAGTTTTGTTTTGATGGGGATATATAATCCTTGCTGACCGTAACATGAGCCCCTGGGATTACCGTAGTAGTCACGAATCGTTAACCCAGAAGCTACATTTATGCTCATTATTGCATCAGATATTTCCGGATAATATGCAGATATTGTGTTGATTGCATCTCGTGCAATTTGCTCTTTGTATATTTCATACTCATCCCCTCTGTCACCTACAAATGTATCTTCCCATTTTATCAAATCTTCATAGTTGGCAGGGATGTATATCTCCATTGATTCAGCCCATTGGTCTGACTCTTTTCTTGGGGAAGTAACAAATACTATTGATTGAGGCAAATACTTATATCTTTGTAATTTAGGAATATAGACACTACTATTAATGAACTTGAATTTTTCCTTCTTCAATTGACAAAAAACTACAAATACAGTGAACGGATTAATGTATTCTTGTATTCTTTGGGTCATTGATTTTCGAAACACATGTTCTTCACATATATCTAACAAAATTTTAGGAGTACATGCCCATACAAAATTTTCACTTTCCCATCTTCGTCCATCCATTGCTGATATATAACTAATTTGGTCATTTTCCCCTTTCACCTCACATATTTCCGTATCATTCATCACAATTCCACCGTTTTGCTCTATCACATTACATAACGCATCCGCCAACTGCTTAGCACCATTAATAAATCTATGTGAACCTATAATATAAAGCGTCAGCATCATGCAAAATTCCAGGGCCGGCATCATTTTCAGACAATGACCAGTTGTCCACCCTACATATTCAAAGATGTCAACCAAATTGTCATCATTGATATATATACGAATCAACTCATAAGCAGTCATATAGGCATAAGGCACATTTTCTTCATATCGTTGAATCGGCTGAAGAAATAAATAATCAAACGTATGGCCTATGCGGAACACGCAATCCAATAACTCTTTTATACCTTTTTCTTCATGTGGAAACAACTGCACTAAATAAGCTTGATAAGCGTCTCGACCTTTTGGTAAACAGACAGGATTGTTTTTTCTCAGCCAAATTATTTCTTGTTTTTCCGAAGCAGTTTCTAATAATTTTATTTTATTCGATACACCAAGATATTTAGATACCTGATAGCTGATCATCCCGGGAATATACCCTGCGCACGCCTGCATTCCCGTGTTAAATATCGCATCACCCCGACGGAAGGATTGTAGTCCTCCGCCGACAATATGGTTTTTCTCCAGAACGGTTACTTTATAGCCGTTTTTGGCAAGAAGCGCGCCGGTGATGAGACCACTCATGCCGCCACCGATAATACAAGCCGTATGTTGCTTCGTATCACTCATTCGTTTTCGCAGGTTCGTTCAGTTTTTTCTCGATGAAATCGTAGAAATCACCCAATGTGACTACTACATTCATCTCTGCCGGAGCAGGCATGATATCGAAAACTCGTTTGATGGTAACCATCAAATCCATGTAGTCCAGACTGTTTAAATCCAGATCTTCGCGTAAACGCGCTTCGGGTTTAAGCAACGCCGGGTCTTTCTCGTACTCATCCACGAGAAAAGTGTTTGTTTTGTCAATAATTTCCTGTTTGGTCATATATTTGTAATTATTTAGTATTCAGTTTTCAGTATTCAGTATTCAGTTTTCTTCAAATCATAAATCATAAATCTAAAATCACTCCCCTTATCTCATCTATGATCTGTTTGCTGCGATGCGCATGGATGCGGATAGACTCACCGGCGGCTATCATGTCCTCTTCCGTCGGATTGCCTTTTCCCATCACCGACGTAGCGTGTTGTCCGTGATACCCCTCGAGGCACGGCAGTAAGTCATACGCCGGAGCCAAACACCATTTCCCATCGCTCCACATGAACGTAAAATTCTTCGCATGATCGTCTTTATTCTCTATCAGCACGTTATACACCATGCGTCGGAACATCTGTTCCACCTGTTGCGGCGATTGCGTCAGCCATCCGGTTAGGCTCAACAGCGTCTTGTAATCCATCTTCGGGGGATTGATGCTCTCCGTGAGCAACGCAGCTGCCGTTGCCACATGAATACGCTCTCCCGTTTCCGTTCGGTCAAAACGCTGCGAGGCAAAGTATTTTCCTTGTATCAACCGACACTCCGGAATTTCTATTCCGCATTTCGCAGCCAACTGCATGTAGTAGTACTCTTGCTCGCCTATATCCTTCGGATCATAAGTATGACGAAACTTCACGAGCCAGTCCTTTCCGTCCTCATGCAACAAACATTTCGGACGACAACCACCCGAATTACCACTATTGAAATACAGCACATCCGCTCCATCCGTCTGTTTCTCAGACAGCACATCCAGCGCCAGCTGCTGCAACTCGTCCAGTTCCGGTAGTGCCACTCCGGCAGTAGGTTCTATTGCCGGTTCGTAGCACAACGCACCCATGCCGGCAGCGCCCACTATCGCCAAACGTTGTAGCGGCGTCAGCGAGAAATCATCAACACCTTGTTCGCGTAAAATACGATTGAGCAAGTATCGGCCGTAGCCATCCGGCATACTATCTTCGAAGATGCCGAAGTTGCCATAGAACGGAGTACGCGGAGCGATAAAGAGTTTGGGTTCTAAAGGCAGTTCCAATGGCGAGATGGAGAATCCCGTTCTAAGCCATTCTTCTGCATATTGAAACACCGCCGACTCGCCAGTCAGCGACATCATCAGTGTGCCGACACGTTGCCCATGATAGGTCACCAATAACTTTGTTATATTTTTGATTTTTGATTTCATATTGATGATTTATCTGCCGCGTTTGCGATTTCGGTTATTACGAATCGTCTCCAACTCCTCCATCGTCTTGTATATTGGCTCCTGCATTAGCACTTGCAACTGGTCTGCATATCCTAAAGCGATAGCCAAGTCGATATACTGGCGCATGGATATCGCATACTGCTGCTCAAAACGCGCAATCGTGGGAGCCGGCACACCGGATATTTCCGCCAATGCCGCCCGTGACAAACCCTTCTCCAGTCTCCGTGTTTTCAGTCGCATAGCTAATTGCTGCATCAGCTCTCCGGATGATATTTGCTTAAAATCATATACCATTAACAAATACTATAATATCTGTTATTTTACAATTTATGAGATTACGAATATTATCTTATATCTTAAAATCGCTGCAAAGGTAGTAAAATTAATTGACATGACCAAATATTTTTGAACTTTTTCGGTCATTTGGCAGCGAAAAAGGCACAAATAGTATCGTTTACTGAAAATTGAAAATTGAAACTTTTATCTTCTATCTGTCGGATAGTGATTGTTACTTCTTGGCCGGGAGTGATGGGGTGATTGAATCGCAGATTACGGATATTGGCAAAACGAACCGGATGTCCATAAGTTGTTTCCGCTAACTCCTCTGCTATTTGCACCATGCAAGCTCCCGGAACAATGGGGTGTTCCGGGAAATGCCCTGCAAAAATCGGATGAGAGGCATTAAAACGAATGGTATATTCGTTCTGTTCATTTTGAACTATGTAATATAAGCTATTTTGCAGCATTATCTGTAATCGTCGCTATTTTAAGCGTTGCGGTGGCTATCGTTTCATCATTGACTTGCGTCGTACATTCGACGAGCAAGATATTCAACCATTCTTGCATCACTCTCGCATCCGTGCATACTGTTTCTCCTACTTTCGGGAAACGGGTCACCTCCATCTGTTTGACTTCTCCGATATACATAACAGTGCCTTCCCCCATCGTAGCACAGGTCTGCGCTGCATTCTCCATAAGTCCCGACAAGGGCAAGATACCATCCATAAGCAACGGGCATGCGTCCGAAATCGTATAACGCGTCCGTGCGCCCTTTTCGTCCACCTCTTCAATCGTATCGATAAAGACGAAAGGCGGTCGCTGCGGGATAGATGATGCTATGTCGTATCGCTTACTCATTACCTTAAATACGGCGCAATATGATGGCGCTATTTGTTCCTCCAAATCCGAAGCTGTTGCTTAATACCGTCCGAATAGGTGTTTCGATAGTTTGCTGCGCCAGGCGCAACGAGGCAGCACAAGGATCGATGTGCTCCAGATTGATATTCGGCGCCACAAAGCCGTTTTGCATCATCAGAATGCTATACACCGCCTCGCTTGCACCCGCCATCCAACACTCATGTCCCGTCATAGACTTGGTTGACGAGACCAGAGGTCTCTTATTTATGATTGATGATTGATGATTGATGATTTTATTTTCTTGTACGAACAGGCGTGTAAGCGCTTTGGCTTCTTCCTCATCACCTTGTTTTGTGGAAGTAGCATGCGCATTCACATAGTCGATATCAGACGGCAGCAAGCCGGCATCGTCCAATGCGCGCTGCATAGCGATATACGAACCATCACTACTCGGTTGAGAGATTCCGGCTCCATTGCTGGAGAATCCATATCCGCACACTTCCGCCAAGATAGTTGCGCCACGAGCGACAGCATGGTCGTAATCCTCCAATACCAACGCCGCAGCGCCACCGCTGGGGACTAATCCGTCACGGTCAGCGTCAAAGGGCCGGCTCGCCTTAGCGGGTTCGTTTAAACGCATAGAGAATGCTCCAAGTGCATCAAACGCGGACATCACATAATAGTTCACTTCCTGCGCGCCTCCCACCAAAATCATGTCTTGAAGTCCCTGACGGATGAACATTGCCCCCAAGCCTATCGAATGGCTACCACTCGCACAGGCTGCACTTACAGAAAAATTGATACCACGCAGATGGAAGATGGTAGAGAGATTCATATTGACGGTCGAGTTCATCGCTTGAAAAATATAACCACTTCCCAAGAGGGCACTATTATGGGTTGCAAGCATCTGCTCATGAATCTCGATGGTCGGCATGGCTGTTGTATCATTGCCGAAGAGAACACCTACTTCGTTGTCCAATAAATATTGCTCATCTATCTTCGCCTGCTCAAAAGCTTCGCGAGAAGCCATATAAGCATACATCGCTTCCTGCGACATCCCCACACGCATGCGACGAGGCAGCAGGTTCTTCAAGTCAGGCGTTTCCACGATTCCGGTAAGCGGACTGCGATAGCCGTATTCCGTGCGAGCTTCATCCATACCGATACCGCTACGGCCGATACGCAGCGACTCGCACACTTCCGTTTGATTTCGCCCTATACACGACCAAACGCCCATGCCGGTTATTACTACTCTTCTCATCCTAATCCTCCTGCTATAGAAATTACCTGACCTGTAATATATGCCGCCTCATCCGAGCATAGGAAACTGACTAGCGCAGCTACTTCCTCCGGCTTCCCGAACCGGCCAGCCGGTATGGTCTTTTTCAATTCCGCTTCGTTGAGGTCGGCTGTCATGTCCGTAGCGATAAAACCCGGAGCTACAGCATTGACGGTGATATTACGCGGCGCTATCTCTTTGCTCAATGCTTTGGTCGCACCGATGAGAGCCGCTTTGGCAGCAGAATAATTCGCTTGCCCGGGAAGCCCGCTGACTCCGGAGATAGAAGCGATATTTACAATCCGTCCCTGACGAGCATGAAGCATAGCCGGAAGCACATGACGCGTAATATAATAGAAGCCTTCCGTAGTGGTCCGCATCACATCATGCCAATCGTTCTCGCCCATAAACACCAATAGTCCATCCCGACGGATACCTGCATTATTCACCAGCACGGAGATATGTTCCCCTTCATGCGCTTTCTCCCATGCAGTCAAGGCCTTTTCTATTGCTTTGCCGTCCGCTACATCGAAGGGCAACAGTTCCGCTTCGCCTCCGTTGGTTTCAATGGAAGCTTTCGTCGCTTCTGCTGCAGCATTGTTAGTACGATAATTAATCAACACCGTGTAGCCATCTTGGGCTAAACGCTCTGCTATAGCACGGCCTATACCGCGACTGGCTCCTGTTATTAATGCATATCGTTTCATTACAACATTCCTCCATTAATGCCTATGACCTGACCGGAAATGTAGTCGGCGCGATTGCTGCAAAGGAAAGATACGAGATAAGCGACTTCTTCGGGTTTGCATAATCTTCTCATTGGGAAATTTTTCTCTTCTAAAAATCTACTATCCGTGTATTCTTGGCTCTGTTTAAATATATCGGTATCTGTAAGTCCCGGCGCCACCGCATTTACTGTAACAGATTTCGGAGCCAATTCTGTTGCCAATGCTCTTGTCACACCGATAAGCGCGGATTTTGCAGCCGCATAGTTCACTTTGCCGGGAAAACCTGTCTGCCCACTTATTGATGAGATATTTATCACACGTCCATGATGATTTTCCACCATTCCTTCAATGACTCGGCGGGTACAGTAGAAGAAACCGTTGAGGTTGACATCAATCACGCGGTGCCATTGCTCCGGCTCCATCATCAGCATAATCTCGTCATCCACGATGCCGGCATTGTTCACCAGCACGTCAATATACTCATCCGGATGGGCGGCGAACCACTTATCCAAGGCTGCATTGATCGCATCAGGTTGGCTGACATCAAACGGCATCAGTTCGGCTTCGCCGCCTGCGTCCTCAATGAGCCGCTTAGCTTCCTCAGCCGCAGCATGATTGGATTTATAATTCAATAAGATAGAGCACCCGTCCTTCGCCAGTTCAATAGCGATGGCTCTTCCTATTCCACGGCTTGCGCCGGTTACTAATGCATATCGTTTCATATTCAGTAGTCAGTATTCAGTGATCAGTAATCAGTAGTCAGTAGTCAGGGGTCATTTTTGTTATTTGCGCAATAGCCACTCCTCTATCCCGACCACCTCTATCGTATAGCCGTTCTCTTCTATTGTCTCATGCTGATCGCGCGTGACAATTGTCAATTTATTGCACTTGGTGCCTTTAGCAGCTTCCTTCAATCCATCTATCTCGCGCTGGCGCGTATCATCATCCAACGCCCAACAAACCTGTATTAGTTCTTTCACAAGCTCGTTACGCTGAAGCACAAAATCGCACTCATGTTTATCCAGCCAATAGAAAATTTTATGCTCCTCTCCGCGACGGCGAAACAGATCGAGCGCCACGATATTCTCCAATAACTTGCCATTATCCGTCGATTGCGGCATCAATACTGCTTGGCGCAAACCCGTATCTATCACGTAATACTTGCGAAGCGATTGATTCTCCTTAACAAGCGATGCGCAATATTTAGGAAAACGCACGAACATATATGCCTCTACCGCCCAATCCGCCCAGTCGTATAAGTCATCTTTGTTCACGTTTGCACCGTTAGAACGCATATCGTTGAAGATACCGTTGATGGAGGTCGTCTTGGTCAGATTGAGCATGATGCGCTTGAGGAAATAGCGCAAACCTTCGATATTCCTTATTCTGTGACGCTCAACCATGTCACGCAGCAACATCGTATTAAAATAGCCCTGCAAGCGTTTGAGCTTGGTTGATTTATCCGGAGTCAGCACCACCTGGGGGAAAGCGCCCCCATGCAGGTAACTCTCCATCGCAGCATATCGTTTGGCCTTATCACTCTCCAAATAGCTACACGCTTCTATACCGGTGAAGCGACAATATTCGGAAAAACTTAACGGCAGCATCTCATAATCAAGAGTCCATCCTCTCAAAGCCGTAGATATCTCATGGGACAACAATTTGGCATTGCTTCCAATGACGTAAACATGTGGGCAGTATGATTTGAAGACACGAAGCACGAATAAATCCCAGCCGGCGATGCTCTGAATCTCATCGAAGAACATATATACTGTCTTCAGGTTTATGTCCGGAAACATCTCTCTATAGGCACTCAATACCTCGTCCAGTTCCTCTGTTTGCATGCCGGACAAACGTTCATCGTCAAAATTAATCCAAAGTATCTGTTCCTGTTTAACACCTTCTGCCAAAAGCTTGTTAACGGCAAGCATAAGCAATGATGACTTACCGGCACGTCGCACACCGGGAACGGCGATTATACTATCCGGATTCTCAGGTATTACCACTTCACGCTCTATACGATCGAACGGCAACTCCGCCTGCATTAGCGCGATTAATGTTTTAAACAACTCCTTTCTTGCCATGATTGCGTTTGTTTTATCCTAAAAATCAGGAAATATCGCATGAATCTTTCCTTGAATTTCGGAAACTCGGCACAAAGGTACAATATTTTTCCGATTTATGGAAATTATTTTATAGAAAAATGTAAAAAAAAATGAAATTTTACAGCACTTCGCCTACTTTAACGGATTTTCCGAGTTTAAACGCCGGTGCTCTGCAAGGTTCGAAGAGAAGGATGATATCGCTGCCGCCGAAAAGGAAGGAACCTAACTCCTCTCCTTGGGAGACCTCTCCCTGACCCTCTCCCAAGGAGAGGGAGGATGACCATTGGACGGAACTGACCTGCTGGATGCCGACGGCGATGAGGGCGATAAGGCCTAAATCAGGGGTATCGAGGACGAGGACTCCGCGAGTCTCCAAGGACTGGAAGCCGGTTGCGCCACACTGGTCATACCGGTAGCGGCCTTGCGATTCATCCCAGATGATAACGCCTCCTCCGGCATGAATGCCGGGGATGATCTTCTGCTCGACGATTTTTCCATCGCAGGGCGCATGGAAACGATGATAGTCAAAGACATCGAGGACAAAATGGATGGCCGTTCCTCCTTCAAAACGATCTGCATATAGGCTATCGCCCAATAAAGATCGGGGTGAGTCGGCACTCATCGTCTTGACGGGATAGTCCATTATCACGCCATCGGAAGGCGAGAGAAATTGACGAATGGACGATTGACGATTGACGATTGATTGACGAATGGAGTCAATATACGATTGACTTAAGTTTCGCGCAAAGAAATCATTCCAAGAGTGCCAGTTGGCGGGAGATTCGTAGCGACCGGTATCGAGTCCGAAGCGCGCGTCCGTACGCGCGATAGTATAATAGGAGTCATTCCAACTATCCTGACTGCTAAGCCAATCGCCCCATGCTTTGTTATACTCCACGAGCCATGCGGCTATGCGGGGTTCGTACTGAAGCGAGGGATACCAATAGCCACGATCTCTGAGTGCGTCCAATGGCTGGTCAAGCAGATAATAGAAATAGCCTATATTCTGGTCAATACGACGGAAGAAGGAGGCGTCTTCGCCGATATCCATCGTCTGCCAAGGCATGCGATGAAGGAAACGCTCCAGATAGGCGAACCAATCGGCTAAAGTCCGCACGGGGTTCGTGTGCAGATGGGGATTATTCTTCGCCGCTAACGCAAGCGACTGCTCCGCCAAGCGACAAAGCTCGGCGTCAGCGGTCAATAATTGCCGCAAATGAGATACTATTTCTTTTCCTTCAGTCAAAAATTACCAAAAATTATTAAAAATTTCTTTATTCGTAACGATGTAATTTCGAACTATTCAAGGAGCCATTCGGCGTATTTGCGAACTAATGCTGCAAATTTTAGTATGGACTCTTCTTGATAATGGGTCGCGGAATAACGATAGATAACCGTCAATTGCTCCTCATCATAGACTTCCACATCCAATAACGAATACGCCGGATGTTTCATTTCCTGCGGTTCTATCAACTCAAATGGGAAGGGAAGATCTAACATTCTTTTCTGCATAGAGGGTTGTACCAATACATTCAATGCATAGTTCCAAATGCCTGTATGCGGTTTGGTCAGCGTAAAGGGATAAGCGCTATGAGCGATGCCGGCGCGTATTTGTTTGCGCGCTTGACAAATCAAATCCGCTTTGACAATTGGCAGTGGAGATGGGAGATTTACCTTAAAGGGTATATCACGATGGAGACTGCCGACGATATGCTGCTCTTCCGGTCGTTCTCGTCCTTCATATGCCCAAGTAAGCGCCGCCTCATTGGATTCGTTATACTCCATCATAGCCAATGCGGATGCAAGCGAGAAGAAAGCCGTCATAGAAAAGAGGCGCTTCTCCGCCAACTGATTCAATGCGGTCCGTAGCGGAGTATAATCCTCGATATGCACACCCTCCACCGGTATATCCGCTATGTCTATCGGCAGGTCTGTCTTCGGATGGACAAGGCATGAGAGTTGTCCATATTCCGATTCTAACCATTGGCGGTTCTGCTCATAACGCAGAGATTGCTTCTCCTGCTCAACACGCTGCAGATAATTCAGATAATCATCGTATTCCAGCGGCAAATGGCAGTATGCACGCATTATATCTCCAATAATAAGACTATCGCTTTGTCCATCGCCTACTATCCGATTCAAGCTCAGATACACATCTACCCATTGACCGTTTTCTCCAAAATCCACAGAACAGTACTGCGTGTGCAGCATGTCCGATTGCGGCTCATACTGCTGCATTCCACTCTCATCCACCCGCATGGAGAAAACCGGATGATTCCGTATGGCTTTTTCCACAGCCTGCTTCAAACGCTCCACATCCACCTTTTGCTTATCCAGCCGCACACCTAAACACGACCAATACACATCCGGATTGGTTTTGAGCAAATCAAACACCAACTGCGAGTATGGCAGAAGAGGGTATTTCTTTATTTGACATTTGACATTGGACATTGGGGATTTGAGATTTGAAAAAAGTTATAATTCTGATTTTACCGTCTCCAATTGTTTTTGGATAGGTTGTTTCATCCATTCCGGTATAGAGTCCCCGACGTACTCTCCAAAGCGTCCGATGATCTCCAGGGTCTGATTGATAATCTCATTCGCTTTCGGCGCTTTAATCCCGGCCTCAGCCGCCACCGCCAACATATCATTACGAGAAATATGCAGACGCTTGCCATTCACCGACATTTGGTGCCGTCGCGTGAAATATGCCCCTACCGCATACGACATATCATATGCCGGCGATAGTTTCCAGACCCCGTCTGTATCCATCAGGAACTCAATGTTTTTCGTATGGTCATCCTGGTTACATCCAATCACATTGAACACCATTCGCCGGTAGGCCTGCTCCATCTCCGGTTGGGTCATTCGCAATCCTCTCATCACACGGAACAACTGCTCGTATGACCATGAATCCGGCTGGTTGTAATCATAGTGCGCCATGCCGCAAAGCGATACCATATGCACGCGATGACTGCCGCCAACACGATCAAAACGCTTCGTCATGAAATGATGCCGGTTCCCGTCCTCCAACAGCCTTGATTCCATCATCTCAATTCCGCAATCCAACACCATCTTATAATAGGCGTACTCCAAACAGCCATAATTCGTGGTCTCGCTGTAGGCACCCGGATGGTTCTCATCCACGCCGTCCAATTTCAACAACCAATGCTCGTACCCTTCCGGCGCGTCCACTTGTCCGGACCGCAAGTCTCCGGTCTGTTTGTTATACGCCACCACTGCCTTCGGTCTGGCTCCTCCGGCAGAAGTACCTACCCTGAGAATCGTCAACAACGCTTCTTCATCTGTCTTAAGGTTTGTATCCATCTGCATGCGTTCGCCTAACACCTCGGCCGTTGCCGCGATCAATCCGTCCAGGTCAATCGCGACCTGCTTATTGAGGTCCTTGCGTTCCTGGGGCTCAAATCGCAAGGCACCCATAGCCCGCGAACCTTGATATAACAAGCGTTCAAGCGTTGTATAACTGTCTTTCGGACGACCGGATTTCTCCAGCCAATGATTGATAATGGCCGTACCGAATTTATCCGGCAGACAGTCCGCAATAAAGCCCGGCAGGCCCTTGAACGTGTTAAACGGCAATTGAGAGAACTCGTAAATCTTATCTTTTTCCGGAGTCACAAAGAGAGGGGACGGGTTGTAACCGCTGCTGACAAACTCGGGTGTGTAAGCCATGGTGATACGCCCGGATTCGTCTTCCGAGAGGGACGCCATATGCAAATCCCATAGATAAACGTTTGCGAAATTAATCATGGCGAGGGCGAATACGTTTAGGGGTCTTACCTTCCTGTTTGGCAATCAATAAGGGGCTAACCACGGCATTGGTCTCAAAATGGTTGAGAACCTCCAGTTTATTGAGCACGCGCAGCATAGCCACTACCGACTCCATTTTCATCCCCTTTCCATTCTCCACTTGGGTGACCGTAGAGCGCGATACACCTGCACGCTCCGCCAATTGCTGCTGACTCAAACGCGCATTGATTCGCATCTGCCGCATCTGTTTGCCTACATACTGCAACAGCGCCTCATTCGTCATAAAATAGTCTATCATAATGATTACTTTTCAACGCATTAAGTATTATTTTATGAGATAATGATTGCTTTTTCAATCAAAACACGCCGCAAAATTACTACTTTTTTTTTAATTATGCAAATTAATTAATGCAAAATGGATAAAATTTGTTATTTTTGCAGGGAAACGGAGGGGGGGGGTGAGAAATTAGGAATTAAAAATTATTTTGGTCGTTGGAGATCCAGAAAGGCTTTTACATATAGCACAACATACGCCATCGTCAGTACCAGGATCGCGGGATCTACGAGCATATGCGGCCAGCAGGCAAGCATAATCACGCCGACGGCCAGAATGATAGCATAAGGACATGCCCAATACTTGCGCCAACGCCACAGAACAAGCGGAATGGGATTGAAAAGCGCCATCAAGATATACGCGGCATCTCCAAACTCCCGCATGACAAGCCACAGGAAAAACAGCACACAGCCTATTAATGCCTGTGCGGATAACATCACCCAGTTCCAATAAGGATATTTCGTACATGCAAAGCCAATGGTTATCAGCAAAATCAAAATAGCCGCTACCATCGGTGTGAGCCACGGTTTGGTATTATCATAAGGTGTACCTTCCACAATATCGCCCACATAGGTTGCGAACGGTTGACCTTGCATAGATGCCTGCTGCCATACTTCCGCCAAGTCAGCCGGGATAATCAGTTTCTCGTCTATAGGCAAGTTTTCATCGGCTTTATTATCCGTAAAAATCATGGAAACCAAGCGCAGCCACGGATGATCCGCCAATGAACGGTAACCAATCTCACGGCGGGTCATATACTGTAAATCAGAATCCGATGCATATACAATAGGGATATTACCAAGTGCATTCTTCACATACCGCACCACGGTGATTGCACAACCGTACTTATTCAAATCGTGGCGAAGGGAAAGACCTTTGGTCATATGGTTATCCATAATCTCCCAAAGACGCTGTTCAACTTCCGGTGGCAATGCGAGAAAATACTCATGCACAGAACGATTCCATTTCCGGTAGTCCTCCATATATTCATCCGTATGCACGCCGAACATGCCCATTTTCGTTTGTCCGCTGAGATAACGGTAGAGGTTATCATTCACATTTTCTCCTTCATAACTGAAACAATAATCGAGTCCGAACGTAGGGCACTGCAGACGGAGAAACGCATGTCCGGAAGTACCCAGCACATCTTCACGATAATCCGTGGGATCCGCAATGCAAAGGCTGACTAACACAAAATCAGGAGCAAGTCGGTCAATGGTGTCATTGAAACCCATCTGCGCATTACGCTCCGCTACCGACAAGGGGGCATCCTCTGCCATCAGGACGAGGGACATGCAAAGTCCGCATAATAAGGATAATAGCTTTTTCATATCAAATACGAGCTAACCACTCATGGAAAAAAGGATCTTCTATCTCATAACGATCGGGGTAAATGACATATCCCATTTGTTGAAGCCGCTTAAGCGAACTATATATCGTACTCGTTCGATACTCACCCGTTTGAAAGGAATCATTCTTAGCCAAACTTAAAAGGATTTTCCGTACATTCTACTATTACGAAAAAAGTCGTAACGAAAAAAATCGTAATAAATCTGCTGCAAAGGTACTATAATTATTTAAATTATGCAAATCCAACCAGGCGAAATGCATAAAAAAGATGCATTTTAAACAAAAAATCCCACGCATGACGACGCACACGTGGGATTTTTCGGATTACAACAGTTCATCTTCCGGGCGACGGAGAGGAGCTCCGGCAGGTCCGGGAGGTGTTGGAGGAAGAGTCGGGCTCTCCATCAACATTCCTGTTAAACTGATTTGCTCAACCTCGATAAGAGGGAATATATAATTTTTCTTTTTCATAAAGAGTACTGTATTTTCGTGATTTCGTGATCTCGTTATCGTGTGATTTCGACCATTATTTAACTAACTGGCCATCAATCGAGTAAACCTTGTCGCCACGGATGATGAAGACTTGGTTGTTGATGAGCACCTTGCGGATATCGCCCTGTGCATCCACAACGGCTTCGTCGATGCCGGTAGATACTTGCGGCGCACGCGCGCTCACGCGTAATCCATAATTATTATCCGTACCCTTTTGCAGGTTCAGCAGGTATGCGCCGTCGCTGAGGTTGGCAATCGCTTCGCCATTCAGCGTGAGGTAGAGAGCGTAGTCGGCTTTGTGCATTGTGAATTGTGAATTATTAATTGTAATCATGTATTCACCTGCAGCCGGAGCAAAGATGCTCAACGGATATTCGGCACGCTCGTCAGTCATCTCAACGGTATTGGCACAAAGTTTGGCATCATAGCGGTTGATCCACATCTGAGCCACCTTGCTGCTGACGCCGAACTTGGCGAGGTCCTGACCGATGACGTATTTGTCTTCCTTCTCGTCTGCCGTTTCCACAATCAGACGGTCCGCCATCTTACCGTTGCGGCTAATCTCTACCACAAACTTAGCCTCGTTCTCCGCCTGCTGACTGCGACGATATGCCGGAGCAGGATCAGGACCGGAAGGAACAGTAGCATATACCGTACCACTCGTAGCAGTCTGTACAAAGATCGGCTGTCCGACAATCAGGTTCTCGGTTTCGCCGGATACCGGAACATAAGCACCTGTTGAACCATTGTATGTTTGATAAGCAGCAACGCCTGTACTCAAATCTGCCGTATAAAGGGCAGGGTTAGCGATAGCATTCCAGTTTGCAAAATCTTCTCCGGCACTACCGCTTGCCGTCGAAACAGTGAGGTTACGGGTTTGGAGAGCCGCACCGGCCTTCTTATGGAAGTCAAGCTTCGACTGTGCAGATGCCAGATAAATCATATAGAGTTTACCCGGAACCATGTCGGCACCTGTCTGATGCAAGAACTTCCAATAGGGATGGTCTTCTGTTCCTCCTGCTTCTGCATAAGCGGCACCATCGAACTCAATGACATATATCTGACTGCCTGATGCCAAGCGAGCGCTTGCACCATAGATACCCGTATTCGGATCTACACGCCAAGGTACAGCCACCGCGTACCATGTGCCGGCAGCGAAGGACTGCTGCTGACGGAAGATCGCCTCACCGCGGATGGTCAAGTTCTCCGGATTCAGCAACTGACCGCAAGCCGAACCATCGGAAGTGATGATAAGGTCTTTTACCTCGGTATCTTCATCAACTGTCCATGTGTCATTCGTTCCAATCGTGTGATTATCCAGTGCAATCGGCGTAAAGTTTGCCGAAAGCGTAATATCACCTGTCAGTGTGAAACTCGGGTGAGCAGCCTCGCTCTCGCCATCGCTCCAACCGGTAAATTCATATTTCGTACTATTGTAACTTACAGCCACATTCGTTATCTCCGTGCCGTAATCAAAGGTACCTGCGCCGGTGAACGTACATACGCCGCTGAGGTTACTCGTCAGGGTAACGGTGTATTTATTCTTTGTAGCAGGGAACGTAGCACGATAGGTAGCAGCACCCATTACCGTTTGAATCTGTGGTGTCCAAGCAAAACCATATGTCCATTCCGCCGTATTCGCTTTGGTCGGCGTAGCCGAGCAGACCGGTGTCTCACCATAGGCATACTGGTTCGTCTCTATCTCATCACCGTTCTCGTCCTCAAAGCGGACATCGTATTTTACTGCTACCTCACGATAAACAGCGGTGTATGACTTCACGCTCGTAGCCGATACTACTTCGATAGCCGGCGACCAGTGGTCGAACTCATAGGTATATTCAGTGGTTGCCGGTTTGCCTGAAGGAGTTGCACCTTTGTATTCCGGCGTAGCGCCTACTTCTACATCACTTTGTTGCAGAACAGTTGTACCATTATAGTCAAAGAACGTTACTTCATACTCCGTAGGTGGATTCTCATGCCATGTAGCCGTGTAGGTAGCATCACCTGTAACGGCTGCAATAGCCGGACTCCACACAAGCGTATGACCTATCTTCGTCGGCGTATTCTCACATACAGGCACATCGTTATGCTTGAGGAACTGACGCTCAATCTCCACGCCACCTTCCTGACAGAATCTAATGGTATACATACGATCTTTCTGCTCATAAGTAGCCGTATAGGTCACGTCACTTGTCACCTTGCTTAGAGCAGGGCTCCAACCAGTGAAATCGTAGGTATAGTCAATTGTCGCCTCACGTGTCGGGTTGGTACCAAAATACTCTGCCATTGTTCCGTAAGTAACCACATAATTCTCCGTCAAGCCCAAATCACCAGCACTAGTCTTCAGTATTGTGCCATCCCAGTTCTTCCAGGTGATGGTATACGTTTTCTCTTTCCACTTTTCACCATCCCAATAATAATAGGTATCATTATTCGGGTGAATACAATGGTAGAGGTTATCCACATTCTCCACTTCCCACCACTGGCAATCATCCATCAAGATGAAGAGGCGGCCTTCTCCCGCGGCATCACTAAAGGTATGATCCTCGTTACCGGAAATTACACCTGCTGCTTTCGTTGCTACGATAGCTACATAATCGGCAGGTTTGGCATAGTAATTGCCATGATTATCCACCATGAAACAGAAATTATCCTGATCTATTTCCATGGTTGTCCACCAGTCATTTTGATAGCAGAACGAATGATTAGCTTCAATATCCACCGTGGGTTCATAAGTACCATCCCCATTTCGTAAAAGAGCTGGAACAAACTCATCTCCGTTATTATAATTTGTTTTATTTTTCACTTGCCAAACTTGCTGGGTATACCCCTCTACAGGTCCATCCGTTAAGAACATAAATGTACCGGCATCCTCATTTGTGGAGAAGATATCTGCTCCATCTTCCGATGTATATAAATAACACCCTGTTTCAGAAACTGCGAACGTGCCATGCACATTAATCGTAGCATCTTTCAGTTTGGTCTTGTCGTAGAATTGCTCAGCGCGTGCAGTCGGCTTACCGCCAAATCCGGCAGCATACTGAACCGGTTTGGTATATTTGATACCTCCGTTATCGGGCTCATCATACGCGTATTTATCCCATTGGTTTGCATCGTAGATATACAGCGAACCGGAAAGAACACTCGGATCAGGATTGCTAACGATGGTTACCATCGCTTCTTTGTCAATCTCCACCTCCGCTCCGGGCAACAGCGCAGTATTCTGCGTAAAGTCCATAGTTCCAGAGAGCAAATGAATCTTGAAGTTACATGTGAGCGGCAAGACAAAGTAACCGGAATTCATTTGTAAGGGCTCGGTTCCTAATTTACCGAGATCCAACACCATAGAACCGATATGTGCACTATTATTCACATCGTACACCTGTACATCGTGCTCCACATCATACCACTTACGCACCCATGTATTATCGGCATCGGCCTCATTGTCCATAAGGAAAATCGCTTGGTCATGACCATTCACACCAACCACCTTGATATCATTGGCCGAAGCTGTCAACGCGATGCCTCCGTATGTTGCAGATACTGCTGTTGTCGTGCTCAAAACCGCTCCGGGATGATACTTGAACGGAGACTCAATATTCTGAATATAATAGTGGGTAAGCGGGAAGACATGCTCCGAGCGGGAAAGCATGCCGAATGATGTACTACCGCCCTTCCAGTCACCCATTTGGAACTGCTCACGTACAATGGCATCACGACGCACATCGGTTTCACCTTTTCCGATGATGAATCCCCATGCGCGAAGTTCAGAGCCGCCCTGCATCGTCATGCGGCTGCCTTCTTGCATATTGATGAAGCCACAAGGGCCATGAGGATGAGCGGCATACGAGCCATCCGTGGCGCGTTGCGTACCCGAAACCTCAATAAGACCATGTACATCAAAGTTAACGCCGTCTGCCATTGTCAACGTTACATACGCATATGGCTGAATATATGCCAATGGAGAACCGACTGTACTCGAAACACGCGGAATGATTTCCGAGCCAGTTTCCTGATCTTCAGACTTCGGAACAATAAGCGTCGCCTTTTTCGGCAAGGTATAGTAGCCGGCCGGCAAGGTATAATCATTCAGCATGACAATCGTCACTTCGCTATTCGGATTGTTGTTTGCGAAAGCAAGTGCATCTTCGAGAGTAGTATAAGGCGTAGTGCCGATTTTGCAAACACCTACGCCGCTTGCTTTAGCCGCTTCACGCGTTCCGATAAAGAAGCGATAACCTTCATTAAATTCCGTACCAGCCAACACTTTCAGTTTGTCCTTATCTGCAGGCACGCTCACTTCCTGCTTAAAGAAACCGGCCTGAAGCGTGATATTGCCACTCAGCGGCGTTTCACCGTCAAACTTACCATTCTGCAGCACCACTGAACCCGTATTCGACTGTTTCACCGCATTGGTAGCACCATAAATGACTGCCAATTTGCTTGTAACTGTTGTACCACCTCCTTTTGCTTCAATACCATAGGTTGTACCATTGATATTTCCCTTTTCAATCGTAGCCGTACCTCCAGTTACCTCAAGCGCAGTAGCGCCTTTCACAGCACCACCATTCATCGTCAGTATACCGGATGAGGTAACGCCACCTTGGATTTCACCTTCGCTGATGATCGTCGTTCCGTTATTGGTAACCAGCCCAAGAATCGTAGCACCATTTTGCTCCAATGTAGCACCATTAGCCACCGTAACCGTTGATTCCAAGTCAGCACCGTTCAATATCAGTTTGCCGGCATTTACAAACACTTCGTCCTCAATATGTCCGCCATATTTGCTATACGCAATAGTGAGTTCACCGTCGGTTACGGTCAATGTGTTCTCAATATTGTAACCATTCAGATTGAGCGTCACGGTAGTACCCACAGACAAGGCGCTTGTATAGTTCTTATTGAGCGCCACAATCTGACCGTCAGCAGCCTCCGCAATTAAATCTGTCAGATTACCTGATTTTACAAAATTTCCCTCAGCCACCTTGTTGTTATACAAACTGGCTTGTGCATTGGCTTCTGCCGACACACGAGCATATACCGGAGCTATCAACTCCGAACATCCAGATTTAGAGGTCAGGGTAATATTACCACGAAACTCACCGGTGGGCACGTTTGAAGAAGGATTCGTATATGTTACTTCTACCGTCACCTTGTTATCTTTCACCTCTATAATTTCAGCTGTGAAATGGTTATCACCCTCCGATACCTCAGCAGAAACCTCAAAATCATCTTCTGAAACACGTAGACCAACCGCTTCAAACTCAACCTCTGTTGTATTGGATGCATTCGGTGTAGTTGCCACACTAATAAGACTACTCACCTTATAATTTGACACCATGACCGGCTTGAAGGTAGCATAGATCTCTTGAGTGGTTGCGTAATCGTATCCTACGTGTTCACTCGGCAGTATCTTAAACAATTTGCCTTCATCCTCCTCCGTATCCGTATCTACTGCGCCGCCGAGATCACTCTCACCCTCGGTGAATGACCAACCGGTAAAGTACCAGCCGTCATTTTCACGCGCTTTGCCAAAGAAATACGCATAGCTGGAAAAAATCATACTCGAAGTCAACTCCACCGAATCCACGCCCGGCATACGGAAGAATGTATAACCGGTCAAAGAGCCGGATTCACCCCATTTCGTCGGATTTTCCGTATTCAACTGATGATTCTTTCCTTCGTACCAGTCATAGCCGGCATTGTAATACTCTTCTGCATTCTCGTCGTCAAATTTACTTCTCCTGTCATCACCCGCTTCGGCATCGTTTGCACCGTATTCAAAGAATTCATCCCATAAATCGTACAGTGCCTGCTTTTCCTCAATCTCTTCTTCTGTTTCTCCTTCCACAACGATAGGATTGGTCGGTTTTGCATCTGCTCCTTCCGTATCCTCATCTACCAATTCATGGTGTATGTCCTTATAGGACAATTGGACCTCGCCCGGATCTGATCCACAAGCAGGAGTGGACACATTGGCTTCCAGGGTTACGTAAAACCAACTCGATGGATTATTCATCTCGCTCAACGCATCGCCTATACTTTGCGCCCGCATTGTATTCACTCCGACAAAGAGCCCGAAGAGCACCATTACCATTGTTTTCAAAAATAACTTTTTCATACCTATTTTTTATAATTTCATTTTATTCGATTTCCTGCAAATTTCGTGCCGTTGCTCGTACGCGTATAGGCACACGTGCGCAATGCATAAAATGCGGTGCAAAGGTACTGCTTTTTTTTGACATGACAAAGAAAAAGTCGAAAAAAATTTGCATATGTGCGATTTTTGTAGTAATTTTGCAGCCGATTTGCAAAAAGCGTAACAAGAATCGTAAAATTTGGATATATATAAAACAAGATACAGTGATGAAAAATTTTGTAGAAGAACTGCGCTGGAGAGGCATGCTTCAGGACATCATGCCGGGGACAGAAGAACAGCTGATGAAAGAAGTGACGACCGCCTACGTGGGTATTGATCCGACGGCGGACAGTCTGCATATCGGTCACTTATGCGGCATCATGATGCTGCGTCACTTGCAGGCCTGCGGCCACAAACCGATTGCCCTTTTAGGTGGTGCAACCGGTATGATCGGCGACCCGAGCGGCAAAAGTGCCGAGCGCAACCTGCTCACCGAAGAGACGCTTCGCCATAACGTGCAGTGTATTCGCGAACAGCTGGAGCACTTCTTGGATTTCAACAGCAATGAGCCCAATGCCGCAGAACTGGTGAACAACTACGACTGGATGAAGGACTACACGTTCCTGGATTTTGCACGTAACATCGGCAAGCTCATCACCGTCAATTATATGATGGCGAAAGACAGCGTGAAAAAGCGCTTCAACGGCGAGTTCTCGCAGGGAATGTCGTTCACGGAATTCACGTACCAGCTGCTGCAGGGCTACGATTTCGTATACCTGAACGAGCACAAGAACTGCAAGTTGCAGATGGGCGGTTCGGACCAATGGGGCAACATCACCACCGGCACCGAGCTGATCAAGAAAATAACAGGTAATGAGGCATTTGCGCTCACTTGTCCGCTCATCACAAAAGCCGACGGAGGCAAGTTCGGAAAGACCGAAAGCGGTAACATATGGCTGAGCCGCAAGTACACGAGCCCGTACAAGTTCTTCCAGTTCTGGATGAACGTGAGCGACGAGGACGCCAAGCGATATATCAAGATCTTCACCAGCCTCAGCCGTGAGGAGATAGAGGCGCTGGTGGCCGAGCATGAGCAGGCGCCGCATCTGCGCGTGCTCCAGAAACGTCTGGCGAAGGAAGTGACCTGCATGGTGCACAGCGAAGCGGATTACAACGCTGCGGTGGAAGCCACCAATATATTATTCGGAAACGCGACCGCGGACGCACTGCGCGCATTAGACGAGGAGACGTTCCTGCAGGTTTTCGACGGTGTGGAGCGCTATGAGATACCAATGGAAGAGCTGAAAGCCGGCATCGGTCCGTTGGATCTTCTGGCCGAGAAGACCAGCATCTTCCCCAGCAAAGGCGAGGCACGCAAGATGATCCAGGCCAACGGATTCTCGCTCAACAAAGAGAAGCTGACCGACCCGCAGACACCTCTGACCGACGCCAATCTGCTGAACGGCAAGTATATGCTTTTCCAGAAGGGGAAGAAGAACTATTATCTGGTGGTGGCGAAATAGCTGTCAGATGTCAGCGATTAGCGTTTAGGGTTTAGCGTTTAGCGTTTAGGGTTTAGCGTTTAGCGATTAGCGTTTAGGGTTTAGGGTTTAGCGTTTAGGTTGCGATATTCCGAGATCCGAAATCACGAGATCACGACAGAAGGAATCTGTCAGATGTCAGCTGTCAGACGGCAGATTTATAAAAAAACGCATAAAAGTGCAAAATTATTGCAAAAAATTTGGTCATGTCAAAAATTTGTTGTAATTTTGCAGCCGTTTTCGTCCGAAACACCCATAGACACAAACCAGCAAAGCGTTTGTGGATATGAGAGCGGAGACCCCAAGAGACTTGCCACAACAGCGTTGCTGTTATGCAGTCCGAGGGTGACGAACGCGATGTCCACTCGTATATCGGTATTACACCGGATTTTGGTTCCGAGAAGCGAGGTTCGACTCCTCGGTGGACAACAAGGCTGCGACAAGCAGCCTTTGTAAACTTTGGCGGTCTGCTATTATCCGTTTGCGGTATAAACGCCGGCAGCCGAAGTAAATGTGTATGGAATACACGGTATTAAGTAACACAAGCCAAAGTGACAAAGTACAATGTACAAAGGAACGGCGTTGCAAGGCACAAAACAATTATTCAAATGAAAGAATTTGCATTAGTAGGTACTCCGCGTAGCGAGTACGGAAAGAAAGCCGCAAAGGCTCTCCGCGCAGAGGAATTGATCCCCTGCAACATCTATGGTTGTGGTCTGAACTGCACCTTCACGGTAGCAGCCGCTGACGTTCGCAAGCTCATTTACAGCCCGGACACCCAGATCGTAGACCTGACCATCGGTGAGACCAAAACCAAAGCCATCGTTAAGGAGCTCCAGTTCCACCCGATTGACGGCAAGACCCTGCACATTGACTTCCTCGCAGTAAACGAGAAGAAGCCGGTAGTAGTTGAGATCCCTGTTCAACTGAACGGTCTCGCAGAGGGTGTTAAAGCCGGTGGTAAGCTGGTTCAGAACATGCGCAAACTCAAAGCACAAGGTATCTACACCGCATTCCCCGATCGTATCAACATCGACGTTACCAACCTTGGTTTGGCTAAGAAGATCGCCGTTGCTGACGTGAAGGTAGAAGGCTTGACGTTCGTTAACCCGGCAGACGCATGCGTTGCTGAGGTGAAGGCTACCCGCCAGAGCAAACAAGCCTAATTAGTCGAAAGACCGCGGCTTAGCCGCTGAAGGACAATGGACCGCTTCGCTAAAGGAATAAGGATAGAAATGTCCCGACCGATAGTAATGAGTCTATTGTCCTTTATCTTTTATCTTTTGTTTACATTATGAAATTCCTTATTGTCGGACTTGGAAATATAGGAGATGAGTACGCGGGAACGCGTCATAACATCGGATTCATGATGATTGACGCCTTCGCGGCGTCCGTCAAAGCGGAATGGCAGGACAAACGCTATGGTTTTGTCGCCAAATGCAGGGTGAAGAATGCCGAATTAATGCTCCTCAAACCAAGCACATATATGAACCTGAGCGGCAATGCCGTTCGATACTGGCTGCAGCAGGAGAAAATACCTGTAGAGAACATGCTCGTGCTGGTGGATGACCTGAACCTGCCTTTCGGCACCATCCGCATCCGCAAACAGGGATCCAACGGCGGGCATAACGGCCTGAGCAACATCCAATCGGTGTTGGGAACAGAGAACTACGCACGCGTGCGCTTCGGTATAGGGAACGAGTACACGCACGGGACGCAGATCAATTTCGTGTTAGGCGAATGGACCGAGGAGGAGAAAAAGCAGATAGACGAGCGACTCAAGGTGACAACGGAGATCATACCGTCCTTCTGCCTGCAAGGCATCGACAGAACGATGAACGCGTATAATAAGACCGCTTCGCTGAAAAACCGGCCTTCGGCCTGAAAGACAAAATGGTGTAGGAGTATTAATTATGAAGTGGAAAGTTAATCATCCATGGGTGGTGGCGGCGAGTAACATGCTGTTAGTGATGGTCATTTTTACCATCACACGCCTGTTCTATTACCTGACGAACATGGCGTCCTATCCGGATGTGACCGCTTCACATTTATGGGAAATGATGGCAGGCGGTGTGCGATTCGACCTGACCGCCCTGCTCTATCTCAACAGCGTCTACATCCTGCTGATGCTACTCCCGCTGCGCATCCGCCGGCATCGGCGCTATCAGCAAGTGGCGCAGTGGTTCTACTGGATTCCCAACAGCCTGGCAATAGCCGTCAACTGCGCCGACATGGTCTATATGCAGTTCACCGGAAGGCGTACCACCATCACGTTTTTCAATGAGTTTCAGCACGACAGCAACTTAGCGCATATCTTCTTCACCTCCGCGGTGCAGTACGGGTATGTCACGCTTTTTGCCCTTGCGATGATTGCCGTGCTGGTATGCCTATACCGGCCTCTTCCTCCGGCAGAAGGCACTGCCGACCCATCGTCCCCGGGACTGAAAAACCGGGTATGGTACTACGTACGGGAGAGTCTTATCCTCGTGGTGTCCGTCTATTTTGTGGTTATCGGTATCCGTGGCGGTTTCGGCGCCTTCACGCGCCCCATCACACTGAGCAATGCGCTCCAGTACACCAACCATCCCAACGAAACGAACATCGTGCTCAACACGCCTTTTGCCATCATGCGCTCGTCCGAAGGAAGGGTATTCCCGAACCTGCGTTATTTTGAGCCGGAGGAGCTGGAGGAGATCATGAGTCCCGTGCATCGGGTGGACGGAAAAGGGACGATGGACATTGGGCGGAAGAACGTGGTGGTATTCATCTTAGAGAGTTTTTCCAAAGAGTATATCGGCTATTTCAATCATGATCTGGACAGCGGCAGGTACCAAGGCTACACGCCTTTCCTTGACTCGCTGGCGGCTCATTCGCTGACATTCGAACTGAGTCTGGCCAACGGCCGCAAATCGATTGACGCGATGCCGTCCGTGCTCTCCTCCATCCCGATGCTCATTGCACCGTATATCCTCACGCCCTACTCGACCAATGAGGTCTCGTCCATCGCTTCATGCCTGGGCGCCAAGGGATGGCAGACGGGTTTCTTCCACGGAGCGCCGAATGGCAGTATGGGATTCATGGCCTACGCCCGTTCGTGCGGTTTTGACGCCTACTACGGTAAAGACGAATACAACAACAACGACGATTATGACGGCTACTGGGCGATATGGGACGAGGAGTTTCTGCAGTTCTACGGCCGCACAATGAGTACGATGAGCGAACCGTTCATGACCGCCGTCTTCACCGCCACCAGCCACCATCCCTTCCAAGTGCCGGCGAGGTACGAAGGCGTCTTCCCCGAAGGGACCGACCCCATCCACCACTGCATCGGCTACACGGATCATGCGCTGCGTCAGTTCTTCGACTACGCCAAGACGCAAGCATGGTACGACCGCACGCTATTTGTGCTGACGGCCGACCATACCAATGCTCTCACACATCCGGAATACACGACGGATAAAGGGCGGTACGAAGTGCCTGTCATTTTCTTTGACCCGCATATGGACGAAGCCGTCCGCACCCGCGAGCGGCATTATCCGGTCGGACAGACGGATATCATGCCCTCCATCTTAGAGTACATCGGCTATGACGCGCCCTATTTCGCTTTCGGACAGGACGTCATACGGCACGACAAGACCGCACCCTACGTCGTCAACTACAATGCGCCGGTATATCAGATCTTTTCGGACAGCCTGATGCTGCAGTTCGACGGCAAGGAGGTAACCGGCCTGTATAATTTCCGTACCGACCGCCTGCTGCGTCATAACCGGAAAGAGCACATGGACGAGGCCGAACCGCAGGCGATGCTGCGGTACCTGCAGGCAACGATACAACAATACATAACCCGCATGAAAGAGAACCGTCTGACGGTGGAATAAATGGAAGTTCGCATAGACAAATACCTATGGGCGATGCGCATCTACAAGACGCGCTCTATCGCCGCTGACGCCTGCAAGAACGGGCGTATCACCATGAACGGTGTGCAACTCAAGCCCAGCCGCACGTTCCATGTAGGCGACACGTTCAACGTCCGCAAAGGTCCCATCACCTACACCTACCGCGTGCTGCAACTGACGGAGAACCGGCTCGGCGCCAAGTTAGTGCCGGAGTACCTGCTCAACTGCACACCGCCCGAACAACTCGAGTTGCTCGAACTGGCCCGTATGGCAGGTAACGGCAGCCGCGACCGGGGCATGGGCCGGCCGACCAAGAAAGACCGAAGAGATATCGAGACATTCATGAGTGACAACTACCTCGACGAAATAGATTTTGACGATGAGGAGTAAAAAAGACAATATAGCCGAATATATCCTCTATCTATGGCAGATGGAGGATTATCTGCGGGCATTCCCGAAGCAGGCGGAAGCGACGCCGGAACTGAGCGAACTGAACGAGATGATGCACCGCGAGGGCATTACGGAAGGCGGACATCTGCAACTGGCCGCCAATGCGCTCCATGAGTTAGAAGACCTGCACGCGACGCTGATCAACGAGGATGCGATGTACCGAGCCGCCATCATACGTCTCACGCCCCAACTGAACCTGCTCAAAGCCAAGACCGACCGTCCTACGATGTCCGATATAGAGGCGTGCCTTATCCTACTGTACCAGATCATGCTCCTGCGCCTGCAGAAAAAAGACATCAGCCCGGAGACCGCTTCCGTGCAGACACAGGCGACGCAAGTGCTGCGATTCTTAAGTCAGGCATACCGCGACGTTAAATAGTTAAATCGTTACAATGGTTTTGCTTTGGGCAAAACATCAAAAGATCAGATCAATGACCACTAAGCAGCGTTTTGAATCTATCATGGCATGGTTTGAAGAGCACATGCCCGTAGCCGAGAGTGAGTTGGTGTTTGCCAATCCGTTCCAATGTCTGGTGGCGGTGATGCTGTCCGCGCAATGTACGGACAAGCGCGTCAACATGGTGACGCCTGCGCTTTTCGCCGCCTACCCGACTCCCGAAGCATTAGCCGCAGCCACGAGCGACGAGGTGTTTGAATACGTCAAATCGGTCAGTTATCCGCGCTCCAAAGCCGAACATCTGGTACAGATGGCCCAACGGCTCACGGAGGTCTACCACGGCCAAGTGCCGGATAACATCGACGACCTGCAGACCCTGCAAGGCGTAGGCCGCAAGACCGCCAACGTGGTATGCGCCGTCATATGGAACCAACCCACCATGGCCGTGGACACGCATATCTTCCGCGTGAGCGAACGGCTCGGGCTGACCACGAACAGCAAGAACCCTCTGCAGACGGAGAAACAGCTGGTCCGCTATATTCCCGAACACATCATCCCTAAAGCACACCACTGGCTGCTGTTACACGGCCGGTATATATGCCAAGCACGCAAACCACAATGCGAACAATGCGGTCTGCGTGCTTATTGCCGTTTCTTCTCCCAGCAATCGAAATAGGAGCCCGGATCAGATCTCTTTTCCGGTCTGCTCGTGCGCCTCGAACGGGAAGAGGCCGAACAACTCGGCGTCGATACGGTCCGTTACCCAACGGAAGTCCTCGGGGTTCTCGCCGAACTTGATTTTGTCGCCTTCAACGATCAGCAGGCGGCCCTTATAATCCTTGATCCAGTTCTCGTACTTGTCATTCAAACCCTGGAGATAGTCGAGCTTCATCTGCTGCTCGTATCCACGGGCGCGTTTCTGGATCTGCGCAACAAGCGTAGGAATAGATGCACGCACATAAATGAGCAGGTCCGGCATCTTGACGAGCGACATCATCAGATCGAACAGGTCCTTATAGTTCTCAAAATCGCGGTCGGACATCATTCCCTGGTCGTGCAGGTTGGGCGCGAAGATGCGGGCATCCTCATAGATAGTACGATCCTGGATGATGTACTTGTCCGAATTGCCAATCTCCACGACGTCCTTGAAACGCTTGTTCAGGAAATAGATCTGAAGGTTAAAAGACCACCGCGCCATGTCGGCATAGAAATCCGACAAGTAGGGATTATACTCCACGCTCTCAAAACGAGGTTCCCAGCCATAATGTTTGGCTAACATGTTGGTTAGCGTCGTCTTTCCGCAACCAATGTTTCCTGCTACAGCTATATGCATTCGCGCGAACTATGGCTCGCGCGACTTCGTGCTCTGCACTGGTACTGCGCTACGCCATGTTCTCGCTCTTCGGTCCGCAAACATCCGCTTTGCTTCTTGGTTTACGTCCCGAGGTGAGAGAACGCCTCTTAGTTCTTAGAGGTTTTTAAGTATTAATATTATTGTTATTGATTCCAATTATTTTCGCTAAACAATCCGAACAGCTCGGCATCGACACGGTCAATGACCTTGCGGAAATCGGCAGGGTTGTTCTCAAAGTCCATTCCGTCCGACTCAATGACCAGCACCCGTCCGCCATACTGACGGAAGATAAAGTCCTCGTATTTGTCATTCAGCCCTTTGAGGTAATCAATCTGCATCGTCTGCTCATAATCGCGTCCGCGTTTCTGGATCTGCGCGATGAGTGCCGGCACGGATTTACGGAGGTAGATCATCATGTCCGGCATCTTCATCTGCGATTTCATCAGTTCGAACAGTTCCATGAAGGTCGTATAATCGCGGTCACTCAGGTCACCACGCTCGTAGTTATTGCGCACGAAGACATATACGCCTTCAAATATACTGCGATCCTGCACAATGGTGTGCGTGGCCTGTTGCACAGCCATCATGTCTTTGAATCGCTCCTTGAGGAAATAGGTCTCCAGGCAGAACGCCCATCGGTTGATGTCGCTGTAATAATCCTCCAGATAGGGATTGAAACTCACGCTCTCAAAACGCGGTTCCCAACCGTAATACTTCGCCAACATCTTGGTCAGCGTCGTCTTACCTGCTCCGATATTTCCTGCGATTGCGATATACATCCAGGTATTTGTTATTTGGGCATTTACTATTTGGTTATTTACCATTTACCAATTGTCCGGTGATAGTATACACCTTATCCCCGCGGAGGATGAGCAACTGGCCGTTGCGGATCAGTTTCCGGCTATCGGTCTTCGGTTCATGGCGGACAGGTTCAATGCCCTGATGGTCACGTTTCTCAATGTCCTCTATCACCGGAGCCTGCACGGCCTTGCTCGTGAATACTTTCAACTGGCCGGGTTCCAGATGATATTCCGCAGAGGTTCTTTCTCCGCCGTCCAGATAATCATACCACTCGCCGGAAGGCAGGCTGACGGTCTGGGTACCTTCCACTCCGAAATTAGCCGCAGCGTACACGTTATCGCCCCATTGGATGGTGCGCAGCGCTTTGCCGGAACTGATGCTGACAGAGGGCGTGCCGGTGAAGGCGTCCGTCATCAGCTGCGTACGCAAGGCAATGACCTGTGCACAGCGGGTGAAAGCCTCCACACGTTCCTCCTGCGTGAAATAGCCTTTGGCTTTCGGATTGGGTTTGGAACCGGTGCGACCGTTGTAGTCAATCGATATATCATATCCCAGCTCCTCGAACTGCCATAACATATGGGCGCCGTTGAGCAGCACATTGAAGGCCACACACTCCGGCACACGTGCCAGACGTGCCGCCTCGTTCGTCTGCAGATCGCCATTACCGTACATCTTACATTTATACTGCATACGCTCCTCGTCATGGCTTTCGGCATAGGATACATATCCGGCTTTATTGGCGCCACCCAGGCCGTCACCGTCCTTCAGCCAACCCATTGCAACCTGATAATAGGCGTTGCATACACCGGCTCCGGTCCAGCACTGCATGCCATAACTGATGAGTTCGTCCTGACCGTTACCCCAGTGCTCCAGGATCATATAGGCGTCGTTCGAAGTCGCCTTTACAGCGTTCTGGTAATAGTCAATCAGGTTCTGCACAGCGTTATTCGTCTTACCGCATAAGCCATGACTCAAGTCCAGACGGTAGCCGTCGATCTTATACTCAGTGAGCCAATATTGGAAGACGCGTTTGAACATCTCATGAGCCGGCTCAAAGTCATGATCCCACTCTTCACCGTAGCCGTTGTCACCCTCCGGCGGATTGGTGTTGAACCATGGATTATTGCTCAGGTCCGGGCCGTACGGATAGAGTTTCGCCATCGGGTTCAGACCCTTCGTATGGTTGAATACCATATCGACGATCACCGCAATGCCGCGCTTATGACACTCGTCCACCAGCTGCTTGAACTGATCCGGCGTGCCGTAGGCCTTATCCAGCGCGAAATAGAGCGTCGGGTTATATCCCCAGCTCATGTTTCCTTCAAACTCCGATATAGGCATCAACTCGATAGCATTCACACCGAGGTTCTGGATATAATCCAGGCGCTCTATCAAGCCTTTATAATTGCGCTTGGATGTATAATCATACACCCATACCTCATATATGATGAGGTTCTTGCGGTCCGGACGCTTGAAATTAAGGGTAGCATCGGACCACTCGTATGCCGGTTTGTCGGTCTGGATGACCGTCACATAGCCGCCGTCCGCACCCTGGGTCGGATAACTGATGAGCGTCGGGTCCATTGACTTCGGTTCCCACTTGTCATCCGGATGCAGCACTTTCTCTGAATACAGATCGCATATCTGCTTCTTCACACCGTCCGCACGCTCCACTGCATACTGGAAGCGGTATTCCTTGCCGGGCGTCAGTCCCGTCAGTGTGATCCAGAAGAAATTCCCGTCGCGCTTCAGCTGATAATCATTGCTCAGCTTCCAATTCGTCATATCACCGAGGAGGAACACATGCTTGGCCGGTTCCGACTTGCTGGCAGCAAACGTACAGAGCGTCACTTTCGTCGGGTCTTCCGGGTAATAATATATACCATTGGTCACACCGCTCGGACGGGCAGCGGTAACCGCCGCATCGGGCGTGAAGTTATCCCAGAGATCCCCTTGCGTCTCTTCGCCCAGGGTGATGAAGATATCTCCGGTAGTGGCCTTGCCTTCCTTCGTACCGCCGGGGCCGTCATGGAAGACGAACGCCAGTTTCTTGATATCCGTGGTCTCGGGTACACCGTAGAACTCATACATGTTCGGGATCACCAGTTCCCACTTGTTATCCCCCAGCGAGGTCAACTCCGGCTGCGTGGTCTTACGCCAGCTGCCAATCACGTTCTTCCAATCGCTATCACTGCTCGAAGCCGACGTGATCAGACCCGTATGGGCATAACACTTCGTGGCTCCGACCATGCCTCCGTTACCCTTGGTGGCATCAAAGACGATGACTATTTCGCCGGTATAGGCCACCGGCACAGGATTCGGAGTCGGGGTTACCTGCGCACTCACGCTCAACGCGCACAGCGCCAAAAGACTCAAAACAATCTTACGCATAGTATCTGTTTATTTAATTCTGTTTCCCATTACATCATAGGTCATATCACCTACACGGATATATAATCTGCCGTTGCGGAACTGTTTCTCCGCCTTGGGCACCGTCGCGTCCGTGTTCTCGCAACGGGTCGGAGTGTCATGCTTCTCCTCTTTAGGCAGCACCCACATCTGGTAGCTGGCGTCATGGCCGGAGTTAGCGTCATTCTCCGCATAATAGCTGGCTATCAGCTGATAACCATAGACATTGAAATCCTGATGCGCCTTGTCACCCAGACAGAGGATCAGGTAACCGCCGTCCTTGCCAACGATTGTAGCCTGATAACCGGTGGCATTGACATATTCATCTTTCACTTCACTCTCCGAGTGGACACCGGCTAACTTACGCGCCGCTATCATCAGTTTGATGAACTCCTTGTATTTCGCCCAGTGCGGATAGAACACACACGGGACACCCGGCATGGACAGCATGAACGCATTCGCCATGAGCAATCTCGGCTTCAGGGTCTCGGTCAGCGAATTGCCGCGACCGCCGAACTCATTCTCGTTATCCGAACGCAGGAACCAATCGTGGCTGTCGATGAAAGTCACGGAATAGCGTCCCCAGTTCTGCCCCAGCAGACCTTCTCCGCGTCCTCTTGCGAAATTCCATCCGGCAAAACTATCGAACACATGCCATTTGGTATCAAAATCCAAGCCCATAAGGTTATAGTTGGCACCTTCGATACGCCCCTTGATGACATCCGTATTGGAGTAGCACTCCATGAAGGCGATGTAGGGGGATGCGGCCTTGTTATAGTTGTCATGATGCCAGTTGTTGAACCCGTCGCCCTTGTCATAGCGGAAGCCGTCGTACCCTATCTCCGTACGCAGCCATTTCAGATAGGCCTTGAACATGTTCTGTACCTGCACATCATTGTGCGCCCAGTCGCGTGCGCCGTCCCAGTTCTCTCCGTCATCGTACGAACCGGTAGCCGCGCCGTAACAATCGCCTGCCGCATCTTTATTCCACTCCGAGTTCACCTCATCATTCCGGCATATATACGACGCATCGGGATAGAACGTGCCGTACTCGCCGAAGTCCAATACCGGGAAGTTGCACCATGTCGTATTACCCGTGCAGTGGTTGATCACGATATCCGCCACCACTTTCGAACCCGCATCATGCAAGGCATCAATCAAGGTATTGAGTTCCTCGCGGGTGCCCCAGTTGGAGTTCTGGTCCGCATAGTTCCTCGGGTGATAGCCCATACCGTCCCCGTTGGCACTGGGCGGCAACCAAATCAGGTCAAACGAATGTCCTATTTCCTCTGCCTGCGGAATCAGGGTAGCCCAACGCGTGTTGCCAATCTTGAGATGATACTGGTCGTCCCCTACACCCGGCGCATGATCATTATACGACTCGTTGAAGAAAGCCTGCATCATCACATCCGTGCATTGATTGCGGACGGCAGTCGTGTAGGTTCCTTCCTTGGAGATGTACATCTCGTCATTCCCATAGACGAACTTGATATAGAAATCATACTTGCCGCTCTCTTCCACCACATACGCACCGTCTTCTATCGGCAGCACATAACTGGTCGGCGCAAAGCGTTCAATCACCCAGGTGGCATCCGCGCAGACGCTGTGCACCTTGATCCGCTGACCTTGCGTCAGTTCCACATTACGCAGCATATACTCCGTCCACTCCGTCTGCAAGTCATTGCGCTGGCCGGCAAGATAGACACCATCTATCATCAAGCCGTACGATTCCTTACAGGGTTTAACGAAATCACCTTTCAGTTTGAATACCTCGCCGGTGTAAATAACCCGGACGTTACCGGCTGTCTTCAGCGTAAAATGAATATTACCGTCATCGTCCGCACTCAGACCATCTGCTTTTTCCGTCAGGTCATCATACCCCCTCGCCGTACTCCACGTGCCATTCACTGTTACCTTCAGGGAATAGTCCACTCCGGCCTGCAATGCCAGCAGTATGGTATCTTTCTCCGACGGGATCGCATCCGCATTCCACTTCCTGGCCAGCCCGTAACCTGCATCGACTACCAGCGCACTGTCTCCCGTCACAAAGAACTTGACCGATGTCTCCGGCTCTTCCGGCGCCTCGTATTTCGACCATACGCCGTCACATCCGGGATCTCCCCATACGGCCGACGTGCTGGTGATCGTATACAGGTTTCTACCATCCGCTGGTATCGTCAGGTCTTTCGTCTTGGCCCCCCAATCGGTCACCGGCCCGGAAGGGTTCACGCGGGTAAAAATCAAGCCTGTCACTTTCGTGGCATCTATATCCGCATACCATATACCCGTTTCTCCTAAAACAGGCTGCATGCGGTCCCCCGGCCATGTCGTGCCGGTGCCGCCCCAGTAATAGACCGCCACCGCCGCATTGTCCACCGTCCACCAGCCTTGCGTCATCTTACAATAAACACGCAAGTCAGCCGCGAACAATGAACTTGCCGCCAGAAGAACAATGATACCAACAGAAAGGATTTTTCTCCTCATATTACGGATTCATTCCGTTACAACTCACGGCCCGTAGCATCGAACACCTTGTCGCCGCGCACAATACGCAGCTGACCGTCTATCATCACTTTGCGTGCTTTCTCCGTCACCGCCGTGTTCTCAACCGCCTCATGATCATTGTTTATATGGTAAGCATCAAATGTCGCCTTGTCCACACGCTCCATCACTATGCTGCCTTTGGCCTGCGCGCTGAGGATGATGATATAGTTGACACCCTCGGGGATCGCCCATTTCTGACCGCCCGGCCATCCGTTGGCCCAATCCATTTGCACAGAAGTATTGGCGATTGTAGTCTCTGTGCGGGAATAGTAGAAATTACCGTTATGATCCTTGATGGCGATATAACTGCCCATCGTACAGTTGATAGCCAGCTTGCCGTCCTGGAACAGATAGGTGTCATCAAACTCATCATATGCCGTCTCTCCGTGGTCAGCACCGTTGATCCAACCGATTGCATAGAAATTGACATCATCCACTTCACCCGGCTCTATAGGATTGGGGTCGCTACCCGGATCAGTGCCCGGATCACCACCGTCGATGTTCTGGCCCGAACCGCAGTCCGAACCATTACCGATATAGAGTTCGTCCTGCTGGTATTTCAGTTTGATATAGAAATCATAGCAACCCGTTACCGTGACGTTGTAACACTGATTGCCGGCATCATACGTGAAGCCCGGTTCCGAATAGGTATTCAGCGCCACCGCCCAAGCCGCTTTGTTATCCGCATCATACAACTGGCAGTAATCGCCTGCACTTACCTGGACATGCGCCAGATACTGGGTGAAACCCTCAAACTCATCTACCAACGTGCCGGCATAATACACCTTGCCGTTCACCAGAATACCGAAACTGCCGGCGTACATGCCAGAAGCAAGAAGAACAGTTACGAATAATGTAAAAATCTTTTTCATTGTACTGATTGATTTTAGTTAATATTTTATTGATTGAAATATTTACGTCCGTTTTGAATAAGAATGCCATGCGCGGATGCGTCCACGCGCTGGCCCATTACGTTATAGACCGACTGATTCGCATCCGGGGCCATCGTCTGCGCCATGCCTTCCGCATCATCCCGCTCGGTGTAATACATGGCATAATCGGTTCCTTTGAGCACCAGCGTATACCCCTCCGGCTGCTCATCCCCCGCCGCGGTACCCAACATCAGTTTGATGGCGCCGTGCTTGCCGTGCACGGTAGCGCGGTACCAGTTGGTGCCTGCCGACTCCTCCATGTTACTCTCCGAATGGATACCGGCTGCGCGACGGGCGTCGATCATCTGCTTGATCTCCTCTTTGTACTTCACCCAATGCGGCCAGAACACACAAGGCACACCCGGCAGCGAGAGGATATACGCGTTGCAGCGCATCATGAGGCTCTTGTCGTCAATACTCGATCCGTCTTTCTTGTTCGCCACATCCTCACTCTCGCTACGCGCAAACGTATCATGATTATCGATGAAGGTCACCGCGTATTTCGAATAGCCCTTGCCGCATAAACCGGCTCCCTTGCATTTGGTGTAACTCTTCTTGAAGATACCGTCACGGAGCGCATTGTACTTCAAGGAAAAATCAAACGTGAGCGTGTTCTTGCCGGCATTGTCAATACGTGTCTTGAGCGTAGCGGCATCGCCGTACCAGTACTCCATCACGGAGAAGTAGGGTTTGGCGGCCTGGTTATACGCATCTATATGCTTCACATGGAACCCACCGCAGTAGTCATACCGGAAGCCGTCATACAGCATCACGTTCTTCATCCATTGTGTATAGGCCTTGCACATGTCCTGCACATCGCTGTTCTTATGGTCCCAGTCGCGTGCCGCACCGTAATTGGCTTCATGCTGGCCGTCATCCCTGTTGCCGTCCGGATTGCATCCGCCTTCATCATCACCCGTCACCCAACTGCTCTGCGGGTAGAAATGGCCATATGTACCGAAATCCACATCGCGGAAGTCACACCAACTGCTCCGGTTGCCGCAGTGGTTGATCACGATATCCGCCAGCACGCGCACCCCTTTCGCATGAAGCGTGTTGATGAGCGTCTGCAGTTCGTCCCGGCTGCCCAGGGAGCTGTTCTGATTGCTGTAGCATTTGGCGATATACCCCAAACCGCCGTTGGACTCGGCGCTGGGCGGTAACCATACCAGCGAGAAATACGAACCTATCTCCGACGCTTGGTCGGTCAAGGTAGTCCAACGCGTGTCGCCGTACCCTTTGTCGTAATGGCTGTCCCAGTAGAACGCCTGCAGCATGATGTCTTCACTCTGCTCCGGAACGGCGCAGTCGTAATCCTGCGGCACTACCGGTTCGGGTGTCTCACCGTCGGAGAACTCGATATACCACATATCGTCGTTCATCTTCATTTTGATGTACACATTGTATACACCCGCCGCCTGACAATACAAAGCATCCGAACCTGTCGAGAAATTGGCATATGCGCCGTACGGATCCAGCACGCCTATGTTCCACGCCGCGCCCGTTCCGGCATCGTAGCAGGTCAGTTTGTCGCCCGCCGCCAGAGTCACGTTCATCGCCGCGTACTGCACACGCCCCTGATAATCCTGCGCGCCGGTGTTGACAGCCGCCACGTCACGACTCCCGTTAATACGCACATAGAACGGCTCCGCCATCATGGCCAAGCCGCTCCATATACCTACTATGAGAATAATTATTCTTTTCACAGCTTACCGTTCGCTATCACTTCACCGCTCTTCCCATTACGTCATAGACCTGCTCGCCGCAGCGGATGAACAGCTTGCCGTTCTTCATGAACTTCTCGCCTTTCAGCATCTCGCTCTTGGCGTTCGTCTCTTCTACGCTCTGTGTCAGATCCTTGCGCTCGGTGTTCTTGTCGCCACGCGGGCTGTTCATCTTATAGTACACGCCGTAGTTGACACCCTTCGACGCCAATGTATATCCTTGCGGCTGGTCGTTATACCCCGAGTTAGGACCGACACGCAGCAGGATCTCGCCGTTCGTACCGGTGATAGTGGCTTTGTAGAAACCGTCACCCGCTTCGTCGCTCACACCGCTCTCGCTGTGCACTCCGGTCTTATAACGGGCGTTGATGAGCTCCTTGATCGGCTCTTTGAATGTCACCCAGTGCGGCCAGAACACCAAAGGCACACCCGGCATAGACAGCAGGTAGGCATAGCACTGCATGACCTTGTCCTTGCAAATACCCATCGAGTTGCCTTCGCCGCAGAACTCGTTGCCGTCACGCAGGAACGAGTCGTGGCTGTCGAGGAAGGTCACGGCATAACGTGCCTTGCCTGCACCCGGCAGACCTGCACCCTTCAGCGCCTGATAGTAATCGGAAGCAATACCGTTATTGAACGCCGTATACTTGGTGGCGAAGTCAAAAGTCAGCGTGTTCCAACCGGCATCGTTCAGGTGCGACTGTAATGCATCCACGCTGCCGTCCCACATCTCCATCACGGAGAAATACGCCTCAGCGGCACGGTTGTACTCGTTAATATGGCTGTTATGGTATCCCTTGCAGTAGTCGTAACGGAATCCGTCCACTTTCACTACATTGCGCATCCACTTGAGATATGCCTTGAACATGTCACGCACAGCCGCATTGGTATGATCCCAGTCGCGTGAAGAAGCGTAGTTGGCCTCGTCGCCGTAGCCGTCATCGGCATTACCGGTGGCAAAACCGTTGCAGCCGATAGCCTCCGGGGAATAGTTCACCTCATCCGTGCTGCAAATATACGAACCATCCGGTTTGAACTTGCCATACTCGCCAAAGTCATAACCTTTCGTATAACCGCACCAGCCGCTTTGCGCGTCCGCATGATTGATGACGATATCCGCAACCACGCGTGCACCGTTCTGATGGAAGGTCTCAATCAGCTTGATCAGGTTCTTCTTCGTTCCGAGATCGCTGTCCAGCACACTGTAGTTGGATGGATGATACCCCAGACCTCCGGTTGATTGGCTCATCTGGGGCAGCCAGATCAGGTCGAACCACTGACCTGCCTCCTCGGCACGCGTCGTCACACCGTCCTCCACCGTCTTGTTCAGCCAATCCACCCATTTGGTACGACCGTACACCTCGGTGGCACTACCCGGCTCAACCGCCTGATAACTGTTCCAGTAGAAACCCTGCAGCAGCACGTCCGGACAGTTGGCAGGAGCCGAACCGCCATAACCCGGCTGCGGATCCTCTTTCGTGATATCCACACCATCACCGCAGTCCGAACCGTTGCCGATATACAACTCATCCTCCTGGTATTTCAGTTTGATGTAGAAATCATAGCAACCCGTTACCGTGATGTTGTAACACTGGTTGGATGCATCATACGTGAAACCGGGTACGGAATACGTATTCAACTCCACCGCCCAAGCGGCCTTGTTGTCCACGTCATACAGCTGGCAATAATCGCCTTCGCTTACCTTCACATGCGCCAGATACTGGGTGAAACCCTCAAACTCATCTACCATCGAACCGGCAAAATACATCTTGCCGTTCACTAAAATACCGTAATTGCCGGCAAACATACCCGTTGCCAGAAGCGTTGCGGTCAATAAACCAAAAATCTTTTTCATTTCTATTGTGTTTTTTATTTGATTAAGTGTCCTGTTACATCATATACATCGCCGTTCACGCGGATGAACAGCTTGCCGTCCTGCATGAATTTCTCACCCTTCTCCGGCACACTGTTCACGGTCTCGATGTCCATACCGGCACCCGACATGAAAATAGTGTAGTCCGCCATGTCGCCGCCTTCCAGGGCCAGATGATACCCTGCCGGTACCTCTTTCGAACGGTCCGGACCCATGCGCAGGATCACCGTACGACGATGACCCGTTATGACCGCCTCATAGAGATTGGCCGAGCGGTCGGAAGTCTCCTCTATCTCCGACTCCGAATGCAGACCCGCCGCCTTGCGGACAGCGATCAGTGCGTCGATATCATTCTGATAACTCTTCCAGTGCGGATAGAAGACGCAGGGCACGCCCGGCATCATGAGGATATATGCATTCGCCTCCATGATGCGCTTCTTGACATCAGCGGTAGCCAGATTGGCCTTGTAGGAGATGAACTCGCCGCCCTGGTTGTCCGAACGCTCGAACGTGTCGTGGTTGTCAATGAAAGTCACCGCGTAACGCTTGTAGCCCTTGTTGCGGAGCGAGTTGTTCGGGTTCTTCAGCACATAGTACCGACTGTATTTGCCCAAGGCATTCTGCAGCACATACTTCAGCGGGAAGTCAAAAATCATGGTGTTGTAATTGGTGGCCTGCAGATGGTTCACCTGCTTGTCAATGCTCTCCCAATACTCGGATACGGACAGGTACGGCTCCGAGGCCACGTTGTACTCGCTCAGGTATGCGCCCGAGTAACCCAGCGTCATATCGTAACGGAAACCGTCGTATTGCATCACATCCAGCATCCACTGCAGGTAGGCTTTCGCCCATTCGCGGACATACTCGTTCCTGTGATCCAGATCACGCGCACCGTCAAAATCCGTACCGGAATCCGCAGCACCGTGCGTGGAACTGCCTTTATAGGGAGAGTCCGAACTGGTGAAGGCCTCGTCACCGGCGCAGATATGCTCCTGCTTCAACTGGTACTTGCCGTACGTGCCGAAGTTATCCTCCCAGAAATCCACCCAACTGCTCTTGTTGCCGCGGTGGTTGATGACGATATCCGCCAGCACTTTCGTACCGCCGGCATGCAGCGCAGCGATAAGCTGTTTGAGCTTCGTCAGACTGCCCCAGTCGGTGTTGTCCTGATTGCTCATGCAGGCCGGGATATACCCCACACCGCCGGAAGACGATGCACTCGGCGGGAACCACACCAGATCAAAACTGGCGTTGATGGCCGCAGTGTCCTTCAGCAGGTCCACCCATTTGGTACGGCCGTACTTGCTGTCCGAACTGGTTTGAGTCTTGTAGCTGTCCCAGTAGAAGGCCTGCATCATCACGTCTTCACACTCAGCCGGCACGCCGAAATTCTCCGCGGACATACTCATCCAGCCGCATAAAAGAGGAAGTAAAGATAAGAATATTCGTTTCATGGTTGTCTATTTTTGCGCAAAGATACTACATTTTTCGCATATATGCAAGCACGCGGGACTTTTTTTTCAAAAAAAGTGCTAATTTGGCTGTTTTTCTATATTTTTTATGAGAACCGTTTGATTTTCCACAAAAAATGTTATGGTGTATCCCGCATAGTCCATTTTGTACGCTCTGGCCGGGTCGTCCTGGTACGCCGGTCGCGGGTCCTGACGCAGGATATACTCGATGTCCCGCAGCACCTCTTCCGGAATCCGTTCCCCCTTCTCCGTCTCCCGTAACCCATACTCCATAACCCGTAAGCCATAATCCTTCGTCTCCTCCGCAAAGCCGTTCACCGCCTCCGGATGGCAGTCGCTGAAACTCAGATAGGGTTTGATATCATAAATCGGCGTGCCGTCCAGCAGGTCTGCGCCGGTAACGATGAGTTCCAACCTTCCGCTTTCGCCATGAATGGGATGTACTTCGTCATTGATATTTTTTGATTTCCCGTTCTGATGTACGCCCAGAAGGCGGACACTGGATAGGCCGATCGGGTTCGGCCGGAACGGACTGCGTGTGGCAAACACGCCCATCCGCTTGTTTCCTCCCAACCGCGGCGGACGGACTGTCGGGGACCAGGACAGGCTTTCCGCGGTCCGCGGAGTGTCCGTCACTTCGCTGAATCCCCACAGCAGCCACAGATGGCTGTAGCCCTCTATCCCGCGCAGGGCCTCCGCCACCGCATACTCCGGTTCAAAAACAATGCGCGTCACGATCGGACTATCCTCCCTACTCTGTCGCGGGATACCAAACTTATCCGTGTGCCCATTGCGGGCATATGCAATCACCTTCAGTTCCATAATTTTTGCAAATTTGAGTGCAAAAGTACAAAAAAAATGCCATAAATGCAAGAAAAATGACCTAAAATGCAAAAAAAATGCAAAAAAATTTGGTCATGTCAGAAAAAAGCAGTACCTTTGCACCCGCTTTTCGAAAAAACAGACACGTCGCATGGTTCCCTCGGGACGAAAACCAGCGAAGCGTTTGCGGACCGAAGAGCGAGAGCACGGCGAAAATTCATATGAGTTACATTGTAGCGAATCGTATTGAGCCGTAGCTCGCACGAGGTGCCATAGCTCAGTTGGTAGAGCAAAGGACTGAAAATCCTTGTGTCCCTAGTTCGATTCTCGGTGGCACCACGAAAAAGAGGCTTAACGGCCTCTTTTTTGGTACCCAGGAACCAGAATCCAACTAGAGTTCTTAGCCCCTGACGGGGCACGATCATTGCTTCGCAATCTTCGATTCTCGGTGGCACCACGAAAAAGAGGCTTAACGGCCTCTTTTTTGGTACCCAGGAACCAGAATCCAAGTTGTTATAACACAAAAAGAGACCCGAAAGAGTCTCTTTTTGTGTGTTTACCGGTGGTTTCTTACCACGCGTTATAATGGATGTTCTCCGGTTTGTACTTGTCCTTCACCTCCGGCTGCTCTGCCGGAACACCAACCGGAACCACACACAGCGGAATAATATGTTCGGGCAATCCCAACATCTGTTGCACCATGCCGGCACGCTTCATATCGGGATGCAGGCCTGTCCATACGGCACCCAGGCCCATGGCATGCGCCGCCAACAGCAGGTTCTCCGTCGCTGCCGACACATCATTGATCCAGAACGCACCCATCTCGCCTTCAATCGCCTTGCTCAAGTCTCCGCAAGGGATGATAGCAACCGCCGGATGATTGCTGCAACGCGAATAAGGAAGCGCCTCGCCCAACTGCGCAATCACCTCCTCGTCCGTCACCACAATGAACGCCCAAGGCTGTTTGTTGATTGCCGACGGAGCCGCCATGGCAGCACGCAACAGCGTATCAATCTGCGCATCGCTGATCTTCTCGCCGGTGAACTCACGCACCGACACGCGCGTCATAATGTTTTCAATTGCTTCGTTTTTCATACTTGTTTCCTGTTTGGTGCACCCGGCCAACACCATGACCGCCAATGCAAAAGTGAGTACTCGTTTCATATTATCAATTATCTATTGTAAAAATTTGACTTGTCAAATAATCGTGCCCTTAAGGGCTAAGAATTGTGACTCGTCTACTCTTATTGCATTTCCACGCCGGTGACAGAGAAAGTCTTAGCACCGCGACGAATGATGAGCTGGCCGTTCAGCAGGCTCTTCCTTGGAGCCTCAACGATCTCGGTCTGGTCTACCGCCTCATCATCGGGATCGTTCTCATAACCGCCGTCGGTAATGATACCGTCTCCTTTGAAATGGATCGGAGCACCGTTGCGTGCATGACCGTCCACAGACCAGCCTTTCTTCGTGATAGTCAGCGTACCATCCGCAATCAGCCATTCAGCAGACGGAACGAGATAGCCTTGACGGAGGTAGGAAAGACTCGTGAAGTAGAACTCGCTTCCGTCAATAGTGAAGGTCTCGTCATCACGGAAACCGGCATAGGCAGTACCCGGATTCATGGACGTGTTGAACTCATACGTTCCCGTGTACAAACGCATGTCCGTCCGCTTCACAAAGACATAGATCATCGCAAACGGTACACACGATGTGCCGTTGATCTGGTGAGTTGACGACAGATTATATGCCTGGATAAGACCATACGCTCCTCCGGTAAACGTCTCCCAGTATACCTGCGCATTCTTCATCTGCTCCGATGCGTTTCCGGTCAAGTCTCCAGGACCATCCGTCGCATTATACTCCGGATAATATTCCGGCACTTCTGCGGCTTTCAGACCTCCGTGAAGGATGTCCAGTCCACCTTCCGTACCGTTCACTACCGGACATTGCTCCGCCTGTATAACCGGCTTGAACGACTCCGAAAGGAACGCTACCACCGACATGTTTTCCGCTACCCATGCCTCATTCAGCGTCGTAGTGTACGTGGCCGTGTAGTGACCGTTCGCGTCCACCTGCAAGGTGTCACCCTTTGCCCCCGAAAGGAACACGCGGACTGCATTCGCGTGGCGGAACTCCTCCCAACCCTCGTACGTGTTGTAGTAATCCGCCTGATAGTCTATCATACCGCTCTCCTTCAACAACACCGTCATAAATAACCGCGGATGACTTCCCTCGCATATATCACCCGATAACGTCACTTGCAGCTCACGAGAGTCCGCATCGTAACTCGGCACGATGGCCAACGACGCATATGTCAATGTATCGAACTGACTCTTACTCGACGACGGCAAGTAACCGGGATGTTGCACAATCTTGTTGCCGTCACTCGTCCGCATCTTCGCACGGTTGATAGCGACACTCGGCGCACCGCTCACGTTCAGGCTGTTCGTGATCGTCTTGCTGCCAGCTACCGAGAAATGGTCGGCCTGATAGCCGTAGTGGTGGAGTATAAGCACCCAACGGTCCTCATTAGCCATGAACTCATGAATACAATCCATACCGTAAGGGCAATAACCGCAGTCCTGTCCCGTGAACTCCTCAATCAGGTTCTTCTTTGGGAAGGAAGCGGGAAGCGGTTCTATTCCGTATGCGTACTGCACGGTGAGCGTGCGGCTCTCTTCTCCGTCATTGAACACGTAGCGCACCGTCACACGGCTCTCCTCTTCCGGCGTGTAATGGATGTACCAGTTGGCCACACCGCTCGGGTTGAACGTCAGTACTTCCTCCGTCTCTCCGTTACCTGCGGTGCACTCATCGGCGCAGCAGAACTCATCCAGCAGACCTGCTGCCGAACGGGTGATAGTGACTGTGAGGGGGTTGGAGGTCAGCAGATTACCTTGCAACTTCATCACCATCTCCTCCGTCAGAAGATCCTCCTCGGCCTCGGTGACCGTAATCTTCAAGCCCTCTTCGGGAATCTCGTCATAACCGTTCACGCTGACGATCAGCGCATTGGCGGCTGTCACTTGCAGCATCATCAGTGCTGCCAATAATCCTTTTAGTTTCATTGTAGTTGTATATTGGTTTGTTTGGTTTGTAATACGTGGTAATCATCCTTGTGCAACAGCAGTGCCACGACCGCACAATGGCGTATGTCGCATCGTTCAGGCACGGTCAACTGCCGGGTCTGCGTAGCCGGATCCCCGTCTATCTCCTGCACGGTCCCCCATACGCCGTCTTCCGCTGTGGTACGCAGCATATGCCGGTGGTAATAGTGCATATTATCCGACCCATCGGGCATCCTCTGCGCGCCGGACACACTGTCCTCCGTCAGCCAGATAGCCAGGCGGCACTCCATCGGTTCCGAAGCGGCGGTCTGAATAGTTACCGTCACCAGCCTTGTCAGGCTGTCCGCCTCTGCCTCTACCGCCATATACGGCGCCACCGTGTCGTGCAAGGCATGCGTCAGCAATGCCGGCCATTCATCATGAGGGTGCATGTACTCTCCTTCAGTCGCCACGATATCTAAATTACCCGTGGGGAAAGGCGTGCTTTTGGTCCCGCCCATGAAGAGGTAACATGAATCCGCCGCCGCACAGGTGTAGTCATACTCCGCCTTTTTGGTGTTGGTGAACGGATTGGTCTGCGGATGCATCGCCACGACCAGCAATCGTTCGCCGTAAGTCTCCTGCATCGCTTGCGCCACCTCGGCCGCCGTCGGACAGTTCACACATTTGAAGCCGGTATACTCAATCAGCAGGTGCGAACGCTCGGAGCGGAGCTCCGTCTCTTCCACCTCCAATGGTATCAACCGTTCGTTTTCCGAGATCACTTCGCATCCCGCCAGCATCATCACCACCGCTACTATGCAGAGTATTTTTTTCATTTTTAGTTTTCTATTTTTCTTTTGTCGTGATCTTGTGATTATGTGGTCACGTGGTCACGTGATGGGTCTTTAGTCTTTCGATTTTGAGCGGCTTTAGCCGCGGTCTACTATCTCAGAACCCGAACTCATAATTGACACTCACTCCTTCCTGCCTCGGCACATACCGGCATACGCCGCCGGAGCAGTTGAATCCTTCTCGGGTCTTCGTATATCCGGCCGACACACGGTGTGCTCCATGCGTGTAGGTTGCCATCGCCGTGTAATAATGTTCGTGGGTGGCCTCTTCCGCGCCTCCAATGTTATACATCCACTGCCCGCTGACCGTCAGGTGGTGGAACAGACTCAATTCGCATAACGCCGTCAGCCACTGTCCTTCATAATGCGGCGTATAGAGGTACTGCAACTCCGCCCTTACGGACACATCCTTGTTAGCCTGCACCCGGGTGTCCAGCACGGCAATCCCCGAACGGACCAATCCGCCGTGCCCTTCCACCACCTGTCGGTTATAGGTCTGGTACATCAGCATCGCGTTCAGCCACCATTGTCTGGTCAGGTGTTTGTTCAGCTCTATGTTCACATCCGTGTAGTACTCCCCTTCGGTGCTTGTGTCTATCGCCCAGCTGCCTTCCTCTTTCAGTCCTCGTATATGCGCAGCGCTCAGTTTGAGTGTCGTGCCGTAGCGTCCGCCCATCTTCGTCTTGCGGCCCCATGTGTAACGCAGTTCCGTCTGAAAGGCCCATTCGCCGTTGGCGTACTGCGTCGCGTAGGGGTACAGAGCCGCCAGCGTGTAGGTGTGCTGCTGGGCGAAAGTCGGCATATGATTGATACGTCCGGCTATGCCGCTTCGCATACGCTCCGAGCGGAACGACATGTTATCCGATCGCTTGATCTGCGCCAGGACGGAGAGTCCCTTGCGCGAATAGGCGGCACTGACTAACAGCGCCTCGCCGTCGCGGTAGCTGAACCCGTTCTCCTCGATCGGGTCATTCGCCTTGCGGGCATACTCCGCCATCAGTTCCACACCCTTCATCTGCCAGGACGCACGGACCGCTCCTGCGCCTACCCATCGCGGCAGACGGTACATATACGGCGTCGCCTCCACGAGCGTGATGATCGTATCGGCCGCTTCGTATTTGGATACATAACTGCCTCCAAACATCAAGTGCATATCCATTGCGCGCATGCGCTCCGCCCAATCCTCTATATGTATCTCCGCATCGCCACCGATAACCGCATCGCGGCTGTAGTTCCACCCCCATGCATGATCATGATAGCAGTTCCAGTAGCGTCTCTGCTTTCCTCCCAAGGCCGTGAGGTGTATACCCTTGTAGGGCGCAGCCTCTATCTTGGCGCCTCGTAACGAGCCGTCCACCCCCAACGCGCGGTCCTCGTACAGGTTCAGCACGAGCCCCGAGCCGAACTGGCCGTACACATCACCCGCCGTCAACTCGCAGTGTTCAAACACCGCATCGACGCTCAAGCGGCTGATGCCATGGCCTGCAAAACCCTCTTCATAACCCGGCATCGGCCATTGTGTCAGTTCCGCGCGCGTGCTCACACGCAGTTCACGGAAAGAAGGCAGCCGCTCTCCGTTATGGACCCAGTGCATGGTCAGGTCCGCATAGCTGTTGCTGTGATACATCACGGGGGTCCAGTCCAGCAATCCGTCATGTTGGACCCCACCGCTCACATACACCGTGTCCTTCGCCCCCATGGGAGCGAAGCACACTGCGCACAGCACCAATAATACTATGTATCTCGCTGTTTTCAATCTTCTTTTTGTTTAGACCGCTGCGCTCAAAGTAGAAAGCGTCTTTGAGGCGGCAGGCCGGTTTTTCGACTTAGAGCGGCTTTAGTTGCGGTCTCTTTTAATTTTTCATCTTTAGTTTGGCCTCAATTTCTTCCTCGTCTCCGTCGGTATATCCGACATGGTTATAGATGATCTTGCCTTTGCTGTCAATGATGAACAAGTGCGGGATGGTCTGCACGTCCATCGCCCGTTTGAGCGTGCCGTTCGGGTCCAACAGCACGTGGAACTCCCATCCGTTGCCGTCCACGAGAGGCTTCACTTTCTGCACGTCTTGTCCCTGGTCCGTGGACACGATATACATCTCCACGCCTGTCTCATCCTGCCAATCGGGATACAACTCATGAATCGCTTTCAGTTCACGCATACAGGGTTTGCACCAGGTGGCGAAGAAGGAGATGATCACCGGCTTGCCGCTATCCGCCAACGAAGCCACGGACACTTCGTGTCCGTTCACGTCTCGTAACTTGACATCGGGCAATGCCGCCCACACACTCACCCCCACCAACAGGGCTATCCAACTAATACCTATCCTTTTCATATGTTATTTGTTTTCTATTGCCGCGGTCTCGCAATCCCGACAATTGGTCTTTTGTCTTTTGTCTTTCGACTTGGAGCGGCCTTAGCCGCGGTCTCATTTAATTTTTCCCCGCGAAGTATTTCCACAGGGGGGCGGCATGCAGGGCCTGTATGATCTCGCCGTCCTGTAACATCTCCAGTACCTGTTCGGGTTCCATCACATCCACGTGTATGTCCTCCGTCGCTTCCTGGTGCTGCTCACGTTTCTTCTCCACGCCTGTAGCGAGGAAGGTATAGGACTTGTTGTTATGGTTCGTCGGGTTGGGTGACAGTGTCATGAACAACTGCCACTCACCGCCTTCGTAGCCCGTTTCTTCGCTCAACTCACGTTGTGCCGCCTGCAAGGGAGTCTCGCCCGGGTCAATCACACCCGCCACCAACTCGTAATGGGTCTCGCCCAAGGCGTGGCGGTACTGGTCCTCCATCACCATCTTGCCGTCTTTCGTGATGGCAATCACATTGATCCAATCCGGAAACTCCAGCACGAACCATGTCGGTATCCGCGTACCACCCGGCAACTCCACACATTCCTGCCTAACCGACAGCCAAGGCCCTAAGCGCAATATATTCTCGCTCTTAATGACCTTCCATTTTCTATTTTCCAATTTCGGATACATCCAGTTTTTGACGATTTTACGATTTATGTTTAGAACGACCTTCGTCGAAAGCAGCAATCCATGATTAAGTAATGGTTGCGCTTTCTCCTCTCCCCACCACAACTTTACAAGTTGCGTCGGGGGGTACTAACTAAAGGGCTGCTCAAAAAATTCTTGTCAGGAATTTTCCGATATAGTCCTTCCAGTTCGTCCAGGTGTGTCCGCCGTCGCTCTCGTAGTACATATATTCCTTGTGCCGGGCCTCCAGCCACTTGCGGTAGTCCTGCAACGACCCGTATAGGAAGTCCTCGTTTCCTATACCTATCCAGAGCAAACCGTTTGCCGTTGGAGCCTGATGAACGAACGTAGCCGGCGAGAACATCCCGACGTATGCGAACCGGCCGTCCAGGAGCGTAGCCACACGCATCGTATGATATCCTCCCATCGACAAGCCCGCGATGGCGCGTTGGCAGGGCTGGTCACTGATAGGGTAACGACGCTCCGCCTCTGCCATGAACCGGGCAAAATGCTCCTCCCAATAGCCTGATGTCTCGTAGTTTTTCTCCTGCTCGGACGTCAGCTTGCGCCAATGTGCCGAACCCGCCGAGGTGTCAATCTGTTCTCCATCCGGCGTCAGTTCCGGCGCATTCATGAGCGCCTCACGTTCCTCGGGAGCAAGGCTCCCCAGGAAATTATCCGGCATCACGACCACCATCTCCTTCACTAATCCTGCGCACAAGAGCGAATCCATGACGGTCAGCAGGTCGCCCTGACAGACCCAGTCGTCTTCATTGCCGTACATACCGTGCTGCAGGTACAACACCGGGAACACTTCTTTCTCCGCCCGCACCGCGTAGTCATGCGGCAGATAGACGCAACAAGGCACGCCCAAGAGCGTGTCGCGTTCGATCGTTCCCACTTGGGCTTTCTGAACCGGCTTTCCGCAGCCGGCCAGCAGCATCATGGCTGCTACTATGTAGAGTAATTTTTTCATTTCGCCTGCAAAATTACTGCTTTTTTTTGACATATGCAAGACTTATAGGCCTTGAAATTGCATTTTGATAGCAAAACCGCCTCCGGAAGCCATTTTTATCCGCAGCGTATCCGTGGCGTTCACCTCCAGCGTCTCTATCACGTAGTCATAGGGTCTGGTCTGCCAATCGGCCTGCTCGCCGTCGCGATAGACCGTAGCGAGACAGGTCCGGTCCTCCTCTATCATCGTCAATGGGATACATACCTCACGCGCTGTCTCGTTGTTCACTCCGCCGATGAACCAATCCGTGCCGCCCCGCTCCTGGCGAGCGAACACGCAGAACTCGCCGATGGCACCGTCCACCAGCACCGACTGCTCCCAGTCGCAGGGCACATCTTCGATGAAACGGAACGCATCCGGATGCTTCATGTAGTTCTCCGGCAGGTCACAAGCCATCTGCAGCGGACTGTACAGGCAGACGAAGAGTCCCAGCTGGTTCATCAGGGTCGCGTGGACACGTGTCTGCGGCATCACCGGGTTCTCAAAAGCGAACACTCCCGGTGTGAAGTCCACAGGCCCCGCCATGATACGTGTGAATGGCAGCACCGTCACGTGACTGCAGGGGTTGCCGCCGTCCATGCTCCATGCGTTCCATTCCTGTCCGCGCACACCCTCCTGTGTCAGCAGGTTAGGCCATGTACGCTGCCACCCCGTCGGCATGACGGGTTCGTGGTTGTCAATGCATATATGGTAAGCCGCAGCCCTTTCCACTATCTTGCGGTAATGGCGCACACCCGACTGACCTTTGTTCCACTGCAATCCGTCCACTGTCCGGATGACAGGAGACACGTACCCGGTTTTGATGGCATGGATACCATGGGCCTGATGATAGGCATAGGCAGCCTCCAGCTGCTCTTCATAGTCCGCCGCGTTCCCCCCGGTCTCGTTATGTCCGACTATCTGTACCCCCAAGCTGTCCGCCAGGCGGCTCAGATAATCCATGTCCCAATCGTCGTACGGTTCGGTGAACGAGAAATGGTGCCAGTTCTCCCAGCCCACATTCCATCCTTCGGCCAGCACGGCGTCTATATGATGCTCCTTGGCGAAACGCAGGTACCGCTCCATATTGGCTGTGGTAGCACCGTGACGGGGTCCCTGCTCCCAGGTCATCGACTTCATGTGCATGCCCCACCATATCCCGATGAACTTCATGGGTTTGATCCAGGAGGGGTCCTCTATCGCACAAGGCTCGTTGAGGTTCAGCATGATACGCGAAGCGACCATCTGCTTCAAGTCGTCCGTCAGGATAACCATCCGCCACGGACCGTCAAAAGGCAGGTTCAGGTAAGCCTTCACTTCCCCGGCCGTCTTTGCTTGTTCCTTCTCAATAGTGCCTTGTTCATTATGCCTTGTGCATTCATCCGGCTTCTCCCTCCAGGGGGTCAGATAGGTTCTGAGAGAGATCGTCCCTTCACTGCTCCGGGTTCTATCCACAAAGAGGTTCTGCGCGGGATAATCCACTAACGCCGCCTCATGGACGAACGCATATCCTCCGTCGTTACGTTCGATCGTGACGGGTGAGCAGAGGGTGTCGCTTTTCCCGCTCAGCGGCGCCTTCGTCCACAGGCCTTCGTAGTACTCCGTCCGCCATGGGATAGACCATGCGGCATGATCGCCGGTGAAACGGTACTCCGTCAGTTCGTCGAGCACGGTGATGCTCTTCCCTTCGTGTGAAGCGGACGGATTGCTTTCGGCCAGTTCATAGCGGAATGCCACTCCGTCATCAAAACAGCGGAAGACGATCGTCATCTGCAGCCCCGATGAATGAGCCAGGACCACGTTCATCTCGTTGTGACGGTCCGCAATCAGCCGTTCTTCGCCCCAGACCGTCTCCCATTCGCTCTGATGTGATCGGCAGTGTTTTTTCTTGTATGTAAAACCGGAAGTCAGATCCGCTTCGGCGCAACGCATTCCCAACGCTGACCATCCGATGAGCGTGTCACCGTCCTGCGTCACGCAGTAAGAAGGAGCGCCCTCGTCCGTCAGAGCAAAAGACAGGGTCATACGTCCGTCCGGCGAAGTGACCTCAGCACGCTGCGCGCATGAGATGGCCACTACGGCAAAGAAAGAGAGTAGCAGAGTTTTTTTCATTTTTTTCGAATTTTGGTTGCAATTTGGCGACAAAGGTACACAAAAAAAATGACCTGAGCAAATTTCAGGTCATTTTTTCTGCATATTGTCATATTATTTCATTTCTGCGCCGAGAGCGTTGTAGAACTTGCCGTTCTTCTCGATGAGGAGTTGTCCGTTCACAATGCGCTTGACGGACTTCTCACTGATAGCGGTATTCTCGAAGCCTTCCTCTCCACCTTCCTTGAGCAGATAAACGCTGCTGATGGTGAAGTGTGCTCCTGCCGGCTGGCACTGGATAGCCAGGATACGACATTGTGTGAGGTCGAAACCTTCTTTCTCCTGGTGCAGGTCGATCACGAGGTAGTTCAGTTCGTCATCCACTGCGTCCAGTCCGAGCAGACCTTCCATCTGGTTGGCTTCGCTCTCCGAATGGTCACGCAGATAGGCTTTCAGTTTGAACCAGTTACCGTCACATCCGCTCATGTTATCAACCACAATCACGATCTTGTCCCATTCGGTAAGGTCACGCTCGGGATCCCATCCTGTAGAAAGGGCACCCCATTCGTTGGTGATGCCTGCGGTGAGAGAGCCATCCTCCGGGTTAGGCGTTACGTCGCAGTTGTATCCCCAGCCCCATACAGCGGGATCCAAGGAGATGTACTCACGGTTCGAATCTTGCTGTTCTTGTGCCCACAAGCTGACGCTCAAAAGCGCAGCTGCAAAAAAAGTAAAGATTTTCTTCATACTTTTAAATAAATTTTGGTTAATGAATGTTAGTTAATTGCTATTATTGCTTTTTGAGTATTTCTGACCTATAAGAGTCCTCACAATCATTTCAGCGCACAAAGGTACTACAAAAATTGCACATATGCAAACATTCTGGTCATTTTCCTCCAAATAAAATGAATTTTATGTTTTCTGTACGGTTATAGGGCATAGATGCTCGCATAAGCAACATTTTTTCAAAAGAATTGATATGCCATCAAGATACTCCTTTACTATTTTGCCTGCCATGATTATCAATTTAAGGATTGAAAACACTTATCTATCTCTTTCGGCATGAGTTCTTCGTAGCAGTCCACAAAAACGCGCATGTAGTATTCTTGACTGACAATGAGCACAAAGACACTATCCATTGCCGATTCGGTATGATTCAATTGCTCCAAAAACGCCTCTGATGCTCCGCTCCGAAGCGGCAATGTATGCTGATGCAAGTAGGTTTTAGCATTCTGCAGTCGGTTCCAATATAGAGCGGCATATTCCGAAGGAAACGATGAGTCGATTTGCGCCCCGATTTCCTCCGGCCAATCACAATTATACGGACGATAATATAGCGTATCAATCAACTCCCAATCAACCGTAGAACAACTGTAAAAGTTCATCAGTTCTTTCTTTGCCTCGTTTTGAGCGTCTTTGGGCGTACAAGAGATGAGGGCAAGGAATAGGAATAGTATGTAATATTTATACTTCATCATTGAAATACTCCCAGATAAAGACCATTGCCATGGTGTCTAACTCGCAATAGCGCAGTAATGCTGTTCGGAGCGCGTCTTCCATCTTCCCATTGGCGCAGAACATCAGTTTGCTGTATGCCATGAGGGCGGCGCCGCCATTGGCAACCGTCATATCTTCCTCCTCAATCTCTTCATCTTCCAATTCCCATACTTCCTTATCGCTCATATCCAGATAAGAAGCCATGGACGGCAGGTGGTGATACGGGTTGTCGATTGTACCATCGGGCATTGGATATATCCAGGGAATAGGCTGGCTGGGATCAATATTCTTACTCGGAATAAGACTGCCGCAAACAGGTTGTACCTCGTTTCTCAAGTCATCAGACGCACGGCGAACAAATCATGCAGCACTTCCTTGATTTAGTGGCAGCGCACGGAGCAACTGAACGCAAGGTGGCTTTCTATGCCGAGCAACTACGCCTCACGCCTAATCATTTGTCTTCTGTCATCCGTCAGCAGAGCGGTCAGACTGTCATGCAATGGCTCAATGAGCGTACGATTTTGCAAGCCAAAGTACTGTTGAAACACTCTGATTTAAGCAGTAGCGACATCGCTTTCAGGTTAGGTTTTACCGAAGCAACGCTTTTCAGCCGTTTCTTCCGCCGTGAAACAGACATGACACCGAAAGAATATCGGGAGAGATAACTGTTTCATTGTGTTTCTGTTTTGTTGAAATAAAATTTGTAATTACTAGTGATGCGTTAATTACTTTCCATATGCTTGTATCTTACTGATATATATCGTTTTATGAGAATATGTTTGCTTTTCGATTTGAAACAAAATGTTTTTGATGTTTTTTCTTTTGAAGGCTTTTACTCGTTAGAGAGTGTAGGATTATATGGTAAAAACTATCCGAAAACTTGTTTGCGAGAAGTTTTTAGCAGATAAGACTACGTAGAGTGAAGCTCAAAAGCATTCAAAAGTGGTTTTTTGTGTTGTTTTCGATTATAATAATTTTATCGCATCAGTACTAATTTGTAATGGAAAAAAAGACCCACGCTGTTTTTGCGTGAGTCTGATAGATGTCCTGCTGAGACGATATTATCTTCTTAACATATCTTTCAGTTTGATGTCGGGATGGTGGTACTGGAATGCCTTGCTGACAACTTTGCCATTAACCTCTACTGCCTGCTGCGGACAGAAATGTACACAACTCAAGCACCACGTGCAGTGCGGTCCGATGGCGGCAAGCGG
>Ga0265298_10000510_pt1 | contig 57750 bp, 58 predicted proteins | sample AusTroGonzalo_MG_3_FD_193486 | JGI IMG/M metagenome (GOLD analysis project Ga0265298, IMG submission 193486) | Bovine rumen microbial communities from tropical cattle in Woodstock, Queensland, Australia - Gonzalo_01 | ecosystem: Host-associated > Mammals > Digestive system > Stomach > Rumen ... | reverse complement strand
ATTCGTCATACATCCACCCAGCAACATTCTTTGCATTCCATTCTGATTCACTATACCGAATCAAATAATAGCGTCCATATATTTTCTTCTTTCCAAATGAGGGTTGCTCAACATTAATACAGTCAAGACCAAGTGTCGTATTGACTCCTACTCCTCGTATATCTTCGTTGAATAATACTGTAAAATTTCTACGGCTAAGATTATAAATATGGGCATGAACCCTAAAGCCTACGTGAAGGTCACAATCATTATAAATTGAGAAGCCATCAACAGCTCCGGCTATATTTAAAAACTTTATACCATATTTTTCTTCTAATAAACTCCTTTTTGATTCTATATCTCGTTTTAATTCCCTATGATTAACGAGTGTTATATCGGCATCTTTATATCTAATGCGTAAGTGAATCAACAAATCTATCAAAAGAGGAACATTAAGTGGATCCGCTGGTTCAGATACGCAAATCTTTTTAATTTGTTCAGGTTGCTTTGCAAGTTCAGTCTTTCCTACATAATCTAAGTCATACCAAGCTGGACATCCTGTCAATATCGCAGGATAGCCTTCGTGTTTCAAAAACTTGAACGTGAATATATCTCTGCAAGATAATGATTCTGCTCCATGAATTCCCCTATCAAAAAGCTTTTTGTCGAGTGGTGAATATGAACATCGATAAAAGTTTGTATGTATTCCACCGCCTAAAAAGAACAATGGAGTTTTCACATCATCCAAAAGCTCTGGTTTGACAAAAGGTATTGATTTGGAATAAAGACCTGGCTGGTAAATTGGACCTCCTGTAAAAATAATAGCATCAAATGAGTTTAATTCATCTAATCTAGCAGTATAATCTGTATTTACTCTATTTAAAACTGTAACTTCTGATTCTGGGATGAAATGCTTTATCAATGCCAGTGCCCTTTTTTCTATTAGGAAGTCACCGGCATTGACTACAGCACCGCTCATTAAACATATACGAGATTTACCCCCCCCAGATTGAGATTCGACTTACTGTAATCCATATAATTTGTTACACAAGTATTATATCAAACCATATATATCAAACCATATCCCATGTAAGGATGGTATCTTCAGCCAAATCCTGTTTTACAGCACGTCCAATTACGATGTCTGCATAAATAGGTGCGATACCAGTACCAGGGCGCTTTGGCATCAAATCTTCTGCCTTAATAATTTCACCTGCCTTCATATCACGAGTAAGAACTAGTGAACGGCGAGCCTCTCTACGTGGTATCTGCTCACAATCAAGAACTGTCTTCTCTGGAGATCCAAGAACAGTATCTATCCACTTAAAATTTGCTATAGCTTTCTTGAAATCCTCCGGGTCTCCTGCATGATAATGGTCATTGCCGGGCAGAGTTTTATCAAGAGTAAAGTGTTTCTCAATAACATCAGCACCCAACAGATAAGCAGTTGCAAGGGTCATCATGGTCTCATCTGGAGCGACATGGTCGCTGAAGCCAACTTTTACATCTGGGAAAACACGCTTCAGAGTTTCAATAACACGAAGATTGGCATTCTTCGGGTCTGTAGGATATGAAAGTACACAGTGGAAGATGCAAATCTCTGGGCATCCTTCTTCCTTCAGAATACGAACAGCTTCATCAACCTCAGAAAGATAAGCTGCACCTACTGACATATAAACAGCCTTTCCCTTTTTGGCGATATGACGGATGAAAGGCAGATTGGAAAGGTCTGAGGATGAAATCTTATAGAAATCAACCATGTCCTCTAGATAATCAGCAGAAGCATAATCAAACGGGGTTGATGTGAAATCGATACCCTTTGAATGGGTATAATTGCACAGTTCACGATAGTCTTCCTCATTGAAGCCGTCATGCTTCATGAAAAGAGCGTGCTGTGTCTTGGTTGGTTCTTTAGAGAGATCCCAATAGGCGGGAGAGTTTTTGGAAACGATAGTATCAGCCTTGTATGACTGGAACTTTGCACAATCGATGCCAGCCTCAGCTACGGCATCAATATACATCTTAGCGGCCTCAAGGGGGCTGATGTTTAAAACGCGAGCGGTGTCATAAAAGTTAACACCAATTTCTGCGATAAGATAAGGACTATTCTTTCTCATGTTATTCTGAATTTTATAAATTATTAATTAAAGCCATTACACGCCTACGACCATTTTTAAGGTCATGACTAAGAAGCATGTCCTGATAGCGCTGGCGCGCTTTCTTAGACATCTTTAGATACATATTCAGGTTGCCCTCAATGATTTCATCATCGGGATTCAAACCAATGTAAGAAAAACCGTTTTCATTGCATACAAAACCATGCTTTTCTTCACGCTGGTTCTGGGCCATTGCAATAGAAGGGATACCAAGTAGAGCTAATTCGTAACCAGTACGACCACGGGAGGTAATTGCGACATCGCAACTTGTCATCAATTCCGGCATATTAGAAACATCGTAAAGCACCTCTATGTTCTCATATTTATTATATTCGAGCAAAGCATCCACATTGTATTTGGCACGACCAAGAACAACAATGAAATGATACTTTTCATATCCTGGCTTTGTGATGATATTCAAAAGACGGTCTGAGTAGTTCTGTGGGTCAGCACCACCAAAAGCAATGAACACACGAGATACTTCATCCTTTATCTTGATTGGTTCATAGAACATAAATGTCTTTCCGCAAATGTAATACTTCTCACCAGCATGAATCTGCGGGAACTGCTCATCCTCGAACAAAGCATTGAATACCAAATCAGCTTTGATAATTCCCTCACCATCGTCCTCAAAATTAATCAACTTGGCCTTTGGCAATACTGTACGAAGACCGATCATATAGTCGATAGAGGTCGTAAGAATATCATTAATAAAGGTAGTATATTGCTTATCCTTACAAATCTGGAACAATTCTGCAATACCATCAACTCCCATAATGTTATGGGTGGTTTCACCAAATACTTTAGGGTCTGTTTGGTTCTTGTCGTAATAAATATCTGGCTTCACATAGAACTCGTCTGCTATTTCCAAAGCTCTATATATATGACCTATACCTCTCTTATTGTTACCATTTACATAAATGGCAACCTTCTGAGCATTTAAAGAAGTAGCGACACTTCGCAGGTCTGCAAAAGTATCAATATCTACTGATTCACTTTCTGAAACCTCATACACATCCACTTTCTTTCCAATACGAGTCTCAGGAGTAACTACGCTACGCTTAGAAATTACGAAAGCACCCGTTTCCATATAACATGGTGGGAGGTACTGTCTATTTAAACGTTTCTCGTAATTTGGTACCTTTTTGCCGTCTTTCACGCCCCAAGACAAATGGGGGGCATTGATAGCAGAGATAACAGTATCAAGGTTGTTATCAATGGCATACTTGATGGCCTTATCCAATGTCTCTACTTTCAGTGTTGGTGAAGTAGGTTGCATTGTCACCACATAATCCCACTTTTGGTCTTGTGGTATTGCATCATGGATAACAGCATCAAGGGTTATTGAATCACCACAAAGACTTTCATCTCGCCACTTGTACTTTGCACCCATCTGTTGTGCAATAATGCGTACTTCCGGAGAATCCGTACTTATGATTACATCTGTTATGAACTCGGATGCTAATGCATTCTTAATTGAATAATAAATCAAAGGATGACCACCAATAATACGAATATTTTTGTTAGGAATACCCTTTGAACCTGCACGGGCAGGTATAACTGCTAATATCTTCATATATTTTAATTTATTTTCTTTTCAAAAAGGGGGGGTGGTCCCGCTGAATTATTGAACCTTGTGTCTTTTATGAGAGACCAGCGGGTTCCCCGCCTTATTAATATCCATTTGGATTATTCTTTTGCCAATTCCAACTGTCACGTACCATTTCATCAATGCCATACTTGGCCTCCCAGCCTAACTCAGCCTTGGCTTTAGCTGGATTGCAATAGCAGGTGGCAATATCACCAGCATGACGTGGCTTAATGACATACGGTACATCAACACCATTCACCTTCATGAATGCATTCACCATATCCAATACGCTATAACCGTGACCTGTACCCATGTTATAGATACCAAGACCGCATTTCTTTTCAATAGCTTTCAATGCTGCCACATGTCCATTGGCGAGGTCAACAACATGAATATAGTCACGAACACCTGTGCCATCATGGGTGGGATAGTCGTTGCCAAATACGCCCAGTTCCTTGCGTTTACCCACAGCTACCTGTGTAATGTATGGCATCAAGTTATTGGGAATACCATTGGGGTTCTCGCCTATTCTTCCTGATGCATGAGCATCTACAGGGTTGAAGTAGCGTAAAAGCACAACATTCCACTCAAGGTCAGCCTTCTGAATATCCATCAGGACTTGCTCCAACATGGATTTAGTCCAGCCATAAGGGTTGGTACATTGTCCCTTCGGGCAGTTCTCCGTGATGGGTATCTCGGCTGGGGCGCCATAGACTGTAGCTGATCTACTGAAAATGATATTCTTGCAGTTATGCTGGCGCATAACGTCAACCAACACCAGCGTTCCACTGATATTGTTGTCATAATATTCCCAAGGTTTCTCAACGCTCTCACCAACAGCCTTCAAGCCCGCAAAATGAATGCAGGCATCAAAAGCATATTCTGCGAATACCTTTTCAAGGCCTTGGCGGTCTCGAATATCCACCTCATAGAAAGGTATTTCTTGCACTCCGATTATCTCAGCAACTCGACGCAATCCTTCGGGATTGCTATTGCTAAGGTTATCAACCACAACAGCGGTATGACCAGCCTTGTATAGTTCTATTATTGTATGGGAGTCTATATATCCGGCTCCACCAGTAACAAGTATATTCATATTCTGACTTAATTCTATTAAAAAGGGCTCCTACAAGATTCTACATATGCCTGATGCACAGCATCAGCTATGACTTTAATATCATCGCGCAACTCTGATGCATCTGCTGCCAAAGCAGCATCTGCTTCGCCAGATGCCTTGATTCTAATGACTTCTGGGCGGCCCTGAAACTTCAGTGTCACCCAAGGGTCGTCAGAATCATCCACCTGAATGGTGATTCGTTTATCTTTTACTATCCGCTCATAGCCTAATGATAAGGCTAAAGCGTTATGAAATCGTTCTTTATTCATATTTGTGTCAAAAGCCGTGCTTTTGTCATTATTTGGTTATCTGTCGTGAAAAGGGGGCAGGATAAACAGCACTTGTAGGAACATACTGTTCAGTGCCCGCCCACTACCTCACGGCAGTATTTGCTTATTCTCATTCATAGCTTTTGCCTAATTAGCGTACCCGCAATTATTCGTAACTTTGCAATTCCCATCATCATCAAGAGCCCCAAGCTGCGCGTAAAGACTGCCGTCTCTATAGGCACTATTTAATATAATCTTCTAACAATCTGAGCTATCTCTTCAAATTTCCCCTGTTCAAACCAAATAACATTAATACCAAGATCCTCCATCATCCGCTCTTGCATTGTAAAGTGTTCCAAATCCTTAGCTGGGTCAGTATGTGCGGGAGCTAATGACTTGCGCTCGAGTATCGCATAATGACATGGCCTGCCAACAGAGGCTTCTTTATTCAGGGCATCAATTCCGTTTCTTGAAATATCAAGCAAACGTCTTAAGTTCGGATCATTCATAGAGAGTCCAACAAAGAAGCAGGTAGTACGGCTAAAAGCCTGTAGTTGCACAACATTTGACCAATAAAACGACTCTTTATATAGCGTATGATACTCCTTTTCGCTAAGCACTGGAGTTGATGCGATAGGTCTTGACTGAGGTATCATGCCATGAACATGGTAAACGGGCAGCTCATCGCCACTGAAATGGCTTCGGTCAAAGACCGAGTGAACTGGAATATTTTCACTCATCAATGCCGTCTCTACCAAGTCATCGTAATTGAAAGTGATAACCTGCTCAACCTTACCAGTCTTTATTGCATTTACAATAGCCTTGTAAAGCTGGGAATCTGGCTTGGGGTTATTCTTATATAGCGAAGCGTGCATTTGAGCAACGAATGCATCCATTGAGGGGAAACCGCTTTCAATATAACGACCTATAATCAGTGCAGAATGATTGCAAGAATTATCAATATTCTGATAGTCTGCATACCCAATAGCTGAGTGGGAGGTCTGCTGAGCCTTATTCATCAAGTCACCCAACAACTCATTCCATGTTGGCATATTGACATCTGCGCCAAGGCCTGCACCAAAGAAAAACGTGTTATGTCCCAATGAGAAATCATATTGTGCATCCATGAGGATCCTTGCCCGCTTGTGCTTCCATTCTTCTAATTTAGGAGCCTGCGGCTCTGGTTCCTTCTCTCCATTTATAATCTCATTTGCAGAATATACAAAAAAGTGCTCATCCTTATACTTTTTGTAAACACCCAGAAGTTGATTAGAGAAGAGGTACTGATCCTCATAAATAACAATAAAGTTATCAACACCCCAGTCTTTTACAAATGACTTAAACATGCCATAAAGCATGTAAAGGGTATCGGGCTGTAACTTACCCTTAAACTCAACAATAGAACGCGGCGCCAAATGGAGTGCAGCACAACCTTCGGGCAAATAAGCATCTGCCCTATAGTAACCCTTTTCCTTGCCAAAACGCAATTCCCGCTTAAGAGTTTCACCCTTAGCCAACTTACTGGCAATAAAAGTGCACATCCTATCCTCAAAAGTTTGCTCCATTCTCATTATTCCCATATCGCCTCGATTGTCTACGATTCCAATATGTACCTTTGTTCTGACTGGCAGTATCGAACTGCATCACCTATGCGACCACCTGTGCAATCAGATATTTGTTTCAAGTCATTAGCCAGAAGCCAAGCTCCTGTCATTACATTACTATTTTGTTAAACAATCTTTCAAAATGTTTATTTTTGTTTTCCGGTTAAACAAAGGTCTTTTCTGTTTCTCTCGGATTTTCTCAGAACAGTCTGAAACCTGATTTTTCTCGATTCTCTCTCATTTTCCTCTCAAACGCCCCTTCAGTCACCTCAACCAGCCTTCTTGAAATTAACATTTCTTTACTCTAAAGGGATAAGAAATCTTAACGCTCTTGCTTATTTGCTAGAAAAGTTGTACTTTTGTATAGAAATGAGCGGAAAAGGCTCAATTTCCCGGATGTCTGATGAATGTCTGATGAAACAGGAATTCGGTTTTTCGTTTTACACTCAGTATCAGGCTGTTATGCGGAAGTTCACATTAGCTGGGAAAACTTGGGCAGTTCTATTATTTTTACATCCTTTATACTCATACTATATCATCTAATAGCGAAACGTGTCAGAATCTACTTCCTCTTTCTTCTCTTCAATCACCCGCAACAGATACTGCCCATACTGGTTCTTTTTCATGGGTTCTGCCAGCTCGCGCATGTGTTCCTCGGTTATCCAGCCCTTACGGTAGGCGATACCTTCCAAGCAGGCCACTTTCAAACCCTGACGTTTCTCTATCACCTCAACGAAAGTGGATGCCTCTGCTAGACTATCATGTGTTCCGGTATCGAGCCAAGCAAAACCACGACCAAATACTTGAACTTTCAGTTCTCCGTCCTTCAGGAATTCTTGATTCACAGTGGTAATCTCCAGCTCACCGCGTGCAGAAGGCTTGATATGCTTAGCCACATCCACCACCTTGTTGGGATAGAAGTACAATCCAACCACAGCATAATTGCTTTTCGGTTCTTTCGGTTTCTCCTCGATACTTAAGCAGTTACCCTGTTTATCAAACTCTGCGACACCATAGCGTTCCGGGTCTGATACCCAGTAACCGAATACCGTTGCTTTTCTGTTCTCCTCAGCATCCCTTACGGCATTTTTCAGCAGTGTCGTAAATCCAGCACCATAAAAGATATTGTCACCAAGAACAAGGCAAGCACTGTCGTTACCGATAAACTTCTCACCAATGATGAATGCCTGTGCCAGTCCGTCAGGAGAAGGCTGTTCTGCATACTCAAAGTGTACTCCGTAATCTGAGCCATCTCCTAATAGACGCTTAAAACCAGGTAGATCATACGGTGTAGAGATGATCAGAATATCCCTAATTCCCGCCAGCATCAATGCACTGATGGGATAATACACCATTGGTTTGTCATAGATGGGCAACAACTGTTTACTGACACCCTTTGTAATCGGGTAAAGTCTGGTGCCGGAGCCACCGGCAAGTACAATTCCTTTCATATTTAGCGTATTATATGTTTCTATAAAAAGGGGCAAGATCATCAGGATTATTGAACCGATAAAGATGTCTGAAGGATGATGTTTGATGAATGATGTGATTCTTGTTGTATGCTTATACAGTCTGGCATCCAGTGCTTCTTTGATAAATCACAGCGACGTTTCTCCTAACCCACTTTTAGCACCCTGCATAGACCCGCATTCACGGTGAGAGTAATTGTGTGGAATATCATGGATGTAGTTTCTAAGGGTGCTTATTTTTTAGTATCTTCCAAACAAATCGCGAAAATCACAGCGACGGTTCTCTTAATCCACTTTTATGTTATTCACATTCAATCTTTGCACTATCATACTCTTCAAACAACAGTTTGCAGTGGATGATAGCTGACACGAAATAAAATCATCGGGACGGTTCTCCTGCCCCACTATCTAATTATACTCCTATTTTCACTTTAACAACCACTTTCCTCACCTTCGCTGGCTCATTCACACATAACTGTGGCATGTGTCCGTCTTGGGGGAACAATATGACAAAATAGCCATTGCCCAACAATAACGCTTGGGGTTTTGAGTTGCCCTCTTCATAGAATGCAGCATCTTTCTCCTTATCATAAGGGTTGGTCTCTTTAAGGTACTCCAATGGTAAACAATGGATCGTCTCTTCGCCAGCAATCAGATACTGAATATCTATATTCTCTCTGTGCGCCTCATACCCGTATTCGTTCACCTCTTTGGTGGTGTATTCTGAAACAATGGCTCTTACTTTAGGCGATAGTTCATAAACACCTATCTCCATAGCTGGATTCACATCTCTAAGCCATTCCAGTCCTAAACGAATACCTTCAGAAAGACCTATATAAGTTTCAAGGTTATCTATCTTATCGTAAATCATTTCAATCAATCATCACAAATCTATCTCAAATCACAAATCACAAATCACAAATCAGAGGGACGGTTCTTTTGACCCACTTTTTTGCACCCACATTGACCCGCATCCAAGGTGAGAGTAAATGTGTGGAATATCATGGATGTAGTTTCTAAGGGGGTGCTTAATATTAATCTCTTCTGAACAAATCGCGGGTATATACCTTCTCCTCTACATCTGCCAAGCAAGCATCGAAACGGTTGGCAAGAATCACGTCACTTTGGCTCTTGAACTTCTCCATGTCGTTCACCACCACACTATTGAAGAAGGTGGAGCCGTCTTCCAAGGTGGGTTCGTAAATGATGATGGGAATGCCTTTGGCCTTGATGCGTTTCATCACGCCTTGAATGGCACTGGCCCTGAAATTGTCGGAGTTACTCTTCATGGTCAGGCGATAAACACCTACTGTATTGGGCTTACGCTTGATGATGCTGTCGGCAATGAAGTCCTTGCGGACGGTATTACTTCTTACCACTGCCTCAATCATGGTCTGGGGCACATCCTTGTAGTTTGCCAGCAGCTGCTTGGTGTCTTTCGGCAAGCAGTAGCCGCCATAGCCAAACGATGGGTTATTGTAATGTCCACCAATGCGGGGGTCCATGCATACGCCGTCAATGATCTGCTGGGTATTCAAACCTTTGGTCTGGGCATAGGTGTCCAGCTCGTTGAAGTAGCTGACACGCACTGCCAGATAGGTATTTGCAAACAGCTTGATGGCCTCGGCCTCTGTAGGATGTGCAATCAGTATCTTGACATCCTTATCTTCAGCACCTTCTTTCAGCAGTTCAGCAAACATCTCTGCTTCTTTCTGCTGGTCTTCGTAGGCTCCTACCACAATACGGCTTGGGTGCAGGTTGTCGTACAAGGCCTTGCTCTCACGCAGGAACTCTGGTGAGAAGATAATATTGTTCACTCCATATTTTTGGCGAACTGAGTCGGTATAACCTACTGGGATGGTACTCTTGATGACCATCAGCACGTTGGGGTTCACACGTAATACGTGTTCAATCGCATCCTCTACAGCACTGGTGTCAAAGAAGTGGTTCTCGTCATCGTAGTTCGTCGGAGTGGCAATCACCACCAACTCAGCTGAGCGGTAGGCTGCATCCTTATCTACTGTGGTGTGGAGGTTCAGCTTGCGCTTTCCTTCCTTCACTTCCTTGAAGAATCTCTCAATCTCATCGTCCTGTATCGGACTGATGAAGTCATTCAACTTATCTGCTTTCTTGGGAGTGGTGGTAATTGCTGTCACTTCATGGTGCTGGGCGAACAGCACTGCAAGAGACAAGCCCACATATCCTACGCCTGCTACTGTTTGAATCAGAGGGACGGTTCTTTTGCCCCACTTATTGATAATATTCTTTATACCACTCCGCAAATTTGCGTAAACCTTCGCGTAGTGTTATCTTCGGGGTAAAGCCAAAGTCTCTTTCTAGGGCTGTACTGTCAGCATAGGTAACAGGTACGTCACCTGGTTGCATGGGAACCAGCTTCTTATGGGCATCGAAGTCGTAGTCCTGTGGCAGGACGCCTGCACGGAGCAGCTCTTCCTGCAGGATGTTCACAAAGTCCAGCAGGTTCTCAGGCTGGCCACCGCCAATGTTATATACAGCGTAAGGTGGAATAGGCAATCCATCTTCGCCCGTCTTCTTATCAGGTGCTTTCTGCATCACGCGCACAATGCCTTCCACAATGTCATCCACAAAGGTAAAGTCGCGGCGGCAGTTGCCATAGTTGAATATCTGAATAGTATCGCCCTTCAGCAATCTGTTGGTAAAGCCAAAGTATGCCATATCGGGACGGCCAGCGGGGCCATACACCGTGAAGAAACGCAGGCCTGTACTTGGTATATTATACAGCTTGCTATAGCAATGTGCCATGAGTTCGTTGCTCTTCTTGGTGGCGGCATAGAGGCTCACGGGGTTATCTACCCTATCGTCCGTACTGAACGGCACTTTCTTGTTGCCACCATAGACTGAGCTACTGGAAGCATAAACTAAATGTTGCACAGGATTGTATCGGCAAGTCTCTAAGATATTGTAGAACCCAATGATGTTACTCTCGATATACACATCTGGGTTCTCGATACTATAACGCACACCTGCCTGTGCTGCAAGATTCACCACAATATCAAACTTATGCTCTTGGAACAGGCTATTCACCAGCTCTCGGTCAGCTATGCTACCCTTCACAAAGCCATACTTATGTTCAGGGTGCTGCGCAGCCTTCTCTTCAATCACCTTTAATCGGTATTCCTTTAAACTGGGGTCATAGTAATTGTTCAGGTTATCAAGACCCACAATCTTCACAGCCTCTTGGCTCTCCAAGAGTCTCATAACAAGGTTTGCACCTATAAATCCGGCACTGCCGGTAACAAGTATTGTTTTCATATCGAATCGGAGGGACGGTTCTTTTGACCCACTTTTACTTCATTTCAATCACTCTCAGAAGATACTGGCCATACTGGTTTTTCAGCATGGGTTGAGCCAGTTCGCGCATCTTCTCTTCGGTAATCCAGCCATTGCGGTAGGCAATGCCTTCCAAACAAGCCACCTTCAGGCCTTGGCGCTTCTCAATGACCTCCACAAAAGTACTGGCCTCTGCCAAGGAATCATGCGTACCTGTATCCAACCAGGCAAATCCACGGCCAAATACCTGCACTCTCAATTCTCCATCTTTCAGGAACTTTTGATTAACCGTAGTAATCTCTAACTCACCACGGGCTGAGGGTTTGATATGCTTGGCTACATCGACCACTTTATTGGGATAGAAATAGAGACCTACTACTGCGTAGTTTGATTTAGGTTTAGCAGGTTTTTCCTCAATACTGAGGCAATTGCCTTGCTTATCGAACTCAGCCACACCGTAACGTTCAGGGTCAGACACCCAGTAACCGAATACGGTTGCCTTGCCTTCTTTCTCAGCTGCCTCAACAGCTCTATGAAGCATTCCCGTAAAGCCTGATCCATAGAAGATATTATCACCCAAAACCAAGCAGGCGCTATCATTGCCAATGAACTTCTCACCGATGATAAAGGCCTGTGCCAGTCCATCAGGACTTGGCTGCTCTGCATATTCAAAGCGTACGCCATAATCACTACCATCACCAAGCAGGCGCTTGAATCCTGGCAAATCGTATGGGGTGCTGATGATGAGTATATCACGTATTCCTGCCAACATCAGTGCAGAAATGGGGTAATACACCATCGGTTTATCATAGATAGGAAGGAGTTGCTTTGAAACTCCCTTTGTTATGGGGTACAAGCGTGTGCCTGAACCACCTGCTAAAACTATTCCCTTCATAAATTCACTTTGTTCATTTATACACTATCGGCTGCACTCGGCAAAGCTAAAGTAAACTTTGCTCTGCACTCATTGGCACGATAGTTCATATTGTTATTCGAATCACATTAACCATGTTAATATCCCTTTGGATTGTTCTTCAACAAACCAGAGGGACGGTTCTTCTGACCCACTTATTAACACTTCAGTTATCTGCTTGTCGGCATATCGCCACTCCAGCCGTGGCCAAGGTCCCAGTGCTCATCATACACAAATTCAAAGTATGGCAGTGAGAACTCTGTTTCAAGCAACTCAGTGAGTTCGTCCTGTATAGGCTCAGCCCACTTTCCCACCAGCACGATGAACTTGTCGATGGTCCACGCCACACGCCCACGAGGCACCTGTGTATAATCGCCCTTGAACTTGGTTTCCAAGTGCTTCGCCTGTGCACGGAAGTATTCCCTGGCCCAGACTTGCCTATGAAGCTGTGGATAGTTGATGAAAGGTTTGCCCTTCTCTGCAGCCTCCTCCACCATCAGTGGCGTCAACTCCTTCTTGCGGACGCCAAACAGCGCATGATCCTCTGGATCATACCAAAAGATTCCTACGCATGGCATCTGTTCGTCAAACGAGCGCATGTCTTCCATCTGCGCCTTATGGCTTTTTTCGTCAAGTTGAGTCATAATCGAATCATATGGACGGCTCTTTTGACCCACTTTAACCCCTCATTTTTACATTTAATCTTTGTATTACTCCGTAACTTATACCCGTCAGTCGGCTGAGTTGTCTCAGCGGGGCACCATGCTGGATGGCATCCACAAGTATTTCGTTACGCTCTTTCTTTTCTTTCTTTTGCAGGTCTGTAGGATGTTCCAATTGCCAGCATTCTCGCAGATACTGCCGTATGTCGTCATCTGTCAGGCGATCGTCTGAAGTATATTCTACATCCGTTATATCGTCTTCCAGTGTTTCTTCAACTAATTCCTTCAAATCATTAAGCGAAAAACGTTTAAGTATTGCCTTTGTAGAGCATAGTGTAGGAAGCACTCCGTCATCGTTGATATATTCCTGCCAACTACTCCAAGCATAATCTTCTGCCTTTTCGCATATCCCCGCTTTAACTGGATTCTGATGTATGTAACGCAACAGAGTTATAAAATACCCCATATCGTTTACCGGCTCGCTCTTGAAGCGATCTTGAAACAGGTGACCAACTCTCTTATATCTTTTATTATAGTACGATGCGTAAGACACGGCAAGCCGTTTCAAACTGGCGCCGACGTTCTCGGTTCGTTCGCGGATCAACAAATGTACATGATTTGACATCAAACAGTAGGCATACACATGGCAGTAAGATGGTAAATGCTCGCCAATATCATCCATCGGATCCACAAGGTTCTGAAGGCGGTTAAGGAACTGTTGATAGTCCTCCTGCTCTTCAAAAATATTCTGGCGGTTGATGCCGCGCATCATCACATGATAGATGCCTGTGCCTGATTCCTTTCGCGCTTGTCGTGGCATCGAATCAGAGGGACGGTTCTTTTGACCCACTTTTACACACCCAACATTCACCAACTTCCACTTTTAATACCACCTTTTTTACTTCAAGAGGTTCATCAACACACAATTGTGGCATGTGACCGTCTTGAGGGTAAAAAATAGCGAAGTATCCATTTCCAAGAGTCAATTCAGTTGGGTTATTATTTGTAGTATAGAAGGCAGCATCCTTCTCATCTGAGTAGGGCTTTGCTTCTTTCAGTTGCTCTAAAGGTAAACAACAAACTTTCTCCGTGCCTTTGAGTAAATATTGAATATCGATATACTTCTTGTGTGCCTCATATCCATACTCATTAATTGCCATCGTCTTGTATTCAGACACGATAGCCTTAACCCTAGGACTAAGTTCATGCACACCGTTTTCAACATCAGGTTTAACCTGTTGTAAGTACTTCAAACCCTCATAAATATCGGGAGAAATACCTTTGTAGGTTTCTATGTTTTCAATGTTGTCGTAGATCATATGAAGGAAGAGGGAAGATGTAAGAAGGTAGAAGGTGCTTTCGTTACTGACGTGGCATTAATTGTTCTTTGTTCCTAACTCAAAATGTGACTCCTAATTCATTCATCATCTCTACAAGAGTAATGCAGGCCACTCCCATTGAAGCAGCAGCATCAGGTATTTTTACCTTACTCCTGCGCAACGGTTCTGATGTCTCGTAAGTGACAATTTTCACATTCTGAGGGTCTGTGGCTGCCATTGCAATTAGAAAAGCATCTGCCGTTGTATTTCTGGCGAACTCATTTTTAGCTGCCGGCGAAAAATTGCCATTGTTCGCCCAGTTTATTACCGTTGCATATTGCCCTATGACAGCTGCAGTTGATGTGCTTAAGTAGAAACCTTGAGGCAATTGCGAAGCAGACCAGGCTGTAAGCTCATCACCAAGAACATTTATTTCATCCTTGACTTTATCTATACTTGCAATGGTACCATCAAAGGCCAAGCGATTAATCATTGCCCAGAAGCTTAAACCCACATTAATAGGGGCAAAACGTTTCTTCGTTTCTACGAATATATTGGTATCTAATAGATATATCATAGTCTGTCTTCCCTTATCTTGATATTAGCCTGTCAAAAGTAACGCCATAGCATCCCGTCAGACGATATGCCTCATTATAGGATAGTTGATTCGATTTCACTGCATTACTTATGTGAACTATAAAATTGAAACCTAAACGTCGGCGTGTAGTTGCATAATAGTCGCCTCCACTATTACCCGATTCCTTTTTATCGGAATGCTCGTGTACATGAGCCCAGTAAGCATCCATATAGGAGCGATATTCAGCATTACTTATTAGCCTCTCTTCATAAGCCCTTCGGGCCATCATTATTTTACTAACACGGAATGTGCGTGCCAAAGTATCTATATTTCCATTCCATTTTTGACGGAGTAACCTACCATCAACAAGAAATTCAGCCGCTACTCTATCACAAAAAACTTCTCTTTGATCATCATTGTCAGAACCGCTTCCATAGCCAGAACTGAAATCTATCAACAGGTGTGTAAACTCATGTATCAATGTAAAATACTGAGCTTCTTTGCTATCATTGTTATTTACATAAATAAAGGGGGCGTATTGGTCAATAAGCGCAAAACCACGGCAGTCAGCAACAGCCAACTGTCGTTTATTATAATTACCTACATACCCCTGAACACTTACTACGCATCCTATTGCCTCCAAACAGTCAATCATCGTACGGACTGTAGTCGCACTGTCAGCGACATGTAACGCCCAATCGGGTTCCTTTTCCAACAATCTGCGAGCAACTAAGACAGTTTCTTCAACACTTTTATCAACACAGCTACCAATAAACCGCGCAGAGTCCATATCATTTTCACGAAAATAACTAGACAACCATTCTTGCTTGCGCTGTAGGTCAATCACTGTATCGTATAACTTAAGATTAAACTTAGGTTGCCTGTCAACCGTTCTGAAGAAAGGAATGGGTATAGATTCTTGGGGCAGTTCATTAAGGAAAAGATACCCAAAAGGAACATGAACTTGATTAGCAAAACTTTCCAACTGTTTGATGGTTGGTTGCTTTTCACCATCTATCCACTTATTGAAAGATGGATTCAGGTGAGCATACTCTTCGACGGACTGTCCATTACGCTCGACAGCCCATATTAGGATCTCTTTTTTTATGTTCAATCTTTCAGGTTTCACATCAAAATTACTGGGACGGTTCTTTTATTTAATCATAGGCTCTAAAGCCGATAATCTATAATGTAAATCTATCAATAAAAATATATTCAGTTTATTATTTTGAAAATGTTACAATAAATTCAAAAAAACACGTTGGTTAACGGATAATCTTTATTCTATGAACAGTTAAATACTTTTGTAATATGAGTTCATAAAATAACTGAGTTTTTATTACATTTCCAATAATCAACATTTGCGATATGAAGCACGTGTTTAATTTTGCAGTTGGTAATGGTCCATGCCACAAAATGGATCAGGTGAAACCTCGAAGCCTTAGTGGAGGGAATATAAAAAATTCAAATATGGCAAAAACCATTAAAATTGGGAGAGATGCGAGAACTGGTCGTTTCATCTCAATTGAGGAAGCCAATAGGCGTCCTAGCACTACTGTCATTGAAAAAGTTAAAGTAGGTCCAATTAAACACCGAAAGTAACCTTCCAATGGTCAACTTAAATTAAGAGGGGTATATATTGGTAGAACCAATAATAGCCCTCTTATTCTATTATGGTCATGCTAAAAACCACATCTTATGCATGAAATAACATTCATCGCCTCTTTATAACCAGCTGTTTGGACGGTTTGTTTTCTTTCTATAATGTTGTCAGCCGCATCTACGAACTTCGAAAGGTCAGCTTCGTGGAGGGGATAATACATACTCACTACATCGCTAATTCCCAATCCTTTTTTATGCATGAATGCAAAGCTGCGACGCGAAAGCCACTGATAGTAAGCAAGCACCCAACCAGCCCAAAACTCAGGGCCTACAGTATAGGTACCGTCGTTCTCTTTTAGGACAGTGCCACCAGAGGATTCCACCACGCTGTCAGCCAGCTCGGCACCAGACATTCCAACCAGGTAGCGAGGGTTACCAGCAGCAAACTGACGAGACACATCACTCGCGAGGAACTTCTCGTAGAACTCGTCGATGGGATAGCCGTACTTGTGTACGCCACAATCCATCATCACGGCAAGGTTGCGCATCGCCTCATCCAGGTATATCTTCTTATAAGCTCTGCCCATTATTTCAATCAATATCCATTCGGATTATTCTTCTGCCAATTCCAGCTATCACGGCACATCTCTTCAATGCCATATTGTGCCTTCCAGCCAAGCTCTGCCTCTGCTTTTGCAGGATTGCAATAACAGGTGGCGATGTCGCCTGGGCGACGTGGCTTGATGGAATATGGCACCTTCACGCCATTGACTTTCTCAAAGGCTTTCACTACATCCAACACACTATAGCCATGACCGGTGCCAAGGTTGTAGATGGCCAAGCCGCAATGCTTCGCAATGGCTTTCAGCGCAGCTACATGGCCTGAGGCCAAGTCACATACATGGATATAGTCGCGAACGCCAGTGCCATCGGTGGTGTCATAGTCATTGCCAAAGACACCCAGCTCTTTGCGGATGCCTACTGCGGTCTGCGTAATGTAGGGCATCAGGTTGTTGGGAATGCCATTGGGGTTTTCGCCAATCATACCGCTCTGATGGGCACCAATAGGATTGAAATAACGAAGCAATACCACATTCCATTCGGGGTCGGCTTTCTGCACATCCATCAGCACTTCTTCCAACATGCTCTTGGTCTGGCCGTAAGGGTTGGTACAATGGCCCTTGGGGCATTCCTCGGTAATAGGGATGATGGCGGGATCGCCATACACCGTAGCTGAGCTGCTGAAGATAATATTCTTGCAACCGTGCTGGCGCATAACATCCAACAGGATGAACGTGCCGGTCATGTTGTTATGATAATACTCCAGAGGCTTTGACACGGATTCTCCCACAGCTTTCAGTCCTGCAAAGTGGATAACGGCATCAAACTTATTCTCGTCAAAAACTTTTGAGAGTGCTTCCTTATCACGCACATCCACCTCATAGAAAGGGATTTCCTTCCCAATAATCTTGGCAACGCGTCGCAATGACTCAGGATTGCTATTCACCAAATTGTCCACCACCACTACGCTGTGTCCAGCCTTATCAAGTTCAATTATCGTGTGACTACCAATGTAGCCAGCACCACCTGTAAGAAGTATGTTCATTATTGCTAAAAATTGGATACAAGCAAAATCTTGGTGTATTGAAACTTTTGTAAGATTCTAAGTTTCAATTGATTAAAAACAATAGAGGATTTATACTCAGTATTTTTACTTCCCCCATTTTTGCCCAAAATTGTTACTATCTTTCTTAAAGAAAGATATTTTGTGCAAAAGTATTATTTTTTTTCGATAAAAACAAATGAATACGCTAAAAATAAACCCACCCTCCCACATTCCTCGAACTTAATTAGATTTGCATGTCGTCGCCTCCGTCGCCGCCATTACCGCCATTGCCACCGGTGTTGTCACCTGTGCCTGAGCCAGTACCGGCACCACCGCCTGAACCAGTGCCGGCACCACTACCACTGCCTGAGCCTTCAGAGGCTGGTGTAAGCGTAACTACACTACCTATGACATTGCCTGAAAGTGGTCGCAGATAAACGGCCTGGGTATTGATGCCGCCATAACTGTTAGCACTTACCTTCATGGCGCTATCACCTTGATAGTTAGTCAACAACGAAGAATCAACATACAGGAACTGGGTACTTACTTTTAGGGTGCCAGTAGCATCCTCACGGCTATGTACCCATACTGCGGCACCATCGGTAATCGCCTGGTTCATACCTAACTTGCCGTCTACCGAAGTGAAGCCTAATGCGGATACGACTTCCAACAGCTTGGTACTGTCGGCTGGATCCAACATCACCTTATAGCCATAGATTCTGGCACGAGGGATACCAGTCACACTGTCCACCGCCTGCTGGCCGTAGAAGAAAGTCAGCTGGTCGCCTGCCTCATAGCTGTCATTGTTGGCTATCACTGCATTTGCGAAATCGCCTACGGTAGTATTGGCGCCTATCACCAATGCACCCAGACTGATATCGCTGACCATCACGTTATTGCCATTCTTCGTCATCGCTATCGAAGGCAGCGTACCTCGGGTAATCTGATACGGTGCCAGCACACTACCACCGTTCAGGCGTACTTTCTTAGATACATACACCTTCACTACATTTACATTGGCCTGGATAAATGCGTTGTACTCGTTCATCTTGCCATTCAAGCCTTCAAAACCCTTCTTCAATGTCTGGTTAAACTGGCGATAAATGGCTCCAAGATTACTCCACTGTGTACGAATTTGCATCTGCGCCTCACTGCGTCGTGGCACGCTCGCCTTTGCGGGTGCCTCATACGTCACTGTTCCATACTTGGTCTGCTTGAATATCAGCTGACCGACTTTGCCACTCAAATTAGTGGCGATACCTGTTACTTTTGCCATAAACAAAACTCCTTAAAAACAAATCTTTAAACATTAAACATTATACCTACACTTTAAGTTTGACGATGACTATCAGCATGCTTAGTACAACCATCATCGCCACAACCCATTTTAATACTGTAACCAAAGAGGATGACCGATTCTCACCTAATGCCGTGAATCGTGTGTTTATTTTGACGGAATCATTCCGCTCGGTATAGATAGAATCAATCACCACCCTGGCCTCTTCTTGCTTGTTTCTTACATCTGACTGGAAGCGGAGGCGGTCGCGTTCAGTGACCATGCTCTTGAAAACGGTATCGCCTGCCTCGTTCATCTGCACACTGATGGTAGTTACTTCACGAAGTGTGTCGTGTACCGCCACCATCACCTGCTCACGCACCGTGTCGCTTGCTTCAAGCAACACCCGACTGCTCACTGCTGACTTTACGCTTCTTTGTGTTCCGCAACCCATCATACACAGGACACATATCCCTGTGAGGGCAGCGGTCAATACGTTGTATCGCATCTCGTAACTCCTTTACTTCCTGACGAAGATCTCCCACCTCTCGCTGCAAGGGCTCAACGATATAAGCGCGAAACTCTGTCACATATTCCTTACTCAATTCCATGTCTTTCTGCCTGTTATCAGCTTTCAGTCCTTCCACTTCCTGTCGATGCTTCTTCTTGTCCATCACCCACCCGCATCCGCCCAGTAAAGTGATAAAACCCAAAATAATACTTGTTAAATCTACCCCATAAATCTCTTAACATTAAATTTGTAAACACTGCCTCCTATTCCCGCCCTCTCTCTTCCAACTCACATGAAGAAAGTTGGGGTAAGTGATCAACTGATCATACTTCCCCAACTTCTTAATTATCCGAACCAGCTTGGCGTTCTCAGCCGGACTGCCAGCTGTAATGTCTGCCGCCTCTCCTTTCAGGTGCTGGCTGCTCGACACTCCCACGACCTCGCGGTTGTGCAGCGAGCATCTATACCCGCTGTTCACCACGATTGGTCGCCCTAACCTCTCCCGCGCCGGATCCAACACATTATCCACCAGCGCCTCGAGATTCTGCACCGCATCGGGAGGCATCCTGCACCTCCCGCAGCGGCAATTAAACTCATGCATCTTGAAATAATTCATTGTAACGATTCTTCATTTTAGCATCAATTTTGCTCACAATTTCCATCATTTTCTCTAAGTGCTTATCTAGGCTGGTACCCCAGGTCTTATCGAATTCCTGGTCAGTAACCGAGTTAGCCCGGATTGCATCTATTCTATCCAATAAGTTCTCTAAATTTTCCATATCTAATTAAGCACATTAATTAATTAATAATCAGCCTTTGTCTAACATGTCAAGTAACTGTTTCTCCAGTTCCATCACCTTTTTCACAGATACGCCCATTGATTTTGCTATAGCCGAATAGTCATTATACCGGTACAAAGCATCCAGATACGCTAATAATTGGGGATGATTTTTCACAATCGTACGGGCGATGTCGTAACCCATATCCCGCAAATTGCTCTCACGCTCCCAATTACCAGCGATATCCATCTCTACCTGCTTCCGAAAGGACTGTTCACTCGTCAGCGACATATCTGGGCATTTATGATTATCATAATCCCGCCTGATATGCCCCATCTTGCTTTTAGCAATCTCGATTAGCATCGAACTCAACGATCGATCTTTCTTCCAATGCCATTCGCCGCAAAACAACGCCTCGTAGCATTCTTGCGAAAGGACCTCAACTGCAGATCCGCCCATGGCGGCTCTCGAGAAAGGACCATGCTCTAAGTCGTATCCCCTCGTAGAGATATCCCAGGTTATCCACCTTGCCAACTTTTTCATGGCCTCTTTCTTTTCTTTGGGGGTAACGGCTAATAGTCGTTGCCACTCCTCTTTGTTTAATTGTTTAAACATAAAATTTTAATAATAAATTAATATAATAGAAAAATCATCAGCACATTATCCTCTCCTCACTTGTATCTTATCCAACTTTTGAGGGGAAATTCGCCATTTAGCCAAAGACCTTTCAAAAATTAACACCAATTAACATCCGCAACAAAAAAAAAAGCAGCGAGAAATCGGAACTTATGTTCGTCATTCTCGCTGCTGTCAGCGTCAAAAAAAAAGGGCCATCTCCCTGAAAAAGGAAATGACCCGATTTCTATAATTATAAGGTGTGCCTGATCGAATTAACAAATGGCACTCTTTATGGTATCGACTATATACTTCACATCTTCATCTGAAACGTATGGACCAGTAGGTAGGCACATGCCGACTTTGAAAATTGCTTCAGAAACACCGTTTATATAGGCTGGTGCCTGCTTATACACTGGCTGCTTATGCATGGGCTTCCAAGTAGGACGTGCCTCAATGCCGGCTTTATCCAAAAATACACGTAAAGCCTCAACATTGTCATTGGGCTGACAGTCGGTTATGGCTACGGTTGCCATGTGAACAACGCCTGCAGCACCGCCCACAGCACCTTTTACGATAGTCTTATAAGCATTCTCCTGTCCTTTAATCTGGAGAGAAGGGTCAATGGTAATGGTGCTTAGCCAATAGTTGGAGTCATACTTACCGGTGGCTGGTTGACGGTGTACCGTAATGCCTGGTACGTTGGCAAACAGCTCTTCGTAGAGCTTCTGTACATGCTTGTGGTGAGCCAGGTGTTCATCAAGTACAAACATCTGTCCACGACCAATACCTGCACAGATATTACTCATGCGGTAGTTATAACCTATCTTCTCGTGCTGGTAGTAGGGATAGCTCTCACGGTACTGAGTGGCGTACATCATGATTTCGCGCCACTCTTTGTCGGAGCCTGCAATCACGGCACCACCACCTGAGGTGGTAATCATCTTGTTGCCATTGAACGAGAGGATACCATACTTGCCAAAGGTACCTAATACCTGTCCGTTGTAACGGGAGCCAAAGCCTTCAGCTGCATCTTCAATTACCTGGATATCATATTTTTTGGCTATCTCAAAGATGCGGTCAACCTGGTAGGGCATACCATACAGTGCCACAGGTAAAATAGCTTTGGGTTTCTTACCTGTCTTGGCAATTCTGTCTTTAATGGCTTCCTCCAGCAAATCTGGATCCATATTCCATGTATCTGCCTCTGAATCTACAAAAACGGGAGTGGCACCCAAATAGGTAATGGGATGTGAAGATGCGCAGAATGTAAAGGATTGGGTAATAACCTCATCGCCTGCTGTGACACCAGCTTCTATCAGTGACAAATGAACAGCAGCAGTACCAGAAGCCAGTACCACCACTTTCTTATTTTGGCCAACAAAGGATTCCAGATCCTTCTCAAAGCCATCGACATTAGGCCCCAAGGGTACCACCCAATTGGTGTCAAATGCCTCCTTGATATATTCTTGTTCTTTGCCGCTCATATGAGCCAGACAAAGGTGAATCCTCTTTCTACTTTGCATCTTCTTTTTGATTATCGGATGCAAAGATACTTATTAAATTTCAAATGTAAAGCAAGTTTCTTCAATTATTTTTTATTTTTCTTCAATTATTATGCAAAACCACCTCATAAACACCTCATTTCTCATTCATCTTTCAGCACGAATGGGGTTGTTCAAAAAGTCCTCATAAGCCAACCGAATACCGTCTTCCAATTCGGTCTTGTAGGTCCAACCGAGGGCGGTGGCTTTGCTCACATCCAGCAACTTACGGGGGGTACCGTTAGGGCGGGTGGTGTCCCACTCGATACGGCCTTTGTAGCCCACGACCTTTGCCACCAGTTCGGTCAGTGCCTTGATGGTCAGCTCCTTGCCAGTACCTGCATTTACCGTTTCATTGCCACTATAGTTGTTCATCAGGAACACACAGAGGTTGGCCAAGTCATCTACATAGAGGAACTCACGTAGCGGACTGCCGTCACCCCAGCAGGTAACACTCTCCTGCCCTGCCACTTTAGCTTCGTGAAAACGACGGATCAATGCAGGCAGCACATGGCTGTGCTCTGGGTGATAATTATCATTTGGGCCGTACAAATTGGTGGGCATCACGGAGATAAAATCCGTGCCATATTGTCTATTCAGGTACTCGCAGTACTTCAAACCTGATATCTTTGCTAACGCATACGCCTCATTGGTTTTCTCCAATTCGCCTGTCAGCAGACAGCTCTCGGTCATGGGCTGTGGTGCCAAGCGTGGATAGATGCAGCTCGAACCCAGAAACAGTAGCTTTCTGCACCCATTTTTCCATGAAGCATGAATCACATTCATCTCCAGGATCATGTTTTCGTACATGAAATCTGCCAGTGCACTTTGGTTGGCCACAATACCACCTACCTTGGCTGCCGCCAAAAACACATATTCCGGCTTCTCCTCCGCAAAAAACTGCTCTACCGCCTCCTGCCGAGTCAAATCCAGCTCCTTATGCGTACGGGTAATAATATTGGTATATCCCTGCCGCTGCAATTCCCGCATTATAGCACTTCCTACCATGCCACAATGCCCTGCCACATATATCTTTGAATCTTTCTCCATTTCCTTTTTACCCCTCCGGCTCTTCGAGCCACCTCCCCTTTACATGGGGAGGAGTGCTTTTGGTAGCTGCTCCCCTTTTGTTTTTACCCCTCCGGCTCTTCGAGCCACCTCCCCTTTTCATGGGGAGGAGTGCTTTTGGTAGCTGCTCCCCTTTTCATGGGGAGGAGTATTTGGATAGCTGCCCTAGTCCTAAAGCTGCTCCCCTGTTTAGGGGAGCTGTCAGCTTGCTGACTGAGGGGTTAATTGGCTTCGCCCAATTCTGTCACGACTCGGCCAAACATGCAAGCATGATGGCCCTCGCTGCTCCAGAAAGTCTCAATTCTCGATTTTCAATTCATTCAAGTCGTGCTTCACCATAATCCTTACTAACTCCTCAAACGAAGTCTTCTGAGGATTCCACCCCAAAACAGTACGAGCCTTCGTAGGGTCGCCCAAGAGTTGATCCACCTCCGCTGGACGGAAGTACTTAGGATCCACCTCGACCAACACCTCGCCGGTCTTAACATCAATACCTTTTTCATTTAAACCCTCTCCTTCCCAGCGCAACTCTATACCTGCCTCATGGAAAGCCAACGTACAGAACTCACGTACAGAGTGGCTTTGGCCTGTTGCGATGACAAAGTCATCAGGTTGCTCCTGCTGCAGCATCAACCACATACATTCAATGTAGTCCTTGGCATAGCCCCAGTCGCGTAGGGCATTCAGATTGCCCAGGTAAAGCTTATCCTGACAACCTTTGGCTATGCGGGCTACAGCGAGCGTAATCTTGCGAGTGACAAAGTTTTCTCCACGTCGTTCACTCTCATGATTGAAGAGGATGCCGTTACAGCAGTACATGCCATAGCTCTCACGGTAGTTCTTCATCATCCAGAAGCCATACATCTTCGCCACGCCATAAGGCGAACGGGGATAGAACGGAGTGCTCTCTCGCTGGGGTACTTCCTGCACCATACCGTACAGCTCAGACGTAGAGGCCTGATAAATACGACAGGTATCTGCCAGTCCCACAATACGCACGGCTTCCAGCAGGCGCAATACACCTACTGCATCCACTTCTGCAGTAAACTCTGGCACATCGAAACTCACCTTTACATGACTTTGTGCCGCCAGGTTATATATCTCGTCAGGACGAATCTCACTGATAATACGAATCAAAGAAGAGCTATCTGTCATGTCGCCCCAATGAAGATTCACCAAGCGCTTCTTCTTCATGTCTCGCACCCATTCATCCAAATACAGATGTTCAATGCGGCCCGTATTGAAAGAGCTGCTACGACGCAATATGCCATGCACCTCATATCCTTTTTCTATTAGAAACTCAGCCAAGTAACTGCCATCCTGTCCGGTAATACCTGTAATTAAAGCAACTTTAGCCATATATAGATTACTATCTTTCTTCGATAACTCTCCAGTCAACAATTTTCCAAAGCTCAGCAAGACGGGCTGCCTCTTCCGAGACCTTATTCAGCAATGAATGGTCGATTTATTTCATTAGCCATCTTATTATCTACACAATCTATCAGCGGAAGGAATCCGAATCCACGCTTTCTTTTTTCTCCTCGATTACCCGCAACAGATACTGACCATACTGGTTCTTCAGCATTGGTTTAGCTAACTCACGCATCTTTTCTTCTGTTATCCAACCGTTTCGGTATGCAATGCCTTCCAAGCAAGCAACTTTCAAACCTTGACGCTTCTCTATCACTTCAATAAACGTAGAAGCATCTGCCAAACTATCATGAGTACCTGTATCCAGCCATGCGAAACCACGTCCGAAAACTTGTACTTTCAGTTCTCCATCTTTCAGGAACTCTTGATTCACAGTAGTAATCTCCAGTTCGCCTCTTGCACTAGGTTTGATATGCTTCGCAACATCCACCACCTTATTCGGATAGAAATATAAACCTACCACAGCGTAGTTACTTTTCGGATGCATGGGTTTCTCTTCGATACTGAGACAATTTCCTTGTTTATCAAACTCAGCAACACCATAACGTTCGGGATCACTTACCCAATAGCCAAAAACGGTAGCTTTATGGTTCTCCTCAGCATTTTTAACCGCATTACGTAGCATCCCGGTAAAACCACTTCCATAGAACAGGTTATCACCAAGCACCAAGCAAGCAGCGTCATCGCCAATGAATTCTTCGCCAATGATAAAAGCCTGTGCCAAACCATCAGGTGAAGGTTGCTCAGCATATTCAAAATGAACGCCATAGTCAGAGCCATCACCCAGCAACCGTTTAAAGCCAGGCAAATCATTAGGTGTAGATATTACCAAAATGTCCCTTATACCCGCCAGCATCAATGCGCTGATAGGGTAATACACCATCGGCTTGTCATAGATAGGCAGCAGTTGTTTGCTCACCCCCTTGGTAATTGGGTAAAGCCTTGTCCCTGAACCACCTGCAAGAACTATTCCTTTCATGTCAGTATAATTTATTTTATAGCTATAGTTTAATATTTCTCTTTAACTGCAGTAGTCCATTTGGCACAGCGTTCGCTTACTCACATTTTGTAGCTCATGTTGCACCTTCTCTGAAGTAATTTGTGGTTCAAATAATGGTATCTGCTAATGCCTTTAACTGAGCTTTCTGTTCATCATTGAGGGTAAGCACATCCGTTCCCCATGCTTCTGCTGGTACAGCAATACCTACTTGTTCTGATAGGACATCAGCCTTCATAAATGAGAGCAATTCAGTGAGTTTTGCACGGCAGTTGGCTGTAGCGGCCTTCCCACCAGCTCCACAGATGGCTACGCGCTTACTATTGACACAGGTAGGCGTTCCATAGTCCAAAGGCACTACAGGGCGTGACAGCCAGTCAAGCAGATTCTTCAAATGACCAGGATAGCTCATGTTATACTCAGGCGTAAAAATCCAAAGTGCATCGGCCTCAGTGACAGCTTTGCGGATACGAGCCACAGAAGCTGGTTCTGGCTGTTCTATATCCTGATTCAGCAATGGCAGGTCGCTGAAATCTAGTTCCGTTACAACAGCACGGTTCCCTATCATTTCCTTAACGGCATTAGCCACCTGACGGTTGAAGGACTTTTCCCTCAACGAGCCAATAATAAACAGTATCTTTTTCATAAAGCAAAATTTTAACCAAGATTGTCACTTCTAAGACCCTTCTTACTAACGCTATTGGGCAAAGATTAAACTATTATCAAATTACCTCCCCAGCATACTTCATCTCCCTACCTAGAACCGTACAAAGAATCATCTGAATATCTTTAATAAAAGAATAATGATGATAGTAATAGCAGTTCAAACGGACTTTATCTGGATAAATGACTGTATCATTGAACTCGACAGCTATAGTCTGAGCATCTCGTCTATCACCCGAAGCTTGTTTCTTTGCAACATACTCAGCTATCATTTCATCTTCCAAACGATACTTCAAGGTTGCTGGTCCTGTGATACCTGGAAGTAATTTTAATACATCACGATCATCACCTTCAAGTTTGTCTGCATATCCAGGCACATCAGGACGTGGTCCTACAAAACTCATATTGCCTATCAACACATCCCACAACCCTGGTAGTTCATCTATTTTATAGTGTCTTAACTTCTCTCCAAATGGTGTTATGCGGCTATCGCCCGCAATGCTGACTGTGCTACCATTATGCTTTACAGTCATAGTGCGGAACTTGTGACACTTGAATAGCTTGCCACCTTTTCCCACTCTATTTTGCACAAAAAGTGCAGGGCCACCTGGCATCTTTACTTTTATAATTAAGGCTACTATCAACAATACAGGCAAAAGAACTACTAAACCGACAAAGGCAAGGATCCTATCAAATAACCATTTAAGTACCATAACTATTATTGTGGTAAAATTTCTAAATACAACACATTATTTGGCATTTCTTTCAAAACTCTAACTTTACTAGCAGATAATGCAGAACGATAAGAAGCTATATTATCTTTAGAGACTGTTTCAAATAGTTGCAAGCCTATACTAAAGCCAACTTCATTCAACATCTTATTCATAGCTGTACCAAGACCCTTACCACGATAGTTATTATCTACCATCCTACCACGGAAACCCTGACCATGAAAGAAGCATCGAATAAAACAATAACCAGCAATTTTCTCATTTGCATTATCTATTAGCACATAAGCGAGAAAAGCGTGGTTACGTTGAAGACGTTTTATACTTTTACAATCAAAATCATGAGGCTTAAAAAAAACATAAGTTTCCTCTGGCTGTTGATCAAAAAAAGATATCAATCTATCTGTAGGCACCTTCTCTAATGGAACAATGTCATATCCATCAGGTATGATCTTAAAAGAAAATGTTTTCAGCTTTCCACCATACCTCAGAAGGAACAACTGAGAGTTTATCTTTTCAATGAAAAGCCAAAGCCAGCTAAATTTGTCTTTTAATAAATGAGCTATTCTATATAACATAGATTTATATAATTATCATAAAACCTTATCATAAAAGTCATACAAGCAATTCCTCACAAAACCTTGTTCATATCTCTCTTCTATCATTTTTCTGGCATTACTTGCCATCCTATTTCTGTCAGCACTTGATTGAATGATTGTCAGCATTGCTCTGTATAGGGGCTCCACCTCATAGGACGGCACAATCATTCCATTAATACCTTCCTTTATAATTTCCCTCGAACCATTGACATCTGTCACTATTGAAGGTAAACCCATTGCCCCTGCTTCTAATACTGTATTGGGAAAACCTTCTCGATAGCTAGGTAAGACGAAACAATCAGATGCGGCATAATATGCTAGTAGTTCAACACCAGTCTTTAACCCTACAGAAACAATATCGTTATATTTCTCAATGGTATCGCGTGCTTCTTCAGTTATAGGATCCAAATTGTCTTCGTATGGTCCTACCAATAGCAAACGAATATTTGGATTTGTTCTATACAGCATTTTAAACGCCTCCAACAACTCATTAATGCCTTTATCTTTGACAACTCTTCCAACAAACAAGAATGTAAACTTGCTTTTATCACGTATAGTCAAAGCTACATCCTCTACTTCTGGTGTTCTATCATAATAACTCATATCAACACCACGGACATTCCCATATCCTAACACTTTTAATGGTTTCTTTGTGATACCATTTTGAATTAAGTCATTCTTAACACCTTCACCTTCAGGAATGATATGCGTCGCACAAGCACAAGTCAGCCAGTCTGTAGCCATAAGTACCTTTTTTTTCAGACCAGTTGAAGTAGGAAAAACTAGTCCTGTAAAAGTATGAACCCGAACAGGCACTCTTACAAGCCATGCTGCCATCATACAAAGCAAACCGGCCTTTGGTGTCATCGAGTGTACCATTGTCGGTTTTTCCTTTTGGAAAACACGTATCATCTTCCAAAGAGACTTGAAATCCTTAACTATGGAAATATGACGCTCCATAGGTACTGCAATTGCTCTAACACCTTCGTCTTTAGCAAAATTCTCTAACGAATCATCCGGTGAAGAGAGAGCCAAAACCTCATATTTTTTGCTTAACTCTCTCAACAAGCCTTTGCAGAAAGCATTTAGAGAAACAGATTTGGTTGTAGCACGTATTATTTTAATCTTTTTTGCCATTAGAAAAAAAACTCAAGGTGTAGTAATAATTTCTTCGATATAATTATCATAGGAATGACTATCCTTAATGTCTTCAGAAATACGGATATGAGGTAAAGACATAAATTCTTTTAAGCCATCTATATTCAATCCATCTATGAAAAAAACATTATTTGGATGATAAATATAGGTATTCTTTATATTCTTATTTGTCGTCAAAAGCTTCACATCAAAGAATAACGATTCCATGTCGCGCATAGTTATTCCTTTCTGATTCTCTAATGCGACATTTAATATCGATTTAGATTTTACTATCATATCGATTATCTCCTCATATTCCACCCACTTGTGGTAATATGATTTTCTTTTAGACAATCTACCATCAGCCACTATAAGAAACTTTGTCCTTAAGCCAATTTCCTTCATCTTCGATTCTAACTGAAGCAAATACTCACCTCTTCCTTTATCAGAACCAACATAAATAACATCGTATTGTGTAGGTTCTTTCGGCTTAACATAATTTTTAAAATAAGAATCCGTCTTACTTAATCTGAGACCATATTTTTCGCTATCATAGCTATCATACGTCCATATTCTATAGTATGTAGGGATTTCACTAGGTAAAAGATGTTTGGCTTTTCCAACCATATTTGTATATGTATAGTTTAGTTGAGCATTGGGGAACAATTCATGCAACCATTCCAAGTATTCACGAGTTATTAATGGATCAGAAATAAGAACATATTGGGGATTCTCTTTGGCAATTCTTTTATCAAACCAAATTTTGTGAGGTAAAAAAGGAAGTCTAAAACATAATTCCCTTAATACCCTCTCAAAAAGATTATGCTCAACATAGGGGTTAAAGACTTTATATCCTTCTCGTTGGGGGGCTTCATAAAAAAAGCCTTTAGCTGGTGTTATAATAGCGATTCGATCTTTATTAATTATATTCATAATACTTGATAATATCAATTAGGAACCAAGTTAACATGCTTTTTATCTTGGTTGGCTGCAATGCAAGCCAAACATGCATAAATAGGTATTAATCCGTCAAAAGTAGCCAATGCAGGATTGGTAGTAGAACATAATATAGAGCTGAAGAAACAGAAAAGCAAAGACAAATAATAAGGAGATTGGGTTCTCTTAATTAACTTATATGTATAAATAATAATAAGAAAATAATAGGTGAGTATAAACAAAAGTCCTACTATACCTGTTGTAGCCAATGTAGAATGATACATCGACTCAAACTGTGATTCCCTTCCCCTTGCTGAGGTTACAAATGAAGCGCCATAGCCTTGCCCCCATATAGGAGCCTGCTTCCAACCATCTAAAAGAACTTGACGCTGCTCATACCTCAGATCTGTGGTAGAATCAAAATGATTTACAAAATTATCAAAAGCTGCTTCAAAAAAGCCACTGCTGATAAAATAGTATAAACCGACGGAAACAACAGTTAATAAAATAAAAACAAAATATTTTAGATTTATAGCGTATGAATGTTTGGGTATTAGTATTTTTACAAAAAAAGGAATGCTCATGCATAAAACAAAGATGATGATTAAAGCAGCACTGCCGGAAAGAGCAACCTGCAGTATTGTCAACAAAAAACCAAAAATAAGAAGTTTTTTATTTAGTTTTCCAGTAAACGCCAAAGTAAAGAATACTGGCATCAAATACATCATTGAATAATGACTACCGGAATTAAAGCCTATAGAACTTTCTGTCACATTATAGATTTCACCTTCAGAAAAAACAAAAGGTGGAGTAAATCCAACAAGCAGTGCTAAAACATTTATTAGATCTCGGAAAATAAGAAGAAAATATATGATGACAAAACCATAACACAATCTTTTAATATTGTCACCCATCATAGCGGGAATCAACAGGAAATACAAGATAGGATGAATTAAATTGAATGGCAGAACCCTAATTAATTCTGTTGATGTCATCGTTTGATTTATAACAGCAGAAGATATGTTATAGACACCATGTAATAAAATTACAAATATAACTCCATAAACAATAGAATTCATTTCCCAAAACTTTTTCTTCTTAAAAAAAAGAGTAACCAATATTACAACTAACATTAATGCAAGTTTTACTCCCATTATTTCAGTGGGAGTACCTAACATTAATGCTAGAAGAACAAACAGTAAAGAGAACGAAATGTATTGTGTATTAATCATTATCTAAACAATAAAGTCAAGGCATCAACTATGGTTTTATACAAGCCCTCACTCTTATAATGGGATAGAAACCGGTGCCAAGCGACATTAATCTCAAAAACAAAACTCTTATAAGAAGATTTCTTATATACTACTTCTTTATAATCCTTCTTTTCTGCAGATAAGCAATCAAGCTCCTTATAATAGTTACTCTTGGCAGCTGTTAAGGTAAAGTCTTTCTCAATATGCTCTTGTGCCCTCTTTGCCATAGCTTTCGTCTCTTCCATATTCTTTATGGCATAAACGAGGGCGTTATACCAATCTTCTTTGGTATTGTTAACTAATACACCATTGAACTTATTCTTAACAACTAATGTATAGGGCAAACAATTAGAATACAAGCCATCAATACCACATTTGGTGTACTCTATATACTTATTGAAGTACTTCTTATTACAAAACTGATTGTCATGTAAAGGAGCTACGCCAATATCAAACCTATTCTCTCGCATAAATTGATTATACTCCTCAAGTGGCATAGTATCAATCATTTTGATACATTCTTTATACTCAATTTTACTAATATCAGGTACTACACCTATCAACCAAAATTCAACTTTACCTTCAAATAGGTTATACAAGCTATCAATAGCAGGCAAAATATAACTATTGAACAAATCGGCATGATCCTTACCTGCTGCATATACCACCTTGACAGAAGTACCAACTGGTTGAATAGGCAAAATATCTTCTTCTAATATATGTGCATTGGATAACACATATTTTGGCCTGCTGGACACATCTTTAAAAGTAGAGATCAATGAAGGATTACAGCATATCACATATTGAGAGAGCTCCAAAATTGATTTTGCATATTTGCTTCTCCATTGAAAAGAATGTCCCTCGGGTAGATTTAATAAATCATCATCAAAGAGCGAGACGAAAAATCTGCCAGAGTCAATAACAGACTTGGCAATCGCCAATGTATAAATGCTATTAGGACGAATCGCTAAGCAGATATCACACCATTGTAAGTCATTAGATGTAACCTGTTTTGAGAGGCTATATCTTACATCCTCTCCTTTTAAAACATCTCTTAAACCAGCAATGTTAACATTAACAGTCGTGTCTATCTGCTCATATATGATTAATATTTTCTTCATTACCTTTCTTGTATTTGGATACATATTGATGAAGAATACCAGTCATATACTGGGCATTCTTGGTTTTAAACAGAAAAGAAGGGACTACAAAAAGCACGAAACCAATAATGACTTGTGTTAATAACAGCAACCAAGTTGCCTCAAATTGGGAACCAACGAATGCTACAACAACCGTCATAAAAAGTGATATTAGTAATGTCGGTAGAATATCTTTCAACAATTCAGTAAAAGAATAATTGATGATTTTTCGGACAAAGCAATGGATATAGATAGACACTATCAAACTTACAAATGTATTGGCAAATACGACCCATACCAATGCTGCACGGCAAATCAAGGCCACGAACAAAACGCCAATGACCATCAACACGGCCCTAAGAAATTCAGACTGTGCACTATATTTGCTCTTTCCCAATGCAAACAGTACACTATACTCAATAGTACGAATCGGTAAAATAGCATACAGCACACAAAATAAACAAAGCATGGGTATGATGGGCATCCATCGTTCAGTGAGTAAGACAGGAACAAACACACTTGAACATCCTATCAAGCCAAACATAACTGGCAGTATAATAAACATGGTGAAAGACATAGTCTTTCTGGTTTTTTCTTTTACCACATTTAGATCATCTTGATGTTGCGAGAGTGTGGGCAACAACACATTCGAAATAGCTCCTGACAGGTTAGCACTTATCATCTCAGGAAAGACTATTGATCGGTCATAATAGCCTAAGCCTTTTGAGCCATACGTTTTCCCCACAACCAGGCTACATGCGTGATTGCCAACAAATTCCAGGAAGGATGTGCCAATTACCCCTAGCGTAAACCTATACAATTCTTTCACAACACTTGTTGAGAACCTCAAGGAGAGAGGGAAATGGAATATAACAATATACCATATCATTAAAACTAAAGACGCAATAATGGTTTGAAACACCAACGCCCATACGCCAAATCCCATGTAGGCCATTACCACAGCAACAATGCCGCCCAAAGCATTACTACAAAAAGAAGGTATGGCCATCTGCTTAAATTTCAATTCTCTTGTGGCCTTTGCAGATACAACAGCAGATACAGCACTGAAAAAAAGACCAAATACCATAACCCTTAATACTGGGCATAAATCCTCAGATTCATAAAATACAGCTATGGCGGGGGCCGAGAAATATACAATGATATTAATGAAAGCAACAAAGACAAGGCTCATGACCATCACTGTAGAATAATCTATCGGCTCTATCTTTTCCTTTCTAATTAATGCTACATTAAAACCATTTAGGATAAAAATATTGGTAAATGCAATAAAGACAATTGTCAATGCAATGGTACCATACGCTTCTGGCAGTAAAAGTCTGGCTAATAATATAGATATAACAAAACCAAACACCTTGCGAGAGATAAGGTCAATCATCTTCCACATGATGTTATTCACAAAAGGACTCACAGTTTTGTTCTCTACAGTCATATTAAACTACCTATTAAGCAACCGGCTTGTAATTACGTTATAAGCAGAATAGACAAATGCATCGGCTTTCGCTAGCAATGCTTTATACCACTCTCTTCTGTTTATAATACCAAATAACACTGAGCGAAAATAATCAATGAACAAACAACCTATAAAAATAGCTAATGCATAAAATGCTACCACAAAAGGATAAGAAATTGATAATGTTTCATACTGAGGCAGGAAACTCCATACAATATCACGAATATTGGGATTGTCATGGATAAGATATACACCGAAACATAAAGGACTTGCAAAGCGTATAATTTTCCTTATAACATCACTTTTGATACAAACATTTTTAAACAAGAGGAAGAAAGAAACACTTGCTATAAGAACGGGGAATGAATTATAGTGATAATAATACTCGGTAAAAACGCTACTAATACTTATCCCTAACATGATTCCAACTAATGAAAGAGCGAGCCAAGAAAAGTTGATAAATGCTATAGTTAATATAAAAAACAAACAGATTTTCTTTGTTGAAAAATTAGTTACATACAGTCTGATATAGGCAGCAATTAAATAGAGGACCAAAAACCAGATAACAGAATAGCCGAACCTATTTATTCCCATTGGCTGAGAAAATGGTATCACAGAATTCCATAAAGAAAAATAAGATACCAATATCAAAATCACGCCTAAATGTTGTTTCCTAGTTATGCCGTGAACTAGAAGATTAACAACTGGAAAAAGAATATACATCCCAACATATGCAGAAACGAACCAATACACATTATACGAAATCGGTAGAAAAGCAGAAATCAATGATTGTGCATCAATTCCCACTCCATTGTAAAAAAAATACTTTAGAATAATAATAATCCACGAATAAAAAGCCGTTTCTACTATCATTTTAAAGAGCTTACTGATACGGAATTTCTCATTCACCAAAAAATACCCACTTATTAGTACATAAATATTAACCGCTAACAAACATATAGATGAGAGTATGCGAAACCATAAAGAATAAACATTTACCCCTTCCAGATTATGATTACCACTTGTACCATGCGACACACTATGTAGAATAACTATCATCAACATAGAAAGTATGCGTAAAGCATCTATGGAGTAGTTTCTTTCTTTTATCATATTAAAACTCCTTTACCTTATATGCCTTAATACTCTTATCTAGTGATTCTAACCAATCAGGTATCTTCACACCAAATGTTTTCTTCACCTTACTATTATCAAGAGCAGAGAAACTTGGTCGTTTAACTTTAGACCCATATTCCTCAGTACTAATAGGACAGATCTCACAATGGTTAGCATAAGTTCGATTGATAGCAACAGCAAAGTCATACCAAGAGACAGTACCCTCATTTGTGAAATTGTATTCCCCAGTAAGATGGATCTGGTCGTTATCTATTACACTCAATATGAAACCAGCAAGATCAATAGCATAAGTCGGGGTCCCTACTTGATCATATACTACATTTAGATGATCTCGTTCGGATGTAAGACGTATCATTGTCTTCATAAAATTCTGTCCATAAATTGAAAACATCCATGAAGTACGCAATAACATATACTTGCAACCTGAATTGATCAGCTCTAATTCGCCTTCATATTTAGTTAAACCATATACATTTAAAGGGTTCTTTACATCGGTTTCTTTATAGGGTGAAGTTTTGTTTCCATCATAAACATAATCAGTGGAAATATGAATGACTGTAGCATCTAACTCTTTCGCAACTATTGATATGTTTTTTACAGTGTCTTTATTAAGTTTCCGAGCGATATCTACTTCAATCTCCGCACGTTCAACATTTGTATAACCTGAACAGTTTACAAAAACATCTATATGTTCTTTCTTACTCAATGACCTAAGTGATGCCAAATCAGTAGCATCAAGTCTTTGTGTAAATAGGCCATCAAGACTATTTACATCAGAAAATATAAAAAAATTTTTAGAAGCGATTGAGACAGCTCTTATAGCCTGCCCTAATTGTCCATTAGCTCCTAATACAAGAACATTCACAATAAAAAAGTATAAATAATAATGTTTCTTTATTTAGTGAGAAAACAAAAGAAAAAATAGTACCTTTGTCTACAAAAATTATTAATTATCCCATAAACAAATAATAATTTATGAAAAAAACAAACTATTTCTCAATTTTCGTTTTAGCATTTTGCTTCATTTCGTGCCATCAGGAAGTAAACTTGGATCATAGCGTTAAAACGATTCCTTCCTACTATCAGGAAGAAGCGTCCGAACAAGGTAGTGTTGTCAAATTTACTTATAAAGCTAAATTATACAACACAGATGAAATTATTAACAAGTACTGTTATGTTTACCTGCCTTATGGCTATGAGCAAAACACTAGTAAACGTTATGATATCCTCTACTTTATGCACGGTGGCGGTAGTACCGCTGAAAAATTCTTAGGAGGAAATGATTCTATCTCACTAAACCACAAGACACTCGATCACATGATTCAAGAGAAGCTCATCAAACCGATGATTGTGGTTACACCATCGTTTTATCGCAATGATTTTCGTGAAGATTCGCTACCTAATGCTGGTGATTTAGTAAAGATATTTCCCCGAGAGCTCACAGAAGACTTAATGCCTGCTGTGGAGTGTCAGTTTCGTACTTTTGCAAAAGACACCACTCCAAATGGCTTAATGGCAGCTCGTTCACACCGTGCTTTCAGTGGTTTCTCTATGGGTAGCGTCACCACCTGGTGGGTATTCAACAAAGCTCTTGACTATTTCCAATATTTCTTCCCTCTAAGTGGCGACAGCTGGGTGGTACAAACCATGGGAGGCTCACAGGCCCCTGAAGCTACTGCAGAGAAGTTGGCCGCTCCTTTGAAAGGGTATCAGAAAGATTTCTTCATTTTTACCTTAACTGGCAGTGAAGATATGGCAGAAAAGTCTCTAACTCCACAAGTAGAAGCAATGAAGAAACTCCCAGAATTTATAATGGAGGATGATTTCAGCAAAGGTAATTTCTACTATAGTGTACTTCCAGGCGGCAAGCATGAAAGCAGCACTTATGCACCTCATTACCTCTATACTGCACTGCCTGAATTTTTCAAGTAACAGGGCACCCTCTCCTATTTTGCCTTTTTGAAAGTCAAAGTATAGGTTGAACTTGTCACCCCGTCCGGTGCTGTCACTACAATCCTACAAGGAGTATTTGTGGTGACAACCACCGGACATTTGCTTGATGAAGGTAATCCATTTACGGTTAAGCCCTTAATCAAGTTGGTTGTAGCAGTCGGTGTGATGCAGCATGTACGCTGGTTCTTTGAGATAAGAACGTCATAGTCGTACTCATATGGCACGAACTTGTTCTCAATAACGAACTTATAACCACTACCATCTTCCATCATTGCCTTCTCATCATCAAAACCTTTCCTGTAAAGGAAATCATGTCCCACAAGAACAGCGTCATTGACAGTAATGTTGGACAAAGAAGAGTTTGTTTTTCTTTCAAAGAAGAGGTTGCTATCGATGGTCGGACTTTCTCCTGTATTGTCAACCTCTATGCGATAATAAGGTTTCTTGTCATATTTCCCCTCATATTCCACATATTTCATCTTACCGTTTTCTGAAAAACCGGTCCAATTGAAACCTGAGAAGCTATCACCGTCCTTTGCCAAGATAGCGCCGTCACCTCTGCGGTCATCTTCTACTCCGTCCGAGCCATAGTCGATAAGTTTCTGCAGACAGTTCTCCCATACTTGCAGGTATTCAGAACCAACACCGCAACGATTATGCCCTGTATATACTTCTTTAATGATACCACCATCTTTTCTGTACAGATCCATCAATTGCTGCTGAAGTGAAAGGAGAAGATCCTGCTTTACACCCCTAGCGGAGAACTGGTCAGCAGTCCAGTAACGGTTCACACCATAGATATCAGATGCAAAAATAAGGCCGTGCTCTGCATCATGGAGTATCATAGAAGCATGCTCATGTCCGGGGAGTCTGTACACCCTTAATTTACAGTTGCCCAGATCGAAGACATGCCCCTCATCTATCTCAATGGCATTCTTACCATACTCGCCTTTTTTTGTATCAATAACGGTCTTGTTCGTACTTAGGTAGTCTTTTCCAAAAGTTGTTATTGTCCAGTTTCTTCCCTTAGAACCAACTCTCTTGCAGAGATATACCTTATGCCCTTTATCGTAGAAATTAGGCATGGCACCATTATGGTCACCGTGTTCATGTCCCAAAACAAAGGCAAAATCGGTCGTTGCCAGCTCTTTCACCTTGTCATACAATGAGATGGTCGTATTGGTAGGCATCAAGCCATCATACATAATACCGTATGTTGATCCTTGGATATAGTAAGCAGCCGCCTGGAAATTATCAAAGAATCTATAGATTGTAGGGAAGTTCTTGTCTCCCTTATGAAGAACATCAAAGGCAAAATCATGCCATGCGGGACGGTCTATCCTCCACAAGAACTTCGACACAGGGCCATCTTCCATCCCCTGCTTAGTGGCATAAGCCTCTACCTCAACGCAGAACCATATTCTATCATAAGGCAGGTCCTTACAGTTATTGAGGCCGAACATCGGATCAGTACCAAATCCTGGCTTGTAATCATACCACTGGCTCCATTCTCCAGTCAGTTTCACGCCAACTCCTCTGTCTTGCACAAACAAACCTTCCAATTCCTTATGAGAGATATTGAAAGCTTTTGCCCTCCAATGAATAGTAACTCCGTCCGTAGGACATTTCCAGATAGGACGGCAACGAACGAATTTCCTGTGAGAAACCGGCATTGACCACACGGGGGAAACCCTTCTTCTTGAAATATTGTCTATGGCAATACGTGCCTGTGAGAATGTTATTCCATCAGTTGGTGACAGTGTGGTCGCAGAAGTTCCCTGCATAAAACAACTACCTATTAGCGCGTTGAAAGCACTGTAAGCATCTTTATCCACAGCATCCACATCACTGTAATATTGAATGCAGTCTGTATCAAGGTCATCGATATGGAACGCCCTCTTAAGGATAACAGAAGCATCCTGTCTTGTCATAGTGGCCATCGGATAAAACCTATCAGAAGGGGTATTTGCGACTAGAACGCCCATATCGAGAGCAGACTCGATTGGCTTTACATACTCTGAGTCGCCGACAACATCATAATAGTTGCGCACTCTCTCCGTACCCATCATCTCTCCGTTATCATCAATGTCAACACCGTCGTCCATCACACCATTGTAATGATACCAACCAAAGTACTTGGCAAGCATGGTCATAAACTGTCCTCGTGTAAGAGACCTGTCTGCATCAATACATTTGCTACCTATGGTCTGGGCAGTGAAGAAGGTAACCTTATAAGTTTGCTGACCCAGAGTCCAGGTAATATCCACACTATTGCCTCCTACTCCGTCTCTCATGATAATCGTTCCGTCAGGATCAACAGAGACAAGATGTTTATTTTGACTTCGCCAAGTGCCTTCTGTCTGTTCAACGCCGTCAACAATAGCTATCAGCTTCACTGCCTGAATAAATTCCAACTGATAGGTTTTTCCTGTGATATTGACATCGCTTCCTTCAATATAAATACCATTCGATAGCTGTGAAACAGCCAAACCGGATCTGCTTGCTGCTCTTAATCCATTGAGAGGAAGGATTGAAGAAAGACTTACAAAAGCAACACCTGATGTTGTCATTTTAAAGAAAGACCTTCTGGTCATTCTTGAGTCTGTCTTGGAAGAGTTCATATAAATAGTTAATTATTATAAAGATAAACCAGCTCAGAATCTACTTTTTCAGCGATGCGTTTTCTGACAGGTTCAGATAGTCGGCGCATTTCTTGTTTCGTCTCTTCTGGAAGAGGAAGAACTACAGTTCCGCTCTGTTTTATAATATTTATTCGGGAAGCTATACGATCATCACTTTGCTGGCGAGCATATGCCTTGGCTATGTCAGCTGCCTGTCGGATGATTGTCTGCTGTTCCTCGCTTAACTTGGACATAAACTTCTCACTTACGATAAGAGAAATTAAATGTGGCAAATGATTAGTCTCCACAACATATTGCTGTTGCTCGTAAAGACGATTAGATACCACTACTTCATAAGGATTCTCTTGCGCATCAATGGTATGTTGTTGTAATCCGATATATACTTCTGAAAAAGTCATGGGTGTGGGATTAGCTCCTATTCCTTTCCAGAAAAGCAAGTGATAAGGATTCTCCATCGTACGGATCTTCTGACCTCTAAAATCACCTATCGAAGCAATTCTCTTGTTAGTTGTCATTACTCGAAATCCTTGATCGGCATAGCACAATAGTTCATAGCCACCTTTCTGATATACACTATTGATTCGCTGAATAAAAGCAGGATTATCCACTACGCGTCGCATATCGGCAATGCTGTCAAACAGCATTGGCATATCGAATATCGCTATATCGGGCATAAAAGTAACCTGCGGGGCAGTGTTTTGCACCACAAAAGGGATATCTCCTTCTTTACACGATTCTAAGAGCTCACGATCACCACCCACCAAGCTATTGGGATAAACCCTTATATTCATCTTCCCTTCGCTAAGTCTTCTTACCTCTTCTGCAAATTTCTCAGAAAAAAGTTGAGTTACCGTATTGTCAGGACTACTGGTACCCAATGGCCATGCATAATGTTGTGTACCGCCACTGCAAGATGCTAGGAAAAGAGCACAGAACAATAAAGTGAGAATCATAGCAATACCAAACTGATTAATGGTACAAAAGCAATAAGCAGTAATGCAACTAAGAATACTACAATCATAGGCAAAGCCTTTCGAGCTATATTAACCACTGGTATCTTAGTAAATGAACTTGCCACAAACAAATTAACTCCAATGGGAGGCGTAACAAACCCAATGGCAAGATTTATCACCATCATAACACCGAAATGAATGGGGTTCATACCGACTGCAGTGACAATAGGCATCAAGATGGGCGTTAGAATAAGTATGGCTGGCGTGGTGTCCATCACCATGCCGACTATGAGCAAGAAAACGTTAATTACCAAGATCAACAAAACATAATTGCTGAAATTAAGTAAAATCCACCCACTAAGCATTTGGGGTACTTGCATCAATGTAAGAACTCGGGAAAAAGCTATGGAAGCAGCCAATATAAACAATATGGGACCATATGTTAAGGTAGCTTCTTTAAAAACGCTCCATAATTCTCTTACCTTAATGGTTTTATAAATGAATAAGCTTACAATAAGAGAATAGAGTACTGATATAACAGCTGCTTCAGTAGGTGATGCAACACCACTATATATGGCCCCTAAGATAATAATCGGACTAAGAATCGCCCAAAAGCTATCCCTGAAAAGTCTAATAAAACCACGTTGATGCAACTCATCTAATTTGCGATCGATCCTCACCCTATCTTCTCCATTTCGTTTGCAGTAATAATAAGCATATCCAATGAGCAAAAAAGCAACAAGGAACCCTGGTATGATGCCAGCAAGGAACAGCTGACTAACAGATTCACCTGATGCCAAGCCATACATGATGAATGGGATACTCGGTGGTATTATGACACCTAAACCACCAGCAATAGCGACCACTGCCGTAGAAAAATCCTTTTCATACCCCAAATCAATCAGCAAAGGGATGGTCATACTGCCTACAGCCGCCACGGTGGCAGGACCTGAGCCTGAAATAGCACCATAAAACAGGCAGGTAATAATAACCGCAGCGGGGATACCAGCTGTTCTTCGGCCTAAGAAGTAAGAGAAAACATCAAATAGTTTGGTAGATATCTTGCCATGAGCCATCAGGATGCCCGCCAACACAAACATCGGAACAGCCAATAGCGGGAAACTATCAATGCCACCCACCATGGAGCGTATAACAAAACTTGCACTGGCAGTGAATGAAGGGTCGGTCATACCCGGCAATATGGACACTATTCCTAACGACACCGCTATGGGTATGGCAAAAAAAACGAAGAGAAAGAAAAGCAGAAAGATTACTAAAACATCCATTTCTTACAGCTTAATGGACTTCATTTCTTCAAAGTTGCGATATCCTGCATTATGGGTAAAGTTATACCATTGTAAAACCCAACGCTCAGCTATGCGTAACAAACAGAGTGCAAAACATACCAGTGGAGCTGATTGAATCCAATACATCGGAATACCACATGCAGGACTGACCTGACCACTTTCGATTGTAGAAATAAGGTAACGGTAGGCATAAGGAAGCAAATAGGCAAAGAAAGCAAACTCGACGGTAAGGTTGAAAATCTTCACCAATGCTTTCCCTCTCGTCGTAAGCTTACTGATGATAAGGTCAATTCGTATGTTGATAGTGAGTTTTGTACAAAGACTGATGCTAATAAAGGCTGACCAAACAAACAAATACCGGGTGATCTCTTCACTCCAAGAAAGTGACATACCCAGCACATAGCGACAAAAAATCTGAATAATCATGATGAACACCATGCAACACAGCAAAGACACCATGACGCCTTCTTCAAAATGTCTGTATAATGATTTAATCATTTTCATAGTCTTGTGTCCATAACTTAAATGCGGCTTCACCTTGGAAACGCATCATGTCAATGCCATTGTACGTACGGCAACCCGCCTCACGAGCCATCTCCATCAGTCTAGTAACTTCTGGTTCATACACCGTGTCTGTCACTATCAAATCAGAACGAAGATAGCCAGTATCAGGCAACCAGGTAATTCCTTCATGGGGTTTCATACCCAAACCTGTAGCATTTGCCAATAAATAACTTTCAGCTATTTCACGACGTAATACTTCATGGTCTTGCAAATCGTAAATAGCAGCCTTACAATTGGTATTCTCATTAATCTTACGTACTGTTTCTTCACCTGTTTCAAAGAATCTGTCTTTGATATTGAATATCGAAATCTCTTTTACGCCACTGAAAGCAGCCTGTATCTGCATAGCTGTAGCTGCTCCCCCTGCCCCAACTATAGTTATCTTCTTACCTTTCACATCAACACCTTCGTGTTCAAGAGCCAACATATAACCCATACCGTCCGTACAATACCCCGTAAGAATTCCATTTCTATTAACAATAGTATTTACTGAACCAATCATTTCTGCTTCAGGAGACAAATAATCAAGATACTGTCCTACTACCGTCTTGTTGGGCATCGACACATTGGCTCCTAGCATCTTCAATGCTCGTATTGCTTTTACAGCATCTTCCAGTGTTGAGTTATCAACTTCAAAAGCCAGTTGTACACAGTCAATCCCTGCTTTATGAAAAGCTTCCGTCTGAAAAGCAGGAGAATGGGAGTGCCGGATGGGATATGCCAAAAGCCCCACTAATCTTGTATATCCTGATATCGTGATTTTATTATACTGACTCATAGAAATAGCTTATAAGTATTGTGCTTCATTAATCTTAAACGGTTCTTCATGTCCGGGGAAAACCGTCATATTATGGTCAAGTGACCTCAAAAATGGTTGTGTGACCTGCTTAAATGCCGTTCTGTCACTGCCTGGCAATCTCAAGATGGTAGGAGTATGTTGTATTAGAGAATCTCCTGTAAACACGCACTGTTCACCCAATATATAAATTGCACTACCAGGACTATGTCCTGGTGCAGCAAAGCATTTCAATATAAGATCCCCAACTCTTAACTCATGTATCCCATCAAAAGTCTCATCTGCATGCAGCAAATAAGATTTTGCTACAGCCATATAGTCATCAAAACGATGACCACCATCCACTGCATCTCTTACAGATAGAAGAATGCCGACAGTCTTAGGATTATTTCCTTTTTCAGTAGCTATAGCCTCAGCACATGCTTGGTGACAAAACAACTTACTTTCTATCTTAGATTGCAACCAAAGCACTCCTGAGGTATGATCATAATGTTCATGAGTAAGTACTATAACTACACTTTTAGTACCATAATCTTTAAAAACGTCTAACAATTCTTCATTTTCATTGGGATCAATCACAACACCAGTGTCGCCTGAAGGAATAAAATACATGTTGGAATCCACTAACTCATAGGGGAATCTATAGATTTCAAATTCAACACCCTCTATTTGGACCTGATAAAGATGCACGTGTGTTTCAATGATTAGAAAGCATTCAATTCAACCTTGTGCCCTAATTCTGCTGACATATAGGCAGCATAGATTACTTTAATAGTATCATATGCTAATGTAAAGCTAGAAAGAGGCTCACGATCAAAATAGACACATTCCATAAAATCACGCATTTCATCAGTGTATCCTCTAATAATCTCATCCTCTAGAAATGGATTATTCCATCCTGTCTTAGAGGGTAACATCTCGGAGATATAGACATCATCTAAATTGTCTTCATCCAAGAAATAAGTACTCATAAGATTCGACATGGTCAAATTGCAATTAATAGCTGCATCATTGCAATACAGTTCCACGTAGTTCTTGCTACCACCCAACAAAGTATCTGTCGCTATTACCACAGCTTTTGTACCATCTGTAAAGTCTAAAATCACAGTGCCAAAATCTTCCACATCGTGTGGCCGGGCAGCTATATGTCTATGCTCATACTCATTCAGATTCGGGGTTATACGATCCATTACGCCTAAAACACTCTTAACTTTAATCTCCACCCCTCTGGCCTGTGCTTCTTGTTGTTTTAACCACAAAATAGCAGACAGAGGATGAGCACCTGTTCGGATAAAAGTGCCACCACCCGTTTTGCTCCATTCTCCTGCGACAGGGGAGCTGGATCCTTTAAGACTTTCTTCTCCTTTCATAAAGAGAATACGACTTTTTTTTGCCTTGATAATTTCAGCTGTTTTTCTGATAGCTGGAGCATATACGAAGTTCTCTGCATACATGAACTTCTTCCCTGATTTTTTGATGATAGTGCGAAGATAACGTATCTGTTCGAGCATTCTAATATACATCACATGCTTTGACACCTTATCACCTATAGGTTCCTCATCACCCGGGTTTCCAAAATAGCCAGTCAAAGGTTTTTCACAAATAACATGTTTCCCTGCCATCATGGCCTTCTCTATCATTTCCTCATGAACATAAGGAGGAGTACATATATCAATGACATCAATTTCTGGGTCATTTACCAAATCATCAAAACTATATGAAATCTGCTCAAAGCCATATAGCCTTTGAGCTTCCTCCAATTGTTCTTTCCTACGGGCAACAACTGTCTTAAGTCTTGTAGGCACACCTGAGAAACGTTTCAACGCTAGTATATGCAACTCTGTAGCGCGTCCAGCTCCTGCCATTCCAATGGTTACTCTATCCATGTTCTTTTTTCTCTCTTATTTATAGAATTGGTACTTAAACTGCTCTACAAAGTTAGTATCATGCTTCTTGGAGGCAGCAATGGCATCGCGAGGATGGGCATTGGCCAAGCCTGTTATCAAATACGAGGTATTGTACCCCCATGTGGGCTCTTGGCTTTTCAAAGCTAACATGTCACTTCCTACAAGATCTAGGATAGGTTCAACATGATATTTCTTTCCATTGAAATAGCCCAACAATGCTTCCAAATGGCAGTTGCCTGCTCCTCGTCCCATACCGTAGTAAGTACCATCCAACATTTTGGCATTCAAGTCACTTGCTTCTATGGTATTGGCAAATGCACATTGTTGGTTATTATGGGCATGGATGCCTGTTAGCTTACCATAGGGCGACAACTTATCATGGAAGAGTTTGGTCAGTTTTCGCACCTCTTTTGGATAGAGAGCTCCGAAACTGTCCACAATATAAACGCCCATCACAGGAGTCTGTGCCAATGCGTCCAATGCCCTTGATAATTGCATAAGCGTGCATTTCGAAATAGCCATCAAATTACAAGTCACCTCGTACCCCTGTCTGGCTATGTACTCTATCATCTCGATACATTCCGGAATAGTTTCTATGTAAGTAGCTACACGGAAGAGGCTCAACGGACTCTCCGATTTCTTACGGATATCGTTTTTGAAGTCGCAACGGCCAACATCGGCCATCGCACATAGTTTCAGTCGTGTGGGGTTGTCCCCTACAATACTAAAAATATCTTCATCTGAAGTGAATTTCCACTTTCCGAACTTGCTGGGGTCAAACATCTTCTTGTCTGCACGGTAGCCGAACTCCATATAATCAACACCGGCAGCCACATTAGTCTCATAAACTTTCTTCACAAACTCGTCCGTGAAGAAAAAGTCATTTACCAATCCTCCATCACGGATGGTGGCATCTACTATTTTTATTCCTTCTATATTCCTCATGACAGTTTTATTGCTGTTCTTTCACTTTAGATTTGATAAAGTCAATAAGTTTCCCAACTATTCTCAATTCAGGATTATCAATATCCTCTACCTCAAATTCAATATCAAATTCATCCTCAATGGTTGAAATAAACTGAATGAAAGCCATAGAGTCAATGTATCCTGCATCAATGTAATTGAGGGTCATGATATCCACATCTTCTGGGACAGTGTACTCTCGCTGGATATAATCTGTCACAAACTCTTTTATATCTGTCATTGTCGTATATTGTTTTTATTTATCAAATCCCATGTTCATTATATGGCTTAAGATGCGATTACGCTGCAACTTGCCCATTGTGTTTTTAGGAAGCATGTCCACAAAGAAGATCTTGTGAGGTTGCTGGAAATCAGCGAGTTTCCTAGCACAATACATCTTTACAGTTCTTTCATTTAATTCGCAGCCATCTTTCACAACAATAGCAACAGCAACCACTTCGCCCAGTCGTTCATCTGGATAAGAGAATGCTGCACACTCCTCAACAGCTGTCAACTGATTTACAACAGCGTCCACATCATTAGGATACACATTGATAGCACCTGTTATAATCAGTTCCTTTTTACGTCCAGCAAAATACAAGTAACCATCTTCATCCACATAACCCAAATCACCTGTACGGAAAAAACCATCGGTGGTAGCCATCTCCATCATGTTCTTCAGCTTATAGTAACCTTTGCATGTCAATTTCGACTTGCAAGTTATTTCTCCTACCTCTCCTACAGCACATTCTAACTCGTTATCTTCATCATCACGCAGGATCTTTATTTCTGCTTCATCAAACGGCAGTCCAACAGATTTCTGCTTGTTACGAGCTTTCTGGAAACAGATATCTGTAACAGTAGAGGTTTCGGAGGTTCCATACATTTCGTGGAACTCACACTTCAGCCTCTCTATCAACTCCAGTTTTACCTTCTCTTCCAACAAGGCAGAAGAAGAAACAATACATCTGAAGCTGTCGATGCCTTGAGCGTCAGTCTGCTTGATAAGATCAAGAATCTGAGCTAATTGAGCAGATACGGCAATGGTAAATGTCGGTTTCTGCTCCTCTGCACATTTCAGCCAAATAGCAGGTGTGAAGCGAGGCAATAAAATGGAGGTAGCGCCCAAGATTAAAGGTAAAATCACCAAGCGTTCTGCAAGAGAATGATACAAAGGTGTAGCAGCCAATATTCTATCATCCTTGGTCAGTCCGTATACACGAATATGTGCCAATGAACGATCCACTTTGTTCTTTTGACTGATATCAATGGGCTTAGGAGTACCTGTTGAACCTGATGTCATGGTAAGGATCAAGCTCTCATCACCGTTGATATTCTCACATGTGGGCCGTGTGGTAGGCATTTGAGCTACCTCGTTAAATGAATAAGCACCTTCAAAATCGCCGTCCAGGCACACTTTAATACCAGGCACATTTATACCTCCTTGCTTTTCGCAATCTGAAAGGAAAGACTTGCGAGCTATCAAGTGCTTCATGTCACCTGAAAGCATGGCAACTTTAATTGAATCCAGAGGTAATGTAGGATTAAGCGGTACCAAACAAACACCTAAGTCGGCCGCTGTAAAGAACAAAGCAACAGACTCAATACTATTGTTCATGGGAATGGCAATATGGTCACCATATTCAACTCCTTTAGAAACCAGGAAATTGGAATAACGACTTACTAAGTCAGCCATTTCCTTATAAGTGGCAGTTTTTCCATCGCACCAGATGGCTTGCTTCTGGGGCATCTCCGCTGCATTCTGATAAAAAAGGTCAGCTAATTGACTTCTCATAGTATTAATCATATAATTGTAATTCAGGTATTATCAAGTTTTCAGTTTCAAAGCACAAACTAGCCCAAGAAAGACCCACTCCGTATGAGGTACCCACATTGGTATATTTTCCTTTCCTTAATTGTTCCGCCCTGTGGTTGACCATTGTAAAAGGAATACTGCAGGCTCCTGTATTGCCAAAATCTCGCATGGAGATAGGAGCTTTCTCTGGGTCTATTTTCAACTTCTTGATAATTTTCTTCACCATATAGTAGTTAGCTTGATGAAAGAAGAAATTATCTATATCGTCCTTTGTCTTGCCAGCAAATGCAAGCACAGCCTCAGTACACTTAGGAGCCGTCTTTAAGGCAAATGAAAAGACATCCATGCCTTTCATAAAAGTATGCAGTCTATTTCTTTTAACGTTCTTTTCATACTCTACCAATTTTAGACTTTCCTCAGTTACAGGATTTCTACGGCCTCCATCAGGAACTATGATGGCTTCGTAATCTTTGCCAATCGTACCTAATACACCATATATCGGAGCAGCTGTAGGATCAAATTCTAAGGCAGTTGCAGTACCTACATCACTAAACAAAGGGTAACCTGTCTTGTCATAGTAACAACTCTCAGCCGAACCATGGATACCATTCAGCAATAAAGCTCTTTTAACACCACCTGTTTGAACGAAAGAACATGCGGTTGCCATGCCATAGCACCATCCCGTACAGCCTAGTGTCATATCAAAGGCCATGCATGACTCAGGTAAATCCAATTTACCCTGCAACACACAAGCTGTGTCTGGTTGTAGATAATCTTTGGAAGGGGAACAAAAAATCAATAGGTCAATTGACTCACGCTCCCATCCCAATTCTTCCATTAACTTTTCTGCAGCTCTCTGGGCAAAGTCGGAACAGGTCTGGCCGGGTTTTGCCACATGCCTGCGTTCTACACCTATACTGGGGATGATGTTTTCATATTCATTCTCGTCAAAGTAAGGATATTCGCTGTTCTCCTCTACCTTGGTCGGTGCGCAAGCCGCCATTCCCTTTATTCTAACATTATTTATTTTTATATATGCCATAAAAAAAATATTAATAATTAATAGAAACGCCTCCATCAATAATCAAATTCGTCCCTGTCACCCACTTTGCAGCGTTAGATAACAGATAGGCTATTCCGAATCCAATATCATCTGGCTCTCCTATAGTTCCTAAAGGATACCTTTTCTTAAATTCAGCGAATTGTTCTTCTTCAACTCCCTCTCTCGCTAATGGTGTATCAATCATAGCGGGACAGACGGCATTAACACGGATGCCCTTGGGAGCTAATTCAAGAGCCGCACATTGCACAAATGAGCTGATGGCTCCCTTACATGCAACATACATTGAATTGCCAGGTGCTACATCACCCTGGGCTGCCATACTACTAGTAAATACAACTGAAGCGCCCCTTTTCAAAAGTTTCTTTTTGAGAAGTTTCTGAAGTAGGATAATTGGAGATACTGTATCAATCTGAAGGAGTCCTTTAAATGTATCTTCTTTTATGAACTGTATGGGAGCCAGAATAGAGGTTCCTGCATTATTTACAAGACCTTGAATTTCTGGAAGCTGTCTTATCATGTTATCTATCTGCTCTGAAGAAGTGAGGTCACAAACAAAATATGAATGCCCTTCTCCTTCTAACAATGTTACCGTCTGACTTAAACGGTCTTCATTTCTTCCCACAGCTATCACCTTAGCACCTAAATTGGCACAAATAACAGCTGTTGCCTTACCAATACCAGAAGATGCGCCAGTAACTAGGATGGTTTTACCTTCAAGTGAATATGGATTATACATCATAATTAGGCTTTAGTTTTAACAGCGTTAAATAAGTCCTCAACTGTATCAGAGTTTCTTATCTCATCACCCTTGATAGTGATGTTGTATTCCTCATCGACCATGGCTATTACACTCAAAGCGACAAGAGATGACCACTCATCCAAATCCTTAAAAACGGTATCCGCTTTGATCTCGCTGGGATCAGTATCATCGAACTGCTCAGCAAACTTTTCTATAAAATCATTGATTTCCATTATTTAATCACTTTATTATGCGTAATTTCTTTAATATTTTATCTCTATTCAATTTGTAGGGTTCTTTATGCATCTGACATTCTAAATAAGGCTCACCATTTTTATCATAATTTTTGCCTACCCATGAAATTCCAAAGGAGTTATTCAAAGCAATGACTGGTTTGTTGTTTTCATATACCCACCCAGTAGTATAATTCAAACCCAAAACGTCAAACACAAAATCATGAAATAAAAGACTGGCTTCAACTGCTGCAAAAGGCTCACCTATACAACAGGTCCTGCCACCCTCTCCATGATCCCCATCAATATCATATATGCTTATAGTTCCAATCTTATCACCTTCAGGTGTTTCCAAGAGGAAATAATAACTGTCTTTATCAGCGCGCTGTTTGGAAATCCATTGGCGTTGTTGCTCTACGGTAACATTAAGAGGGGGTAGATATTTGCTAATGCGAGGATCATTTCGGACGCTAAGTATAAATTCAGCATCTGACTCCTCTACAGAGCGAAGATTGACGTATTTACCTTTGATTTTGTAATCAATGAACATAGTTTACTTTACGAAATCATTAACTACTTGGATAATCTTCTCTACTTCCTCGTTTGATAGCCACATATGAAGAGGAAGAGTAATTAAATGATCACTCTTTTCTTTAGCCTTAGGGCATGTACCTTTGGCATAAGTGTACATACTATACTCGGTGTTGTCACGATAATGAACACCTCCATAAATATCATTTTCTGCCAATTTGGAGAGAAGGGCTTCACGATCTGGAACAATCAGTTCATAAATATGGAAGGAACATTCATCAGCGTAAGGAGCTTTAACAATCTGAATCTTAGTATTATTCTTGAATGCTTTATCATACATGGCAACAATCTCACGACGACGTTCATTATCACGATCCAGATACTTCAGCTGCACCAAGCCAATGGCTGCCATAATAGCATTACCATTATATTTATAGCCTACATAATCAACATCGTATTTCCAAGCGTATGTTCCTTTATTGCTACGAGCATATGTATCTTTATTGATGCCTAACCATGCCAACTGGCGGCAGAGTTTGTCATCCTCTTCATTGGGAAAGCAAATCATTCCACTGTCACCTGTAGGCAGGTTCTTTACCGCCTGGAAAGAATAGACTGCCACATCAACGCCATCCCATGTTCCTGGAACTACGCCATTGACACGAGTACCTGACATATGGGCTGCATCAAGGATGAGCTTGAGGTTGTGCTTTTTGCAAATCTCAACAATCTTGTCTAGCTGACCGACACGACCGCCATAACCTACAAACATAACGGCACGAGTCTTATCGTTGATTTTCTTCTCTACATCAATAGGATCCAGACAGAGGTAATCATCTACATCAGCGAACGTTGCATGCATATTTTCATAAAGGATGGCATGATTAGATGACACAAAAGTAATAGGTGTAGTGATAATTTCATCACCATCTTTCCAACCATTACGCATCTTCAAAATCTTTACAGCAAGATGAAGACCTACTGTATTGGAATTAATATAGTAGGCATTTTTGTGACCTGTATATTTCTTCCACTCTTCCTCAAACTGCACAGTTTTGAAACCCATACCAGTCCAGCCTTTTTCAAGGCACTCTCTAACAGCTTCGAGACATTCGTCAATCTCAAATTTTGGTTTTAATACTTGTATTGGCATAATATAAAAGTTTTAATATAAATCTATATGTATATCAAAAGGAGAGTCAAAATCCTTTAATAAAGCATGCTTAGTATCTTTCTCTGATAACAATGCTTTGTCAGTCGGTATTCTCCAATCAATTCCTAATGAGTCGTCAATAATACTAATGCCACCATCTGCCTCTGGGTGATAAAATTCATCGCACTTATATTGAAAGACTGCTGTCTCACTTAAAACAGCAAAACCGTGGGCAAAGCCACGGGGTACAAAAAACTGACGATGGTTGTCTTCAGTTAGCTCTACAGCGACATGCTGACCATAGGTGGGGCTACCCTTGCGAATATCTACAGCTACATCCAGTACAGCGCCTTTCACACAGCGAACCAGTTTGCTCTGAGTAAATGGAGGACGCTGAAAGTGTAGACCACGCATCACACCATACGAAGACATACTCTCATTGTCTTGAACAAAAAGAATCTTATGTCCAAGTATGGGCGCTACCTTTTCATCAAACTCTCGTTGTGAAAAGCTCTCAAAGAAATAGCCACGGCTATCGCCCCATATCTTGGGCTCAATAATTAAAACGTCATCTATTGCAGTCTTTATTATATTCATACAAAAAAAGTCAATCTGATCAATAATAATTGATTATTTCGTAATAGCAATTACGAGGGTTGCAACAGAAATAAGAGAAGTGGTTAATGTCAACAAAATAGATGTATTTGCAGAGAAGAAAGCATTGCGAGCTTCGATTTTACGTGGTTCCACATAGATCACATCGTTCTGTTGCAGATAGAAGAAGGGAGAGCTGATGATGTTGGCATCATTGATGTTCAACTGGTGATATTCCTTCTCTCCATCACTTCTCTCGCGAATCAAAAAGATTCTGTCACGATAAGCAAAGGTGGTTAGGTCGCCTGCTTGTGCTATTGCTTCTAAAATGCTCACTTTTTCATTCTGGGTTGTGTAGAGGCCAGGGGATCTGACTGCACCGAAGACAGCATATTTATAATTCATCATTCTCACATGCACCACCACATTCTCACTCTCAGACATATAAGGCATAATTTTGCCTTTGATGAGCTGTTCTGCCTCGTTCTTAGTTAAACCACCCACCTCAACTGTTCCAATAATAGGCATAACGATAGCACCATCATTATCCACTAAATAGTTAAAAACACTATTCTGGTTAGTGGTTGATGTGGTTGAAGTTGCTGCTGTGGCCCCTTTCAAAAGATTAAATGGATCAGAAGCCTCTGGGGTCATGGAGAAAACCTGAATCTGAAGTATGTCCTTTGGCATAATCTTGGCATCATAAAGCTGCTTCGAAACAGACTGATCAATTTCATCCTTGTTCTGAAAATAGGTGACGGTTTTTGTGCTCATACAACTTGTCAACAACACTGACATTAGCAAATATAGAAATCTTTTCATATGAGTATTCTTTTTAAAAAATTATTTCTTGATAGTATAATTGTTAAAGACTAGCATCGGTTGAGGCAAACGAGATTCATTGAGAGATACTACTTCTGAATTCATTGTTCTGCCAGCTTTGACAACATAGAGTGTCGCATCAGCAAATTGAGCCAACTGAAGGGCATCTGTATATTGACCAAGAGCCGGACTATCAATAATCAAATAGTCGTTGGCTGCCTTACTTTGAGCCATCTGCTTTGCGAAATCTTCACTTGCCAAGATATCTGCTGGATAACCTTTTTCCAATTTTCTCAAATCACCATTCACATAAACAGTTTTTTTGCCAATGGTATTGAGACTATCAACAAGATGATGGGCAATAAAAGTTTTCCCGTCTTCATCATTCTGAGAAGCTATAAGAAGGGTTTTTTGTCCTGGTTTAAGGTGTAAAAGCAAAAGAGTACGTAGATTTCGGAAAGCCTCGTCGTTATCAGTAGCAGGAATCTCAGTCAAGAAAGGTAAAGCAGTCTGAGACACCAATTCCTCACGATTATCTATTTTAGTCTTTAGTATGTAGAGAATGAATATCACACCCATAGGAATTAAAGCGCCAAGGAAGATAGCTACCAATAGTACCATCTTCTTGATAGGTTTGGTACTGGAATCCACTACATTCACATCATCTATCAAGCGTCCTTTATCAGTTGTATTAGCCAATTCCATGGCCGCTTCTTCTCTCTTCTGAAGTAACACCAAATAAACGGCCTGTTTGATTTCACGTTCTCGGCCAATCTCTGTAAGTACGCGTTCCATCTTAGGTGTTGTACCTACACGACCGGTATATTTTGCATATTCACGTTCCAACGTATTTTTCTGCATTACCAACTGTTCACGATCTCGCTTCATAGCTAATTGAAGCGTTGGATGGAGCTCTTGGATTGATTGTGTAAGACGTTGTATCTGAGGTGACTTTTCGCTTACACTTTTAAGAAGATCATTGCGTTGACCAACTAATGTATTGTGTTGGGAGATAAGTGATGGATAAGAACGATTCCCACCAAGCCACAAAGGAATAATCTCATAGAGATTAGCTGGATTATTGATATATTCATCCAAATAATCATGAAGCTGGAGTTGAGTTCCAATGTCAACTAATTGTGTCTCATAGTAACTCTTTTTATTAATGGTTTCTTCAGCATCTATCTCAGGCGAAGTAATCTGAAAATTCTTCTTAGAGTTTTCCCATGCATCATCAGAAGAACCAAGTTCCACATCTATCTTAGCCAAACGAACACTCACAAATTCATCAGTTTTACGAGCCTCTTCGTTTTTATCCTCATTGGCACGTTGGTTATATGCCTCCACCAAGCCGGTAATAAAATCAATACCTCGCATCAAGTTTTCTTCTCGTACTGAAATGCTTAGAATGTTCATTACTTTTTTTGAAGGAGGATCAGCCCACAGTCGTTTTACAAATTCTTGAGCCCGTTTAGTTGGAGGAATAATACTAACCTTTAACGTATAGTCTCCGTTGAACTGTTTGGCCTGTTTAGGAGGGAGAATGTTCTCTGTAATAGTCAATGTACCCACCTCAGTTTCAATGGTGGCAGGGAGCGTTGCAAAAGTCTGGGTAGGAAGATCTGTCTTTTCTTTGTTCTCTACCAATCGTGTCTTTACCCTATAGCCGTTACTACTTTTAGTAACAGTAAGCAGGATTTGGTGGTTAACCAGAGGCAGTTCTGTATCAAACCATTGTACATGAGCAGAGTCAAGACTTACAGTAATGGGATTATTTTGGTAAAGCAAGGTTTTACGTCCCCATTTACTCAAACGATACTCAGTATAGAGTCCAAGGTCTTTTACCACATTACGGACCAACATAGTTGACATTAGCACTTCCTTCTCATCATCAATACCGAGAGACGCTACACCTCCCAAGCTAGAGCCTATATTCAATGGCAAACTGTTAAGCAAAGCCATGTTTGAAGACATACTAGAAGAACCCTTCTTCGACTTGTCAATAATCTCCATTTTGCCTGCCACTTTCAGTGTAGTTGGAGTAAACCATATATAAAGGCCTGCAATCAGTAAGCAAACAAACACTGAAAAAGAAATCCATTTCCAATTCTTCTTAAACAGTTGCCACAATTGCTTAAAATCAAAAAAAAGATCTTCTTTCTTAATTATTCCATTCTTTTCTTCCATATAATGAATTCTACTTTGTTTTTTATTGAATTACTTCAATTAATGACGGATGTAAAGTGGCCATGGCTACGGCAATAACGCCTTTGATGGCTATGACCACGCGCTTGTCACGGGCGCCCTTGACCTTAACGAATGTACCTTCTTGGCCTGCGAAATCACCTGCTGTGATGCGGACACGGGTGCCTTTCTTGAGGTTCAGGTCTTCGGGATTGACCCAAATCAGTTGGTCGTCATAGGTACCTGCCACTGCTATGAAGGTCTGCATCTGGGCATCGGGAACGATGATTTTCTGATGCTCTCGGTCGATAATGTACTGCAGGTACTCGTGATACTTCTTTGCCTCTTGGATCTCAGTCTTTGTTCCATGGGCAAAAAGTAGGTTGTGGATGACGGGCTTCAGAATTTTGGCCTTACGGCCACGGATGACTTTGGTGTGGTAGCGCATCGGAATGAAACATTCGATGCCGCGTTCCTCAAGTAGCTCTTTCATCTTCACCTCTCGAGAGTAGGTTACACGCATGGCGTACCAGTGTTTTTTTTCGTCATTCTGAGGCGCTGGTGCATACTCTTGGGGCATTGAAATTCGCGTAACGCGCTGAACTCCAATCACTTCTGAGCGGTTATCGGATTTTACATTGGGGGTGCCGCCCTCCCCTTCCAATGCTTTTGTTACGTTTGGCTCAGGCATAGTTTGAGCTTTAACGATGCAAAGATACTCTTTTGCACCGATATAACAAAATATATTGTATAAAAATATAACTAAATCAACTCAAAAGAGGAAACTTGTATAGGGGTGTGAAGATTGCTTAACACTTTCTCAAGCATAATGCCTTCGAGGTTGCTATAGTCGTATCCAAAAGTGGAGCGGATGCCTTGCAAAGTGAACTGCATAGCGCGGTCTAAAGCAAGGGGCAGACTGTCGCCTTGAAGCAGACTGCCAGTGATAACACTGGTGAAGGAGTCTCCTGTGCCAGGATAGTGGGCTGGCAGGAAGGGACAGGTGACTTTCCAATACCTGTTACCGTTTCTGTTATAGGCATATACGGAGGTCAGATGGGGGTTGTCGATAACGGGGACGCTGGTCACAATGACAATGGTGGGCCCCTTATCTGACAGCTGTTTTAGGTATAGTTTGAGTTGGGCATCTAATTCAAATTGAGAATTATCACATACCCCTCCGTCGCTTTGCGACACCTCCCCTAACCTGTGGGAGGAGTTATTTGTTGATGTTCCTTGGCTATAGGTGAGAAGCGGATTATCTAAACTCTCTCCAAGAAGGAGGAACATCTCGGTGATGTTGGGAGTGATAACATCGGCAAGCTTGATAAGGCTGCGCATCTCCCCTACCATCTCCTCTTTCATGCCTTTATAGAGCTTGCCATTGTCGCCCAAGACGGGATCGACTACGATGAGATCGCTGGGGCGACGGAAGTCACGGATCAACTCGGACACCACTTGTACCTGCTCGGGAGAGCCTAAATAACCGGTATAGAAGGCATTGAATTGGAAACCCTGTACCTTCCAGTTGGCAATGATTTTACGCATCTCGGCGGTGAGATCCAGGAAGGTGAACTCGGGGTATTGGGTATGGCATGAGAGTAGTGCTGTAGGCAATGGGGTGACTTCAAAACCCATCGTCGTTAAAATGGGAATTACTGCGTTTAATGACACTCTGCCTACACATGACAGATCATGTACAGCCACTACTTTCTTATTATTATTCTGTATCTGCATATTAGTATCTGCATATTAAATACTTGCTTTAGATAGAAAAAACGACATATATTTACGTATCGTTAAGAAAATCGGGAAAACTTGTGCAAACCGAATGCAGAGCCAAACTTGCTTGAGCTATGCTGAGGTGCAGCCAAGTTTATGTAAAGTTTTCCGTATTAAAGCTCAAACATTTCAAAACGCTTTGTCTTTATTTGAGTTTTAAGAAAACGTGAGCGATTTTTAGTGGAGTAAATTCAGTCGTTTTTTTCTATCTAAATGCTCATATAAATAGTCAATATTGCATTATTTTTTGCAAAGGTAAGAAATAATTGTTTATCTTTGCCTCATAAT
>Ga0265298_10000509_pt1 | contig 57990 bp, 49 predicted proteins | sample AusTroGonzalo_MG_3_FD_193486 | JGI IMG/M metagenome (GOLD analysis project Ga0265298, IMG submission 193486) | Bovine rumen microbial communities from tropical cattle in Woodstock, Queensland, Australia - Gonzalo_01 | ecosystem: Host-associated > Mammals > Digestive system > Stomach > Rumen ... | reverse complement strand
TCTCATCAAGATAGATAACCTGTAATTGGTCCGAGAAGGCATATATTGAAACCTCATCTGAAAACGGATATAGGTCTATAAGGTCTTTCAGGTCTTTCCTGATATATCCTTTACTTACGCTCACAATAGCATCATCTACAAGCAGAGCCTGAACTGCTTCATCCAGCCCTGAACTACTTGTGGTTACAAAGCAACTTCCCGCTGGTATCAACATCATCCTACCCCACATCCACACATGATGCCGGCATGACTCTCAAGTTCACCTTGACAAGATAGTACAAAAGAGAAGTTTTGAGCAAAAACTATGAAATAATCAAAATCACTATAATTTTTTCATAGTTTTTGATTATTTTTGTCCTTAAATAATTGGCCATTGCACATTATGAAAAGAAAAATCACACAGAAGCTTATAGACTGGAAGAACAGGCCGGACCATAAACCGCTTATACTCCAGGGGGCACGTCAGGTAGGAAAGACATACATTCTGGAACAGTTTGGCCGGGAACATTATAAAAATTATATCAAGGTAAGTCTGGATCTTGTTCCGGAGGTACGTAGTTTCCTTAAGGGCAACATTAATCCTCTGGAAATCATTGCTTATCTGGAAAGCCTATATAATCAGCGGATTATCCCTCATGATACACTGGTCATACTGGATGAGATTCAGGACTGCAAGCGTGCACTGCTTGCATTAAAGTATTTCCAAGAAGATTATCAGGAATATGATATTGTAGCGGCCGGCAGTCTGCTGGGAGTTGCCGTTAATCAGGGTAACAAGCCTTATGAGGAAGAAGATAAAAATCAGTATGAAGAGGACTTTTCTTACCCAGTGGGCAAGGTTGATGAACTCAGCATGTTCCCTATGGATTTTGAGGAATTCCTCTGGGCAACAGGCAACGACATCCTGGCGCAGGAAATACGTTCCCATTTTGCATCCAACGAGTCCATGCCTGCATCGGTCCATTCAATGGCTCTGGACCTATATCAGAATTACCTGATTATAGGCGGTATGCCTGAAAGCGTACAGAAATGGGTGGATACTCACAGCTATCTGGAGTGCCGGACTGTTCAGCAATCAATCCTGATTGGCTACAATGCAGATATGGCCAAATACGCCAAGCCGGCTACTACCGTCAAGATCAGAGCATGTTTTAACTCTATTCCAGCACAGTTGGCCAAAGAAAACCAAAAGTTCCAGTACAAGTTGGCCATGAAGGGTGGAACAGCTAAGATATTCAGTGAAGCCTTGGAGTGGCTCACCTTGGCCGGGATTGTCCACAAATGCAAACTGATAACTCACGGATACATTCCTATATCCGCTCAGGAAGATGACAGTGATTTCAAAATATACATGTCAGACGTAGGACTTCTGAACTGCAAGGCACAGATACCGGCGCAACTGCTTCTCAATTCAATTGAGACAGACAATACTTTCCTTGGTTCTGTAGCCGAAAACTACGTGGGTCAGGCATTGGTTTCCAACAATATTACGCTACGCTACTGGAAGAACGACAACACACAGGAGGTGGAATATGTTCTTCAGGACGGAATAAATGTGATACCCGTAGAGGTCAAGAAAGGCAGGAAGGTGGATGCCATAAGCATGAATAATTTCAAGAAAACATACAACTGTCCTTTTGCCTACCGTATATCGGGTAAAAACTATGGACTTGCCAACGGCATTAAAGCCGTACCGCTATATGCAGTATTCTGTATAGAAGCAAAATGACACTAAACAATGCGTGGGAAAGATTTGTCCCCAATTTGTCCCATATTTGTCCCAAACATTGTTTTACTTTACAGAATCATCAGAATGATATTTGTATTGTAAAGATTCATTATGAAAAGATCCGTTCAAATCATACTTTTGGGATTGGGCGTCATTCTGTTGGCATCATGCAGTGAGAACAGAATGCTGGGTGAGGTTGAGGCGTTGCTGGAGACTGATCCCGGTGCGGCATATTCCGTTCTTGCCGATATGCCTGTCCCTTCATCAAACCGCAACAGGGCCCTATACGCCGTACTCAAGACACAGGCCGATTACAAGAATTACGTTACAGCCACAAGTGACAGTCTTATATTGACGGCCACCAGCTATTACGGAGACAAGAAAAAAGACTATCATACCGCTATGGCCTGGTACTCATTAGGCTGTGTCTATTCAGACATGAACAATGACATGGCGGCAATAAATGCTTACATAAAGGCCAAGGACCTGTTCCCGGATACGTTGGTCCGATACTATGCGCTTACAGAGCAGAATCTTGGCAGGCATTATCTGAACCAGATGATGCTCAGTGACTCAAGATACAATCTGCAATGCTGCCTTCATAACTCAATGCGCCTGCATGAAGACGCCCTGACATCAAACGCTCATTACCATCTGGCCCTTAACGCACTATATGCCGCTGATTACCCTACGGCCGATACGCTTTTCAGTGAACTTCTGAATAACCCGCTCGCATCAAGCATGCGCAGCCGCCAATGTCTTATGAACCTGGCCAAGATACAGCTGTTCGGATATAATGACACCTGGAAGGCACTGTATTACATAGACCGTTATCTCTATGAACTCAAGGATTCGGCCGAGGCCGGAGTGGGTTACAGCATCAAAGGCGATATCTACTTTGAAACCGGTCAATATGATTCAGCTTACCTCTATTATCAGAAATCCATGCAGTGTCCGGAAGAACTCTATACCGTTTGTGACAACAGCGGAAAGCTGGCGGTGCTGTCCATCTACATGAACAATACCGATGATGCACTTGCCTATATGCAGCTGCACGATGAACTGATAGACTCCATTTATGACCTGCGCAAGGACATAGCCATTGAGGAGGTGGTACGCAACCATCAGATTGCACTTAACGATAATGAAATCCGTTACAGGCATAAACGTTATATCTTGACAGGCATATCATTGCTCATACTGTTCATATTGTGTTATCTGTTATGGATGGCACGTCGCTGGAACCGGATGGCCAGATTGCAGTTGCGTCAGCGCGATGAAGTGCGCAACAACAGCATAGAGATAATGAAAGCCCAGTTAATGGATGCTCCGTTCAATGACAGGCACATATCACGCGAAACAATTCTTAACCTGTATAAGGAGAAACTGGACCTGTGCAAGGATATGTTCCGTGAAACTGAGGCATATTCAATATTGTCATCAAAGCTCCTAAACAATGACTGTTCATTCAGTGCCGATGAAAAGAACCAGATAATCAACCAGATTTCCGAGTCATTCATAGACAGCATACTTGACATGAACATAGAGATAACCAACCTGAACAGGGAGGATATTGTGGTATGCTTACTGTCAAGCATGAAGTTCAGCAACCGCTTTATATCGGCATTCATAAACATATCTGAGAGCGGAGTGAGAAAACGCAAGCTGAGACTGCTGGAGAAAGCCGCAAAGGATTATCTGGACCTGTTTTTTAATTAATTGACACCTAAGCTACAGTTGATATGAAAAGAAGATTGTTATCATTTATGATTGTATTGTTAATAGCATTGCAATCAGGCGCTAAGGTCTATATCCCCCTAGTTAAGAGTGTTCCGCCAAGTACCGGAAGCAGCGGTAATGCACGTGTTGGCATAAGGACAGGCATGTATGCTCCGTTGGCATATTTTGAAGAAGATGCTTTATTCATACAATATCCTGTCAGAACAGCAACAAGTGTTGTAATAACTAATGATTCAACCGATGTGGTGGTGTTTAGTGCACAATATGATACGGAATTATCAGATATCAAGATAGATTTCAGTACTTTTATCAAATATCAGAACTGCTATAATATTTCTGTAAATGCATACGGAAACTGGTGGGTAGGATATTTTGATTACGATGAGTATTACCTGTCCATTCAGGAATCAGGGCAGCCAGGCAATAACGGTTACTATTTTATATCCAATGAACCTAGGGAGGGATTCAATTTTGGCATATCCGGTATTGCCGGAAATGCCTCGGCAGGTTATAACTATGCTACGGGCGGTATGCTTTCCGATGAAAGTGAAGGGGCTGGCATATACGGTTCATCGACTGTAGATTATGGCATCAATACATGGGGGCGGTATGCAGGTTTCTTTCACGGTGACATAAAAACGACCGATGCGGTCTATGCCTCTGCATACAATACTTTGGCTGATTCAAGACTCAACAGTGATGTGAGACAAGTGGAATCAGGCATTTTGTATGAATTGACGCAAATGAATGTATTGGAATATAGACTTAATCAGTTTGATGCAGACGGTATGGTTGACTCAATAGGGAGAGGCTATTACAATAGTTCTTCCGGCATAATGGACAAAGAGCATTATGGCCTGTCCGGACAGGAAATTAGGGAAATATATCCAAGCCTTGTTTCAGAGAACAATGAGGGCTATCTGTCAATAAATTATGTGGAGATGGTTCCTTTGCTCATACAGTCCATAAAGGAACTTAAGGCGGAACTGGATAACACAAATGCAGAATTGGAGGCAATTAAATCAACGGCCAAGGTGACCGACCGCATTTCAAATCAGACAATAGTGTTGCATCAGAATGTACCCAATCCATTCAAAGACAAATGTACAGTAAAGTGTACAATACCAACGGGCAGTGTGGATGCGTCATTGTATCTGTATGATTACAACGGTCGTCAGATAAAAAACATAAACATAAAGGAAAGAGGTGATGTCCAGATTGCAGTTGACGGAAACGGACTTGAAGCAGGAATCTACCTCTATTCACTTATTGTGGATGGACAACTGGTTGATACACTCAAAATGGTTCTGACAAACTGAAACCAGGACTGATTGGAAAGGTTTGTCCTTAAAAAGTCACGTGATTGTCCCGCAGGACATTTGGCAACGGTTTTTTACGGTTTTTATATTTGCAATGGAATTTGACCTGATCTGCAGGCGGTCATGCTCCCAGGGTAACTATAAATAACTAAAAAGAAAGGATTATGAAAAAGATTACTTCACTAACATTAATGCTTGCTATCATGGGTCTTTATGCCTATGGTATTGAACCTGCCGCTATAGCACAGGTTGAAACTGACACTACAAATGTAGATCCTGTCCTTCCACCTTCGTTGCCGGATTCTACATATCATTATGAGTATGACGATACCATACAGATAGTAGATTTTACACTGGTGGAGCCGGATATCACCCTCAAAGTTGGAGAAAGCCATCAACTTCAGGTTAACCCCGCCGATGCCAAAGTGAATTGGCATGAATCCTGGGGACTTGTCTATAATCCGGTCACAACAGTCGATGAAAACGGAGTTGTTACAGCGTTAAAGGCCGGTAAAAGTGTTGTAGTGGTTGAATCTTCGGGTGGAGCTATAATAAAATACTGTAATGTGACAGTTGTTGATGAAGGCGGCATCCGTAAGGACAAGAAGACGTTTTATCCTACCGATGAGTGCGAATGGACTGATGTAAAGTTCTCATTAGACAATGAGGGCAACTTCAAGGCCGATGGAGCATTCTATGGAAGCGGAGCCCAAGCCAACTACTTGAACTACATTGTAACAGACCAGTGCATCTTTATGTGGTTTGATATAAATTATGAGGATTCCACCAAGATGTTCTATCCCCAGCCTTTCACCTTAGAGATAGATGGTTGCAATGCCCAGGAGTATAATGTTTATCTCAACAACAGGACCCAGACTGTGGAAGCCCAGAACAGCTTTGTAAGATACGCGCTCAGAAGAGGTTCATCAATAAATGGAACCACCAACGCTGAAAGCATCATATTCAGAAAAGATGAAGATTTAATCTATAACCTGAAAGGTCAGAAACTCAATTCCATTCCTGAAAATGGTGTTTATATTAAGAATGGAAGATTGTATTTAGAATAATTACAAACTAAATCATGTTTGTTATTAATCATATCATCAACATAACACTATCTTTAACGGCGAGTTCAAGGTGGAGGTTGGATCAACACTTTTGGTTGAATAAGTTTGTCTTATAAAAGTGTAAGGGCTTATGAGAAAGATTATCACATTATTTGCAATAGCAGCATCAGTTATACTGAATGTCTATGCTCAAGACAGTTTGAAGGCTGTTAAATTGTTTGAGATTGACACTATTGGCATAGGTAGCTTGAGCGGTATGTATATCGATTCTGTTGGGGCCAAAAATGAAGGTGCAGTGTTCTGTTTTTATACGACAACAGATTATGTTAAGAAAATCCTTAGGACTGATATTGAAGGAAACGTCATTGATTTGACAGACGCTCCTGCTTATTCATGTTATACGGTCTATAACGGTGACACATTGTATATTGACGATCATGGCACTATGGTTAATGCTACAAGTGGAGATACAATAACCAGTGTAGGTGTTCCTCAAGGATTTGCAGCCTCTCCTTCTGGGATATTTGTGTTACATTGTTACGTTGGCATGCGAACAATTCCTTATTATCTCCAGGATATTTTGAATAATAACACTCTATGGAGTTTTAAGAACCAAGGGGTGTTAAATGTGTCTGGCTTCTGTTATGGTGAGGGAAAAGTTTATATGTTAACACGTATGAACGGCGGTATGGGAAAGCTGACCTATATGAATGAAGATGGGAGTGACAGGAAACAAGTTATTGTTCCTGTATTAAATGCTAGTGGGATAGGAGTATATCAAGGCTCGTTATACGTATATTCAAAAACAGACCAAACAGTCTATAGGTTGGAGCCATCAGAAGTAACAGAAGTTAATTCCGTTTATAAAGACATATCGGAGACAACCTTCTACAATTTGGCAGGAGTGGAAATTGACAAACCCTCTGGCCTTACAATAGTGGTGACTCGCTACAACGACGGCAGTGCCCGTACTGAAAAGAAACTTTTCCGCTGATTATAGTATAGAGGGGTTGGATTTGTGCTAAACCGCAGCAGCGATTCTGGCGATTTTTTACGCTCAAAAAATGTTTTGTTGCGTTTTGCTGAGACAGGCCCTCTGCGCTACCTTGTCAAGGTGAACTTGAGGGTCATGCCGGCATCATGTGTGGATGTGGGGTAGGATGATGTTGATACCAGCGGGAAGTTGCTCTGGAAATCGTAGTAGAAGTTCAGGGTGAGCATGCGGCTGTAGGTGTAGTCGGCGCTGAACGAGAGCTTGACGGCGCGGTTGCCACTGGTGGCCTGGGTGGTCTCATCGCGCAGGCTGCGGCACAGTGCGTTCTGGTTGCGGAATGAGAAGTCCAGGCTCATGTTTATGTCATTGCTCACCTTGTTGCGTCCGCTGCCGGGCTGGGCTCCGAACAGCTTTACTCCGGTTATCTTGTAGCCGGCACCGGCGGTTATGTCATCGGAACTGGTCTCTACCACCTGCACGGCGGTGGTGCTCAGGGTCAGGACTCTGGTCTTGCGGTACTCGAACCGGGCCGATATGTCATTGAGGAATGTCATGTTCACGCCGGCCAGCGGTGCGAATGACTCGTTTATGGATACAGAGCTTATGTTGAACATTGTGCTGGGTACGGGGTTGCCGCTGGTTACGTCCTCTATGAATCCGCGGCCGTTCATGTACTCCATGTAACTGTTGAATGTGTTGAAACTGCCTATGGAATAAACGCTCTTGTAGGCATGTGTCAGGTTAAAGCTCTTGAAGTATTTCTTGAAGAAGGGCAGTTTGCTAAGACCGCTGTATGTGAATGACCAGTTGGGCAGTATGCTCAGAATGCCCGGGAACAGGTCCAGGGTGGCTTTCTTGGCATCACGGCCGGTATATGCAGCCAGGAACGCTGGAATGAGTACATCCGATGAATACATGTCAACTCCGCCGTTGGCGCTGTTGTAGGTCTGTCCGGCCAGGGAACTCCGGGCTGGATAGCGTGAGCCCTCATATTGTGCCTCAATACGGTCACGTACGGCGGGCAGGCTGCTTATGAGACGTTCAAAGCTGCGGGAATGGTAGTTGTTGCTGGCGGAATGCCGTTCAAACGCGCTCCATATAGTGATGGTGGTCATGTTGAAGCTGCCTCCGCGTGTGCTTGGCATACCGGCGTACATGTATTGGATGCGGTTGTTGCCTGATTTGTTCCAGCTGGCGTTGGCGTCTATCTTGATGTCACGGAACGGCTCTATGGTCATCTTTATCTGGAGGTCCTCTGTTGCTGTCGATGCGGCGGTGTGGGCTATGCTGTCACCTGTAAGCAGCCAGCCGTGGTCCATGGCCTTGTACAGATAGTTGTCTCCGGTAAAGCCGAATGCAAAGTCCAGTCCCGGCGCAAGCAGTCCTGATGAGTTGTTCTGGCCCAGCATCCTGGAGTTGGGCATGAATCCGGGCAGTGACATGGAGTAGTCATTGCGGTATGTGACGGATACGTTGCGTACCATCATCATCATCCTTAGGCCAATATCCATTCCCTCACGCAAGTTGAATCTTTTGGTCCTTACAGGCATGTCGGGATCCTGTATCATCTTGAGCACCACATTAAGCGTGTCCTTGACCTTGATTGATACGCTGTCGGCTCCCAGCTTGCGGAACTTTAGCTTTACGGTGCTGCCGTCTTTTGTAGTGGCGGTAAGCTGCGGATTGAACGTGCCAAGATTATGCACAATGATATTGCTCTGGCCCGGCAGCAGCGTGACCTCCTCCTGATATCTCTTGTTGCGGTTTGTGGCATATGAGTTTGCTGAAGTCCTGCTTGTGTTGTAACGGGTGTTGATACGGTGCAGGTATGTCACCTTGTTATACAGATTTATCAGGTTAAGCCTGCCGTTTACGGATATGGAGCGTCTGTTGGATATGATATTGCCGTAGTTGGCTCCGTTGGCGTATGTGGTACCGCGGTTCCATGAGTAACTGGAGTTGAAGCCTGCATCGGCGGTCACCCAGTCCAGAAGCGGAATCTTGTTGAGCGGTATGTTGTATGATGCGTTGAAGGACTGGGTGTAGTCCAGCGGACGTCCCAGGTTCATCAGGCTCATCTTGACGGAGTCTTTCCACAGCTGGTACTGGTCAGGGTACAGGTCTTTGTTCACCACGGTGTAAGGCTCTTCAACCTCTGCCCTGGTCTTGGCGCTGAAGTTGAGTTTGAGCAGTTGCAGGGGATCCCACCTGATTGAGAGGTCGCGGTTCCAGTAGAACTGCTGCGAGAATATGACCGGAATGCCTTCCGATCCCTCCAGGTCACGTTCCTGAAGTTCATGGTAGTTGCGCTGCAGGCCGGTGTTGAATGAGATGCTCTGCGGCAGGAAGTTTATCTTGGTGTCTTTTATCAATTGTAGCCACTTGCTGTCAGGCAGCGAGTCAAACGGTGTCCAACCATCTATGTTGTGCGAATAGCTGTAGTCAACTGATGCTTTCCAATTCTCGTCATGCTCATAGTCTATGGTGCTGTTGCTCCTGTCGCTCACGCTTTTTGAGTAGCTTAATGAGAAGTTGGCGGGGTCATAAGGCATGGGCTTGTCACTGCTTATGTTGACCTTGGCATTCGATATGCTGAAGTTGTGACTCTCCTTGAGGTCCTGTGAAATGCTGCGTACTGAGTCACGCGCATGGCCCTCGGGGTAGGATTCTATCACGTCGTTCAGTATCAGGTCCGTGTCATACGGACTGTAGCGCGGCGATGTCTTTTCCCTGGTGTATGAGTAATATATGGGAACTGAAATCTTGGCTTTCTCCGGCAGGAAGCGTCCAACATTGGTACTTGTGGTTATGGAGTATTTGTAATAGTCATCGGTCTTGCGGTCCTTGATGCTCTGCTCCAGACCTCCGTAGCCGGCTGTGCTCATCTGCCCTGCCAGGTCAACCGATGCCAGGTCAGACAGCCTCAGGCCAAGAGTGCTTTGTGCCGCCATGCCGCCCTTGCTCTCATAACCCACCAGACGCAGCTCATTCACCCATACCTCGGCATTCTTGGCGCTCATGGAGTTGTTACGCACACCAATCATTATGGCGCGTACATTGCCTATAGTGGGGTTACCAACTACGCTTATGCGGTTCTCCGGGTTATTGGGGTCATACTCGCTATATACTGCCGATGCGCTTATGGCACCCAGATTCCTCTGTATGTTGCGGTTGTTCTTGACCTGGGTAAGTACGTTGAAGTCTATGTCCAGCATGTTGCGCTCCGGCCAGACCATGCGGCGGTCATTCTCATTGGTGCCGCTGTAGTGTCCTGCTGGGGTGAGGTCCAGCGGAATCTCATATTCATAGTAGTTGCCTGAATAGTCGGAACCCAGACGTATGAACACGGATATATCGCCGTTCTTGAGCGTGCCGTCATCGGGTATCACGGCCTCGGCGTGGCTGAACATCTGTATGCGCTTGTATTTGCGCAGGTCGAGCGCGCTCTTCTTGTATATACCGCGTGCCTCGCCGGCGCCCAGCCCCATCACCTTAAGGCTCATGGCCTGCTCGTTGTCCTGCACCAGCTGTACCTGGTTGGGGTCGAGTATGCGCGTCACGCCCGGGGGAACCACGTAGTTTACGGGGGCGCGGTCTCCGTTCTCCTCAATGTTGACCGATGTGGCCGAGAACTTGCCCGATATGGTGGGGGTGCGGTTGGTGGAGCTGTATATGGGCTGCTCGTAGTTTCGCCATTGGCTGGTCATGAGCTCAAGTGAACCGAAACGTACATGTACCTCTTCATTGAACCCCGTCAGGTACATGCGCATGAACCTTATTGAACTGAAATCGCGTATTCCGCCCTCTGCTTTCTCATATTCGGTAATGGGTATGCGGAAACAGAACCAGTTCACGGTCTCGGTATTGCCGTTACGCAGCTTGACTTTCACCTCACGCTTGTCGGCTATGTAGTTGCGGCCTATCTCCAGGTCTGACGGCCTGAGTGAGATGCGGTACTGGAAGAACTTCTCATATTCATCCATGGTGTAGTCACCGTTGGCATCCTCCACATCGGGGGTGGTGCGGGCCGACTGGTCATAGCGGCTGCCGCTCTGACCCGAATTGGGTGAGTTGCCCTCTGTGCCGTTGTACTTGCGGTAACGGTCCAGCACAGGCATCTCCATGTCATCGTAGTCCGATCCGCGGTAATAATGGTAGGTGTCGGCTGCGGGGTCATCGTAGAATGACTGGAACACTTCAGGCTTAACCTTGCCGCGTATCTGGCTCAGGTAAGCGGCGTATGCAGGCCATTCGCGTTCCTCGTCCGATGACAGTCCGTTCAGACCCACGTCCTGACGGTCACGGCTGTCAGCGGCGTTGTTGTCAAATGCATATACCAGGCTCTTGCCTGTGGGTACCTTGCCCCATACTGACTTTGCCCACTTGGTGGTATCGTCATCTACAGGCAGGCCGTTCTCAAAGAACTTCTTGCCGTCCAGGAGCACATCCTCCGATACCTCGCCCAGGTTCATGTACAGGTCACCGCCTGCTGCCCCCGGGTTGTATATGAACGGGTCAAGCATCCAGAACTCTATGTATTCTATGTTGGCCGCCTCAAAGTCTGTCGTGGTCAGGCGTCGCATTATACCGCCCCAGTTGTCCTGCGGATTGCCCAGGTGGCCGTCTGCATCCAGCTCCGGATTCAGGTTGTAAGGTCCGCGTTCGGTAGGGTAGTAGGCCAGGTTGAGTATCTGCAGGGTGGTTGATTCGCTCGATGTGGACTCCTTGTTGGGATAGAGTTCACGTTCATAGACCTCGCGTACATAGTGATTTGACAGCTGGTCCAGGTCGGTCTTGATATGTGACGGCGTGAGCGGAGAGTTCCTGCGCGTGAACAGCGGGTCTATGGTGAACCAATTTATCAGCGCACGGTTATAACCGGCCTCCAGCTGGCCTGACTTGCCGTAGCCTTTCATACCCTTGGGCACTGCGCTCAGCGTCCATGCCGAAGGCTGTGATATGCTTATACCGTTCTCGGCCGCCTCAAAGTCATCAATGTATGAAGCCTGCCCCTGTACCTTGTCCGAAACCGATGACTGCAGCGCCGCCATCTCGGCCTTGAAGTTGATGGTTGACGGCTTGGTGGCGGTTACAAAAGGTATCTTGTCCAGAATGTTCGTGATGGCCTGGCTCTCATGCTTCCAGTTTATGTTGAGACCGTACATGGTGTTGACCAGCGGCTCGTCACCCATGGTGACCTTGCTGGTCAGGGGCTTCTCGTTCAGGTGCATGAAGGTACCGCCCAGCTGCAGGTCCTTGCTGAAGTCATACATCCAGTTCACTCCGGCCATGGTCTTGCGCTGCATGCTGTACTCGGTGTTGCTCTCCAGCTGCACGCTCACGCTTGTGCCGGCATCTATTATGCTCTGGTTTATGATGGATACCGTACCCATGTTATAGTCAACGGTGTAGTCACTGTTCTCCACCAGGGTTGCTCCTCCGGCGGTCACTATGACCGATCCTCGGGGTATGTTGCTGGAACCTAAGCTTATGACATTGCTGTTGGTGCCAGAGTATTGGCCTATGAGCATGAACTTGTCCTTGTCGGCTATGCGCTTGGCCACCACGCGGGTAGAGTCATACAGTTCCTGGAACACATATTTCTGTGCAACCACATCATTGCCTATGACTTTGCGCAGGTGACTTCCGAAAGGCTCCACCACGGGGAATATTATCTTTCCGTTCTGCGCCTGCACGGTATATCTCTCTATGAAGTCGAACTTGCCGTTGGGGTGGGGGTTGTTCTTGTCATCCAGACGGTCCAGGTTCAGCAGCCTGAGCAGGGGCGTGCTCTTGAGCGCCGGCTCAGGTATGTATGTCAGGCGGCTGCCCGTGCTGTCGCTGTTGTAGTAAATGCCCAGCTGGAACTCTGCGCTCTGTATGTTGCCTTGCGTGATGGAGTAGATGTTCTTCATCATCAGGTCCCAGGTTCCGCTACCGGGTGAATTTGAATTGGACTTGAGCAGTTTTACGTAAAGGGCCTCCTTGGCATCGGTCCTGTCGGAAGAGAACTCGCCCACCTGGTAGCTGTTGCCTCCGTAGGTGTATTCAAACGCCACGGCCAGCACCTCATCCGATGCCAGCGCGGTCTTGAGCGATATGTAACCCAACTCACTGTTAAGCGTATAGTCCGATGAGTTCAGCTTGCGGGCGTTGGAAATCTTCTCATAGTCTGTGCTGCCCTCCAGGAATGTCCCTAAGGTGGTTGCCACCTGGTCTATGTCACGTGCGGCGGGATAATTGGCCGATATACGGCGGTACAGGTCATTGGCGTTGTTGGCCGGGGCGGGGCCTCCCTGTGCGTTCCAGGTGCTGTTGCTTATATGTCCGGTCTCACCTAAGTCAGTGAACGCCACTATGTTGCGCGGGTTGTCATAGTTGCTGCGCTTGTTTGTAACCCATACCTCTATGCGGGTAATCTGCACGCCGGACACTATGCTGGGCAGCATTGCCATGTTGGCGTCATAGTTGTCGCGGAAGAAATGGGCCAGGAAGAAATGACGGTTCTCGTCATAGCTGCTGGCGTCAATCTCAAAGTCCGTAATCTGCTGGCCTCCCCGTGAGTTCACGGTGGCCGATGACGACTCCTTCTGTGACAGTACCATCTGCAGCTTGAGCTTTCCGAACTGCAGGTCAGTGCGGATACCGAACAGTGACGATGCGCCCTGTATCAGTGACGAGTTAGTGGGGAAACTTATGTTACCGGCCTCAAGCAGGCGGATTATCTCATCCTCCTTGCCCTCGTAGCGCAGCTTTATCATCTTGGCGTCAATGTCGAACGTAGCCTCGGTGTTGTAGTTCAGGTTCATGTTGATCTTGTCACCTACGCTGGCGCTGATGTTCAGATTTATCTGCTCGTCAAAGTCAAATCCGCCTGTGGCGCGGTTCTGTACTGACAGTGACGGGTTGTCAACCTTATTGCGGTTGTAGCCCAGTTTTATGGCTGCCGATCCGCTGGTCTTGACCTGTACTCCGCCCGGGCCGAATATCTTCTCGGCGGGACCCAGGTCAAACTTCATGTCGGTAAAGTCAAACCTGTTCTCTTTCTGGTTGGCAAGTTCCTCGGCATATTTGTCACGGTAGAATGACTCAAGCGAGCGTTTCATCAGGAGCCGGTTGTACTCATTCGGGGTCATTACGTCAGGCACTTCCAGATAGTAGTCGCCCATCTTGTATCCCAGGCTGTAGGTGTTGTCGGTCTCGTCGTATGTTATCTCTTCGGTTATGTTTTCGGGATTGGGAAGTACTCTCTGCGGCGTGCCTTGTGCATAAAGGCTGTCAAGGCTCCCGCAGATGCAGGAGCCTGTGAGCAGCAGTGCCGCAATGAAGTGTCTTCCCTTAGCCATTCAGTATCTTTGGTGTCAAATCCGTTTCAAGGCCTCGCGTATTACGGCCTCTACGGTCAGGCCGTCCTGTTCCTTGAGTATGGCCTGCACCACTTTCTGTGACGCTGCCTGCGGGAATCCCAGCGTTACCATGGCTGTCACGGCCTCAGTTGCCACCTGTCCGGCCTGTACGCCTGTCTGCATACCCAAAGGCATGTCATCGGACTGGGTCTTGGCTATCTTGTCATGCAGGTCCACTATGATGCGCTGGGCTGTCTTGGCGCCTATTCCCTTCACTTTCTTAAGGAGCGCGTCATTGCCGGAACTTATTATGCCTGTCAGCTCCGACGGTGAGAATGATGACAGTATCATTCTGGCCGATGCACCGCCTATTCCCGGCACGGATATGAGCATGAGGAACAGCTCGCGTTCCTGCCTGCCGCTGAACCCGTACAGGATATACGCGTCCTCGCGGATGGCCTCATAGACATACAGACGTGCATCGTCCTTGCCCTGTATGGCCGAATATGTATATACTGATATGTTCAGGTCGTATGCCACACCGCCCTGTGTGAACAGGACTGCCTTGGTTGGCGTGAGTTCCTCTATCTTACCTTGAATGAATTCAATCATAAATATGCGTTTATTATATGCGTATGCTAAAAAATAACGTAACACATGCGTTATTATTGCACGCGCGAATATATATAAAGCCCTTTTTTCATAACTTCGCACCCCGGAAACCAAACAACATTGAACTATGGAAAAGATAAAAGCAGCTATAGTAGGCTATGGAAACATTGGCAGGTATGTGCTTGAGGCGCTGGAGACGGCACCTGATTTTGAGGTGGCAGGCATAGTTCGCCGTAACGGTGACGCAGACTGCCCCAAGGAACTTGCCGGATATAAGATTGTAAGGAAAATTCAGGAGCTCCCCAAGCCTGACGTGGCTATCCTGTGCGTTCCATCACGCAAGACCGAGGAATATGCCAGGGATATACTTCCGCTGGGAATAAACACTGTTGACAGTTTTGACATACATACACTTATTCCTGAAACCCGCAAGCGCCTGATGCAGGTGGCAAATGAGTCCGGAAAGGTGGCTATAATATCAGCAGGATGGGATCCGGGGACTGATTCAATTGTCCGTGCACTGATGCAGGCTATGGCTCCCAAGGGTGTGAGCTATACCAATTTCGGCCCCGGAATGTCTATGGGACACTCAGTCGCCGTAAAGGCTATTCCCGGTGTCAAGGCCGCTTTGTCCATGACTATACCGGTAGGTACAGGCATTCACCGCCGCATGGTATATGTTGAGATTCTTGACGGTTACCGATTTGAGGATGTAGCCGCCGCAATCAAGGCAGACCCATACTTTGTGAATGACGAGACTCACGTGATGCAGGTGGAGAGCGTGGATGCTCTCAAGGATATGGGACATGGCGTGAACCTTACCCGCAAGGGTGTATCTGGCAAGACCCAGAACCAGCTCTTTGAGTTTGACATGAAGATAAACAATCCGGCTCTTACGGGTCAGATACTTGTGTGTGCCGCACGCGCATCAATGCTGCAGAAACCGGGTTGCTACACCATGATAGAGATTCCAGTTATAGACTATCTGTACGGTGACAGGGAGGACCTGGTGCGCCATCTTGTCTAAGGAAGAATCCATCCGAATCCAAAAAACAGGCTTTCGGCATTTCCATACCCAAGGTACACATGCGCCTTGGGTTTGTTGTTTATATCGATGCGATATCTCAGATAGCCTCTGTAAACAAACTGGGCGCCGTCATCTCCTACCCTGTAATATGGTTCACCGTATTTAAGGTCATTGGATCCGAAAGTCTGTTCGGGACTGGTGTTGACCTTACAGTTTATGTACCATCTTCTTACTCCGAATCCTGCGGATGCTATGAAAGACATTTTCCTGTACTTGTAACCGGCATCCATAAGCAATTGAGCGGCGATGAATGTGCCGGTCATGTGAATGTCCCTGGATAAGGTTTCCCATCCCCGTCCGGTGCGTTTCCCTTCTACAGGCGGAGATAAGTTGGCTCCCAGCGAAAAACCGTAAAGGAAGTTTTTCTCATAATCAATCCAGAATGTGAATGTCAGCATGCTTTGCATACTGTATGAGAGTCCTGTGGATAGTGTGGGGGCCTGCGGTACGTATTCTTCCTGCTCAAATCCCCACTGCCGGAGTTCGTCGGTAAGAGTGCTGTCTCTTTTGATTCTTGTTTCAAACGGCCAGCCCAGGTAATCGTCATTGTAGAAATAGCCTGTATAGGATTTCTTGTCCGACGTAGTAAGCTGTCCGTATCCGTGTTTCATGTCATCTTTCCAGGCTCCCTGATATACTCCGCCGTCTTCAAACAGCAGTTTTCCCTGTCCGTTGAACACGTCATCCTTCCAGTCACCATCATACCTGGCTCCGGTGTTGTATATGTATGTGCCGGTGCCTTCTTTCTTATGGTTATGGAACGAGCCTTTGTAAATGTCTCCGTCAGGATATACCAGTGTGCCCTGACCGTCCCACAGGCCGTCCTTCCAGCTGCCCTGATATACGGTGCCGTCAGGATATATGCACATGCCCTGGCCGTTGAAAAGGGAGTCCGCTATCTGTCCCATGTAGAGCGAGCCGTCATCCAGCAGTACGGTGTCAACCGGGATGCTGTCATGCAATGCCTGTGCATGACAGAACAGGCATGCCATGAATGATACTGTTATGACGGATATCCTGCGCAACATACGGCAAATATAACAATTATCAGAACACTACGCCCAATCCCAGATGAAAAAGGTCCAGGTTGGAGTAACCGGCCCTGATGGAAATGTCAATGAACGGAATGTTCATCTTGGGCACGAACTCGGTGTAGATGTCGTATGCGAACCGGGCCCCGGTGGTCTTGCTGCGGAAATAGAGCGTGCCAGGCGCATAGTAGCTGTCATTGCCATCCTGACTGCGGCAGTTGCGTACGGTGTTTTCAATCCCCAAGCCTACTGACGCTCCCAATGAGAGCCTCCTCCAGCTTACTCCCAACTCTCCGGCTATCTTGAAAAACGGGTAGGTTTTCTCAGTCAGGACCTCATCCATGTAGCTGTCCCATTCCACAAGCGTCACTCTCTCGCCGGTATCGTCATTCGTGGTCTCCGACACTTGGCCTATCCCGTAGTTTGAGGCGTTCAGGCCCAGTTGTCCGCCGGCAAAGAACCAGTCCGACAGGTGGTAATGTACATGTATTGACAGCATCTGCCCCAAGCCGTAGGTCAGGCTGATATTCGTAAGCCATTTGTAATGGAAGTTTCCGTCGGATATGTCCTGCCGGGGATATGGGTCATTCAGCGGTTTGTTCTCCGGAGGATCGGAGTTGTCTGAAACCGGATGGCTGAACCTGTCTTTCACAAAATAACCTTTGTAAAGGGATCTGGTGCGCGCATCGTACATGACGCCGAGTCCTTCCTTCATGTCATCCTTCCATAAGCCCGCGTATGTACTGCCGTCGGCATATTCCATGGTGCCGGGACCGTTGAACATGCCGTTGTCCCAATATCCTTCATACTTGTCGCCGTTTGCATAAAGGTATGTGCCGTACCCGCTGAACCGGTGCTTGCTGAAATTTCCGGAATAGCTGTCTCCGTCAGGGTAGGAGAGTTCTCCTTTACCGTCCCACAGGCCGTCTTTCCAGTTGCCTTCATAGACCGTTCCGTCAGAATAGACCATCTTGCCGTAGCCGTTGAACAGCGAGTCGGCAATCTGCCCCAGATACCAGGAACCGTCATCAAAACGGATGGTGTCCTGTATGGCCGGGGTGGTGTCCTGCGCATTGAATGCACTGGCGGACAGTATGTTTGACGCCAATAATGCTATTATGACTATGTGTTTGGCCTGCATATCGGTGTAAAGGTATGGAAAAATCATTAACTTTGCGAGTTCACAACAGTAAATCACCCGTCGCTATGAATGAAAAACAGGATTTGGTATGCATTTTCAAAGGTCAGGCCTTTGAAGCTGAGATTGTGAGGTCACGTCTGGAATCGGACGGGATACCTGCCATGATAATGAACAATTCCATGAGTGCTATTTTTTCAACATATACCGCAATGGCCGGGCCGGTAAGCGTGCTTGTAAACCCGCAGGACCAGGATCGTGCCGAACAACTTATCAAGGAATGAACCAGCCTAAACGTATAGCTGTCAAGGTAGGCAGCAATGTCCTTACACGTCCGGACGGCCGTCTGGACATATCGCGCATGGCGGCTCTGGTGGACCAGATTGCCGAGTTGCGCCACAGGGGTATCGAGGTGTTGCTCATATCTTCCGGTGCCGTGGCATCGGGCAGGGGCGCTCTGCCGCATATCAAGGACGAGAGCGTGACGGGCCGCCAGCTTTTTGCCGCTGTGGGCCAGGCCAAGCTCATTGAGCATTATTATGACCTGTTCCAGGAGTACGGAATCACGGTGGGCCAGATACTTACCACAAAAGAGAACTTTGTGAATGATACACTGCTGGCCAATCAGATGCGCTGTATGACCGCCATGCTGGACAATGGTGTGGTACCGGTCATAAACGAGAATGACACCGTATCGGTTCAGGAGCTTATGTTTACCGATAATGATGAGCTGTCCGGTCTTGTGGCCCGGATGATGAAAGCCGAGATACTGGTCATACTGAGCAACGTGGATGGCGTGTTCACTGGTAATCCTGACGAACCAGGGTCGGAACTCATCCATGATGTCTATCCCGATGACGACTACTCGGACTGCGTGAGCGGCACCAAGTCCAAGTTCGGACGTGGCGGCATGATGACCAAGATGAAGACCGCGTTGGGCGTGGCCGCCGACGGCATTGAGGTGCGAATAGCAAACGGTCGCCGTCAGGATGTGCTGCTGGATGTGCTCTCTGACCCGGAGAATGCCCGCTGTACACGTTTCCATTCACCGTCAAAAAAGTAACCATGATAGAGAACACCTTAGAACTGCTTAAGAATGCATCTTACTCCCTCCCAATGCTGGAGGAGGACCGTATAAATGATGTATTGCTTGCTTTAGCCAGTGCCATAGAGAGCAATTCATCCCTTCTGCTTGAGGCCAACGCCAAGGACCTGGCCCGTATGGACCCGGGCAATCCGGTCTATGACCGTCTTATGCTTACCGGTGAGCGTCTGGCCGGCATTGCTTCCGATATGCGCCATGTGGCGGAACTGGAGAATCCCGTAGGCAAGGTCATTGATGAGCGCGTGCGTCCCAATGGCATGAAACTTACCCGCGTGCGCGTTCCGTTCGGCGTGATAGGTGTAATCTATGAAGCACGTCCCAATGTAAGTTTTGACGTCTTCTCGCTCTGTTTCAAGTCACGCAACGCCTGTGCCCTGAAGGGTGGCAGCGATGCTTACGATTCCAACAAGGCTATTGTTGATCTGATCCATCGAGTGCTTACAGACAAGGGTATCGACCCGCATGTGGTTGAACTGCTTCCGGCCGGCCATGATGCCGCCCAGGAACTGATGAAAGCGGTGGGTATGGTTGACCTGCTAATACCGCGCGGTAGCGCCCGGCTTATCAGATCGGTCCGTGAGCAGGCCCAGGTGCCTGTAATAGAGACCGGAGCAGGTGTGTGCCACACCTATTTTGACCTGGAGGGAGACCTTAGGAAAGGTTCGGACATAGTGTTCAACGCCAAGACCAGGCGTGTGAGCGTATGCAACGCGCTTGACTCTTTAGTGATACATAAGGACCGCTTGGATGACCTGCCTGAACTCTGTATCCGCATGGCTGCCAAGAATGTGGTCATAGAGGCCGATGAACAGGCATACAAGACCCTTGAGGGCCGTTATCCTGCCGGGCTGCTGGAACATGCCACGGCTGAGAGTTTCGGCAAGGAGTTCCTTGCCTACCGTATGTCGGTCAAGACGGTTGATTCATTTGAAGATGCCCTGATGCACATCCGTCGCTATACGTCACATCACAGCGAGTGCATAGTGACCGAAAACCCGGAGCACGCACGGCTTTTCCAGCAATATACCGATGCCGCCTGTGTATATGTGAACGTTTCCACTGCATTCACTGACGGCGCACAGTTCGGGTTGGGGGCTGAGATAGGCATAAGCACCCAGAAGATGCATGCCCGCGGACCTATGGCCCTTGAGGAGATGACAACTTACAAATGGCTGATAAACGGAGACGGCCAGACCAGACAATAAAACAGAATCACGATATGAGACATTTTACCAGCGTATTTGATCTGGGTGACCTGCATGAGGCATTGCAGGAGGCCCTTGAGATAAAGAGAGACCGTTTCAAGTATGTGGAGCTGGGGCGTAACAAGACCCTGCTCATGGTGTTCTTCAACTCCAGCCTGCGCACCAGGCTGAGCACGCAGAAGGCAGGTTTGAACCTGGGTATGAACGTGATTGTGCTGGACGTGAATCAGGGTGCATGGAAACTGGAGACGGAGCGCGGCGTGATAATGGACGGTGACAAATCAGAGCATCTGCTTGAGGCTATACCCGTAATGGGCTGCTATTGTGATGTTATAGGCGTTCGCTCGTTCGCCCGTTTTGAAAGCCGTGAGGATGACTATCAGGAGAAGATACTCAACCAGTTCATACAGTACTCCGGACGTCCCGTGTTCTCCATGGAGGCTGCTACAGGCCATCCGCTCCAGAGTTTTGCCGATTGGATTACAATAGAGGAGCACAAGACCGTGGAGCGTCCCAAGGTGGTAATGAGCTGGGCTCCGCATCCCAAGGCTCTGCCCCAGGCTGTACCGAACTCATTCGCACAGTGGATGGTTGCCGCAGGATATGAGGTCGTGATTACGCATCCCAAAGGCTATGAGCTTGATCCTAAGTTTACGGCAGGTGCCAGGATAGAGTATGACCAGATGAAAGCCTTTGAGGGCGCTCACTTTGTATATGGCAAGAACTGGTCAGCCGCCAGCCCGGAATATTACGGACAGGTGTTGAGTACAGACCGCAGCTGGACCATAAGCGACCGCCAGATGGCCGTGACGGACAATGCCTTCTTCATGCACTGCCTGCCGGTGCGCCGCAACATGATTGTGACCGATGACGTTATAGAAAGCCCCCGCTCACTGGTCATTCCCGAGGCCGCCAACCGTGAGATTTCGGCCACGGTGGTGCTCAAGAAAATCCTGGAGGGATTGAAATAAGCTTTACCTGTAAATCAGTTTATAGTCATAGTCTTCCTCGTAGCCTTTGCAGCTCAGGAAGACTGTGTCGTTCTTGTGCAGTCCGTAGCCTGACAGCGGAATTGACACGTAGGCATGCTTGGTATAGACGGGCTTGTCACCGTATGAGTTGTGGTAGAATGTGAACTTGAGTTTACCGGGACTCTCCAGCTGTGAATAGATGAGGGAGTGCTTGGTGCCTTCTTTCTGTACCTTGATTCCGATATTTACGTTAAGGTATCCGCCACCTATGTACACGCTCTCAATATGGATGGGGTCCTTCACCCGCATGGAGTCATGGAGAATCTTGTCCTTAGGGGCAATGTATGAAATAGGGTAGGCCATCTGGATAATCCGTGCCTGCTTCTGCTCATCCAGGGCGATGGCCGCAACCACTCTGACCAGGGTGTCGGGTTTAAGCTTTTCAAACTTGTTGTTAACCTTATAGGTATTGCCCATGTCATCCTTGAGTGATGAAATGTATCCCTCGGAGTCTGTGCGGCCGGTCATGAACCCGCTCAACATGGTATCTACAGGTTCCCTCTCATCTTTGCATGAACCCAGTAACATGACAGCGGCTAATGCCGAAACGGTTATGAATGACAGGAATCCTTTCATGACTGCATTACGCTTAAGTGGTTAATGAGCGGATTGGCATACATTGTGAGAATGCGCTCTCTCAGGTAATTCCAATCCGGGTCCGGTATGTTTATCCTGGCCAGCTGGCCATCCAGATACTTGTTGAAATCCTGCTCCTGTTGCGGGGTATAGTGGGCAGACATGTCCTTGTCACCGCGCAGCATATCCAATGCTATGTAATTGCACGGGTAGATGCGGTAGTTCTGGAATATGTGACGGTCTATTATCTGTGCCACCTGGTCCAGGAACCGGTTACGGGGCACGGAGCTGTCCAACCCGGCAATCTCCCGGTCTATGGGTGCCGCAACCTGATAGTGCATGTGTCCCTTGAACCCCCAGATACCGGTCTTCATGTTATCCAGGTCATCCTGCTGGGACTTGACATAATCGGGGTTGTCGCGTTTGAGCTGGAACTCCTGTGCCTTGAGCCAGTCACACGGGTCATACTCGTAGCTGATGGTAAGCGGACAGATATGCAGCGACTGTAGCTTTTCGGAGAGTGGCATTTCATCAGGGCCGGACATGGCCAGCATCTTGAGCACGCTCTTCTGAGTGCGGTCATCGGAATCCTTGGCGCGGCCCTCGCGCTGTGCCAGCCAAACAGGACTCTTTTTCTGTTCAATCACGAACCGTATGTATCTGGACAGTTGCCTGGATGACTCCAACAGTTCACTGGCTGTGGCGGAGCGGTTCACTATGAAACTGCGGTTAAGGCGTACCAGAGTCTCTATCCATGGGTGGATGAGCAGGTTGTTGCCTATTCCTATCTCCACCGATTTCTGCCCGGACATAAGCAGTATGTAATCCAGGAATGCAGAATCAAGCACTATGTCACGATGGTTGGACAGATATATGAAATCTTCTCTGCCTTGCGGAATTGCACTGAAATCATTTGAAAATCCGGTACATCCCTTTTCAAGAATCTTTTTCAGGAACGGACATATCATTCCTGTCTGGAAGCTGTTGACGGTCTTGAATCTCCTGGTATAGAGCTTGTGGCCCCAGATGGGCACTCCCTTGACCAGTCCCTTTATGACCTTGCAGAAAGCAGGGTCATTCAGGAGAGAGAGCACGGCACCGCGCACCTCATTGTCCTCAAGGGACCTCATTTCCTCAAACTCGGCCGGTATCTGCATAGTCCTTTATCCTGTTTTCTTAAAAACTGTCCTCTATTATCTCGGTAAGGACGTCAGTCAGGTTCATGCCTGCCGCCCTTATCTGCTGCGGTATGAAACTGGTGGCGGTCATGCCGGGGGTGGTGTTCACTTCCAGAAGGTTGATCTTGTCACCGTCAGTGATGATATAGTCGTTACGTATTATTCCGTGACACCCCAGCAGGTCATAGATTTTTGCCGTAAGGTCCTGGATGCGGTCACGCAGTTCATCCGGGATGCGGGCAGGGGTGATTTCCTCAACCTTGCCGTTGTATTTTGCATCGTAGTCAAAGAAATCGGTCTTGGGAACCACCTCGGTCACAGGTAGTTTTACTTCACGCTTGCGTGTCCTGTAGTAGCCGTTGGTCACCTCAAGTCCCTGCATGAATGATTCTATCATAATCTCATTGTTCTCCTTGAACGCCTCCTCAACTGCCGGGATAATCTGCTCACGGGTCTTTACCTTGGTGGTGCCGAAACTGGAACCGCCGTCGGTTGGTTTGATGAAGCAGGGCAGTCCTACCTTGCGTATTATCTTGTCCGGATCCACAGAATCTCCCTTGCGCAGGCGTCTTGAATTGGCTACATTTACCTTGCAGCTTTTCATGGTCTTGTTTAGTACGAATTTGTTGAACGTAAGGGCTGATGGCAGCACATCGCATGTGGAGAACGGAATGCGCATAAGACGCAGATAACCCTCAAAAAGGCCGTTTTCACCGGGTGTTCCGTGTATAATGATGTATGCGTAGTCAAACACGGTCTTGCGGCCGTCGGAAGTGAAACTGAAATCGTTCCTGTCAACCGGAGCGGTAACGCCCTCCCTTACGTGAACCTGCCAGTTCTTGCCCTCAACTTCCAGGATATAGGGTTCGTACTTGTCCTTGTCCATGTACTCAAGGATAGTCGCTGCGCTGCGGAGCGATACGGGATTCTCGCTCGAGTCTCCGCCTGCCACTATTGCAATAATACGTTTCATTTTATATCTAGTTTGTCTATTTCTCAAAATCCCTTGAACTCACGTAATCCCGCCAACGGGCTATGAGCGTGGCCATATCCTGCGGCAACTCGGAGTTGAAGAACATCTCCTGCCCTGTGACCGGATGTACAAATCCCAGCGTCTTGGCGTGCAGGGCCTGCCGCGGACATACCTCAAAGCAGTTCTGCACGAACTGACGGTAACGGCTGTAGGTAGTTCCTTTCAGTATCTGGTCGCCTCCGTAGCGCTCATCGCTGAAAAGCGGATGTCCCAGATGCTTCATGTGTACCCTTATCTGATGCGTGCGCCCTGTCTCCAGGCGGCATTCCACAAGAGATGTGTATCCGAACCTTTCCAGCACTGTATAGTGCGTGACCGCGTGCTTGCCCACCTCCGGGTCAAAGGATACCGTCATCTGCAGGCGGTCCTTAGGGTTGCGTGTTATCTGGCTCTCCACCGTTCCCTCCGCCGGATCGGGAACTCCCCATACCAATGCCTGATATGCACGTTTTGTGGTCTTTTCATAAAACTGCTTTCCCAGGCAGGTCTTGGCATCGGGTGTCTTGGCTACCACCAGTAAGCCGCTTGTGTCTTTGTCAATGCGGTGCACCAGGCCAACCTGCGGGCTGTTGGGGTCGTAGTCTGGGTTATCTCTCAGATGCCAGGCCACGGCGTTCACCAGCGTACCGTGGAAATTGCCGCATCCCGGGTGTACCACCAGGCCTGCAGGCTTGTTCAACACCATGAGGCATTCATCCTCATATACTATGTCCAGAGGAATGTCCTCGGGTTCAATGTCACTGCTGTAACGCGGACGGTCCATCATGACCGTAATCACGTCCAGGGGCTTGACCTTATAATTGCTTTTGACCGGACGGCCGTTTGCCAACACCATGCCGGCATCGGCAGCCTTCTGTATGCGGTTACGTGACGAGTGCTCCAAGTGGTCGAACAGGAACTTGTCAACCCGGAGCAGGCTCTGGCCTTTGTCGGCCACCACTCGGAAGTGCTCATAGAGCTCTACCGCATCGGGGGTAGGTTCCAGGTCATCCAGTGACTCCTCAATCTCGTCCTCCAGTTCCAGCATCATTAAAAGAAATCTGCGTCAATTACGGCCAGGGAGTCAGCCTCCTCAATCTCTTCTACCGGAGTGCCGTTTCCGGCCACGATAGTGAGTACTGAGCCGACCGGGATTTCAGTGCCCGCCTTTATCTCATTGCCCTTATACCTTATTTCATATACCCAGTCAAGGTCACCGTCTATGTATTCGGTTGCGGTTAGTTTGAATCCGGCAGCCAGAAGCTGTGATTCGGCGGCACGCAGTGAACTGTTGTCAGCCAGGTCCGGTACAGCCTTGACGGGCTCCTTGCCGGAGTTGAGCGTGAGGTATATCTTTCGACCCTCCTTCACGTATGCGCCGGGTTTGGGATTCTGCTCTATCACGCCGCCTTCCACCAGTTGGTTGTCATATTTGTAGTCCGATACCTCATACTTGAGTCCTGCCGCCGCAAGAGCCTTGCCGGCCTCTTCCTCATACATGCCTGCCACATCGGGTACTGCAATGTACTGCCCGTGCCTGGTATATGATTTCATCCAACGGAAAGTTACAAGTACCAGCACCGTAGCGACTGCAATGATTGCCAGCACGTTGAGCAGGATGATCAGCATCCCGCGTCTTTTTTTTACTTTTTCCTTTGCCATTGTGAGTATAGAAAAGTTTCAAACCACAAAAGTAGTAATTTGACGGGGAATAATAATGGGTACGGTTAAAAATCACTTCAGTCTTACATATTTAATGTAGGTGTAACACTTTTGATGTGGGTGTGTAAAAAATATCACCAATTCGGCCGTCAAATTAACTTTGTTACATTTTATATGACATTTTTATATCTTTTAATTGAAAATTCGTATATTTGCCGCGACAAATGTAACTATGCATGAAATATTAGTGATATTTATACAATATTTATGTGATAACAAAGTCAAGCTACAGGCTTCCAAGGCTAATTAAAAAGGAACTTAAACTATTGTCAAACTAAATAAATTGTCTATGAGAAAAATTCTCTTAATGATGACTGCTATTCTGTGTGCAGGTTTTGCCTATGCTCAGAATATCGACGTTTCCGGTATTGTTACCGATGCCGATAACGGAGAGCCCATGATGGGTGTTTCTGTAGCAGTAATGGGTACCACAAGAGGTACTGCGACTGATTTGGATGGACGGTATTCTCTGTCAGTTCCTTCAGGTTCAAAACTTACTTTTTCATTCATGGGTTATATTACCCAGACTGTTGATGTTAAAGGAAGGACACTGAATGTAGAATTGCAACCGGATGCCGAATCTCTTGATGAAATTCTTGTTGTTGCCTATGGTACACAGACCAAGAGCTCATTCACAGGTTCTGCTGCAATGGTGGACAGCAAGAAGATTGAGGCTCATGTCTCCTCAAACCCTGTACAGGCTCTTGCCGGTACGGCTTCAGGTGTCCAGTTCATTTCAACATCAGGTGACCCTGCTTCCAGTTCACAGTCAATCAGAATCCGTGGTATCGGTTCAATGTCTGCAAGCAGTCAGCCTCTGATCGTAGTTGACGGCATGCCTTATGAAGGTTCCATGAGCGACATCAACCCTAATGACATTGAGTCAATGTCAGTTTTGAAGGATGCTTCCGCAAGTGCCATCTACGGTGCCCGCGGTGCAAACGGTGTCATTCTTTTCACTACAAAGAGAGGCGGTACAGGAAATCTTCCTACTATCAGGTTTGATGCCAAGTTCGGTTCAAACTCACGTCTTGTTCCCAACTATGATGTGATTACAGATCCCGCTCAGTATTACGAGACATATTTCAAGCTTCTTTACAACAAGCAGATCTATGCCGGCAAGACCCAGGCTGAGGCTTATGATGCTGCCAACAGGCAACTGTTTGATGAGAACAACGGAGGTCTTGGCTATCAGGTGTTTACTGTTCCTGATGGTGAGAACCTTATAGGTACAAACCTCAAGTTCAACCCCAATGCTACACTGGGTTACACTGACGGTCAGTACTACTATACTCCCGATAACTGGTATGATGAGGTTTATCACAACTCATTCCGTCAGGAATACAACCTGTCAATGAGCGGCAAGTCTGACAACAACAAGTTGTCATATTATGCAAACTTCGGTTATCTTGATGACGGCGGTATCGTTAACAACTCAAGGTACCAGCGTTTCAGCGGCCGTGTAAATGCCGAGTATAAGGCTAAGGAATGGATGACCCTCAATACAAATGTAAGTTATTCATATTCTGATTCACAGTCACCTTCATATTCTACTGACAGCTGGGCATCAAGCGGCAATATGTTCTATATTACCAATACCATAGCTCCTATCTATCCTCTTTATGTACGTGATGCATCGGGAGAGATCATGGTTGTAAACGGTCTTACCCAGTATGACTACAACCAGACCAACCAGAAGCGTCCGGGCACTGTAGGAAATGCTGTACGTGACAATGAGACTGACAAGCGTCAGAATTATGCTGATGTGCTCTCTGCCAAGATCGGTGTCACCCTGAATCCTATCCGCGACCTGTCAGTGGTTGCCAATATGGGTCTTTTTAACGACAATACCCGTTACAACAGCCTGAGCAGCCCGTTCGGCGGCGGTATGAGCTATGACGGTTATGTTTACGTTTCACATTCAAGGACTTTTACTATAAACAGCCAGATTATCGCTGAATACAAGAAAGAAATCGCTGACAAGCACAACATTGACGTTCTTGCCGGTTTTGAGCGTTATTCACTTAAGGCTCAGAGGCTGAGCGGTACTAACACCAACCTGTTCAACCCTTATACCGGAGAACTTAATAACGCTGACGGTAAGGCTAACATGGAAACCAATTCATATACCAACAAGTATCTGATTCAGGGCTTCTTCTCAAGGGTACAATATGATTTTGACGGCAAGTATTTCCTGAGTGGATCATATCGTCGTGATGCATCTTCACGCTTTGCCGAGAATAACCGCTGGGGTAATTTCGGTAGCATAGGTGCCGCATGGCTTATCTCAAAGGAGCCTTTCATGGATGGCGTAAGATTTGTTGACATGTTGAAGCTGAAGGCCAGCTGGGGTAGCCAGGGTAATGATAACCTGGGTAGTTACTATCCGTACTCAGACCAGTATCAGCACAGTTACAATGAGACAACCAAGGAGTATTCTCTGACACTTTCATACAAGGGTAATCCTGAACTGAAGTGGGAGACCAACCAGTCATACAACATTGGTCTTGATTTCGGCCTCTTCAAGGGTTATCTGAACGGTTCTGTTGAGTTCTATAACAGAAAGACCACAGACCTTCTGTTCTATAAGGATGTTCCGGCTTCATCAGGTAATCCTACAGGTGAGTTCCCGTTGAACGTAGGTTCACTCAGAAACCTTGGTTTCGAGGTTTCACTTGACGGTCTCTTCTACAAGACCAGAAAGATGGAATGGGCATGGAACGTCAACTTGAGCCATTATAAGAATGAGATCCTTTCACTTGATGAGTCAATAGCCGAGGAAGGCCAGAAGGGTTCATTCCGTATCATTAAGATTGGAGGATCAGTTCATGAGGCTTACATGCTCAAGTATGCAGGTCTGAACGAGGAGGGCCAGGCTCTGTATTACAAGAAGGTTCTGGATAATAAAGGTAAATGGACAGGTGAATCAACAACTGTAACCGATCCTACTAAGGCTGACAAGTATGACATAGGCAATGTCTATCCTAAACTCCATGGTGGTTTCGGCACCTCATTCTCTTATGCGGGCTTTGACGTTTCAGCTCAGTTCTCATTCCAGCTGGGCGGCAAGTACTATGACGGTTCATACCAGGCTCTCATGCACACCCAGTCAAATCCGGGTAATGCCATGCACAAGGATCTGCTGAAGGCATGGACTCCTGAAAACACTGATACTGACGTTCCTCGTCTTGACGGTGATGTCCTGTTGGCACAGACTGCTTGTGACCGTTTCATGGTTAGCTCTGATTACCTTTGCCTCAACAATGCCCAGATAGGTTATACCTTCCCTGCAAAGTTGACCAGAAAGGCTGGTATTGCTTCACTTAGAGTTTATGTGGCAGGTGAGAACCTGTTCCTCCTCACTGCAAGAAAGGGTCTTGATCCCCGTTACGGCACTGGTCTGGGTTCATATACTTCAGGTTCAGGTATGAACAACAATGACTATACTTCAACCCGCAACATTACCGGCGGTCTTACTTTAACATTCTAATCTTCAATTGACAGATATATGAAAACAAATATAAAATTATCATTATTCGCCATCTCTGCCCTTGTTTTGGCAGGATGCCAGGGTTTTGATGAAATTAGGCCTGAATCAGGTACTCTTCTGGAGTCTCAGTTGAAGGAAACGACTGCTGCAGCTCCTTCACGTGCAGATGCCATTTATTCCGGTATGTACACCAAACTGGGTGCTCCCGGTGGATGCGGCTACAACAAGCCCGATGATTTCGGTTTCATCATGATTGGTTTCAGCGGTGACCTTGAGGCTGCCGATGTAATCATGCCTAACAGCAACTACAACTGGTTCTCAGTTTGCGGTGAGTTGTCATCACGTACAGCTACATACCGTAACCCGATGATCCGTTACAAGATTTGCTACGATGTCATTGCTGCCGCACATGACGTAATGAATTCATACGATGCTGCAAGCACTGATCCTGCCACCCAGGCTAAGCTTGGTGAGGCTTATGCAATCCGTGCATTCTCATACCTGAACCTGGCTCCGTATTTCCAGTTCAGATATGTTGACCATCAGGATGATCCATGTGTTCCTGTACTGACACTTGACACCAAGGATCCTGCCAACAATCCCAGAGCTTCTGTAAAGGAGGTTTATGACCTTATCATTGCAGACCTTACTGCTGCTATTGAGAAGCTGGATGGTTGGAAGCGTTCAGACAAGAGCAAGATTGACCAGCAGGTTGCATACGGTCTCCGTGCACGTGCTTATCTGAATATGGGCAAGTATGAAGAGGCTCTTGCTGATGCCCAGAAGGCAGCTGAGGGTTATGAGCCTGCTTCTATGGATGATGTTTCAACACCTTTCCTGTATGATATAAATGAAGAGAACTGGATGTGGGGTTATGACATGACTGAAGTGCTTGCTGCAGTTTATGCATACGCTACCACATCTTCATGGATCCGTTCATTCTCTGGTGACGGTTATTCACCTGCCTGCCAGACTTACTGCTTCATCAATTCTCTTCTTTATGACAAGATTCCTGCAACTGACGTCCGCAAGGGCTGGTGGGTTGATGAGAATCTTGAGTCACCGCTTCTGAACGGTCTCAAATGGGATAATCTGTCAGGTCAGGCTATCGCATCAGGCCTTATTGACGGAGTGAAGGAGCCTTTCCTGCCTTTGACAAATGTTAAGTTCGGTGTCTCCAAGTTAGGTACCACTACCAATGATGAAGACTGGTGCTGGATGCGTGTTGAGGAGATGATTCTCATTCAGGCCGAATGTATGGCTAATCTTGGCAAGGAATCTGAGGCTAAGACTCTTCTTGAGAACTTTGTCAAGACATACCGCGATCCCGCCTATAGTGCTACAGCCGGTGGTAGGAACCTTAAGGATGAGATCTGGTTCCAGCGTCGCGTAGAGCTTTGGGGCGAAGGTTTCTCAAACAATGACACCCGTCGTCTCAACAAGCCTCTGGTCCGTTTCCATGGTGGAAAGGACAGCAACTATCCTGAAGCATTCCGTTTCAACATGACAGCCGATGACGGTTGGTGGCTGATGCGCTTCCCGCAGACTGAAACCAACAACAATGCCGCTGTTGTTGACAATGCGGATGGCGATATTCCTCAACTTGATCAGAATCCTGATCTTAGGGATGGTGTAACCGACTAATAATTTGCATTATGAAAAGATTAAGCATTATATCATTTTTGACAGCAGCAATAGCTTTCGGCTTTGCTTCTTGTGCTGATAAGGCTGAAGAGTTTAAGAAAGGTGCTCCAGATTCAGAGGGTTGCTATGGCGTGTATTTCCCCGCCCAGAAAACTTCTCTTATATTGGATCCTTCTGAACCTACAGTTGATACTCTTAAAGTGGCCCGTACCAAGACTGAGGGAGCAATAACAGTTCCTTATACATTCAAGGGCGACTCTGTGTTCACGACTACTGAACTTAAGTTTGAAGACGGCCAGACTGAATCTTACATTGTTGTTTCATTTGATGCAGCCGAGGTAGGAACTACTTATAAATGCAGTTTCATTCTTGAGGATCCTGCATACGCATCACAATACACGTCAAACGCAATTGCAATTGACCTGTCCGTAACACGTGACAAGTGGAATTCCCTTGGTAACGGTTCATACAGTGACATTTTCATGTTTGATGGAACTTACCCTGTTGAGATTCTTCAGAATGACAAGGATAAGACCAAATTCAGAATCATGCATCCGTATGATGCTGCTATGGAAGCTGGTGACGGATATGATGATGAGAATAAGGGTGAGCCTTGTGAATATATTCCATTGTATCTCCTTAAAGCGGGTAATACACTTGGAGGAGTATCAGTTACACAGTCTGACCTGGTATATTTTGAAGAGTCCAGCACAGGTTATTACCATACAACCTATGGCCAGACTATCATGATCAATCACCCGGCTGAATTCTCCAGCTTGAGGAAAGAGGAAGAATGGTTTCACAACAAAGTTCTCCAGTATCAGGAAAACGGTCTGCCTGCCGGTATCCAGTTGGCTCCGTATTATTACATGAACGGAGTAGGCGGATGGAAATATACAACAGAAGATGGCATGGTTACCATCATGCTCCCGGGTGGTGTGCTGACTGACTATTCACTTGATATTTTCAGCGATTTTGCAGATGAAGGTGAGCAGGATGTAATGTTTGTTTTCGGTTCTGATGTAGCTTTTGTAGAATTTGCAACTTATGAGGGTGCACTCAATGCTAATCAGATTCAGTCAAAGGCTGATGCAATCATTGCAGGTGAAGATAGTTCAGCTGTTACCATTGATTCTACATGTGTCGTTACTCTCTCATTCCCTGCAACAGGTGAATATACTCTGGTCGCAGTAGCTTATGATGCAGACAGCGTTGCTCAGTCAAATGAGAGCCTGGTGCTGAATTATGTTGCAGCAGATGATGAGGTTCCTGTAGATGTATTTGCAGAACTTGTTTCAACCAAGAAGTATGAGAGACAGGGTCTGTCATCAGACAATTGCCTTGAATACACTATCTACGGCTCCGACCTTACCGATGTATCAGTAGGATTGTTCCAGACACTCAAGTTCAATGCCGATCCTGAAGGTTATATTGCAAGTGTCATTGAAGATGAAGATGATGAATATGCTCTCAGTGCTAGTGTCATAGGTAAGATAAATGACTTGGGATACACCAATGTGTTTGGTGGTCTCACCCCAGGTACATCATATACCTTGGTAGTAGTTGCATCAAATGGCTATGAAGCTGATGTCACATTGGCTACTGCAACTACCACCGGTGATCCTCTGCCTATATTCATGGAGTTTGATGCTACTGACCTTGATGAGGAGTTATGTCCTGCAACAATAAGTGGCTATGAGAAAACATACGATTTCTATGCTATAAGATATTATGGCGAATCAGGAATCAGGGAATTGATTTCTACAATTGATCTTAAGGCAGTAGATGATTCAACTTTGATGACTGTCGGTCTGTTCGGAGAGGATTCTGAATATTATGGTTTACATGATACGATTTATTTCTCCTATTATGAAGGCATGTTATACACATTATCTAATGCCATGTATGGCGATAAAGGTTATCAAGCTGCTGTAAGGTATTATTGCAGTGCCGGATACTTCTCATGGGAATATGATTATGTCATGGTTGGCGGTTTTGTTGATGAAGACCATCTTGCTTTCGTCGATGACGGTTCAGATTATGGCATAAATGGTTGGGCTCTTACTGCATATTCTGATTCTGCTTGGACTACACGTGTCGGAAATATTGAAGTATATCTTAACCCGTTGTTTGTTACTTCAGGTTATTATGACGAGAGCCTGACTCCTGTACAGGCAAGCACCAGACTTGATAACCTGAGTGCAGCTTTGAATGGAGTGCGCACCAATCATGTTGAGACAGACCTTGGTTATATCAAGTCAACCATTGAGAACTTCAAGAATGCCAGCAAGTATGTTTCATGCGGAACCAAAGCTGAACTGGAAAGTGTACCAGAGCCTAGGTCAATTTCTTCAAAGGTGGTTTCTGTGAAAGCTTATGAGAGGCAGGAACGTCCTTTTGAGACTACAACCAAAGATTGATTCAAGTACAAACTGATTATTATTAGAAGGGCCTGGCCTTGCTAGCCAGGCCTTTCTTTTTGAAAATATGAAAAAACACTCAATATTACTTTTTCTTTCTATCTTATTTGCTTTTTCTTCTTGTGTCAACCGCATTGAAGGTGTTTTTTCTGACAATACTGTTGATATAGGCGGAAAGATGCTGTTTTTCAACTCTGAAGAGCCTGTCAATTCGGTTTTGGTGAAGTTCAAGTCAGTGCCTTCAGAATCATTTCTGAAAGAACTTGCTTGTGATTATGGCATATCAGTAGAACCTGCTTTCAAGTCATCCCCATCCAAGAAAGAATTGGAACATGAATACGGTCTGGACCGTTGGTATCAGGTTGACAGTGAGGGTCCGTTTGCCGGTCATCTGCTACAGGGCCTTGCCGAACTTCAGGAGATTTCTGTTATTGAAAACAATATGAGGATGCCGTCTACAGATGGAATAGCTCACCCTGCCAACACTAAAGGTGAATATGTAGGGGCACCTTTCAATGATCCATATTTTTCTTTGCAATGGAATTTTAGGAATACGGGCAATGCTTCTATTGCTAAAACCGCTTATAAGGGTGGAGACATCAATATCTGTGATGTATGGACGGGAATAACAGGCGGAGATCCCTCTATAGTAGTGGCTGTTGTTGATGAAGGTGTCAAATACACGCATCCAGACCTTAAGAAAAACATGTGGACAAATGATGCGGAGCTGAATGGTAAGAGCGGCATCGATGATGACGGTAACGGATATGTTGATGACATATATGGTTACAATTTTGTAGATGACGGCGAAATCACATGGGCAAAGCCTGATGATTCAGGCCACGGAACCCATTGCGCAGGAATAATTGCGGCCGTTAACAATAATGGTATTGGAGTCAGTTCCGTTGCCGGCGGTACGGGAATGAATGACGGCGTCAAGATTATGTCTTGCCAGATTTATTCGGGTGATAAAGGTGGTGCTCCACTATTAGCCGCAAATGCAATAAAATATGCTGCCGATATGGGAGCCTCGATCATATCCTGCTCATTCGGTTATAAAGGCGGCACATTCCTGTCAGATAAAGAATATAAAGATTATGCAAGTATAGAGGCTAATGCGATTGCCTATTTTGAAGCATCAAAGAATAATGATGTCCTGGATGGCGGTATAGCAATTTTTGCATCCGGTAATGACGGGGATCCGTATGCTACATATCCCGGTGCTTTGAACGATATAATCAGCGTATCGTCATTCGGACCTGATTATCTCCCTGCTTATTACACCAATTACGGACCTGGCTGTAACATCGTGGCGCCGGGCGGAGATGTCAAGCTGGCCCCTAGTTCAGGTGGAGATATGTATGCGAGCGCGATACTTTCTACATTACCTTCAGAGATTAATAGGGGTAATGACTATGGCTATATGCAGGGTACTTCAATGGCTTGCCCTCATGTGGCCGGTGTCGCTGCTCTTGGTATAGCACGTTTGAAACAGTTGGGAATGACTATGACCTCTAAGAAGTTTAAGGAGCAGTTGGTTACTTCTGCAAGGGATTTTGACTCCAGAATCAGCGGAAAGAAAGCATACTATGACGGTTCTACCCTTGATCTGGCACCATATCTCCATAAGATGGGAACCGGTGCTGTTGACACATGGCTTTTCATGATGAAACTTGAAGGCATTCCGTGTCTGCAGGCCAAGGAGGGTGAAAACCAGTGGCTGGATCTGGCAAAGTATTTCGGAACGTCATCGGTGAATCTGACATATCTTGGCGTAGAGGTGCCACAAGAGGCATACGAGTCACTCGGACTTAAGCAGGATCCCTATATCAAGTACGGGCGTCTGTATATCTATCCTACTAAGTGCGGATCGGCTAAAATAACGGTTAAAGCCGTAGGTGGCGGTACCGCTATCGGCGGTGATGACGCTATTGGAGGGATGGAGATTTCACAGGAGGTTTCAATTGTTGTACGCTCATTCAAGAGCACTAACGGCGGATGGCTATGAAAATACGTATGTTGCTGATTGTCATGGCATCGGCCATGTTCTTTACCGGTTGTAAGAAAGAAGAAGGCATTGACCTGTCGGATGTGCTGGTGGGACAATGGACTCTTGAGATGTATGTGCCGGCCACTAAAGGTGTAATGATAGGAAACGAGCCTGTATCGGTGCTCATTTCATTCTATGAGAACAACCGCTTTGAGCTTGATCAGAGAATAGGTCAGGCTTATTTGGAGTCTTTTGACGGAAAATGGTCACTTGACGGGACTATACTCAGCGGGACTTATTCCGATAATAAGCCGTGGGGTTCAAAATACGAAATTTCTTTCAGGGACAACGACAATCTCCTTGAGATGAAAACGGTTACGACTCAGGAGTCATATGTCTATCAAAGGGTCAAACCGGATAAGGAATGAATGAAAAGGAGACCATCACGGTCTCCTTTTTTCTTCTGTTGTTTCTATCATGTCCCTGAGCCTGGGATCATCTTTGAATCTGTCATCCTTAAGATAAACTTCAAGGGCATCTCTGATTGAATCAAGGTTCCCTCCGTCGGCCATTTCTATTGATGTCATGTAAAGACTGAAATATGAAGGTGTGTTTGCCAGAATAAGGCTGTCCTTGTATGCTTTGGATACGCTGTCGTATTCATGCCTGATTTTTTTCAGTGCCTCCATACGGTATGGTGGTGTGGAGGTGGTGTTCAACTGCCGGTCAATGGATTGAATACTGTACTTTTTGTCCAGAATTCCCTGATGTTCCGATAAATCCCGGAACTTTTCCTGGTTACTGCCGCCTTTTAATGTCTGTTCAGAGAACCGGCCATCTTTTATCTTTACGGAATACTTCTCATTTTCAAGAAAGAATATAATTCGTCCTTGGGGCCTGTCTTTATCTGATTGGATGGGATACATGCTGGCAAAATCAGGATTCGGAATATGACCTGTCAGTGTGAAACGTCCGTTTACCACATCGGCTGTATCGGCAATCAGCTTTTCTCCATTGTTCATAATGAGTATCACATGACCGCAATTACCCCATTCTCCGCAATTCTTTACATTCCCTTTGATGGTGAAACCGGTTCCATCGTTTTTCCCGCATGAAACTACCGCCAGTAAAAGACCAAGAAGAAAGGTGTATGTCTTCATATCCGTTGTGATTGTCGTTGCAAAGATAATACAAGCTTTATCTTAAGGCATGCGTATTAAACATAAAAAAGGAAGGAAATGCGTTTCCTTCCTTTTTTAAGCCTTAGTATCGAATTACTTCTTGTTTCCGCAGTACTCGTCAGATACTGTCAGTTTCTTGCGGCCCTTGGCTCTGCGTGATGCAAGTACCCTGCGGCCGTTAGCTGATGCCATTCTCTCACGGAAACCGTGCTTGTTCTTTCTCTTCCTGTTGGAAGGCTGAAATGTTCTTTTCATCGTTATATATTTTTATTGTTTTCTGTCCTGATTCGGGAATCGGAGGGCAAAGGTACTTTCTTTTTTCTTAATATGCAAATTGCATCTCTTTTTTTGTCTAAAGTTTTGTCTATTTGCCTCATTACACTACTTTTGCAGAACAATAGAATGATTTACTAATAAATAGCACAGATTTTTTATGATTCTTTGTCAAGACATCAAGATCGGCACCTGCATCAATCTGGAGGGCCAGCTCTATTTCTGCATTGATTTCCTGCATGTAAAACCCGGTAAGGGCAACACATTTGTGCGCACCAAGCTCAAGAATGTGGTAAACGGTCGTGTGCTGGAGCGTACGTTCCAGATTGGTTTCAAGCTGGAGGATGTACGTGTAGAGCGTCGTCCGTACCAGTACCTGTACCAGGACGAGATGGGTTACATTTTCATGAACCAGGAGGATTTTGAGCAGGTTACAATCATCAAGGACCTCATCAACGGCGTTGATTACCTCAAGGAGGGTGAGGTTGTGGATGTTGTCACTAATGCTAATACCGGTGAGATATTGTTTGCAGACCTGCCTGTAAAGGTGGTTCTCAAGGTTACATATACGGAACCCGGCCTTAAGGGTGATACGGCTACCAACGCTACCAAGCCCGCCAAGGTTGAGACCGGCTGCGAAGTTCGCGTACCTCTGTTCATCAATGAAGGTGAGCTTATTGAGGTAGATACCCGCGACGGATCTTACCAGGGCCGCGTAAAGGCATAAGATATGAATGAATAAGCCAGACAAGCTGAATCTTAAGCAGTGGGCCACAGAGGATCGCCCCCGTGAAAAGATGAAGCAAAAAGGCGCAGGCGCGCTTACAAACGCTGAGTTATTGGCGATTCTGATACACACTGGAAACACTGAGGATTCGGTGGTGGCTTTGACACAAAAGGTGATGGCTTCCTGCCGCAACAGTCTTTCCGAACTTGGAAAACTTAGCGTCGGGGAGCTTTGCTCTTTTAAGGGAATTGGCGAGGCCAAGGCAATTACCATTTTGGCCGCATGTGAACTTGGCAGACGACGCAAGGAGGAGGAACCTGTGCGAAAGCCTGTAATCAGGACGTCACGTGACATTTATGACTGGTTCTATCCCGTAATGGCCGACAAACAGGTTGAGGAGTGCCACGTGCTGCTTCTGAATCAGGCCAGCAGGGTGATAGACAGCATAGCGGTGAGTAGGGGAGGATTGGCCAGCGCATCGGTCGATGTACGCCTGATAGTCCGTGAAGCGATTGTACGCAGGGCTACGGCGGTGGCACTATGCCACAACCATCCGTCGGGCAACCTGGTACCAAGCCGTCAGGATGACGGGCTGACCGTTGCTGTCAGGCAGGCCTGTTATACGATGGACATTTCGCTGTTGGACCATGTCATTTTCACTGACGGCGGTTATTACAGTTATGCCGACCATGGCCGGATATGAAACAGAGATGGAGAAGTTTGATATAGAGGAGAAAGTTGTAGAGGTACTCAAGACCGTTTATGATCCTGAGATACCTGTAGATATCTACAATCTTGGCCTTATCTACAAGGTTGATGTGGATGACGATGCCAACGTTGTGATAGACATGACGCTGACCGCTCCCGGTTGCTCGCTGGCCGATTTTATCGTGGAGGATGTACGGCTAAGGGTAGAGGGGCTGGAATGTGTCAAATCGGCCACTGTAAACCTGGTCTTTGAACCTGAATGGGACAAGGATATGATGAGTGAAGAGGCTAAACTTGAACTGGGACTGATATAAAACCCTATCAGAATGAAGAGTGTATATTTCATTTCCGATGCGCATCTGGGCTCCTGGGCCATTGATCACCGCCGCATGCAGGAACGCCGTCTGGTGCGTTTCCTTGATGACATCAAGGATAAGGCGCAGGCCATATATATGCTGGGCGACATGTTCGACTACTGGTATGAGTACAAATATGTTGTGCCCAAAGGCTATACCCGTTTCCTGGGTAAGATATCCGAACTGACAGACAGCGGTGTGGAGGTACACTATTTCATAGGCAACCACGATATATGGATGTTCGGCTATCTGGAGCGTGAGTGCGGTGTTATATTGCACAAGGAGCCGCTCACCATTGAAATAATGGGTAAGGAGTTCTTTCTGGCTCACGGTGACGGAATGGGTGATCCCAGCCGTTCTTTCCGTTTGCTGCGTAAGATATTCCGTAACCGTTTCTGCCAGTTTCTGTTCTCTCTTCTGCCCACACGCTGGAGCATGTGGCTGGGGTTGCGCTGGGCAAAAAAGAGCATGGAGGACCACCGTATCAATGGCGGTGACGGCTATCGGGGCGAGGATAATGAGTTTCAGGTCATATACGCCAAGGAGTATCTCAAGTCACACCCGGATATCAATTACTTCATTTTTGGCCACCGCCACATAGAGCTTGACCTTATGCTCACCCATTCTTGCCGTCTTCTCATCATAGGCGATTGGATAAGCCAGTACACCTATGCTGTTTTTGACGGCAAAAACCTGACAATGAACAATTATCTGGAAGGAGGTGACAATAAATAAAAAAAGCTGCCCGCAGGCAGCTTTTTTTATTTGACCAGCGCCATAGTGTCTTGCGCTATCATCAGCTCCTCATCGGTCGGTAAGACTACCACCTTGACCTTTGAGTCCGGGGTGCTGATTATGCCGTCCTTTCCGAACATTACCTTTGCGTTCTGCTCCTTGTCCAGCTTGATTCCCAGGAACTCCATGCCTTCACATACGGCCTCGCGGACCTCGTGACGGTTCTCGCCTACACCGCCGGTAAATACAACCACGTCAACGCCACCCATTGCGGCTGCAAAGGCGCCAATGTATTTCTTGATGCGGTAAGCGTACATCTTCTTGGCCAGAGCGGCACGCTCGTTGCCTGCCTCCATAGATGCGGTAACCTCACGCATATCGCTCGATGCGCCCGATATACCCAGCAGACCGGATTTCTTGTTCAGCAGGTTTGACATACCGGTGCTGTCCAGATGCTCCTTCTCCATAAGGAAAGTAACAGCGCCGGCATCAATATCACCGCTGCGGGTGCCCATCATTATGCCTTCCAGAGGAGTGAGTCCCATTGTGGTATCCACACTCCTGCCGTCCTTTACAGCGGTAATTGAACCGCCGTTGCCTATATGACAGGTGATGATTTTTGAGCCCTCAACAGGCATGTTAAGATACTTGAATATCTCGCCCGATACAAAACGGTGTGATGTTCCGTGGAATCCGTAGCGGCGAACGCCGTACTTCTGATACAGCTCGTATGGAATTGCGTACAGATATGCGTAATCGGGCATAGTCTGATGGAAAGCGGTATCAAATACGCCTACCTGCGGAACGTCGGGCAGCAGTTCGCTTACAGCGTTCACGCCCTTAAGATTGGCGGGATTGTGCAGCGGAGCCAGATCGTTGCAGGCTGCAAAAGCCTCCAGTACATCGGGGGTAAGTATCACGCTCTTGTTGAACTTCTCGCCTCCGTGCACCATGCGGTGACCTACTGCGTTTATCTCATCAAGAGACTTGATAACGCCATACTGGCTGCCGGTAAGTATCTCGAATATGAACTTAACGCCTACCGTATGCTCGGGAATCTCCTTCTCAATCACAACCTTCTGTCCGTCCTTATCGGTCAGTTTAAGGAAAGAGCCGGCCATACCTATTTTCTCTATACCGCCCTGTGCTATCACATCATTACGGTCCATGTCAAACAGCTTGTACTTGATAGACGAGCTGCCGCAGTTCAATACCAGTATCTTCATCTTATTATGTTATGCTTTTTTGGCAGCCATAGCCTGGTTGGCTGTAACTGCAATCATCTTATATACATCATCTACCGAGCATCCGCGTGACAGGTCGTTCACCGGGCGTGCTATACCCTGCAGGATAGGGCCTATGGCCTGGGCGTTACCTATGCGCTGAACCAGCTTGTATGCAATGTTGCCCACCTCCAGGTTGGGGAAAACCAATACGTTTGCCTTACCTGCTATCTCTGAGCCCGGAGCCTTGCTGGCGCCTACGGACGGTACGATTGCGGCATCAGCCTGAAGCTCACCGTCAATCTTAAGGTCAGGAGCCAGCTCCTTAGCCTTTTGCAGTGCGGTGGTAACCTTATCCACAACCTCATGCTTGGCCGATCCCTTGGTTGAGAAGCTGAGCATTGCCACGCGGGGCTCGGCAAATCCTGCTACAGCAGTAGCGGTTCCTGCCGATGCCACGGCTATCTGTGCCAGTTGGTCAGCATCGGGTACGGGAGTGACGGCGCAGTCGGCAAATACCATTATGCCGTTCTCTCCGTACTGCGGGGTCTTGGTTATCATAATGAACGCGCCCGATACTACAGATATGCCTGGAGCGGTCTTGATTATCTGCAGGGCGGGACGGAGCACATTGCCTGTAGTGTTACGTGCGCCGGCCAGCTGACCGTCGGCATCACCGTTCTTTATGATGAGGCAACCCAGATAAAGAGGGTCAAGTACCTTCTTCTGAGCCTCCTCTATGGTCATGCCCTTGTTCTTGCGCAACTCAAACAGCAGGTTTGCATACTCATCTTTCTTAGGGTTGTTCTCCGGGTCAATGACAGTGGCCTTTGAGATGTTCTTGAGACCCCACTCTGAAGCGAGTCCCTCAATCTCCTGTTTGTTACCGATAATGATAAGGTCTGCCACACCGTCTGCCAGAACCCTGTCTGCTGCCTTGAGAGTGCGTTCCTCAGTACCCTCGGGCAACACAATGCGCTGCCTGTTCTGCTTGGCCCGCGCAATGATTTGCTCAATTAATTCCATAGCTCTATATTTAAATTGTAATCTCGACTTAGCAAAAGCGACACAAAATTACATTTTTTCCAATAAAAGCCGATTAATTTTTAATAAAAGGTAATAACGCAGGTACAAGCGTATTGGAGCGAGCGAATGCCTGGAGCGAGACCGCGGTCCCGGAGGGCCGCCAAGCGGAATGAAATGGAGCGCGTTCGCTGTGGCGAACTAAAATAAAGTCCCCCGGTCCCCGATTCAATCCCGGGTCCCGCTACAAGAAAAAGAGAGGCCATCGACCTCTCTTTTTCTTGTAGCGGGACCCGGGATTGAACCGGGGACCTCATGATTATGAATCATGCGCTCTAACCAGCTGAGCTATCCCGCCATCGCTTAATAAGCGGGTGCAAAGGTAATGCCGTTTTTTGATACGTGCAACAATTTGGATGCTTATTTTTGTTGGAAATTTATGCTGTTTTCATTTGGAAATTAAAAGATTTTAATATTTCTTTGCAATATAACAACATAATTGATATGGCTACTGATAAAACTATACCGACCAAGACCAAGGTCGTTCTGGAATACGGTTTGAGTACACAGTCCGTGCCCATGATATGGGAGGCTATAGCTACTGCTCCGGGCCTGACTTCATGGTTTGCCGATAATGTCCAGTCAGACGGCAAGAACTTCAGTTTTGGATGGGGCAAGCATGAACTGCGTGAGGCGGAACTTACTAACTGCCGTCAGAATACATACGTTCGTTTCCACTGGCTTGATGAAGAGCCTGGCACTTACTTTGAAATGCGCATTCTCAAGAATGACCTTACACAGAACTATTCACTTCAGGTTACTGATTATGCGGACTCGGATGATGAGGATGATGTGCGTAGCCTTTGGGATACATCTATGGATGCATTGCGCCGCTGCGGTCTGTGATAACGTTAGCCTTATATAGACAATATTTCTTAATCATTATCAAATACCTATCTTTATAATTGCAGGTTTTTTCTGATTGTAGTACCTTCGCAGTTTGGAAAATTCTGCATCCTTGATGAGACCGAAAAGACTTGATATCTTTATTCTGAAAAGCTTTCTGCTGCTGTTTGTAGCGGCGTTTGCCATCTGTCTTTTCGTGCTCCTGATGAATGTTTTGTGGCGTTATGCCGAAGACATTGTGGGCAAGGGTCTGCAATTTTCTTTCCTGGCCAAGTTTTTCTGGGAGTTCGGTCTTACTCTTGTGCCTGAGGCCTTACCGTTGGCGGTACTGATGGCCTCGCTTATCACATTCGGCAATTTTGGCGAGCGATTGGAGCTGCTGGCCATGAAGACGTCCGGCATACCTTTGTTGCGCATAATGCGCCCGGTCATGATCTTCTCTATAATCCTGGCCGGCGTATCCTTCTATTTCCAGAATGTGACTGTACCCAGGGCCGCCCAGAACCTTTACTCCCTTATTTTTACCATCAACGAGAAGAATCCTGAACTGGAGATTCCCGAGGGCGTTTTCTACTCCCAGATAAAAGGGTTCAACCTGTATGTCAGGCACAAGGATTTTGACAGCGGCATGTTGTATGACGTGACCATTTATGACCACCGAAAGGGATATGATAACCTGAACGTGATAGTATCGGACTCCGCCTATCTGGAGACAACTTCCGATAAGCAGCACCTCTACTTTCATCTGTTCAGCGGCGAGCAGTTCGGTCAGGAGAATAACATGGAGAGTAACGGTAAGCCATATCGCAGGGAGGGCTTCCGTGAGAAACATATCCTGCTGGAGTTCAACTCTGACATGAAGCAGGCCCCGGAGGGACTGGTCAGCTCTCAGGCCTTGAGCAAGAACATGAATGAGATAAAGAGCACCATAGACTCTCTTTCCGTTGCACAGGACAGTATCGGACGGGGTAACATGCGTGACTACAGGGTGAGTGCACTCAGTACCTACAGGATGCAGAAAAGTGACTCTGTGGCTTTTGAGAAACTCATGGGCAGGAGAATAAGTGCGGACAGCGTTTATGCCGTATCAAGCCGTAACAGGCAGGTTGACATAAAGAATGACATGCGCTCCAAGATACAGACCCAATCCAGTGACCTGGCCATCAAAAGCACTAATATGTATTATGGCGACAAGCAGATAAGGAAGCACTGGATACAGTGGATGAAAAAGATAACCAACTCACTGTCAATACTCATATTCTTCTTTATAGGCGCACCTCTGGGGGCTATCATAAGGAAAGGAGGTCTGGGTGTCCCGGTTTTGGTTTCGGTATTCACTTTCATACTTTTCTATATCACGTCTGTATCGGGCGACAAGATGTACCGTGAAGGTGAATGGAGTATAGTGGGGTGCTGGTTCAGTGTTATGGTGCTTACGCCTTTGAGCGTGTTCTTTACGATAAAAGCCAATGGTGACTCTACTCTGTTCCAGTGGGATGTGGTAATGGAGTTCTTCCGTTACTGGTTCGGAACCAGAACCAGCCGTCATGTGGCGCGTAAGGATGTGGTGATAGATGACCCGGACAAAGAAGAGTGCATTGCCATGTTAAAGGACATAAGGCGTATGAGTGATGAAGTAGGGCAGTCCAGGCTTCTCAACTCCCTGCCTGATTACCGCAAGCTGTTCTTTGGGAGCGTTGATGCAGGTGAACTGTCGGAACTGAATACCCGTCTTGAGGACCTGGTAACGGAACTTGGCAACAGCCGTGACCGTGTGGAGCTGGATATGCTTAACGGATTCCCCATATTGCCTATCCATGGCGTACAGCCTCCTTTTGCCAAAGAGTGGGCTAACAGACTGGTGGGCATAGTCTTCCCGATAGGACTGCTTTTTGAGCTCAGGGCCTGGCTGTTTACACGCAAGCTAAAACGTCAGATGGCCAAGACTGCCCAGGTGGCGGAGAACCTTATTGATTATATGAGTAACAACAACAAACAATAAAGATAATGGGACAGATTTCAGATCGAGTCAACAGACTTGCTGCATCGGCTACATTTGCCATGCTGCAGAAAAGCAATGAACTTTCGGCACAAGGTGTCGATGTGGTTAACATGAGTGTGGGAGAACCCGATTTCAATACTCCAGACTACGTGAAGAAAGCGGCTGTTGAGGCTGTGGAGCAGAATTACTCCAAATATTCACCGGTTCCTGGTTATATGTGGCTGCGTAAGGCTTGCAGTGACAAACTCAAGCGTGAGAACAACCTTGACTACGCACCTTCAGAGATTCTTGTCTCCACCGGTGCAAAGCAGTCGCTGTGCAACGTGATTATGGCTGTGATTAACCCCGGTGATGAGGTGCTGCTGCCTTCACCGTGCTGGGTAAGCTATCCTGAGATGGTTAAGCTGGCCGGTGGCGTTCCCGTAGTGATCAAGGCCGGCATAGACCAGGATTTCAAGGTTACCGCCGCCCAGGTTGAGGCTGCCATCACTCCCAAGACCAAGGCCATCATGATCTGCTCACCTTCAAACCCCACCGGTTCAGTTTATACAAAGGAGGAGCTTGAGTCTATCGCCAAGGTTCTCAACAAGTATCCCGATGTATTCATCGTATCAGATGAGATTTATGAGCATATCAACTTCATCGGCGGACACAACAGTCTTGCACAGTTCGTTGACAAGGATCGTATCGCTGTCATCAACGGCGTTTCAAAGGCTTATGCAATGACAGGATGGCGTATCGGTTTCATGGCCGGTCCTGAATGGCTTGTAAAGGCTTGCAACAAACTGCAGGGCCAGTATACCAGCGGCACATGCTCGGTGGCACAGAAAGCCGCTCAGGTGGCTTTTGACGGCCCGCAGGATGACGTAGAGAAGATGCGTCAGGTGTTCCAGAAACGTCGTGACCTTATTGTGTCTCTTGCCAAGGAGGTTCCCGGCTTTGAGGTAAACAATCCTCAGGGCGCTTTCTATCTCTTCCCCAAATGTGACTCATACTTTGGCAAGCGTTACGGTGACAAGGTGATAAACAGCGCCGAGGATCTGGCAATGTACCTGCTTGAGGTGGGTCATGTGGCTACCGTAGGCGGCACCGCATTCGGCTCTCCCGAGTGCATCCGTTTCAGTTACGCTACCAGTGAAGAGAAAATTGTTGAAGCTTTTCGCAGAGTAAAGGAGGCTCTTGCCGCCCTGAAATAACTTCTGTGTTTTAGAGTGATTTTTTACTCCCTGGTTAGGAAAATTTTGCGCCCTGACTAGGGAGTAAATTTTTCCCTTCAGAAAAAAAGAGAGGATTCCGTGAAAAAGGAATCCTCTCTTTTGGGTTTTGTCAGGATTTTTTATTCTCCCGGGTGGATAGCCTCTGACGGGCAGACGCCGGCGCATGTGCCGCAATCTACGCAAAGGTCAGGGTTGATTGAGTACTTGTCGCCCTCAGAGATAGCCTCAGACGGACATTCATCGATGCAAGTTCCGCATGCTATGCAGTCGTCACTGATTACGTATGCCATAGTTGTCTTTTTGTTTTTGGTTTATGTGCCGCAAAAATACATACTTTTGGGTACTTGACCAAATGGCATGGCTGTTTTTGCAATATATTGGGTATTTCTTCGTTTTAATTTGGATGAACAAGATACGGATTATGGTTGTGGCGTTGCTGTGGGCAACCCAGCTTGTGCTTGCACCGCTGAGCGGAGCGGGCCGTGCCTGTGCCCAGGAGCGCAAGATACAGAACCGTCCGTTTTTGGATGACAGGGTATGGCATTACGGCTTTCTGGTGGGTCTTCATGTTCAGGACCTTTCTCTGGCCAACAACGGATTACCGTATATCAATCAGAACGGAAGGGCCGAATACTGGTATGCCGATGTTCCTGAATACACTCCCGGATTCAGCGTAGGCGTATTGGGTGAGATTAAGGCCAATGACTGGCTGTCGGTTCGCCTGATTCCTACAATGCATTTTGGTGACAAGAAGGTGGTGTTCAAGGAGCAGCGGACCGGTAAGGAAGTTGACCAGTACATCAAATCCACCTATATGTCTATTCCGGTTGACCTTAAGATAAGTGCTATGCGTTTCAATAACTACCGTCCTTATTTTGTGGTGGGAATGGCTCCGGTCATTGACCTGACCGTAAAAAAGGGAAAGGAATTGCTCATGAAGCGCACGGACCTTATGTTCGAGGTTGGTATGGGTCTGGACTTGTATTATCCGTTCTTTAAGATGATACCTGAACTCAAGTTCTGTTTCGGACTGGACAATGTGCTGGAAAAAAACAGATCGGACCTAACTGACGCCTCTTTGCTCAAATACAGCCAGGCCGTTGACAGGGCGCAGAGCAGTATGATTGTGCTCACCCTGTATTTCGAATAGAGCATTTTATCTTTTTTTATTTTGAATTGAAGAGAAAAGATACTATCTTTGCGCCGCTTTATGCGATCGCTGTCAAGGAAGAGTAACTTGGTATGTCGCTCTAGCGTATGATAAACTTTGAAATTTCCAGAAAAATGGATTTAATCAAAATTGCAGAACAGGCATTTGCTACCGGTAATGAAGGAAAGTTCCCCGCATTCAAGTCAGGTGACACCGTAACAGTAGCATACCGTATCGTTGAGGGTAACAAGGAGCGTATCCAGCTCTATCGTGGTGTTGTTATCAAGATTTGCGGTCATGGTGACAACCGTCGTTTCACCGTCCGTAAGATGTCAGGTACCGTAGGTGTGGAGCGTATATTCCCCATCAGTTCACCGGCTATTGACAGCATTGAGGTGAACAAGATCGGTAAGGTACGTCGTGCCAAGCTGTACTACCTGCGCAAACTCACAGGTAAGAAAGCCCGTATCCGCGAGAAGAGAGCAAACGCCTGATTCCGGGATATCTACAAACAGGGAACGGCAGCCGTTGGGCTGCCGTTCTTTTTTATTATCTTCGCATCATCAAACGGCATTTCTGCAAACGGCATGAGAAAAACTGTCATCAGATTGTTTCCTGTCTTGCTCTGGTGTGTTATGGCTACTGCCTCTCTCCGGGCGCAGGATGCTGTGTCTGTTTATACCGTTAAGCACAGTCTTGTATATGGTTTTGAGGCAGTGGGCATGGCGGGAGATGGCAATTTCGCTCCGTTCTGGCATACTTCCAACCGGCAGGGCCTTCCGTCTGTCAGAAAGGACAACGGTTATGTGCATCTTACTCTTCTTGGTAGAATGAATATGCCTGGCGGCTTTGATGTGGGCTACGGAGCGGATTTTGGCGTAGGAGCCGGATTGCGCTCGGCTTTTTTCCTGCATCAGCTTTATGTTGACCTGGATTACCGATGGCTTGAACTTTCTGCAGGCATGAAGGAACGTTGGGGTGAACTCAAGAACCACAGGATAAGCAGTGGCGGGCTGACATGGTCCGGAAACAGCCAGCCTATACCTCAGGTGCGTATAGGAACAAGGGATTTTACCCGTATCCGCGTGTTGGGAGACTGGTTCTCGGTAAAGACCAGTTTTGGATATGGCCGGTTCACTGATGACAAATGGCGCAGGAGCCAGGCTGAAAGCGTAGCCGTGAAAGGAGCTTATACTGACGGAATACTGTTCCATAGCAAGGATTTTTTCCTCAGGTTCGGTGATGCGGACCGTTTACCGTTTCAAGCCACTGTGGGGCTTGAGATGTATGCCATGTTCGGGGGCGTATTGCATAACAGGCAGCTCAATTCTATGGAGGTACTTGAAGAGTACAGGCTGCCTTCCGGCGCTAAGGCGTATCTTACAGCCTTCATGCCGTTTAATGACGCAGGCAGTCAGGGTAAAGAGAACGGGAACGTACTGGGCAGCTGGCATCTTTCTTTTGATTATTTTGGTCATGACTGGGGTGTCAGGGCGTATTATGAGCACTTTTATGAGGATCATTCCAGTATGCTGGGGATAGAATACAAAAGTGATATGGACGGCAACAAGGATTTTGTGTTCTATGGATTCCGCCGCAACTGGTTTGACGGGTTGTACGGGTTTGAGTTCAAACTGCCTCACGGCTTTTCAGTAAACAATGTTGTGCTTGAGGTTCTGAATACCAGAGGCCAGTGCGGTCCTATAAGAAGGGATGTGGTTTTTCCGGTTCAGGAATCGGTTGACGGACGTGACGACATGTATAACCATCAGCTGTACGATTCATACAGCATGGCGGGTTATGCCATCGGCAACCCTGTGCTCCTGTCGCCCGTATATAACAGCGACAACAATCAGAGCTTCCGCAGTAACCGTGTGCTGATGTACCACATAGGTGTTGAGGGCGAAGCCGGTGACCGTTGGGATTACAGGGCGTTGTTTACAAGTACCGTACATTGGGGAACGTATGAGGATGCATTGAATGAGAAACAGAAGGTTACCTCATGCCTGCTGGAAGGGGCATACCGTTTTGGCGATGCAAATGGCTGGAAGGTGGGGATGTCCCTGGGATTTGATTTTAACGACGGCGATATGACCGGGAACAATACCGGAGTGTTGTTTACTTTTTCCAAATCATGGAGAATACTATGAAACGGTTGCGTATAATCCTGCTTCTGACTTGTCTGCTGCCTGTCATGTCATGTGAGAATGTGTTTCATAATGACAAGCTTGATTTCCTGTGGCGTCTGGACAGTGTGGAGTATCTGGATGGTAAGGACTTTTCCGGCAAACCATGCAATAAGGAAAACAAGTCCGGTCTATGGTTCGGTTTTTCTCGTGACCTGGTGGAGATAGAGAACCAGAACAGCGAGTTCAAGGCAGTGGGAATACTTAAGGACAGCGGCGATGTCCTGGTCTTTGATTTTTCCATGTATTCCGATTGGGCGGTCATTATGGACGGTCTCAGGATGATGGGTATGGATACCTTGGTATCCACTTTCCAAGTCACGGAACTTAACCGTAAGAATATGATTCTTACCGGTAACAAGACGGTCCTGGAACTGACCAGATGGTAGTCAGCGGGAGATGGCTCCGTCAAGCAGGTGTATGGTGCGGTCAGTCATGGCGGCAAGCGATTCGTCATGCGTCACTATCACGAATGTCTGTCCCAGCTGGTCACGTAGATTGAAGAACAGTCTGTGCAGTTCCTCCTTGTTTTTGGTGTCAAGACTTCCCGATGGCTCGTCGGCCAGAATCACATCCGGTTGGTTGGCCAATGCGCGAGCTACCGCTATCCTCTGTTTCTCACCGCCTGACAGTTGTGCCGGTTTGTGCTCAGCCCTGTCAGACAATCCCATAAGATCCAACAGTTCCTTGGCTCTTGCGGTTGCCTGGCGCATGTTCTGTCCGCCGATAAGCATTGGTATTGTAATATTCTCCAATGCCGTGAATTCCGGCAACAGCTGATGGAACTGGAATACAAAACCTATATGCCTGCACCTGAATGCCGACAGCTCTTTCTCGTTCATGCCGGTGATGTCCTGGCTGCCATAGAGTACACGGCCGCTGTCCGGTTTGTCCAGTGAGCCCATGATCTGGAGTAGGGTGGTCTTGCCGGCGCCACTGGGGCCGGTTATGCTTATTACCTCTCCCTTTTCAACTTTCAGGCTTATGCCTTTGAGCACTTTCAGGTTGCCGAAACTTTTTGTTATGTTGTCCAGTTCAATCATTTCCTTGTGGATTCTTATTTATGATGCAAAAATATACGGTTTCGGCTTATTTTGAGTCTTTATTTTGAGTTTTTATGCTTTTTGCTCATTCAATTTTGTAAGGAAACACTAATTTTGCGCCCGAATTATTCAAACTAAAACAAATTATCCTATGCGAGTAGCAATTGTTGGAGCCAGCGGAGCTGTAGGACAGGAGTTCCTGCGCGTGCTGGAAGAGCGTAATTTCCCGCTCGATGAGTTGGTTTTGTTCGGGTCGTCCCGCAGTGCCGGATCTTTTTACACCTATGGCGGTAAGAAGATTCAGGTCAAGTTACTCCAGCATAATGATGATTTCAAGGGAATAGACATTGCATTCGTATCGGCCGGCGGCAGCACTTCCGAAGAGTTTGCCGAGACCATTACCAAATACGGTGCCATCATGATAGACAACTCCAGCGCTTTCCGTATGGATCCGCAGGTGCCTCTGGTTGTTCCCGAGGTTAACCCTGAGGATGCGCTGGTCCGCCCCAAAGGTATCATTGCCAATCCTAACTGCTCAACAATCATGATGATAGTGGCCCTTAAGGTGCTGAATGATCTTTCACCTGTAAAGAACGTTCAGGTTTCAACCTATCAGGCCGCCAGCGGTGCAGGAGCCGCTGCAATGGCCGAGCTTGAGCAGCAGTACCGTCAGGCTCTGGCAGGAGAGGAGGTGACCGTAAACAAGTTCGCCTATCAGCTTGCATTCAACCTGATTCCTCACATTGACGTTTTCAAGGAGAGCGGCTATACCAAGGAGGAGGAGAAGATGTTCTATGAGACACGTAAGATGTTCCACAACGATATAAAGTGCAGCGCCACATGCGTGCGCGTACCTGCTTTGCGTTGCCACTCCGAGGCCATCTGGGCAGAGACCGAGCAGCCTGTATCGGTTGAGGCTTTCCGCGAGGCAGTAAAGAACGGTGAGGGTCTTGTGCTGATGGATGATCCCGCCAAGAAGGAGTATCCCATGCCACTGTTCCTGGCCGGCACCGATCCCGTTTATGTGGGACGTATCCGCAAGGACATAGCCAACCCCAACGTTATGTGCTTCTGGATTGTAGGTGACCAGATCCGCAAGGGCGCAGCTCTTAATGCCGTTCAGATAGCTGAGTATCTGATTAAGCAGGGCGTGGTTAAGTAATACGGAAACCCAAAAAGAAAAGGCTCGCAATCGCGGGCCTTTTCTTTTTTTGCTTTGAAGTATTTTACTTCTTCATCTTGCTGCGCCACAGAGCACTCATCTCCTCCAGGGTCTTGCCCTTGGTCTCGGGAACCATCCTGAGTACGAACAGAGCCGAGAGTACTGAGAATCCTGCATAGATCAGGTATGTGCCGCCTATGCTCCACTCGCAGAGTGACGGGAATGTGGATGATATGATATAGTTGGAAATCCACTGTGCTGCCACAGCAACAGCCACTGCATTACCGCGGATTGTGTTGGGGAATATCTCGGAAATGAGCACCCAGCAGATGGGACCCCATGACATCATGAATGATGCGGTGTAGATGATGATGAATACAAGTGCGGTTACTCCTATTACATTGCAGAATGACAGGATGCTCAGCGCAATCATACCTATGGCCATACCAATTGAGCCTATGATAAGCAAGGGCCTGCGTCCCCACTTGTCAACGGTAAGTATGGCAACGACAGTGAATATGATGTTGACTACGCCCATGACAACTGTCTGAAGCATAGCTGCATCGCCGCTTGAACCCATGTTCTGGAATATGCGCGGAGCGTAGTAGAGTACCACGTTGATGCCTACTGCCTGCTGGAAGAATGAGAGCAGTACACCAACTACAATGACCAGAATACCGTATGAGAACAGTTTCTCCTTTTTCTCTACCAGAGTTTCCTTGATCTCCTGAAGGATCTCCTGGGCACGTCCTTCACCGTTTATGCGGGTAAGAACCTCCATTGCCTTTTGGGTATTGCCACGCATGACAAGGTAACGCGGGGTCTTTGGAACGAGTAGCAGAAGCAGTCCGAATGCGCCTGCCGGGAAGGCCTCGCTCACGAACATCTTGCGCCAGCCGATGTTGACCATGGCAGCCTGTATAAGTTCAGGAGTGTCGGCAAGTCCGCTGCGTATCAGCGTGTTGATTGCGTAAACTACCAACTGGCCGAAGATGATGGCAAACTGGTTGCATGACACCAGTGTACCGCGTATCTGCGCGGGTGCCACCTCCGCTATGTACATGGGGCATATCGCCGATGCCATACCTACGCCTATTCCACCCAGGATACGGTATAGAATGAATGCCCACATGAGCCCCTTTGTAGCCTCGCCGGGCTGGAAGAACTCAAAGTTGGGACGGAACAGGAACTCAGGCATGTAACTGCCCAGGGCAGAAAGGAAGAACAGCACGGATGCGAATATCAATGCGTTCCTACGTCCCAGTCTGGTAGCCATGATACCGGAAATCAGTCCTCCGATGATACATCCTATCAATGCTGATGATGTGACAAAACCATGTAAGCCGGTTGTGTAGAAATCGCCAAGTCCGCTGGCGAAGAATTTCTGCAATGCCTGCTCGGCACCCGATATGACTGCAGTGTCATATCCGAACAGCAGACCGCCTATTACGGCTACTGCACAGATTCCGTAAAGGTAGGCTTTGCTGCCTGTCTCTTTGTAATTGCTCATAGAAATTAGTAATTAATTTGTTTATGTAAGTCCGAATTAAGTCCTTTCGCCGTTTGTGGGCAAGGCCTGAAATGTTGAATCAGGACTATGCAAGGCAAAAATAGTAAATTGTGGAGAAATGACAACCTAAAATGCGATATTTGTTGAATCATAGTTTACAAACGGATGATGGAGATGCTTTGAATATGTAAGAATAATTTACTATAGTTCCGCTTAAATTCCAATGTCGTTGAAGAGGACGGAGAGGGATTTGTATGTATGATATTTGCAGTTTTTGCCGATAGGAGTTATATTTGCGGTGAATGATTACTTTTAAATGTATATAAACTATTATGGAACAGAACGGAAACGGACAGAAACAATTACAGATAGAGCTTAAGGAGGAGACGGCTCAGGGTGTCTATTCAAACCTTGCCATGATAACCCATTCGTCATCGGAGTTTGTAATGGATTTTATAAGTATTCTTCCGGGTATGGCCAAGGCGCAGGTCAAGTCCCGCATCATCATGTCGCCCGAACACGCCAAGCGTCTGCTCATGGCTTTGCAGGATAACGTGGCCAAATATGAGGCTGCCTTCGGAACAATTGAGATGAAGGACCGGAAAGGAACCTACATGCCCCCGATGTCTGATTTTCACGGAGAGGCCTGAATCCACAGGTTTTTGCTTTCTAATGGCGGATTCCACATCGGTATCCGCCATCTTTTTTGCCTTTTTACTGCAAAAAACGCCAAAAACTAACGTTTTTCCATTGCGTTATAAAATAATAGCCGTATCTTTGCACGCCAAAATTTCGGATTTACTATTTAATATATAATAATTAAAAACAAACAAACATGCCAACAATTCAGCAGTTAGTACGCAAAGGACGTCAGGTCCTGGAGGACAAGAGTAAGTCCCCCGCACTTGATTCCTGCCCCCAGAGGAGAGGCGTTTGCGTGAGAGTTTACACAACAACACCTAAGAAGCCTAACTCAGCCATGAGAAAGGTTGCACGTGTCCGTCTTACCAACCAGAAGGAGGTCAACTCCTACATACCGGGTGAGGGTCACAACCTGCAGGAGCACTCAATCGTGCTCGTACGCGGCGGTCGTGTAAAGGACCTTCCGGGTGTACGTTACCACATCATCCGCGGTACTCTTGATACCGCCGGCGTTAACGGTCGTCTCCAGAGACGTTCCAAGTACGGTGCAAAACGTCCTAAAGCAGCTAAGAAGTAAAAAAGTCATTAACAGTTTTGGTCTGTAGATTGAGGTTGAGTAAATGTCCAAGCGTGGACGTTGAAGAATCAAAAGCGACAACCCGAACAAAACAAAAGATTTAAAATGAGAAAAGCAAAACCGAGAAAGCACGTCATCCTTCCGGATCCCGTATTCGGCGACGTTGCAGTGACCAAGTTCGTTAACCATCTTATGTATGATGGCAAGAAGAACACTTCATTCGAGATTTTCTACGAGAGTCTGGACAAGGTAAAGGCAAAGCTTCCCAATGAGGAGATGTCTGCCCTTGAGATTTGGAAGAAGGCTCTTGATAACATTACTCCCCAGGTTGAGGTCAAGTCCCGCCGTATAGGTGGTGCTACATTCCAGGTTCCTACCGAGATCCGTGCTGACCGCAAGGAGTCCATTTCTATGAAGAACCTTATCTCATTCGCCCGCAAGCGTGGAGGTAAGTCAATGTCTGACAAACTGTCGGCTGAAATCGTTGACGCATTCAACAGCACCGGCGGCGCATTCAAGCGTAAGGAGGATATGCATCGTATGGCTGAGGCCAACAGAGCTTTTGCACACTTCAGATTCTAATTGCACTGCATGTCAGATCAGGATTTACATCTCACGAGAAACATCGGCATCATGGCTCACATTGATGCCGGAAAGACTACGACTTCGGAGCGTATTCTTTACTATACGGGATTAACACACAAAATAGGTGAGGTACATGACGGTTCCGCTACCATGGACTGGATGGTCCAGGAGCAGGAGCGCGGTATCACTATTACCTCTGCTGCCGTTACCACTCATTGGAAGTGGCAGGAAAACACATACAAGATAAATCTTATTGATACTCCGGGACACGTTGATTTCACTGCCGAGGTGGAGCGTTCGCTCCGCGTTCTGGACGGTGCTGTTGCAGTGTTCTGCGCGGTTGGCGGCGTACAGCCCCAGTCTGAGACCGTATGGCATCAGGCCAGCAAGTACGGTGTTCCGCGTATAGGATATGTCAACAAGATGGACCGTTCGGGTGCTGATTTCTTTGGAGTCATCACCCAGATGCATGACATCCTCAAGGCCAATGCCTGCCCTATAGAGATTCCAATAGGTCAGGAAGAGACATTCAAGGGTGTTATAGACCTTATTAAAATGAAGGCCATTTACTGGCGTGACGAGACACTTGGTGCAGAATATACCGTTGAGGATATTCCGGCAGACCAGATGGATGAGGCCCGTCAGTGGCGCGACAACCTAATTGAGAAGGCTGCCGATTTTGATGACGAGATGATGGAGAAGTATCTTGACGATGCTTCAACAATTACTGAGACTGAGATTCTCCGTGCAGTACGCAAGGGTTGTATCAGCCAGAAGCTGGTTCCCGTGGTTTGCGGTACATCTTTCCGCAACAAGGGCGTTCAGCCTCTGCTTGACTACGTTTGCGCTTTCCTGCCTTCACCTATCGACTGCGGTGGTGTTGACGGTTTCCTGCCCGGATCCGAGGATGAGACCACACACCGTGATCCCCGCTCGGATGAGAAGACTGCCGCTCTCGCATTCAAGATTGCAGTTGATCCGTACGTAGGTCGTCTGATCTTCTTCCGCGTATATTCAGGTAAGGTTACGGCCGGAAGCTACATCTTCAATACCCGCAGTGGTAAGAAGGAGCGTGTAAGCCGTCTTTTCCAGATGTATTCCAAGAAGCAGATTCAGGTTGATGAGGTCAGCGCAGGTGATATAGGTGCAGTTGTGGCTCTCAAGGATATCCGTACAGGTGATACACTCTGTGATGAGGATGCACCTTTGGTATTGGAGAGCATGGACTTCCCGGAACCGGTTATCAGCATCGCTGTTGAGCCCAAGACCGAGAAGGATATGAGTAAGCTTTCCGATGGTCTGGCACGTCTGGCTGAGGAAGATCCCACATTCACCGTTAAGGTTGATGAGGAATCCGGTCAGACCCTGATCTCAGGTATGGGTGAGCTCCACCTTGACATCATCATTGACCGTCTTAAGCGTGAGTTCGGTGTAGAGTGCAACCAGGGTCGTCCCCAGGTCAGCTACAAGGAGTCAATCTCCAAGACAGTCCAGCTGCGTGAAGAGTATAAGAAGCAGACCGGTGGTAAGGGTCATTACGCTTGTATCGTCGTTGAAATCGGTCCTGCCGATCCTGATTGGAAAGGCGGTCTCCAGTTCATCGATGCCACCAAAGGTGAGGCTCTGCCCAAGACCTACCTGCCTGCTATCGAGAAGGGCTTTACCAATGCCATGAAGAACGGCGTACTTATGGGTGCTCCGTTGGATTCACTCAAGGTTACTGTTCTGGATGGTAAGTATCACCCGGTTGATTCAGATGCCCTCTCATTCGAGGTATGTGCAACCAATGCGTTCCGTAACGCTTGCGTCAAGGCCGCTCCCGGTCTGACAGAGCCTATCATGTCGCTTGAGGTTGTAACACCCGAGGAGAGCATGGGTAATGTAATAGGTGACCTGAACAAGCGTCGCGGTCAGGTAGAGGGAATGGAGACCAACCACTCCGGTGCCAAGGTTGTCAAGGCACATGTTCCTCTGGCTGAGATGTTCGGTTATGTCACAGCACTCAGGACCATCACATCCGGCCGTGCCACCTCTTCAATGTCATACGAGCGTCATGCCGAGGTTGCCAAGGCTCTTGCCCGTCAGGTTGTTGAGGAGCAGGGTGGAAATGTGTCACTTCTATAATATATTATAAGGTATAAGAGAGAACGCGGCTTTCAGATAGCAAATGACTCTTATCGGGAGCCGTAAAAAATGAATAATAACAATTTAAAACTTAAACAATGAGTCAGAAAATCAGAATCAAGCTGAAATCCTACGACCACAATCTGGTTGACAAGTCAGCCGAGAAGATCGTAAAGACAGTAAAGGCTACAGGTGCAATCGTAAGCGGACCTATTCCACTTCCCACCCACAAGCGTATCTTCACTGTAAACCGTTCAACATTCGTCAACAAGAAGTCACGTGAGCAGTTCCAGCTCTCTTCATTCAAGAGACTGATAGACATTTACAGCTCAACTGCCAAGACTGTTGACGCACTGATGAAACTGGAACTTCCCAGCGGCGTTGAGGTAGAGATCAAGGTTTGATCTTAAGAGAGTGTGAAACAATTTTTTTACAGTAACTTAATTTATATTTGAAATGCCAGGATTATTAGGAAAAAAGATCGGTATGACATCGGTCTTCGGTGCTGATGGAAAGAATGTTCCATGCACCGTTATCGAAGTTGGTCCTTGCGTGGTTACCCAGATCAAGAGTGTTGAGAAGGATGGCTATGAGGCAGTTCAGCTTGGCTTTGAGGATGCCAAGGAGAAGAACACCTCCGCTCCCCTTATGGGACACTTCAAGAAAGCAGGGGTAACTCCCAAGAGACACTTGGCCGAGTTCAAGGATTTTGACGGTTCACTCAATCTGGGTGATGTTATTACCGTCGAGTTGTTCAATGACGCAAACTTTGTTGACGTCATTGCAGTGTCAAAGGGTCATGGCTACCAGGGTGTCGTAAAGAGACACGGATTCGGTGGCGTAGGTCAGCAGACCCATGGTCAGCACAACCGTGGCCGTAAGCCCGGTTCAATAGGTGCCTGCTCTTATCCCGCTAAGGTGTTCAAGGGCATGCGTATGGCCGGTCACATGGGTAATGAGCGTGTGACTACTCAGAACCTTCAGGTTCTTAAGGTTATTCCGGAGCACAACCTCCTTCTTATCAAGGGTTCTATTCCGGGTTATAAAGGTTCAATCGTTTCAATCTTGAGGTAATGGAAGTAAGTGTATTAAATATTAAAGGTGAGGATACCGGAAGAAAGGTAGTCCTTAACGATGCTATTTTCGGCATTGAGCCCAATGATCACGCCATTTACCTGGATGTGAAGCAGTTCATGGCTAACCAGCGTCAGGGTACGCATAAGT
>Ga0265298_10000508_pt1 | contig 58045 bp, 50 predicted proteins | sample AusTroGonzalo_MG_3_FD_193486 | JGI IMG/M metagenome (GOLD analysis project Ga0265298, IMG submission 193486) | Bovine rumen microbial communities from tropical cattle in Woodstock, Queensland, Australia - Gonzalo_01 | ecosystem: Host-associated > Mammals > Digestive system > Stomach > Rumen ... | reverse complement strand
AAAGCAAAAACTGACAGAGCTACTAAGATAAAGACAGCCGAAGCAAAAGAGGCAATGTCTAAGGCAATATCGGATAAATTAAAAGAAGTAAAAGAAAAAATAGAAGCCGAACGTATCGGATATATTGAAGAATATAGTGAAACCGAAGAAAAATTGCGTTTGGAATTTATTGAAAAAGCCGAAAGTGAGGCCGGAAAAATCGAGGAGCAAAATGCAAATACGATTTCCGATGCGGCGATTGTTGAAAAAATAACCGAAGCAATCGGTAAAGCCGCAGAGGAACTGTCAACCCAATATAATGAAGAGATTATATTACCGGTTGTTGCCGCGGATTCGGCCGGAGAAATGATTACTTGTTTGCGTGAAGAAGCCGCCAAAATTGCCGTGGAGACCAAAGAAGGCCTCGATAAATTAAAAGGCAACGAGGAATTATATGTTAATTATAGCAAGGTTTCTGTTGCACATTCGAATATGATAGACGAAATGAAGAAGATATCGAGTTGTTCCATTGAAGGTGTAAAATCTGAGATAATTGCGAATGAAGTATTCGGAAAAATGTGTGATGACGTGAAATGTCTGTCAGCTTCTTCGGCTAAGGATTCTCAAGGATTGACACAGTACTTTGTCGGCGAGATTGCTTTGAAGGAAGATTTGAAAGTTCCGACTTCACCGGTTGCATTTTCTTCGGCACCGGTTCGCGAAATATTCCACTTTGACTTAACGGATTACGACAATCTTGAAAAAGCATATAAGGATCCGGAAAACTTGGAAAATAACGCAGATATAGTTATTACCGCCGATAGTTTCTTGAACAGCGGTTTGGAAATGCCGCTTATCTGGAAATACATTTTGCGTCGCCATACGTACGGCCATAAGCAATTTAACTTAACCAGATTGTTGGGTTACAAGGAGTTCGGAGATAATGTACGCGGTGATCCGGATAAGAGCTATATTCGCTCCGGCACTTTCCCGTGCTACATAGACGGCAATGTGATTGATGCCAACCCGATGTTAAGACTCGTAAGAATTGGCTTTAAGATGGTTTTGGTGGTTGAAAAATTCGGATACACAATAAACAAAACATCAGATGCCTATTTGTATGGTAAAGTTCCTTGTAAAGGCTTGTCTATAAGAGACGGCAAAGTGATAGACTATGCTGTTGATGCCAGCCCTCCGGGAGATTTGCCGGCAGAAGGCGTGAAAGGACTGATTACGGATACCAGTGAGCTTGGAAGCGTGTTGGCCTATGTTCCGCGTATTGATACAGGTTCGTTGCTTGAACAGTTGTTGCATGGTGGTGTTGATAAAAATAAAGTCACACGTAAATTGACCTTTAATGCCAGTTTGCAAAAGGCTGTCGGTATTATTTCCAAGACAGAAGATTTGGAAGATAATAAGGAACAGGAAGCAGTATTCCATTTAGCCAATCGTTCTTTGTTTGATCGTAACCAATTTGGAGATTTCCTCAATCAGATGGAACAGGAAGCTTTGGCAAGAGAATCCTTAATGAAGGTAGAAAACCAAATTGATGAAATTATCAGTAATCTGCAAAGTATATTCTATGGTACGGATGTAGTTATTTCGGAAGACTTTGACTTGTTGAACGAAGAAGACTATAAACAAGCCGCCGATGCTTTGGATGAACAAAAAGGTATCTATATGAATAAGGCTGAGAGCGATATTTCAAAGGTTAAAGGCTTTACCGAAACCGTGAAGAATCGTTCGGAGAAATTATTGCACAGTTTGGCTGTTTTGAGTGCGGATAATGAAGAGGTAGTTCAAATAAACGGTGATGAAGATTTAAGTGATTTGGCTGACAAAATCAAAAACAGAATGGCCGATAATGCGGTTGCCGGCGAATATGACGCAGAAAATGCCTCCGCACAAGAGCATCGTTTAAGACAGTTGCAACCTCCTTATTGTGAAGTTCACCCGTATAACATACCGAATAATTAGTGATACTTATAAGAGGTAATCTTGGCAGAATTAGGTCGCATAGGAGTAAAAAAAGTTCTGATAACGGGGTCTGTTCCTCCCAAAAAGGAGGACAAACCCCAGGTGGAATTTTTGTCGGAACTTACCGAGGCGGATAAATCATCTAAGGAAGTTTATTTCAGGTGGTTATCGCGTTTGGTTTTGCTCTGCGCCATTGTTTCTTTGAGTTTCTTTTTAAGCTCTTCGTTAGTTATTTTCCGTTTAGCACCGGAAATTATCGTTGAACCGCTTTTGATAATTCGTCAGAACGATTCGCAAAGTATGGCACGTTATGAGCCGATAACTACCAAAATGCCGTCAATTCGCCAACTTACCGAAATGTTTATAAAGCAGTATATTATAATGCGTAATACGGTAATCAATGATGAACAGGAAATGCGTACTCGTTGGGGACCGGGGGGAATTGTTCATTGTATGTCTGCTCAAGACGTTTATGCCGATTTTGTGGGCTTGAACGCTGATTCGGTGGATAAGATGTTTGATGACGGTTATTCAAGTGAAGTTCAAATAAACGAAATCGGAAAAGAAAGCGAATCAAGTCCGGCGTGGTTTGTGGTGTTTACGGTGTTTAACCTGTCCAAAGACCGTAGCAGGAACGGCTCCTTAACGTTGAAAACACAACGCTATAAAGTTTCTATGACTCCTAAATTTATTCCCGAACGCAGAATGTATCGCGCTCGTTTGATTAACCCGCTCGGTTTCACGGTTATGAAATATAACCAGAGTGAAATTAGAGAGTGATTTGTTTAATCTATTTTAATCTTTTTACTTTAGTATAATACCCAAAGGAGTATCTTTGTCTTTTGTGTATACCCTCAAAAGCAAGGAAAATCCGCGGTTACAGAGTATTCTGTATAAATTTGTAAAAAACGGAAAGAAAAAAGAAATGTATAAAAAGATTTTAATTTTTGCAGTTTTTTTAATTCTGTCGGCGTGCAGTTTGTTCGGTTCGTACTATGAGCCGGAAGCTGTCGGTATCGGTAAAGATATTAACGAATTAAAATTATCTCCGTGTGCTTGTATGCAAATTGACATAATTAAAAATGTACCGGATTGGTTTTGGGAAACGATTTAGGTCAGAGGATTTAAGATGGCGGATCAACTCGGTGTAAATGGCACACAGCAACGTTTAATCGGTTCTGAACAAACCAGAAGCGCAATGGCTCATCAGAGTGCGGTTAGGCAAAATATTAACCAAAGCGAAGAATCGTTTGTTGTAAATGCCAGTGAAAAAAGATATTTGTGGACAGCTCGTGCTTTTGCGGTGGTGACGGCAATAAGTATCTGCTGTAATTTGCTTTTGCTTTTGACAATAGCAAACATTTTACCGTTATATCGTGTGGAGCCGTACCTTTTAACGCTTACCAATAAAGAAGAGCAGGTTTATCGTATTATTCCGTACAGTAAGGATATGGAATCTCAAACCTCTATCACCGAGACCTTTGTCAGACAGTATGTTTTGTTACGTACAACCCTTTTGCCGGATGTTGAAGAAATGCAATCACGTTGGCAAAACGGCGGTGATTTGCAAGAAATGTCTTCACCGATTGTGTATCAGGAATTCCTTAAAGTATCCGGTAATAAATTGATGCAAAGGATGAAACAAGACGGTTTGACCAGCAATGTTAAAATCATAACGGTAAACGAAATTGAAAAAGCCCTTTGGCAGGTGGAATACAGTGTTGATTATTATTTACCTTCTTCATACACGCCTAAAACAATAAGATATAGAGCGACTATGAGGATTCAATATGTGCCGCGTCGCGTACAGTATAAAGAAAGATTGAAAAATCCGGTAGGATTCAAGGTTATACAGTACGGAACAAAGCAAATCAGAGATTAATTGAGGAATATGCAATGAAAATGAATTTGAAAAATTTGGCGATTATCTTGGCCGGCTTTGTATGGGCAGGTCAGGCTCAGGCGCAGTTGGTCGGTGATACCAACAGTTTGGATCAGTCGGCCGATCAGTCACAAGGTAATTATCAATCCATGAATATGAATTATGCGGGTTTCAGTTCGCTCGGCATGATTCAAAGTGCATGGCAAGATCCTTTGCAAAACTTGGGTGAAGGACAAAGTAAGCCGGCATATTCCAAATACTATTGGTCACCGGATTTGGTGTTGCCGATACGTTTGCGTGAAGGCATGATTACTTTGGTTAACTTTCCGGAGTGGGAATTGTTGGAAGAAGTATTCATCGGTGATCAACAATCATTTTCTGCCAGTATAACGGCTCCTAACGCATTGTTGCTGTTCCCGAGAGGCGGCGCCACGGTTGGTGTTGATACCAATATTGTGGTATTCGGTCGTTCCGGTAACAGATATGTTTTCTATGCCAGAAGTGAAGGTGTAAATACCGAAAGATTGACTAACTCAATCATAGATATTGATGTTGTCGGTGATACCGACACGTCGGGAGGTTCTCCCAGTAGCAGCTCGGGGACGTTAGGAAGAGGCGGTTCTTCATCGCACATAAACGCAAATAAATATACGGGAGGTTCTCCTAAATCTCATGATTCCACTTTTACTAAGCGTTTTTTGAAGGAAGATTGGCTCAAGAGTATTCCGATGGATCCGTCTAAGTTTCGCTTTGATGTGGAAATTTATGTTCCGAATCCGGATGATGTAATAATTGCACCGGAAAGAGTATGGCATGATGATATATTCACCTATATTGATTTGGGTGAAAAAGCTTTGAATATGATTCAGCGCCCGATAGTTACACTTATTGTTGAACGTACGGAAACTCCGGTAGGTTTCAGAACTAAAGGCCCTAACAATCGTTTGATTATTGTGGAAGGTGTCGGCGATATGGTTATGCGTAGCGGTAAACGTATGGTTTGCTTAAAGATGCGTCGTTCCGATGATGACGGATTGCAATATGTGACTTATGCCGATACATCCGATGAATGGGATGTCGGACCGAAAATACCGGGCGGAAGTAAAGGCGCAGGTGATGCTTCCGGAGGTAAAGGAAGCTCAAGTTCCGATAAAGACGGTGCCGCCGGAAATTCTGCCTTAGGAGCCGGACAAGGAAGTGCGGAATCATCCGAAGAAATAATGAAATTCAATCCGGACGGTACAATTTCCAGAGCAGGTCACAGCGGAGTGTTTGTTCCGAACGGAGTACCGGGTGGTGCCTTAGGTGACATTGATTGCAGCAATATGTATCGTATCGGTCGTTCCGAAAGCGGAAGTATGCAAAATCCGTATCCGCAATATAAATACGGTAGCGGGTTTAACGGCCAAAACGGCGAAAGCATTTCAATAGAGCTCGGTACGGACAGCAACGTGGGCAATTTGGAAGCCTTATGGAAGGAATTGTCCGGACGTTACGGTTCCCTTTTGAGCGGGTATGAGCCGTTCTATTCGGTGGATGCACCGGCAGACGGACAAGGTAAGGAATTGTTCCATTTACGTGTCGGTCCGGTTAAGAGCTTGGAAAGCGGTGATGCGATATGCAGTCAACTTGGTCGCGGCGGTGTATTTTGTAGTGTAGTAAGGATGCAATAGATACCAATGAGTAAAGAAGTTTTAACACATTCGGAAAGATATGTACGCAAGACGAATCGGATAATACTTATTATCGGATTCATTGCCACGTGTGTGTTTCTCTTCGGATTGTTATTGCTCGGCTCGGAGCCGGAAGAAGAACAGGCTCACTATGAAATAGAGCGTTCTATCGACGAAGAAGCAAACATTGGCGGTGGATCTGAAATCACGGCTGAATCGCAAGTTGTGTTTGATGATAGCGAGTCTGATGAAAGTCCGATTACTTTGACTCCGAATCCGATTAATATCGGTCAGGTTGTTTTGGGTAATGAAGCCAGTAATGTGTTAACCATCGGTACTAACGGAAAAAGATCAATAAAAATTATTTCCGTTGAATTGGAAGATGCACCGTTTGAAGGGTTTTCTTTTGAAACCAACTGCGAAGATAAGGTTTTAAGAGGTAAAATTACCTGTATCGTAACAATGAAATGGACACCTACGGTTGCCGAAAACGTGCAAAATAACTTCAAGATTATCTGGCATGAAACAAATGTCGGTAATGAGAGTGCCAAGCATGATGAAGTTCCGGTATTCGGTAATGCGGTCAGCAAAGAAGATTGTAACTTCTGCGACAGTAGCGGGGCAGTGGGCTCCGGTGGATCCGGCCGCAATATTGAATATGATACAGTAAAAGGAAAAACCAGATACGCCATCGGACCGGACGGAAAAATTATCGGTATTATCGGCGAAGACGGAATAGTCAGAGATGCCAACGGTAATGAAATCGGCCGTGTGAACGCCGACGGTATGGTTGTTGACAAGGACGGTAATATTATCGGTGTGGCCGCTACCGGCAAACTTATTTTGGATGAAAACGGTAATGTTATCGGCTATGTTGATGAAAGCGGAATTGCCTACGATAACGAAGGTAACGTGATAGGTACCATGCTTGCCGACGGTACGGTTATTGATGCTAACGGTAAGGTATTGGGTAAGGCTGTTGACTACGGTTATGTATATGATGAAAACGGTAATATCATAGGCCGTGTATTGGCCGACGGTACAGCGGTTGATTTGGACGGTAATATTATAGGTAAAGTTGATAAGGACGGTAATGTTGTTGATGCCTACGGTAACGTTATCGGACACGTTGCCAAAGCCGGTGAGGTGGCTGTTGATGAAAACGGCAATCAGTTGGGTATTGTTATGCCGAACGGTGATGTTGTTAACGAAAACGGAGATGTTGTCGGCAGAATGTTGGAAGACGGCACAATCGTTACATCGCAATATATCGGTAAACGCGGTTCTACGGCTCGTATGGCGGTTGATGCTGACGGTAATATTATCGGTTATATAGATGAAAACGGTAATGTTCGTGACTTTAACGGCAATATTATCGGTACGGTTGATAAAGACGGTAATGTGGTTGATGCCAACGGTAACGTAATCGGTCGTGTGAGTGACGAGTGGCGTGATTTGGCGCTTGATGCCAACGGTAATGTGATAGGTTACATTGATAAAGACGGTATGGTCCATAACGATAAGGGAGAAATTATCGGTTATGTTGATGAAAGCGGTAATATTATCGGTAACAGCGACGGTTTGAGCTCCGGTCTGAAAGTCGGCAGTGATAACCAGGTTTTTGATATTGACGGTAATGTGGCCGGTAGAGTTTTGGAAGACGGTACCGTAGTTGATTTGGACGGTAACGTAATCGGTAAAGTGGCCAAAAATGCCCGTTTGGCACTTGATAAAGATGGTAATGTAATCGGTTATGTGGATGAAAACGGTATTGTTCACGATATGGAAGGTAATGTTATAGGTAAAAGAAAATCCGTTCATCTTGCCGTTGATGCCAACGGTAATGTAATCGGCTATATTGATGAAGACGGTACGGTTTATGACAATGAAGGTAATGTAATCGGTCACGTTGATGAGAACGGTAATATTATAGATGCCAGCGGTAATGTCATCGGCCATCGCGGTGAAAAAGCGGATATTTTGGTTGATGAACACGGTAAAGTTATCGGTAAACAAGGTGCCGCCGCTAAAATAGCCATTGATAAAAACGGAAAAGTTATTGGTATTGTTGATGAAAACGGCAATGTGATTGACGCTAACGGTAATATTGTCGGCAGAGTTTTGGAAAACGGCACGGTGGTTGACTTAGACGGTGAAGTTATCGGTCACGTTGATGAAAACGGTAACGTTATAACCGATGACGGTAACAATGACTCTAAAGTCATCGGTAATATCGGACGAGAAGCCTATTTGGCGTTGGATGAAAACGGCAATGTAATCGGCTATATAGATGAAAACGGCAACGTTATAGATGAAAACGGTAATATTATCGGTCACGTAGATGCCGACGGTAATATTATTGACGCCGACGGTAATATTATAGGTCATCGCGGTGCCAAGGTAAGTTTGGCTATCGGAAAAGACGGACGTATATTGGGATATATTGACGAGAAAGGTATTGTGCGCGACAGAAACGGAAAAATCGTCGGTATAGCGGACGTTAAAGGTAATATTCGCTCGTTCGGTGTAAAGGTTATAGGTTCGGTCGTAAAACGTGATTTATTGCCGATTACTCCGGCCGGTACGGTTTTGGGAACTATAAACAATCGCGGAGAAGTTGTGTCACAGCAAAAAGTTGTCGGCAGAATCAGACCTGACGGATTGATTACCGATATATCGGGCAGCAAAATATTAGCTCGCGGCGTGAATACCGGATATATAGTAAATTGGGGTTGCGACTTTAACAGTAAATTGGATAAAGACGGTATTGTACGTCGTGACGGTGTTGAAACCGATAATCGTGTTTATGCCGACGGTACGGTATGGACTTCTGCGGGGGAATTTGCCGGCAGATTGATGCCGACCGGAAAAGTATATGATAACAATTGCAATTATGTGGGAGAAGCTGCCGCCGACGGCTATGTCAGAGATGCCGACAATAATGAAATAGGATGTATGAATCCGGACGGTACGGTTTTGGATTTGGAAGAACCGAAAATTAAAGGCCATTTGGTTGAACCGAAGCTGGTAATATCCGGACAAACATTACGTTCGTTGGGAGTTTTGGAAGCAGACGGAACTTTGCGTAGCGAAAGCGGAGAATTGTTGGGATGTATGGATGATTACGGCGATGTTTATGATGAAAACAAGTCCTATATCGGAACAACTTCAAAAGCCAAATATGCGCTCGGTTTTGACGGCAAGTTTTTAGGTTCGTTCAACGATAAGGGCGAAATAAAATTGATAGGCTCCGACAATCCGCACGTTGTTACGGATAACCTGATTGCCGACGGAAGACAAAGAATTATCGGTTATGCCGCACCGGAAGTAAGTATTTTGATTGATTCCGAAGGCAAAAAGCTCGGTCACTTGTTCCCTGACGGTAAGGTTTATGATGAAAACGGTGCCGTTTTGGATAAGTTTAACGGTGGTAATGTAGGTTATTATAACGGAAAAATCGGCAGATTTATCCAACTTTTGCCGGTGGTTGATGCCGATGGTAATTTACTCGGACGAGTCAACTACGATTTGAGAGTTATAGATTACAAAGGTTCGGTCATGGGCAAAGTAAATGCCAAAGGACAAATGTTTGATGAACAAGGACGTTTAATCGGCGGTGTTATAAAGAGCGGCGGTGTTCGCGGTTATGACGGTGCTTATCTCGGTTATGTAGTGCCGTCGGGTCAGGTTGTTCAATCCGACAATGTTACCGGTAGTGATCGGAAATATGCAAAAGGAGAAGTAACCGGAAATATTATTCCCGACGGTCATATTATCAGAGATAAAAAGGTTGTGGGTGAAGTTTTGCCTTATGGGGTAATGGTTAATGTTTTCGGTAATTCCGTAGGATTTTCAAATACTCAAGGTTTGGTTATAGCTCCGGATGGTAAAATTGTGGCAATTTTATTACCTGGTGGCGGCAATAACAATAACTATATGGCTTTACAAACCGGAACCGTAATAGATTATTCCGGTGAAGTAATAGGTGTTGTTTTGCCGACGGGAGAATTTATGGATAATCGCCATTTGGTATCCGGACGTGTACTTGCCGACGGCAAAGTAATAAGCAGTGACGGACATTTCTTGGGTGAAGTCGTCAGCGGTGATATTGTCATCGGTAATGATGACAAGTTGAAAGGTTATGTCGGTTTTGACGGTACCGTAACATTTAACGGCAGAGAAGTCGGCAGAACTTTGACTGACGGTTTGGCTGTTGATAAACAGGGTAATATTCTCGGTCATATATATGCCATCGGCAATAATATCCTTTCAAACGACGGTAAATATATCGGCAGACTTGCCGCCAACGGCAGAGTAATAGCCGACGGCAACCAGGAAATAGGATATTTGAAGAGTAACGGTTCGTTTATAGACCTTGATAAAAATGTGGCAGGATACAGCTTGCCTGAAGTGGCGAGAAATCGGAGGAATTAGAATATGATGCGGATTGCAAAACATATAAAACTTATATTCTTATCATGGTTGGTTTTAATCTTGCCACAGAAGGTTAACGCCTCCGAAATTACGGCCATAAATTTTTTGGGTAACGCTATCGGACAGGTAATATCCACCGGTGCCGTAATCGGACCTGACGGCAATAACATCGGTAGTATAACGGCAGATAGTATGATTGTTAATGCCGACGGTATTATCATCGGCGGAGTTGTGCCGCAAGGAATAGTAATAGGTAATGATAACAGACTTTTAGGTAAATCGTTTGCCGACGGCTTTGTTCGCAGTTTCAGCGGTAAGGTGTTGGGTAAAACTTTGCCTAACGGTTTGGTTATTGATGATGCCGGTAATGTTTTGGGTGCCGTATTATATCCGGGACTGATTTATTCTCCGGACGGAAATACAATCGGCAGATTTACCGGTGGCGGAGATTATATCAATTTGGAAGGCCAAAAGATAGGTTTTGTTTCATCCAACGGTTACGCTTATCGTAAAACCGGTGATGACTATGCTTTGGACGGACGTTTGATTTCCGCGAAAATGGTAGTATCGGGTGACGGTAAGTTTGTCGGAAGTATTGCTCCTACCGGAAGAATTATGGACTTTGAAGGCAAAGATATCGGTTCGGTTCATGCCAACGGTTTTGCATATAACAACAGCGGCAAAATTATCGGTGGAATAGTCAATACCAAATATGCGTTTAACCAAGCCGGAAGATATATCGGAGTTGTAACATATAACGGCGAAGTAAAAAGTCTTGAAACTGTTGTGGGATACTATCGTCCGGACGGCAATATCATAAATTCCAACGGCGAAGTTGTCGGTTATGCTGTCGGTATATCCGCAACAGCCAATGACAATTCGGGACAATATTTGGGATATTTAATTCCAAACGGTCAGATTGTACGCGGAAATGAAATCGTAGGTCTTTTGGGAGCCAGAGGATATGTGTACAACAAGGACGGAGTTAAAATCGGTAAAATCAACGGAACAGGTCCTATATATGACGCTTTGGCACACTTGAAAGGTATTGCCCTCAAGAACGGTAATGTCGTATCGTTAGGCGGTAGCAGAATCGGTTATATGTCGGGCAATATGGCCTTTGACAGTAACGGAACTCTTATCGGCGGTGTGATGGATGGTATAATTGCCAGTGATGACAATAATAAACCGTTGGGTGCCGCAATGTTGATGCTTCGGTTAAGGCAGGCTCCGTAAACGCTAAAGTTTCTCCGTTCGGATATGTATTCAATCGTGACGGCAAGGTTATCGGTCGCAGTCATAGTATGGGCGCCGTGTACAGCCTGAACGGTTTATTGTATTCGTATATTAATCCGGATGGTGATTTGTATAGAATAATCAATGATACCACACTTTCTCAAAACGGAGTTTTGTATGGTAAAAAAGGTTATTTGGGCGAATTGATAAATCCGCAATATATTAAAGGTTTGGATGGCAGTTCGCTCGGAAAACTTACCCAAAGTAATGTTATTATCAATAACAAAGGTGAGGTGGCATATAAGATTTTACCGGCCGGATACGCGGTGGCAACCAAAGATGTTAATTCAACGGCCATGTCTCCGATAAAAGGTTTTTATTCCGGCAAATATATTGCTCTGAATATCGGCGGAGATTTGTTGGGTTATGCCGATGACAGCGGTACGGTTTTGGATTTGAACAACAAAATATACGGCCAAGTCATTTACAACAATTACGTTAAAGATAACAACAACATTATCAGCGGTAAAATGGTATCATTTGCACCGGTAATCAACGAGAAATGCGCGCCGATAGGTGTTGTTAACGGTAAGGGTGACATTGTTAACAATCGTGATGTTATCATCGGCCGTATTTTACCGAACGGACAAGCGGTGTCGGATGTCGGCAGCTATATCGGCTATTCCGTATTTTATGACGGTTTGATTGATTTTGACGGTAATTTTGTGGGAACGGTCAATAACGGTAGCGGTGTTGATATCTCCGGTAAGTTGTTGGGATGTGTAAATAAGCACGGTAAAATAGAAGATGCCGAACACAAAACGCGTTACGGCGTGATAGAGCCGAGTCCGGTAATTGATTTTGACGGCAATATTGTCGGAAATATAATGGCAAACGGCGAAGTCGTTAACGGTAAAGACGAAATTATCGGTTATGTTCAACCGGACGGTAACGTGGTATCCAAGACCAAAAAGAATATCGGTAATGCCATGCGCTATAAAGTTGCATACAATAATAATAACAGATTTATCGGTATGGTACAGGAAAACGGTGCGGTTGTTGACGGCAGCGGTAAAAACGTCGGTCAGGTTAAATTTGACGGTAGCGTTTACAAGAACGGTTCCGTAATCGGTTATGCGCTATATGATTTCTATGTATATGACGATAATTTTGTGACATACGGTTATCTGACCAAAGACGGCACGGTCTTAAGCGTTGTCGGCAGTAAATTGGGACAAATGGATCGCGGTTTTGTGGTAGATCGTAAACGTCAGCTGGTGGCAAGAGGTAATCGTGACTATATCGTCAGAGATGCCGCCGATAATGTGGTAGGCGAATTACAACTTGACGGTTCGGTGATTGACGTTAACGGTCAAAACATAGGTTATCTGTCTGAAGCCGGAATTATCAGAAATGCGGAAGGTGCGGAAATAGCTAAGGCCACACCGTTGCAATACTACATTATAGGTGAACCGCGAGAAGCCTTTGAGCCGGGTGAAGACGAAAGAGAAGAAGGTAGAGAAGGCGGAGAAGGCGGTTCCAGATTCCGTCATGATTATTCGGGAAGAGTTAAAATTAATGAAATTTCCTCTCAGGAAGGCGACATAAAATCAGGTAAAGGAAAAGGCAAAGGCAGTGGCAAAGGGAGTTTGTCCGAACCGCAAGTACAGCCGCAAAAATTCGGTAAAAAAGTTGTGGGTATTGCTTTGAGCCCTGATGGCGATATTATAGGCAGTATTTATGAGGATGACAGTGTTAAGGACGATGACGGCAACCAAATAGGTTACCGCACACCGGACGGTATTATAGTTGATATGAATTATCAACCGATCGGTATTGAAGAAGTTAAACACATTTCCGCCGGAGAAATGTTTATTCCGGAAAATGCCTTTGGTGAAGGAAATGCCTATGGTACCGGTACAAAGACGTCTAATTTGGGACCTGGCGGCGGATACGGTCAGGGCGAACGCTATGACCCGTTAAGAGCAAGAGCATTGGCACAATTACAGGCTGCTCGCCGCAGTAATATGTCTGTGGGCTCCGTCAAGAGAGATCCGAGCCAAATTAAAGTGTCCAGTTTTACCGGATACGAAGAAGACGGTTGGCCTGGGATTGTTCCAAAGGTATCATCTTGGCGTGTTGATATGAGTGAGATGATTTTGGAGGATAAGCCTATTCCGGCAGTACTGGCTCGTTCTATTTATGCCGGCGAAGGATTCAATAACGGTGTACCGATTACGGCAATCGTGGAAAGAAACGTTTATGCCGAGGAAGGCCGTAACATCATCATACCTGCCGGTTCTCGTGTGATAGGTGATTTGGCCGGCGAAGGTGAAACTACCGGCGGTAACAGCGGTGGTGCCGTTAAAATCGGTATCACATGGCGTCGTTTGATTCGTCCGGACGGTTCTCAATTTACATTAAAAGCAACAACGGCGGATGCACAGGGTCGTGCCGGAGCAATCGGTTATTTGGACGAACAGTTGCTCAAAAAATACTCTATGCCTCTCTTAACCAGTATGTTGCAAAATGCAACGGCTTACGTAATGGCCTCGGGTAGCGGTACAAAAAGTACGGATACCAGTTCTACCACGGATGCCAGAAGTCAGGCTGCCGAAGATGCTCGTCAGAACTTTATTCAACAAATGGATAGAATCTTTAACGAGATTTTGGACCGTAAGGCCAATATTAAAGCTGTTACGTATGTTCCTGCCGGTACGCGTATCATTATCTTCCCGAATGAAGATTTGTGGCTCAACAGTGAAGAACGTGAGAAGAAGAAGGGAGCTGTCGGATATGGCGAAAAAGATTACAGTGATGGCGGTTTGGTAGAAAAAAATCCGAACAGTGAAACAGGGGGCGGAAGCAACGTAACGTACAGCGGTAATTATAAAGAAAACGTTACGCCTGTATCCGGAGGTTCACAAGTTAACACCGGTCGTAGTCCGAGCGGATATACTCCGCCACCGGCACCGGGAAATTCAAATCAGCCACCGGTAGTTCCGGAATCTAATTCCGGTAGCGGCAGTGGTGGCGATAATGTACCGGAATTGTTATAGGAGGGAAGTATGAGTGATTTTTCCGTATTAGAATCTGTATTAAGACCTCTTTCCTACTGGTACAAGCAAGATAACCTTGAGGAGGTGGCAATTAACCGCTCCGGCCAAATTTGGCTCAGAATGCGCGGAAAACGTGCCTATCCGTGGGTTATGTATAAAGATGAGAAGCTGTCAAAAGATTATCTTATTGATTTGCTCTATATTATAGCGAATACCTATGAGATAAATTTTGATCCGCTTCAAGGTTCTCCTTTGGTGTATGCCACCATTCCAGGAGACCACCGTTTTTCCGCAATCTGCGGCAAGAACATCATGTACGATGAAGAAGATTTAACCGGCGGTGTTGCCTTGGCTATTCGTCTTCACTCTGATGACGTGGCGTTCGGGCTTGAAGATTACGGAATGCGACAGGGACAAGCATTGCAGAAGCTCAATCCGCTCAAAGATATTAAAGTTCCGGACGATGCTTATGAACGTTTGCTCCTGTACATAAAGCGAGGCGAACACATTTTGGTTAGCGGAGCAACGTCAACCGGTAAAACTACTTTTTTAAATAATTTGCTGAAAATTTTAGACATTCATAAACGAATTATTACGGTTGAAGATACTCGTGAGTTGATTGTTCCTCATCCAAATCGTGTTCACCTCGTGATGTCACGTACCGAACAAACCAACGCGATTGACTATTCAAAAATCATCGACTTGGTGGTGCGTTTTACTCCTGATGCTATTATCGGCGGTGAGATTTCCACCAGTAACGCCAGCGGTATTTGGCAACTTATGGGTTCCGGTCACGATAACTGTTTTGCCACCATCCACGCCGAGAGTTCACAAGAAGCTTATTTGCAATTTATTAAACGTATTATGGCCTCCACTAACGGTGCCGTAAATGTTGAGCAAACTTTGGATGAAATGAAGCGTAAATTACACGTGGTGCAAATTCAGCGTTTGGGCAACCAACGTGCCATTACAGAAGTAACCTAAATTAAAACAAACTGCAAATTTCTGCTTTTAATATATCAAGCCCCGTTTTCTTTTCCGAGCTGGTAATTACAATATCCGGCAGTGCGGCGGCATGCTTGGCGATTTCTTGATTTGTCATCTCTGACGTTTTATTTAATTCTGCCACCGATATTTTATCGGCTTTGGTAAGAACAATTTGATACGGCACGGCGGAAATATCCAACATTTTCATAATTTCCATATCTTCATCTTTTATGCCGTGACGCGAATCAATAAGCAGGAAAACTCGTCTTAAATTAGGACGACCGCGTAAATATGTTTTCAACACCGCTTGCCATTGGCGCACCATTTTTTCCGGCGCTTTGGCATAACCGTAACCCGGCAAATCAACCATATACAATTTGCCGTCAAAATTAAAAAAATTGAGCTGTTGTGTTCTGCCCGGAGTAGAAGATGTTTTCGCCAACTTCTTTTGATTGAACAGTGCATTAATCAAACTTGACTTTCCCACATTTGAGCGACCGGCAAAGGCAATCTCGTCCAAATCTGCTTCGGGTAATTGCTCAAGCTTTGCCACACTTAACATAAAGTTGCAAGGCTTGAGAAATTGCGCTTGAGCTGCCGCTAAGGTGTTGTTGTCAAATTTATCGCTCATTGTACCCCGTTTTTACGCATAATGACTTTCTGTTGAATTAACGAAAGAACGTTGTTTAAGGTCCAATAAATCACCAAACCGACGGCGAAATGAGCAAACATTAAAGTAAACACAATCGGCATCAACATAAACATTCTGGCTTGGTCTTTGTTGGCAGGTTTCGGATTGAGTTTGTTTTGCAACAACATGGTTAAACCGTAAATGAGCGGCCACACACCGATATCCAACAACGACGGGATATAAGGTATATGCGTCCACACCGAAATTGTCAACGGATCCGGTGCCGACAAGTCTTTTATCCAACCGATGAACGGCGCATGGCGAATTTCAATGGCAATATTCAACACTTTATAAAGCGAAAAGAATATCGGAATTTGAATAAACAACGGCAAACATCCCGAAGCCGGATTGACTTTTTCTTTTTGATAAAGAGCCATGGTGGCGCGTTGCAAAGCCTGCTTATCGTCCTTATACATTTCTTGCAAAGCCATAATTTTCGGCTGAATTTTTTTCATTTTGGACATACTCTCGTATGATTTGTTGGCAATCGGGAACATCATTAATCTCAACAAAGCGGCAAACAACAAAATTGCCCATCCCATATTACCGATAAGTCCGTATAAAAAGTCCAAAATATAAAAGAACGGTTTGGTCAGGAAGTAGTACCAACCGAAATCAATGTTCAAGTCAAACTTTTTAATGGAATCCGCATATTTATCCAACAAATTTATTTCTTTGGCACCGGCGTATAAATCGGTGGCAAAAGAAGCCGTACTGCCCGACTGAATTTGTATCGGTTGTCCTTTGTAATCAACTTGGAAAACATCATCTTTGATTTTGCGCAAATTCACTTTGATTTTGGCGTCATTATCAAAAATGAACGAACCGAACCAATATTTATCGTTAAAAGAAATCCAACCGCCCTTGGTTTCATAATTTTCGCCTTTATCATCTATTTTTGCGTATTGTACTTCTTTCAAATCATCGTTAATGATACCGGTAAAGCCTTCGTGAACAACACTGCGGGTCACATTTTCCGGATCAATCTGTTTGCTGAATAAGCCGTACGGATATAAGGTTACGGCATTGCCAGAATTATTTTCTACGCTTTGTTTCAAACTGAACAAATAATGCTCATCCATTGAAATTTGATTGATAAACTTTATACCTTGTCCGTTATCCCACTCCAAAGTAACCGGAGTTTGCGGGGTCAATTCCTGATTACCTATTACAGTCCATTCGGAATCCGCATTCGGTAAAATAACGCTTGCATCATTAGAGAGCCAACCGTATTCGGCAAAATAGGCATCTTTAGTCTTTGCCGGATTGAAGAGAGATACGTTTTTGCTGTCGGGATCCAAGGTTTCTTTGTATTTGGAAAGCGAAAGATTGTCAAAACGTGCGCCTTTAAGGCGGATACTGCCGTCTAAAACTTCATTTTTAAGGTGCAATCTGACATCTTTTTTCACAACATCTTCGGCTGAAGCATAAACAACTTGCGCGTTGTCGTCATTTTCTTCCTGAGCAATGGCCGGAGTTTCGGTTGTTGTTTCTTGAACGGCCTGAGTTTGCGCCGGTTTTTCTTTCGGGAAAAAGTAATTAACTCCCAAAACTACCAAAACAGATAGCACTACCGCAGTATAAAAACTTTTCAAATCATCATTCATAAGTATCTCACTTCCTCTAATTTAAACACTACTTTTCTAAAGTAAAATGAAACTAAAATCAAGATAATATAATCACTTATTCTTTGTTTCTTTCGGCGGAACCGGATCATATCCGGAGCCGCCCCACGGATGACAACGAAGTAAGCGTTTTGTGCCTAACCACACACCTTTAAAAATTCCGTGAATTTGGATTGCTTCAATCATATATTGTGAACAAGTGGGTCTGTACCGGCAATTTCCCGGACAAAGCGGCGATATAAAATATTGGTAAAATTTAATCGGCAGAATCAGTATTTTCTTTATCATTTGCGCCGTCCTGCCGGATTTCTTTGTTTATTTTCTTAAATGCTCGGATAATATCCGTTCTTAAGTTTTCAAACGGACAACAGGCGGTATCGTAACGTCCCACCAAAACATAATCAACATTATCAAGCGCATATTTGCCGTATATTTCCCGCACAACCGCGCGCAAGCGACGTTTGGTGCGGTTGCGAACGTTTGCTTTTCCCAACCGTTTAGTGGCGGTAAAGCCGATTCGCGCCGGATGCAATTCGCCCGATAAAGGACGAGCCGCCTGTAACATCACGTTATGAAAAATAACGGTCAAATCTTTGGCGGCTCTTAAAAAATCTCTTCTCTTTTTGAGGATCAGAAATTCACTCATGGTCTGTCATAACACAAATTAAGCAGAAATTCTTTTACGACCTCTGGCTCTGCGTGCAGACAAAACTTTGCGTCCGGCAACAGTTGCCATGCGTGCTCTGAAACCATGACGGCGTGCGCGAACCAATTTACTCGGTTGATATGTTCTTTTCATTTTAAAATCTCCGGTTATTATTAGTTATTTAAATCCGCAAAATTGCGGACTCTCGGTTTAAATTTCATTTTGCTTATAGCCATATATTTTTTATAAGTCAACAAAAAAACGAAAAAATACCGTGTTATTAGCAAAAAAACAGATTTTGACACTTAGTTTGAACATTGTGCAAACAGCCTGTTTTCAGGGAATTTTGCCGTCGGAATAAATTATACATACCTCCAAGTATATATTTTTAATTTACAACATAATTTTTTTACGGCATAATGCGAAGTATGTAAACGATGGAGGTTTAAAATGAAAAAAACATTTATTGCATTAGCTTGTATGTCTTTAAGTGCATGCTACTATACCGTTCCGGCTTCTGATTATTATTACGATGACGGATATTATGAACCGGGGTATTATTCACAAACAACTTATGTTGCCCCGAGTACGTCGTATGTTTATGTAAACGACAGTCGTCCGGATATTGTTTATGTCAACGATGCGCCGCATCATCATGTTTCGCACGCTCCGCATAGCTACTACTATCCGAAACATCATCCGGACAAGAAGCCGCCGCATGATAATAAGGCTCATAAAGCTCAACCGCCAAAGAAGGATCATGCACCGTCTTCAATTATTCCGAAGTCGCGTCGTCCAAGTCCGGGACGTAACGAGAAAGTGGTTGAATTGCCTAAGGATTCGCACTCCCACGGCTCGCATAACGGCAATTCCGGAACGCCCCATGACCAACATGGCTCGCATAACGGCAATTCCGGAGCGCCACATGACCAACATGGTTCGCATCATAAAAAATAACGGGTAAAAGCCTATTTATTCAAACTCTGGATTTGATAAAATTTATAGTAGGCACCTTTGCGTTTGAGTAGTTGCTCGTGTGAGCCTTCTTCAATAATTTTGCCCTTGTCCATAACCACCAGTCTGTCCATTTCCTTCAAAGTGGATAGGCGGTGGGCAATGGCAATCACGGTTTTGCCTTTCATCAATTTTTTGAGTGATTTTTGAATGAACATTTCGCTGTCGCTGTCAAGCGCCGAAGTCGCCTCATCCAAAATCAGAATCGGGGCGTTTTTCAAAATGGCACGAGCAATCGCTACACGTTGACGTTCACCGCCGGAAAGCATAACTCCGCGTTCGCCGACTTTACTGTCATAGCCGTTGGGCAGTTCTCTTATGAATTCGTCGGCATAAGCCTGCTTGGCCGCCGCGATTACTTCTTCATCGGTGGCGTTCACGTTGCCGTAACGGATATTTTCCATAATAGTGCGGTTGAACAGGGCAGTATCCTGCGGAATAACAGCGATTTGTGCGCGTAAACTTTCTTGTCTGACTTCTTTTACGTTTTCGCCGCCGACGGTAATTTTGCCGCCGTTCACGTCAAAATAGCGTACCAAAAGTTTTATAAGTGTTGATTTTCCGCTACCGGAGTGACCGACCAAACCGACTTTTTCACCGGATTTTATTTTGAGGTTAAAACCATTAAACAGATTTTCTTTACCGACATAATGGTAGGTTATGTTATCAAAGTTAATGGCCCGTCCGCGCATTTTGATATTGTGTGCATCCGGTAAATCTTCCACGGCACGCGGGCTGAAAACAAGTTCCAATCCGTCTTTAACCTGTCCGTATTGCTGGGAAAATTCGCCGGCAAAAAAGCCTATGTTATTAACTTCCATCATCAAGCCGTTCAAAAGCGAGGTGGAAAGTACAACATCGGCCAGTGTCAATCTTCCCAAATACCAGTAATAAAAAACACAAATACAGGAAAGTAAATACATGGAATAAAACACCATTTTACCCTGAAAATCAAATACGGCATCTTTGGTGCGTTCCTTTTGCTCGGCTCTTACCGCCGTGCGTAAAACGTGGTAAAATCTGCCTTTTTCATAAAAGTAGTTGGCAAAACTTTTTACCAAATCGGAGTTGGTAACCGTATCTATAAACACACCGTCGGTTTCGGCATGAAAACGCGCGCGCTTCTCGGAAAAAGAGCCTATTTTGCGCCGTATTAAAATGATTACCGCCATAAATATAAAATTAAATACGCTTATAATTAATCCCATCTGCCAATCAGCGCGGCAAATTAAAAACAAACTGACTAAAATTCCGGTAATCGGGCGAATCAGACCGAAAACAATGTGAGCATAAATTTCACGTATGCCGGAAACAATGTTTTTGGTTTTGGAAGCAATTTTGCCGGCCATTTCTTCATTGAAAAAATGCACGGATTGATGATGTATGGCAATGAAAATGTCTTTATACACCAAACTGCAGAAATACGGCATAAATTTGCCGCCGACGTAACGCCATACCAAATTGGCAACAGCTTCAAAAAGCAAAAAAGCTCCGAGCAGGCAAATATAAAATATAATTTGCGATAATACGGCTTTATCTTGTGTGTATTGCGGCAAAATACCGATTACTTGCGACATGGCAAAAACTTCACCGCGATCGGCAATGGCGCGAGCGATGATGGCAAAGAAAATAACGGATGCCATCAACTTTGTTTTACGTAGGTATTTGAAAATAAAGGCAAATACGTTCATTAAAAAATACTTCTCCGACGTTTTTTCAACTCTGCCAATTTTTCACTGGCCTTACCGGTGTCATGTCCGGTTTGTGCCAAACGGTCATACATTTTGAGAATTTCGTGTTCCAAATATGCTGTTTCTATTTCACTTTGAATAAATTGTCGGTCTTCTTCCGAGCCTTCGTTCATAAACCTGTCTATATGCTTTATGCAATCTTCAACCGAAATGTTTAATTCGAATTTTTGCTTAATGAAATAAGGCAGTTCATACACCAATTGTCGTGAATTGATATATGCCTCGTTTTTATCGTGCATTTTATCATAACGAATTTTCAACAGACGGAAGGCGATTTCCAATTCTTCGGCATTATCAACCACAATAAACGGAATAGGGTCGGAAAATCCCTCGTGAGCAATAAATTTTAAGTATTCCAAAAGATGGTGAAAATATCCGTTAATGTTATAGATAATAAACGGTTTCATCGGCAACATTTCATCTTGCATTGCCACGCAATCATAAGCCAACTCGTCCAAAGTTCCCACTCCGCCCGGCGCAAACACCACAAAATCGGCATTGAGCAGTTTTTGTTTTCTTTCTTCCAATGTTTGGGCAACCACGACTTCCATTTTTTGGATAAGTTCATCATCGTTGGAATACAGCGAAAAATATTTTGCGGTGGTAATACCCTGAATCGGGCAATCTCCCTGACAAGCATTTTTTTGCTCCCAACCGTCCAAAACACCGCGGGCGACGGCTCCCATTATGCCGCTGTTTGAAAGTCCGAAATCAAGTTTGAAATTCATTTCTACGATTTTTTTGCCCAAATCGTAAGCTTCACGAGCATATATTTCATCATTTCCGGCACGAGAACCACCGGCTACAAAAACTCTGATACCTTCTTTTACATTTTCTTGCCTGAAGTGTTTGATAACCTCATCTTCGGCAGAATTTGACGCTGCGGACGTACGTGTGGACGGTTTTTTGATAATGCCCTGATTGATTTCGTGAAGTTTACTGTGTTTTTTCATGGCTTACAGCTCCTCAATATCTCCCTTTGCCTGATTTGCATAAAATTCTTCGGCAAACTGATTAAGTGTATCATTTTTTATGGCATTTCGCAAGCCTTGCATTAATCGCTCGTAGTAACGCACGTTATGCCACGTTAAAAGCATTATCCCCAAAACTTCATTACATTTTTGCAAATGATGAATATAAGCGCGCGAATAATGAGTGCACAGCGGACAATCGCAACCTTCTTCCAAAGGGCGATAATCTTCTTTGTGCCGTGAATTTCTGATGTTAATCGGGCCGTATTTTGTAAAAGCTTGTGCCGTTCGCCCGGAGCGTGTCGGCATAACGCAGTCAAACATATCAACACCGCGTAAAACGGCTCCGACTATATCATCGGGACGACCTACACCCATTAAGTAGCGCGGTTTGTCATCCGGCAACATCTGCGGGGCATAGTCTAAAACTTCAAACATTTTTTCTTGACCTTCGCCGATGGCAAGACCGCCGATGGCATATCCGTCAAAGCCGATTTTCTTTAGGGCTTCGGCCGATTCTTCGCGCAAATCGCGGAAAACGTTACCCTGTTGAATACCGAAAATACCGTATCCGTCCCGATCAATAAACGCATCTTTACTGCGCTTTGCCCAACGCATGGACATCCGCATTGACTTTGCACAATCTTCATAAGTTGAAGGATACGGCGTACACTCATCCATACACATGGTAATGTTGGAATCCAACTTGTGTTGGATTTTGATGGATTCTTCCGGACTCAAAAAGTATTTACGGCCGTCAATGTGGGAACTGAAGGTAACCCCGTCTTCTTTTATTTTGCGCAGTCCGCTCAGACTCATGACCTGAAAACCGCCGGAATCGGTCAAAATCGGCTTGTCCCAGTTCATAAATTTGTGCAATCCGCCCATTTTTTCCACCAAATCGGCACCCGGACGCAACATTAAATGATAGGTGTTGCCCAGTAAAATTTCCGCACCGGTGGCGGCTACGCTTTCCGGCATCATGGCTTTAACCGTGCCGCAAGTACCCACCGGCATAAAGGCCGGAGTATTCACTACGCCGTGTTTGGTTATCAATCTTCCCAAACGGCTTTTTCCTACTTTTTTATCTATTTCAAATTTTAATCCCATTACTATAATTGCCCCTTATAAACGTGACTTCCGAAAGGAACCGGCGAGCCTTCGCCTTTTTTGGTTTTGATTTTTTCCACAAAACCCATTTCGCCGTTATCCAAAATAACCTGATACCATTTTTTATCCGGAGTGTATCCGGTAATGCGCAAAGTCTGCATGGCTTTACCTTCGGTGAGCGGAGAATAACGCGGATCCGGACCGTTGTATATGGTACAGTCCGCAGTCAAATGTATCAAATGTTCTTTGCTGAACGGGTCGGAATCTTCTTTTATTATTTTGGTTTCCACCATATCACTGGCCACCACTCTGCCGCTTAATACGCGCTCTTCATAATATCCGTTTTCCGCTTTTTGAAAATTTAACAAACCTTGTCCGACAAACAGTAACATAACACCGAACAAAAGCGACAACACCAAAACCGTCGGGAACAGATATTGCCGTCTTACCAATTCTGCGGAATTCCAACGCGGAATTTTAACGGTTTTTTCCGGCTTAAATCCGAGATTGTTGGCAAATGATATTAATTTTTGGCGTAAATAATCAAAATTTTGCGCCATCATTTCGGCTTGTTTGGCATATATCCAAGCCATTTCTTTGTTGTTTTCCTGCTTATAGGCAATTGCGTTATGCACCAACAGCTTTAAGCTGTCATAATTGTCGGCGGAAACCGCGCGCAGATTAAATTTGATGGCCTCTTTATTAACGGTATATCCGGATTTTCCCCACCATCCGAACAACCAGTTATTAATGGAGGTTGACAGCACCATATTTCCGGCTTCGCGGATATTGCAAATATCTTTGCTTTCTCTGACTTTTCCTCCTTTTACCGTTCTTTGTCGCAACACGCGCAAAGCTTTATCATCTCTTTCTGATTGGTTTTTATATATTTTGAGAGAACCGAGCGGCGGAAAATCTTTTTCATCATAAACGCAAGACAGCAAATCGTATATCATACGTTGCTCTTCATCTTTGAGTACGTCATAAGCTACCGATACTTTTTGGAACATTTCCAAAGCTCGCGGATTTTCGTTATGATCCGGATGCCAATATTTTGCTTTGTCATAATATTGGCGCTTTATCGCGGCTCCGTCTGCGGTAGGGTGAACTTCCAAGACGGCGTAATATCCCAAAGCATCAACATTTTTGCTCATTTTTTATTCCTCTCCGATAATTCTTTTTGCAATTTGTATAATGTCTTGCGCGGCTTCCGATGACGGATAACGATTCAACAACAGCACCTGATTGTTAATGGCATTTCGTACTCGCGTATCTCTGCGCACCACACCGAGTAACGGCGGTATGATTTTTATGTATTGCTCACAGGCATGGCGCAAAATATTATACGTTTGCAAACCTTCTTCATAAGAGTTAGCATAATTAACAATGATACGCAAGTCTTTATATTTTGCGGTATCCGATATTTTTTGCAAAAAGTTATAGGTTGATACCAAATTTGAAGGCTCGTTGGTGCATACCAAAATCAAATCGCTGAGTTCCGGCAAAAAGTGTGAAAACAGTTTTTCATCGCTCGGAATATCGGTAAGGGTATAATCATAATTTCGGGCAATAAGCGTCAGCTCTTCTCTGATTATTTGCAATCTTCCCGCCGATATATCAAACAAAACGTTATTGCCCGGTGTATCGGCGATAATATCAAATTTTTTGCGTCCGAGCGGAGTTATGATTTGGTTGAGTGTTTTTTCGTCGCTTAAAACCTGCCTAATTTGTCCGTTCAAAGTTATACCGGTTTGGAATACCGTGTTCAATAATCCGTTATCCGCATCAAACAATAAAACGCTTTTTTTCAAAGAATTTATGGCATGAGCCAAAGTTGTTGCCAGCCAAGTTTTCCCCATGCTGCCAACTCCCGATGTTATGGCAATCACATTGTGCTTTTGTTGCAAAAATAAGTTCTTATCTGTATTTATCATCTTGTACTTTTCATTTTTATCTTGTAATATGTTACAAGATTATTGCTTTTATGCAATCGGTTAAAATCTTTTTAACACAATTTATTTACACATTATCGTAAATGGAATTGTTTTTGCGATTATCGGGGCCGAAGGGATGAAAAAAATGAAAAAATTTTGGATTGCTGTTTTTGCGGTGTTGTTTATGTCAACATCCGCGGGTGCCGTCAATATGGTAGAAGTAAAAAGCTATTTGAATGTACCGGTTAATGTTATTGGTATTCCGGATTTTCCTCCGTTTTCGTATTATGAAGATATCGGCCACGGAAGCTACAAATATCACAGCGTGTTTTACAAACCGTTAGAGAGAATACTTAAAAAGTATGAAATCAAACACAAATTTTTGGGTGTGAGAGCCGACGAAGTCAACAACATCAAACTTATGTTGGTAAAAGCAAAAAGCGGGGAAGCCGAAGCCTTTGTGGGCGCTTATGCCGATACTAAATTGTTCTCCGGTCTTGAAGTTATTTATCCGGCGGTTATATCTAATCCGATACACGTTATTACGTTGCCGGAAACACAGGCCAAAATCAAAACTTTGGGAGATTTGAGAAATTTACGCGGAATTGCAAGCAAAACCGAATATTTCAGTGATTTTGTGTTGCGAAAATTCAAAGAATTGAACGTCAGCTATGTGGATTCTCCGTATGAAGCATATAAGGCTGTAATTACCGGTCAGGCGGACTATATGTTCGGCAGTATGTATTACAACCGCATTATGGTCAGTCGCTACGGATTGGGCGATTATCTCAAATATTCCAAAAATCCGATATGGAATATACCTTTCTTTATTGCTTTGTCCAAGATGATGCCGGTGTTATCGGAATATAAAAAGGTGTTTGAAAAAGAGTTTGCCGATCCTGAGTTTGCCAGAGAAGTAAAACAGGCAATTTTGGAAAGCGTTAATGCCGAAGTTGATAAAAATGCCGGAATCGTACCGCCTTCCTTTATTCAGGAGATGGAGCGCAAAATAGAGGACGAAACCGATGATTCGGATGAAGACGAAAGAATTTCAAGCGGGCATATAGTAGAGCAACAGGTTCATCAAAAAACCATTGATGAAGTATTGGACGGAATTTAGGGAGGATTTATGGTTCTTTTGGTACACAGCAGTATTTTACCGCAATGTCGCAAGATTAGGATATTAATGGCGGAAAAAAATGTGTTATTTGTTTTGAAGGAAGAAAAACCTTGGGCGTTGTCCAAAGAGATTATGAAAGTGAATCCTGCCGGAGAGTTGCCGATTTTTATATATGACGGTAATATCGTTGCCGGTAATTATGCCATTACCGAATTTTTGGAAGAAACCTATACGCAAAACCGTTTGATAAGCGGTAATAATAAGCAACGCGCCGAAATAAGACGTTTGACCGATTGGTTTGATAACAAATTTCATCGCGAAGTTTTTCAATATATTGTCGGTGAAAAAATATATAAACGTTTTTCGTTGCAACAACCGCCGGAATCCAAAAGGGTACAAGTGGGTGCTAATAACCTGCGTTTTCACTTGGAATATATTGACTGGATTGTTGAACGCAACGGCTATCTTACCGAAAACGGTTTCTCTCTTGCCGATATAAGTGCGGCGGCACAATTGTCGGTTATTGATTATTTAGGTGATGTACCTTGGGAAAATTATCAAAATGTTAAGCTTTGGTATTCTAAAGTAAAATCAAGACAGAGTTTTAAGGAAATATTGAACGACAGAATAAAGGGAATATATCCGCCGGCTCACTATACTGATTTGGATTTTTAACATGAGATACGCTGTTTTATTGATAACTTTGTTTTTGAGTGCCTGCTCTTCCGGCGGGCAAGGCCAGGTTATATATAACTGGGAACGGGAAAATACCGGAGTTGCCAAGTTTTCTCGTGACCACTCCGAATGTTTGAAAGAAGCAGAAGGCTGGCTCCATTGGCCGAATATTTCCAACTGGTTCTATTCGGAAGAATATCGTTATAATATCCATGTGGATTGGTATAAAGAAAAAGGTATTTGGGCAAGCTATGTGCCGTATAAAGGCGCTTCTCCGATATTGATTAATTCAATTCGCGATTCGGCCGAATCAAATCCGCGCGACTATCGTTTGTGTATGGAAGAAAAAGGTTATTGGCATCGTACGTATGATATTCCTACCGTAACCAACATATTTGTTTATAAGCCGCAAAAGCCGGCCGACAGAATACCGTTTGAAGAGCTTAATTATCAATAGTTGCTCCGCTGACTTTGTAATAAGTTATAATGCTTTGGGCTATTTGCGCCTTTGCATTTGTAACCTCGTTTTGCGCTTCAATAAGATTTTGTTGCGAACTCAAAACATCGGAAAATTTAATTAGTCCGCTACGATAGCGCTTAAGCATAAGTCTGTTTACTTCTTCCATGTTTGTCAGAGCTTTTTGTTTACTTGCGTATGCTTTAAGCAAAGCTTCATGATTTGAAAAAGCGTTTTTTAATTCGCTCAAAGCATTTAAGACGGCTTGTTTGTAATTTTCCAAGGCAATATTTTTTTCTTGTTCTTGTTTCTTGACGTTGTTTTGCAACTTGTTCCAATCCAATAAAGGCATATTTATTGCCGGTGAATAGTTATATCCTTCGCTTGCCGAAGAAAATAAATTGCTTGCGTTTTTAGCGGAATATCCGAATACGGCACCGATATTAATATTCGGGTAAATCTCGGCAATAGCCTTACCAATCAATGCGTTTTGAGCTTTTAAGTTTTGTTCCGCCGCGGCCACGTCGGGGCGCAAACGGACAACCGTTATCGGCAATTTACGCATATTTTCGCTGATATTGATTACATTGTTACTTAACAAAATCGTTTGCTCGGGAACGGAAATTTCCGACGGCAAAATTCCCGTCAAAGTACTCAAAGCATTTCTGTATTTTTCAATGTTGTCCTTGTATTGCGGAATTTGAGCCAAGGTGGTTTGTAACAAATATTGTGCTTGATTATAGGCCGTTTTGTCGCCCAATCCGTTTTCATATTCTTTTTGCACAATATCTGCGATTTGTTTTTGCAAATCGGCATTTTCAAGAGCCGCACGTAAAAGTTCTTTGTTTTGTTGCAGATTGATATAATCGGCGGCAATTTCGGCAGCTACCACAGTTTTCATATTGCTCAAAGCATAAGTTTGTGCAATGACGTTTGCCGTATCCGCTTCGTTTTGTCGTCTGCCTTTACCCCAAATATCAAGCTCCCATGAGGCATCAAATCCGGCATTGTAATAATGATAGTCTTGCGAATATTCAATGTTTTTGCTGTTTTTTTCATAGGTGTATCCGCCTTCTGCGGTAATTTGCGGTAAATAATCGGCATTATCAATTTCGGTTTTTAAGCGAGCTTGTTTCAGCCTTGCCGCCGATATAGCTATATCGGTATTATGTTGTAATCCGGTTGCAATCAGGTTTTGTAAGTAGGGGTCACCTAATTTCTTATACCAATTATCCGGTAAATTTCCGGCTTGTTTCAGTTCCAACTCATTGGCAATAACCGTATCCGAGTAAAATTCGGGAGTATGGTAGTCCGGTCCGAGCGTACAGGATGATACACACATCACCGTACCGATGAACAATATTTTTTTATACATTTTTTGCTCCCTTATTATTCCGGTTATGTTCTTTAATATTTTCAAAAATTGCGAAAAGCGCCGGCACGAAAATTATACCGACTAAAGTTGCGGCAATCATTCCGAAAAATACCGCCGAACCGATGGCGATTTGTGAGTTTGCGCCGGCTCCCTTGGCCACAATCATCGGGAAAACACCCAAAATAAAGGTAAACGCGGTCATCAATACGGCGCGGTAGCGTTCTTCGGCTCCTTTCTTGGCTGCTTCAATAATACTCAACCCCTGATCACGGTACATTTTGGTAAATTCCACGATTAAAATGGCATTTTTGGCGGCCAGACCGATTAACATTACCAATCCTAATTGGGCGTAAATACTCAATGATTGCCCCATGACAAACAGGCCGATTAAGGCACCTAAAACGGCAAAAACAGTAGAAAAAATAACCGAAAGTGCCAACATCCAGCTTTCATAAAGAGCAACCAAAAATAAATAACAAAATATGGCGGCTAATGTAATGATAACGGTTACCAAACCGCGATTTTCAACTTCTTGCAAGCTTAATCCGGTCCAAGAAATATTGTAGTTTTTCGGCATTGTTTTTTGTAAGTTTTCCAAATCGTTAAGCGCCGTTCCGCTACTGACGTTTTCTTTTGACAGGGCGGTTACTCCGGCCGAAGTATATTGATTAAAACGATAAATCGTCTTAGGTGACAGTTCGGTTTTTATTTCGGCAAAACTGCTTATCTGTATCATGTTTCCGTTTTGCGAACGGACATATAAATCTTTGATTGCCTGAACATTTTGTCTGTATTGCCAATCTGCCTGCAAAATAACTTTATTAACCTGTCCGCTTAAAGTTATGTTGTTGATGTAGCGCGAGCCCAAATTGTTTTGTAACACCGTAAATAAATCGGCTACCGATATTTTATAGTATTCCAATTTTTTACGATCAATATCCAAATAAATATGCGGAGTATCAGCGGTAAAAGTGGAAAATGCATAATTGAAATCGGGACTCTTATTCACTTCGCTCAGGTATTTGTTTAATTCTTTTGCCAACTCTTGCGGGGATATATCGCCGTCGGTGGTTAAAAATTCAAAGGATATACCGTCGCTGTCGCCGATTCCGGGAATTGAAGGAGGTGCGAAAAAATTGATTTTTGCCGTTTTGCTATCGGCAAATTCGCGGGAAAGTTTTTCAACTATGGAATTAACCGATAATTCTTTTGATTTGCGCTTGTCCCAATCTTCCAATCCTATTACTCCCAAAGCAACATTTTCGCCTCCGCCGCCGAGCATGCTGTAACCGGCGACGCTGATAAAGTATTTTATACCGTCAATCTTGAGAATTTTATCGTTCATACCGGTGATTATTCGGTTTGTCTGATTGATGCCGGCCGTATCCGCAAGTTGCACATTGGCAAATATAATTCCCTGATCTTCCTGAGGTAAAAATGAAGTGGGGGTGTAGCGGAAAAACAAGCAAATGGCGATAATGGCGACAAAAATAATCAACACCGAAGTTTTAAGGTGTCTGACAAATAAATCTACAATCCGAATATAGTACTGATTTGAAATATCAAGCATTTTATCAAACCAAACAAAAAACTTATGGCTTTTTGTGTTTTCGTCACCGCGCAAGAAAACGGAGCACAGCGCCGGACTCAAGGTCAAAGCATTTATTGAAGAAAACGAAACGGCAGTGGCGATGGTGACGGCAAATTGTTGATATATCTTGCCGGTAATACCGAGCATCATTCCGACCGGTATAAAGATTGCCAACAGCACAAATGTTGTGGCAACAACCGCACTTCCTATTTGATTCATGGCTTTTATGGCCGCATTATGTGAATCGGATTTTTCGTGAAGCATCAAATATTGTACGCGTTCAACGACGATTATGGCATCATCTACCACCAAACCGATGGCCAATATCATGGCAAACAAAGTTAATATGTTGATGTTGAAACCTAAAACATAAATCACGGCAAACGTGGCGATTAAAGATACCGGTATGGTAATAAGCGGTATCAAGGTGGTGGAAAGTTTTTGCAAAAATACGTAGGTTACCAGTACAACCAACATAAAAGTTATGATAAGCGTGTCCAAAATACTTTTGATTGAAGCACGCACGAAATCTGTTGAGTCATAAATTACCTCTAATTGCAAATCTTCAGGTAATCGGCTGTTTATTTGTTTGATTGCTTTACGAATATTTTTCATTATTTGCAGGGAGTTTGAATTAGGCGTTTGATTGATACCCATGATTAAAGCCGGAGAATTATTGAAAGCCGATTTGATATTATACATATCGGCCCCGAGTTCTATATGAGCAACATCTTTTAAATATACCGTTGCTCCGTTGTCTGAAGTGGCAACCACCAAATTTTCAAAATCTTGTACGCTATTAAGCAAACCTTTGGCAGTTAAAGACAAAACTATTTTATTATCTGCCACACTCGGAGCGGCACCTACCGAGCCGATAGAGGCCTGGATGTTTTGATTTTTAACTGCGTTCATAATATCGGTGGAGTTTAAGCCCATACTGTTGAGTTTATCAATATCCAACCAAATTCGCATACTGTACTGCGGCCCGAAAATTTGTACATCACCCACACCTTTTATGCGTGACAGGGCATTTTTGAGATTGGTATGAGCATAGTTACTCAAAAACAGATTGTCGTAGGTGTGATTGGGTGATTGCAAAACGAGCATTGCTAAGATATTGGCATTTTGGGTTTTAACTTGCAGACCGTATTGGGTTACTTCCGGCGGTAAATCCGAAGTGGCCTGTTGAATTCTGTTTTGTACTTTAACTTGGGCAATATCCGGATTTGTTCCGATGTCAAAAGTTACGGTTAATTTATATTCTCCGGTGTCGCTTGATGACGAAGACATATAAAGCATATCTTCCACCCCGTTGATTTCATTTTCCAAAGGCACGGCCACCATATCGGTCAGTACTTTGGCATTGGCTCCCAAGTAGTTGGTGGAAACCGCAATTTGCGGCGGCGTGATTTCGGGATATTGTGCTACCGGTAAAACGGCGATTGCCATAATGCCGAGGATAATCATGACAACCGATACCACAATTGCAAAACGCGGACGATTAATGAAAAATGCCGAAAACATCTTATTGCACCGCCTTAATTATATATGATACTTCATCTCCTGCTTGTTGTGATTCAGGGGTATCTTCAACAATATATTCATCTTCGGCAAAATTATTTTCCGCCACAAAATTGTCGTCGCTTTCGCCGAAAATATGCAGTTTATGCAAGCTTAAAATTCCGTTTAGCACGGTATATAAGTAATCTCCGTCCGGTTTCATAATCACTCGCGGTTTGGCAATCAAAATTATGTTTTTATATTCCTTCTCCAATAAAACCTGAACATAAGCATTAGGTAATAAGCGGTTGTCCGGATTTTCAAATTCGGCGTAAATTGCCAGTGAGTTGGTGTTTTTATCAATAGTGTTGGAGGTGTATTTGATTTTCCCGACTTGCGGCAAAACATCGCCGTTTGCCAGGCGTGCCTTTACAACAATATCGGCCTTATCTTTTTTATCAAAACTGTTCAGAAAATCTTTATCCGTAACCGAAAAGACCACACGAATCGGATTATATTGCACCAATTCCATCAAATTATGACTTTGCGGAGAAACATATTCTCCGGGTGAAACGGCAATGTTGCCGAGAACTCCGTCAAACGGGGCTTTCATATATGTATAATCAAATTTGGTTTGTGCGGCGAATTGTTCTGCTCGTGCTTTTTCCAAATTACCGGCCGCCGATAAAAATGACGATTTGGCATTATCTATTTCTTGTTGAGCATAAACGTCTTCGCCGCTGTTTTTCATCCTTTCATACTTGATTTTGGCGTTGACAAAGTCGGCCTTAAGCGCAAAAAGGGCTGCATCGGCGGCGGCCAAATCCGCCAAAAATTCATCCTGTTCCAATACCGCCAAAACATCGCCTTTTTTCACTTTTTGTCCGCCCTGTACGGTAATGTCGGTAATATGCCCGCTGATATAAGGTACAATCTCGGTTTGATTGATTGCTTCGGCCTGACCGATATAGATATGAACGATTTTTGCATCTTGTTCATGCGGTTTTATCACCGATAAACTTTGGATGGCAGGTGTTGCCTGAATAGTATGATTTTCGTTGGAAGATTGATATACTCCGTAAACACCAATTCCCAACAACAGCAAAATAAGCAGTAACCATATAAATTTTCTGTTTGATACCGACATTTTTTTCTCCAAATTATTTACGCAGTGTAAATAATCAGTTTTATGCCGTTTTCAACCTTCGGTTACTGCATCAATTCCACTGTTTTGGATATTTTGCGTATGGAATTAAGTTCTATTTGTCTGACACGTTCTTTGGAAATGTTGTATGTGCGGCTCAAATCTTCAAGCGTGATGCTGTTTTCACTCATACGTCTTTTATATAAAATATCTTTTTCGCGCGGGTTCAGAACATTAATTGCCTTATAAAACAGTTTTCGGCGATATTCCATGGTTTCGCGATAAGATAATTGTTCTTCCTGATTGGGCTTGCCGTCATAAATAAAGTCTATCCACTCCGTGCCGGATTCGGAATCCTTTCCTTCAATCGGAACGTTAAGTGAGCCGTCATGTGCTTTCAGACGGGTATTCATCTCTTTAACTTCCTGTATGCTGACATTTAAGGTGTCGGCAATATCTTGCAAGATATCGTCGGAAAGCTCCCTGTCATCGGTTAGATTAAGGCTGTTTTTGATTTTGCGTAAATTAAAGAAAAGTTTTTTCTGAGCGGCGGTGGTTCCCAATTTTACCAACGACCACGAGTTTAAGATATATTTTTGCACCGATGCTTTTATCCACCAGAGCGCATAAGTTGAAAACCTGAAACCTTTATCGGGTTCAAATTTGTTAATTGCATAAATCAAACCGATATTACCTTCGGAAATCATTTCGTTAATAGGCAGTCCGTATCCTCTGTATTTGGAAACGACTTTGACAACCAACCGCAAATGAGAGGTTATCAGTTGGTGGGCAATTCTTTTATCACGAGTTTCTTTGTAGCGCACCGCCAAATCATATTCTTCTTCCTGAGAGAGCAGGGGATATTGACGGATATTTTGTAAGTAGCGTGCCAGATTTGTTTCCGGCGAAAAGTCAAGTCCGTTGAGAGCAGTTTTCATTTTCGTTCTCCTTTCGTATGACCGTCACCGATAATAGGAACGAAAGTTTTTGCAGGCAATCTGTACTTTGGTTTTAAAAATACATAAACGGATATGTATGAATCAGGACGTCTGCTCCAATTTGGCGATTAATTCCGCCATATCTTCCGGCAACTCGGAATCAAATTGCATAAACTCTTTACTGCGCGGATGAATAAAGCCCAAACTTTTGGCGTGCAAGGCCTGACGCGGAAATGAGTTAACATAATTTTTCAAATCCGTCGGCAATGAAATTTCGGATTTTTTGTTTTTAACATAAACTTTGTCGCCGATAAGAGCATTACCCATATTGCTCAAATGAACGCGTATTTGGTGTGTGCGTCCGGTTTCCAAATTACATTGCACTACGGCGGCGGCTTTGCCGAAAATTTGCAGAGTTTTGTAATTTGTAATTGCATGTTTTCCGCCGTTTTCGACAATCGCCATTTTTTTGCGATCAAATTTGCTGCGACCGATTGAGCTTTCTATTCTTCCGCATAAAGGATTAGGTATGCCGTAAACAACAGCAATATAAGTGCGCTCAATGGAATGTTCGGCAAATTGCTCACTTAAAAAATGATGAGCGGAATCGTTTTTTGCAACCACCAACAATCCGCTGGTTTCTTTATCTATGCGGTGGACTATTCCCGGGCGTTTAACTCCGCCGATACCTGACAGATTGTCTTTGCAGTGAAATAAAAGGGCGTTTACCAAAGTACCGTCATAAGCTCCGGCCGCCGGATGAACGGTCATACCGGCCGGTTTGTTTACCACCACGATGTCATCATCTTCGTACACGATGTTGAGCGCAATATCTTGCGGTTGCGGTTCGGCTTCCTGCGCCGGAGGAATAGTAACCTGGTACAAATCACCGGGCTTTATTTTATGCGAATTATCGGTAATTACCACCTCATCGCACTCAACACAGCCGTCGGCAATTAATTTTTGCAATCTTGAACGCGAAAAATCACCCATTTTTGCGCTTAAAAACTTATCCAAACGCATATTTTTTTCGTTTTCCGTGACTTCCGGTGCAATATAAAGTAAATCTTCGTTCATTTTTTTCTTTATTAAGCATATTTTATCTTTTATTTTGTTATCATAGAGGGTAATATGAATAAAAGCAAGTAAAGTTTGTGCCGAAAGGATTTATTTATGAGCGAAGATGATAAAAGTTTGGTCAATGAAGGTATGGATGATTTTGAAGCTTTGCTGAACAGCTTTATCAATACCAAAATAGAAGACTTTGAAGATGACGAAGAAAAAGAAGCTCCAAAGGAATCTTCAAAGGAAGCGGATTTAGGTGAGGCTTTTGAAATGTCCTCGGCGACTGAAGAAAAGGCAGAACCGGCAGTTAATGAAGCACAGCTGAGCGAACAGGGACAAAGAGAAAACGAAGAAGCAACCCGTTTGTTTGAAGAAGAATTGGCTTCAACCTTTGCCGAAGCTCGCAATGTTATTGAGGAAGAAGAAAACAAACCGACACTCGGTTCCGACGAATCCGAATTGGCGCAGGCCTATATAAATTATCAGGCTTCAGTACAAAAATTGAGCCAAACATATTTGAACAAAGACTTTGAGTGTATGTTCAACATAGACAGTTTATACCCGAACTATAAGCCGAGTTTGGGCAATTTTATTTCGGCGGATTTGGTTAACGGCTGGATGATAATGTCTGAGATTTTCCCGAACGATGTGGGCCGTTTTCCGGTATCTTCCAGCGATGAAGAATTTCTGAATTTTGCGGAAACATTGCAAAATCAAGATTTACAATTAGCCGTTATCTCGTATGTTGAAATTTTGATAGATATGGAAAGTTGCGAATTAACCTATATGGCAAAGTTGGCAAAATATCAGGAAAAGCACATAAAACGCGTTATGTATGAGGAATATTTGGCTCGCAAGGAACGCCAACATAAGTTTACGGAAGCCGTAAAGAAAAAGAATTTCCCGATAGATGCCGAAAGACTTATCAGCAATTATTTCAGGGTGGCACAAAAAGATGTGGACGGGGCCTATAAAGCTCTTACCACCAATCCGGCCATATTCGCACCGATTGATTTTGCCAAAATAAAACCGCGCTTTTTCGGTTTGATAAAAGTTACGCCTAAAGACGGAATCCGTTTGAATATGCAAATCGGTAATTTTTTGAAAAAACTGAAAGCTTAAAGGGTAAAAATAATTATAGACAAAAAAGATTTTGTGTGATATATTGAGAACAAAGAAGATATCTTAAAAGGAGTAATCCGATGGCAGAAGAATTGAAAAACGAAGAAGTAAAGACCGAAGAAACGTCAAAACCGGAAGCAGAAGCCAAAGACTTTGACTTTGAAGCATTTTTGGCTCAGGTAGGTAAAGAAAATCCCGATATGTCGGTGATTAAGGCCGGTGTTGAAAAATTCGGTATGGGTATGCTTTCCGACACTCAAAAAGAACAATTTTTGAAAACGGTGTTTCCGGAAGGAAATCAGCAGCTGTCTTTGGGTTTTGAAAATATGCAGGGTATTGCAAATACCGTTGCCGCGTTGGAAGATTTATCCCGTAACGGAATACTGCAACCGGATCAGGTAAAAGATGTTTTGCAGGCCGAAAATCCGCACAATAAGAGAAATATGGTAACCACTCTTGCTCTAAACGTCAGAGCCGGCGAGTTCAAGGCTCCGTACATGGGAAATAAAGACGACAGAGATGTTATTACCAAGAATATGGAAACTGCCGAATTGGCACTCGGATTTTTAAGCCAACTTGACAAAGATGTTGTAAAAGATGTTGTCAATACGCCGGATAATTCCGATAAAAAATTCAGTATGGCAAAATTGGCGGAATCCGGTAAATCCGAAATACTTTCTAAATTTATGGAAAATAATTTCTCACAAAACGCACAGCCGGATAATGCTTTGGAAGTTGACGGACAGAATACCACCGTTGTAGGTAATACCGATGCGGTTACATTTGACGGAGCCGCTAAAAAAGCGATGAACGTTAATGCTCCTAAAACGGAAACCGATGACGAAGAAAAAACTGCCGATATGAGTCCTAATGCCGGTGATGACAAGAAAAAACGCCGTCCGTTTGAATTTGAAAAAGTTAAAGAGCAGGATATTATTCAATATATGTTTGAAAACTGGTTCCTGGAAGGTGTCAGCCTTGCTCTGAAAGCTCCGTTCTGGCTGATGGATAAGTGTTTGGACGCCATAGACGGCAAGTTTGATTCTCATATGCCGAAAGCGCCGTTAAAGGCAGGCGAAAAAGAAAAGAACAAACAAGCAGTCGATTTCTTAAACAATCGCGGCGGAGAAGTAGCCAGTGCTTGTATGGGCGGTATAGAAACACAGCGTGATTATTATAACAACTTGTGTGATACCGTTGAGAACAATATAGGTAAAAATCCGGAAGATTGGAAAGTAAAACAATTCGGCGGAAAACCGGTTGTGGATACTGCCAGAATCATAGATTTGAACAGAATGTATGAAAACATCCCGGATTTCAAAGACAGATTGGGTATATTGAAAGATTTATCTTCCGAAGATTTCAAGGCTGTTAACAAGTATATGCAAATCGGTGCTCGTTTGGCCGTGTCGCAGTATATGGCGACAAATTTGGACGGCCCGTTTGATAATTCTGCCGATACGCAACTCAAACAAATGGCTTTGGATACCACAAAAAATATCATGAGTACGATTAAATCCATTAATGACAGAATGGAATTTAACTATCGTATTGAACAGGGAATTACTCCTGAAACGCCGTTAACGGATGCACAAAAGAAGGAAGTGGAAAAAGCTTCCGCACCGATTGTAAAGCAATTTATGGAAGATATGACCAATGCCGGTGCCGATTTGAGAAAATCCGTAAATGATTATCATCAAAGAGGTACGAAGCCTGAAAAAGAAGTTAAAGCCAAGGCGGTAAAAATAAATTATGCCAATTTGGTCAGAGTTTGGGGTGATGAATACTTAAGCTCGATTTGTCCGTCAAAGATGAAGGATAAATCAAACGAGCCGATATCTATGTATGACTTGGCGCAACAAGAAGTTCAAAGTTCTAAATTGGAAAAAGCTTTCACTGATTCACTTAATCGTGAAGCGGCACAATTAGAAGGAGCAAAACAGGAAGTTGAAGAACGTAAACAAGCTTATAAAAACAATCCGAAATATCAAAAAATGAAATATGCGGCTTCCAGAAGTTCCGGCAAGCTCGGTCGTACCGGTGTTAAAATCAAAGAAACAGGTAAGGCTGTCGGCGGTGCCGTCGTACAAGGAGTTAAAAGCGGTCTTGATAAAAGCGGGGCTGCCATAAGTAAAATGAGAGATAAACTTTTCGGCAGAAAAATATAATGATAAAAAAAATACTACATTATATATGCGTGGCGGTATCCGGTATTTTATGGAGCGTTTTGTTGGGATTTATTTTTCAACAACTGTTCTTTTTGGTGTATAATATCAATTTGTTGAATCCTCAAACTTATAAATTGCTTTCTAATTTTTGGAACAGCGGCGGAGTTCTGCAAGGTACGGATATTGTGATGTGGGGCAGTTTACTGTTGTATTTGCCGGTGTGTTATTACGGGTGGCGCAAACTTTGGAACTATAAGTTTATGCGCCTTATTACCGTGCCGCTCAATAAGATTGCCAATGCCGGACTGGATAATTATAAAGCACCGGATGTCAATATTAAAAACTTGAAAGTGGAGGAGAAAAAGACACTGGAACAAATGGTTGACGAACGTATTGAAAAAGAAAAGAAGAAGAATCATGAACAAAGTTCCGGTTCTACGGATTTTCGTAAAAAAATTATTGAGCAAATTGAAGAAAATAAAAAATAACTGTTTTTATAATCACTTTTTTAATAAATAGGGTATTATGATTTGAAAAAGCAGATTATAAAAGAAACTAAAGCGGAGTGAATAATTGAAATCCTTATTGGTGTTTCTTAGGATCATAATTGTAGGCGTTCTGTGGGGTATAGTCTTCACGGAAGGCTTGCGTGTTATTATGCTCTGCAACTGGCATTTTGATATATTTTGGCCTGACCACTGGCGCTATCTTATTGATTTGTGGAAAAAAGGATGGGTGGTACGCGCACCGAAAGAGTGGGCGCTTGTTTTGTTGATTATAACCTATATTCCGATGTTGTTAACCGGTTGGTGGACCTTAAGCCTTATTGCTTGGGAAGAAATTATTTGGAAAATCATTACCTTCCCATACACTCTTTTCTGCAAATTGTTCAGACCTTCGGCCGGCGGTGTGGTTGCCAACAATCATTACGGTGTGGTTAAACGCAAATCTTATAAGCAAATCAGACCTGCCGGAATCAATACGCTTCGCGTACCGATATCCGATTATGGTGAAAATTCGGCGACTCCGGCGGCGGTTTCTTCGGTACCTCCTGCATATTCCGGATATTCCGCATCCTCTTTGTCTGCGGCCAATTCGCGTGTTAATAACAAAGTTAAGAAAACAGATGTGGCGGCAACCATTGATCATGCCTTGTTCAAATTTGACGACGATGATGATGACGATTTTGATTTGGATATTGATTCCTTTGAAAAGACGGATTTGAAGAAAAAACCGAAGGAAGAACCGAAAAAAGCACTTCCTAAATTTGATTTTGACGATGACGACGATGATGACGATGATTGGGAAAACGAATCCGCGCCGGCACGTCGTAAGGAATTTGATTTTGACGATGACGACGACGATGATGATTTCAAAGAAGAAAAACCTAAAGAAAACAATCGTCGCAATAATAAGCGCGGTGAAGAGAAAGAAAAACGCTCATCTCGCAGTGATAAGGCGGAAAAATCCGATAAAAAACGTGATAATCGCCGTTCGGAAAATAAAGATGGCGGAGATGTTGCCGCCAAACCTTCACACGGTCCGGTGTATGATGCCCTGCAACAGAAGAATTATGCTGTTGTTACCAATGTAACGGCCGGCGGAATACTTGTGGACTTCGTGGGTATTTCCGAAAACAATATTTGCTTATGTCTGGTTGATAAGGAAAACGGTGACTGGCTTGCCGATGAAGAGATGTTTAACGGTGAAGAACCTTTGTGGTTCTCGGAAAATTCGCACCGAGTATCTCCGGTTTGCCAATTAAATAACGCCCGTAAGATAATCAAAAGCAAATTAGAAGATGAAGGTTATGAGCAAAATATTGAGGCATACGTGGTTATTCAAATGGCCAATATTATCAATGCCGATGATATGTTTGAAACTTGGGACGGTATGGACGTGAACGTAACGCGTATTAATCGTGGTGCTCCTAAGGAAATTCGTTTGTTCTCCAAGACACTACCGGACAGTGAACACGGATTATCCAAGAAAGAGGCTGATCGTTTGACTAAAATATTGAAAAATCTGAAGTAATGAGGAGTTGAAATGGCTAAAGAGCGCGGTGAGGAATGGAAAGAATATGACAAAGCCGTCAGATGGATGACGGTGACATTTTTTATATGCTTGGCGGTCAGTATTGTACTGTTTATTTCGGCAATGCCGTTGTCGTATTTGGTCAGACATGGTGTTTCCAAGCAATCAATGGATATGGTCAGCAAGTTTTGGGACGTTATATTAAAGAATCCGGATCACCTTTTCAATCTTTACGGCAAATGGTTTAAGACCGTATTTAACTATCGCGGTGATTTTGCCTTGTGGTTGTGGATTCCGTTACTGCCGTTTATTACTATTCCGGTGGGCTTGATAGTGAGCGCTTTGTTCAGCCCGTATAAATTCCAAATCAATTATCAAGGTCAGGCTAAAATTGCCGACTTGCGTGATATTAAGAAAATGTCTTTGTTGGGATTTGACGGTTTCTGCCAAGTGTTGGGTAAGTTTGACGGTAAGTTCTTAATGCTTAAGGAAACGTTAGCCACTCTTTGCTGTGCGCCTCCTGGTACCGGTAAAACTGCCGGCGTGGTGATTCCGACGATTTTTAACTCGCAAAAATTAAGTATTATCGTAAACGACCCGAAACCGGAGCTTTGTTACAGTACTTCCGGTGCCCGAGCAAAAGTCGGCCCGGTGTTTATCATCAACTGGGGTGCCGAAGATAATCCGAGCGAAGGTATTTATTATCCGAGTTGGAATCCGCTTTCTCCGAACTGTATTCCGGAACAAGGTCCAGACCGTGATATGTATGTGGATTCCATGTGCAACATTTTGGTGGAAGATCCTAAAGGCGGTGCCGATCCGCACTGGTCACAAACCGGTCGTGCGGCATTAACCGGATTTATTCAATTTGTGGTATCCAAGTGCGATCGCGCCAGAGCCAACGACTACTTTATCGGGCGCATCTACGAGGGTAAACTTGATGAAAAAGATAAGGAAGTTTTGGAAGGTTACTATATGGATATGCGTGATCCGGGAACGGCGCGTGCCATTCAAAACCTTAAAAACGGTACCTTGACGATGGAAAACTATTTGCCTATCGGTACGTGGAATCTTTTACCGTCGCGTTGGATGGGCAGAGAAGCCTGCATTGCCATGATTATGGAGTGGATTACGGAAGCTCAGATTAACGCCGCTCAAGAAATTCAACGTCGTTTGGATGAAGGTGACCAAATGGCGGCAATGGCAGACCCGACGCATGATATGTTGGAAGAGGCCATTAAAGAAGCGCGTAATTTCGGTTATGCTCAACGTTGCATTACGGAATTGAGTACTTTGAGTAACACTCCGGATAAGGAGCGCGGTTCTATTCTTTCTACGGCGTTTGCCGGTATTAACGTGTTCAAAAACCAAGCGGTTAAAGCGCGTACCAGTTTCTCCGATTTGCAATTTAAGGATTTGCGCGGTATGAAAGATCCGGTTACCGGTGAGTGGAAACCGATTTCGGTTTATTTGTCGGTTAACCAGGTAGATGCTCGTGCTTTGGGCGTTATCAGCAGTACGTTTATTGAGTTGATGTCTTCTTACCTTATTTCCAATCCGCCGAATCACGTGAATCGTACCGACGGCAAAATGGGACCGTTCCCGGCCTTGTTCATCCTGGACGAGTTCCCGCAAATGCCTAAGATGAAAGCCATTATTGACGGTCCGGCCGTAGGTCGTGGTCAGAAAGTTTCGTATCTGTTAATCGGACAAGACTTGGGCCAAATTTCCGGTAAATACGGTAAAGACGATTTGGAAACCGTGATTTCTACTACGGCTTGTAAGGTTATTCTGTCACAAAACAACGAGGTTACCGCGCAGCGTTTCTCTAAGATGATAGGAAACAAGACCGTTCAAATGTCTTCGTTCTCCAGAACGGAAGGTAGCTTGGGTAAAGACTTTAACCCGCTTGCCAAAAACGTTAACTATCAGTTGCAAGGTATTCCGGTTATCAGCTCAACTCAATTATTGAGTTTGCCGATGTTGAAACAGGTTGTGTTGATGCAAAGTTATATTGACCGTCCGATTATGGCCGATTCTCCGCGTTGGTATTTGGATAAGCAAATGCGTAAATTGGCGGCAATTCCTCCGTGTCCCAACGTTCCGGATTGGATTGTGGCTCAACGTGAAGATATTAACGATGATATGCTTGCCAAATTGGGTATTGAATACAATGCCGAAGAGGAGGGTGATGATAACTTTGAGGTTGACCAAGGCACTACGGCATAACCTGAAGTTTTTCATAAATAAAATTATAAGACCTCGCATAATGCGGGGTTTTATTTTAAAATTTTCGTTGATTTTGTCAAAAATCTATGATAGCTTGTAAACAAACCTAAATTAAAGAGATATGAAGAAGATATTATTACTTTGCATTACAACTGTTGCCGTGTTCTTTGTAACTGCCGGTGTGAGTTATGTTGAAACTTCTTCTCTTATGAAGAGTTATGAAAATGCAGTCGGTTCTGCTTTTCTGGTATTGTTTGTCGCCTTTATCGTTGCCGGATTTTATTACAGCGCACAAGCCGATAAAATAATTGCCGAAAGAGGATCGCTTTAGAGAAAAATAAAAGTCACCATGTAACAACAACATGGTGACTTTTGTTTTTTTATGATATGCAAATTATCAATAGTACGGAATAACTCTCGATTCGGCACCGTTGATAAACATACATCTCTGACCGGCGGCAAGCAAGGTATCCGTGCCTTGAGTAACGCTGTATGTCTGACCGTTGTCGGTACGGACAATGTATTCATATCCGCCCTGTTTCATCATACTGTCTTGTATCAGGTTACCGGCAAGCATACCGGCAGCGGCACCGCCGATGGCGCCCAAAGTGTTGGCACTGCGTCCGTGACCGATGGTCGAGCCGGCTACACCGCCTGCTACACCTCCCAATAAAGTTCCGGCCGTGTTATCGTCACTGCTGACGTTAACCGCACGTACCGATATAACGGTGCAAGGAAAGGCATTACTGGCCTGTCTTACTCCGGAATAGCTGTAATCATTACTGCCGATACGAGGCGCACAACCTGCCAAAATCATTAAAGCCGGTACAACGTATAATAAATTCTTGTTTATGTTCATTTGCATTCTCCCATTAAAAAAACTAAGTATATAATTATCTATTTGAAAATTATTGTCAAGACTGGACAATTAAAGATAGTTGATATATAGTGCATAAGATTTAAAACTTACACATAATTACAGAGGGTATAAAATGTTAAAAAGAACTAAAATAAAAACACTGTTGCAATCCGAGCAAACAATCGCTCAGGTGCTTGTAAAAGGTTGGGTTAAAACCAAACGTGATTCCAAAGATTTTTCGTTCATAGAAATAAATGACGGTTCGTGTTTAAAAAACATTCAGGTTATCGCCAATAATACCCTCGGCAATTACAATGATGTTAAAAAGTTGACAACCGGATCGTCGGTAGCGGTTACCGGTGCTTTGGTAGAATCCGCCGGCGGAAAGCAAAAATATGAAATTAAGGCGGAAAATATAGAAATTTACGGCGTTGCTCCGGAAGATTATCCGTTGCAAAAGAAAGGTATGAGTGATGAATTTTTGCGCAGTATCGCTCACTTGCGTCCGCGTACCAATAAATACGGTGCGGCGTTCAGAGTACGCTCCCGCTTGTCATACGCCATACACAACTTTTTCCAAAGTCGCGGTTTTGTATATGTCCACACCCCGATTATCACGGCTTCCGATTGTGAAGGTGCCGGAGAAATGTTTCAGGTTACCACTTTGGATATTAAAAATCCGCCGCTGTTGCCAAACGGAGAAATCGATTATTCCAAAGACTTCTTCGGTAAGGAAGCTCGTTTGACGGTTTCCGGACAATTGAACGGTGAGATGTATTCCTGCGCTTTGGGAGATATTTATACTTTCGGCCCGACTTTCAGAGCCGAAAACTCCAATACTCAACGCCATGCCGCCGAATTCTGGATGATTGAGCCAGAAATGGCCTTCGCCGATATTCACGATGATATGGATTTGGCCGAAGACATGGTACGCTATTTGGTGAAGGATATTATGGAAAATTGTGCCGAAGACTTGGATTTGTTTGAAAAGTTTGTTGATCCGACCTTAAAGCAAACATTGAGCAATATTGTTGATAACGGATTTGCCCGCATTACCTATACCGAGGCAATCGAGATTATGCAAAAATCCGGACACAAGTTTGAATATGAGCCGGTTTACGGAATTGATATGCAAACCGAACATGAGCGCTTTTTGGCGGAAGAATACTTCAAACGTCCGGTAATCGTCAGAGATTATCCGAAGGAAATTAAGGCCTTCTATATGCGCTTAAACGATGACGGTAAAACCGTTGCGGCTATGGATGTATTGGTTCCGAGAATCGGTGAGCTTATCGGCGGTTCGCAAAGAGAAGAACGCTATGATGTTTTGGTGGAAAAAATCAAAGAAACCGGTATGGATATCAAAAACTATGAGTGGTACTTGGATTCGCGCAAATACGGTACGGTACCGCATGCCGGATTCGGTTTGGGCTTTGAGCGCATGATGATGTTGGTAACCGGTATTGCCAATATTCGTGATACCATACCGTTCCCGAGAACTCCTAAATCAGTCAGTTTTTAAGGAAAAATCATGAAAAGAATCGTCTTTATAAGCTTTATTTGTTGTTTGTTATGTATTCCGGCGTATGGAGCGGAAAGCGAAGCGCCGGAAGCTCAACCGCAAGAACAGGAAGTTGAGGTAACACCTTCCGATATAGTGCATTACACGCATTACGGCAAAGTTCCGGAAATCCAGGAGCTTGATGAAAGCGAAGACGATTTGTATTCGGGCTCGGAAGTTAAGCCTTTGAATATAAAAATATCCGAAGAAGAAAAATTGCAAAACGCTTCCGCCGATTTTGATTATATTGATAAAGAATACGAGTTGCCGGAATTACTCTGTAATAACACCAATTTAACCAAACAGGTTGCGAAATTTATTCAGAATAATACCGAGGATAAGGACAGCTCTGTAAAAAGCCGTCGCAGTCGGTTGTTGATGATAAAAAATTTGCATGATTTTTCCGAAATAAGTGAAAATGATTTGAACAAACAAGACAATTTCAAAACCAGAGCGGCGTTGGTGTATTTGCGTATCAACGAAAATCGCGAGATAACCAGAATTTGCGAAAGTAAAGATAATACCTTCGGCAAGTTTCATAATGTGTATCTGGTTTTGTATCCGTACATGAAGTATTATAAAGTTGTGGTAACGAATCTGATTAGCGTTCCGGAAAAAATAGATGATGCAACGTTTGTATATAGTTGGTAAAGTGTATGAGTAACCGTCAGGACATAGTTGTTTACCAAAACAAAACAAATTTACCGGCCGTCGTAGAAGAAGACGGTCTGCAAAACTATTTGCAACAAATAAAACAATTTCCGGTTTTAAGTGAGGCGCAGGAAATTGATCTTATCCGCCGTTTCAAAGAGCAGGGAGATTTGCAGGCCGCACAGACCTTGATTACTTCTCACTTGCGCTTGGCCGTTAAAATTGCTCTTACTTATCGTCGCTACGGTTTGCCTACCGCCGATTTAATTTCGGAAGCCAATATCGGATTGATGCAGGCAGTTAAAAAGTTTGACATGAGCAAAAAAGTACGCTTGTCAACGTATGCCATGCTTTGGATAAAGGCGGCACTTAACGATTTTGTGTTGCGTTCTTGGTCTTTGGTAAAAATCGGTACGGTGGCGGCGCAAAAGAAACTTTTTTACAATTTGGGGCGCATCAAAGCAAAGTTGGGACTTTATGACAATAAAGAGCTTGAGCCGCAAGTGGTTAAACAAATAGCCAATGAATTGGTGGTTGATGAACGCGAAGTTGTTGAGATGAACCGTCGTATCGGCGGCGACAGTTCGCTTAATGTGTCCGTCGGGCATGATGATAATTCGGTTGAAGCCATTGATTTGGTGGCCGATAAAACACAGAACATAGAAGGCAGATTTGCCAATAAGGAAGAAGCGGAATTGAAGCGTAAAATTCTGTTTAAGGCTTTAGCAACCCTAAATGAACGCGAGCAATACATTGTAAAACACCGTATGTTGACCGATGAACCGCAAACACTTGATGAAATAGGCAGCAAGTTTGATATCAGCCGTGAACGTGTGCGTCAAATTGAAAAGCGTGCGTTTGAAAAGCTTTCCTCCGAAGTTAAAAAGTCAATGGCGGCGGCTGCTTAAATGACGGATTTTTTCTCACAAATCATCCGAAAGTTAGCTGCGGAAAAAATAGAAAATCCGCGTTTGGAAGCCCGCTTGATGATGGCGGAAGCTTTGCATTGCCGTCCGGAAGAAATATATCAAGACATAAAATTAACGCAAGAAGAACAAGCTAAAGTTGAAGCCATGCTTGATGAGCGTTTGCGACATAAACCGTTGGATAAAATTTTAGGACACCGCGAATTTTATAAATATGATTTTATTGTTAACGAAGATGTGTTGTCGCCGCGTCTGGATACCGAAATTTTGGTGGAGGAAGCACTTGAAATTCTAAAGAATATACCAAAGCCGAAAATATTGGATTTGGGTTGCGGAAGCGGTTGCATTATTGAAACTTTGTTGAAGGAATTACCGGCGGCAAGCGGGTGTGCTGCGGATATTTCCGATAAAGCATTGGCGGTGGCAAAACAAAACGCCGAAAATTTGGGAGTAAACGATCGTCTGCGGTTGTTAAATGCCGATTGGTTTGCCGATGATTTTGTTGCGGCAACGGGTGAAACATTTGATATGATTGTATCTAATCCTCCGTATATCCCGTCGGCCGACATAGAGACTTTGGATACTGAAGTTAAAAATTATGATCCGCTTACGGCATTGGACGGCGGTAAAAGCGGTTATGACAGCTATGAACGGATAGCGCAAATCGCACCCGAAATGTTGCAAAACAGCGGTTATATTTTGTTGGAAGCCGGGTACGGGCAGGCTGAAAAAATCGCCGATATTTATATAAAACAAGGATTTAAATTACTGAAAATCGTTGATGATTTGGCCGGTATTGAAAGATGTGTGATTTTACAAAAAGCAGTTGCAGAAAATAAAAATAATTAGTATATAAAAGGTGTAGGGCAGTTTTTGTCGCCCGATTTGTTTTTTTAATTTTGTTTGAATGGTTATTATATGAAAAAAATCAATAACAATAAGTTTCGCGGTAATTCCGTGTATTCTCTTAATTATAAATTTGACAGTGTGAGTGCCGCCGGTAAGTTGAGCGGTACGGCTTTGGATTTGATTAAACGCTATAACGAACTTGCCAAAGAGGCGCAAAGTAACGGCAACTATGTTGAAATGGAAGTGTTCCGCCAATATGCCGAACATTATCGCAAAATCGTGACCGAAATTAACGAACGTAAAAATCAACATCGTGATTATCAAAATGAAAATCAGCAAAACGCTGAAGAAAATGTGTCGGAAACAAATAATAATTTGGTAGAAACTCAAGCTGCCGAGCCGGCTGAAGATTCTGCTGAAGAAGCTAAGCCGGAAGTTGCGGAAAAACCGCATAGAGGTCGCCGCAGTCTGAAGGTGGTGGAAATAAACGAAACCGCACAGGCAGAACAAAAAAGCGAACCGCGTAAACGTCGTTCTCCGCTTCGTGTGAAAAAGACCGAAGCTCTTGACGCGGCAAGCGAGGCTTAATGCAACCCGACGATAAACTGCGTATTGCTTGGCAAATTGCGCGTTCCGCCGATGTGTCAACACCGGACGGTAGTGTTGTGTTATATAGTATAAGCTATCAACCGAGCGATATTAATAAACGCAAGGCAATGGCTTATTTACAAGAAAATCCCGATAAAAAAATGCTTGATGATACCGAGTGCGGAAAGCAGTTGATTGCCTTGGGGTTGGAAACCGGTAGTGAAAATCCGGATGCGGAATTGCTGAAAATATGGGCATTTGCTTCCGAAAGATTTATAAAAGCGGTTAAAGGTAATGTTGTGGCGTTTGTAGATAATGCCGATAAACGCAGTACTTTTGTTTCGGTAGAATTACCGCTGTTGTTACAAAATGAAAACGTTAAGACCATCAACGGTCAGGATAAATTTATTTTCGCCGAGAAGTTTATTTAATTGAAACATAAAAAAAGTGGAACTCCTTTTTGCAAAGGGGTTCCACCGGATATTTACTCAACGCAGTCAACAAGTTCGTAGTCGTCGGCGGGCTCTTCATAACCGATCTCCTCAAGGAGGCGGTCAATGGCAATCACCTTCTTGGTAATCTCCATAGCCTTGACGACGTCCGAACCGCATGCGAGAGCCTTGTCACGAAGTCCTTCACGCTCGGACAGAAGAGATGGGATGAGCTCCTCAATTTCCTTGTCCATCTTCACAATCTCTTTGTAGACAGCCATAGAGGCAATAATATCACTGCTCTTCAGGGCCTTGTCCTGCAAAGCTGACTGCTCCATGCGGATCTCATTGATTTTCTCACTTGCAGACTCGGCTGCGTTAACATTCACTGCGAATACCATGCCAATAATGGCGAGAATCATTTTCTTCATAATCGTTTATTTTTAATTGTTTGACATATTCCTTTAGTGGGATACTTAAAAAGATACAATCGTGAAAAAACATAATAACGCCGTAACAAGTAGTTCACAGTGTTTATTTATAGTATGCTAATTTCATATATAATTTGTATCAATATCCGATTATAGTGTAGCACAATGAACAAAATAGTCAAGAAAATATTTTTGTCAAAATAAGAGCATAAAAAAAAGATTTCCGTTTTAGGCGGAAATCTTTCTTTTTACTTGTCTTCGTCTTCCAAAATTTTGCGGGCAAAGTCCATCTCGTCGCAATACTTGTCATCTTCGGGAACGTCAAGTATGGCTTTACGGAGCTCGTAGGCAAGATCAGCTATTCGCACGTCAACGTAGCGAATATCCTTGTACAAGGATAATGCGGCCTCGGAATCAGATTTACAATTTGCAACTTTCCTTTTCAACTCGGAACGGGCCGACTGCAGGTCGCTGAGGTGCATAGCTTTGTCAAGGCAATCCAAAACTTCGGGAGAACACTCTCTCTGCGCATTTGCGCACAATGAACACATCGATAATACGATGACAAATAATACCTTTTTCATACTCATAAACTTAGAATTTGTAAAAAGAGAATAAATCTTTTGGCACCGATAGTCAAGATAAAAGTTTGCATTTTGTCTAAAATAAAAAACGAATAAAAAAACGCCCGCAGAAATTACTGCGAGCGTGTTTTGACTTTTCAAGAAAAATTATTCTTGAGAATAAGCTTTAGCTTGCTTTTTAGCTTCTTCCGAGCTTCTGGCAACGTTTACCAAGATGGTTTGCGTTACTTCTGGGTGCAAGTTCAATTTAACTTGGTAAATACCCAAATCTTTAATAGGCTTTTCCAGGTAAATATAACGGCGAGCAACATCGAAACCAGCTTCTTTAATAGCGGAAGCAATGTCACGGATGGTAACGGAACCGTATAATTGACCTGTTTCGGCAGCTTGACGAACCAAAACAGCACTAAAGCCGTTCAAAGAACCGGCCAATTCGGCAGCCTTGCCGAGCAATTCTTGGTTACGCAATTCCAAAGCTGCTTTTTGAGCTTCAAAATAAGCCATGTTAGCTTCGGTAGCACGCAAAGCTTTCTTTTGCGGCAACAAATAGTTACGGGCATAACCGTTTTTAACGGTCACTTTATCACCCATTTTGCCCAATTTTTCTACGTGTTCAAGTAAAATAACTTCCATAATACCCTCCTACATAGCAACATAAGGCAACAAAGCGATATAGCGAGCGCGTTTAATGGCTTTAGCCAATTCTCTTTGTTTTTTAGCCGAAACCGAAGTAATACGAGACGGGATAATTTTGCCTTTCTCGGAAACATAGCGAGAAAGCAACTTAACGTCTTTGTAATCAATCTTTATAGCGTTTTCACCGGAAAACGGGCAAGATTTTCTTTTGAAAAATGTTTGTTTAGCCATCATCGTTCTCCTTAAGCTTCTTGAACAGCTGCAATATCTTCATCGGTATTGGCAGTTTCATTGCAAAATTCATCAACTTTAACCGTCATATAACGAATAACATCTTCGTTCAAACGGATAAGTCTTTCATATTCAAAGATTGCTTTGGCCGGAGCCGTAATGTTCAACAAAACATAGTAACCTTTGCGGTTTTTCTTAATACGATAAGCAAGGTTCTTCAAACCCCAATTATCAACTTTAACAACTTCGCCGCCTTCTTTTTTAATAACTTCGCTCAATTCGGAAACGAGAGTATTAACTTGTGAAGCGCCCAAGTCTTGACGTGCAATCAGCACGCTTTCGTAATTAGACATTTAAAACATCTCCTTATGGATAACTCAACAAATGGTCGTCGCCTATATTTCACAACGCTTTTGAGCAATGCAAAAAACAACCGTCGACCGGTTAATGTATAGCCGAATTTCAAAGAATCCGGCAAGGGACAAGTGCGAATATACACGAAAAGATGATAATTGCAAGTGTTTTTTATCGGCCAAAGCAGGATTTTTGCCAATCCTGCAAATAAAAATATAAACATTATTTTAACATTTTGGATATATCATGGCGGCAAAGTAATGTGAATCTTAAGGTGTGAAATGAAAAAGATATACACGATTTTTGCCGTTCTGACCGGTGTTTTGTTGGTCGGTTGTGTTGAAATTTCCGACCGTCCGTATGAACGTAAACGTTTGGTGGAACAATATAATCCGCAATGTAATCAAGAAGCTACGATTGCGGTATATGATGAAATGGGAAGTTTTGAAGTTCCGGGCTGTATAAGTTACAGTTTCCCTCAGGTTGATGAAGAAGTTGTGGCGGAAGATATACCGGAAGAAACTCCGCAGAAGGCGAAATTCAGAAGAATAAAGAGAACAGTTAAAAAGACAACCAAAACAATTCCGCAGGTGGAAGAAGAATTAGACGTTGACGCCATTGAGGGCGAGTTCCCGGATGTTGAGAAAAACAAACACGTTGACGAAGTTGTCTTTGAAGACCTTAACAGCCACATTTTGGCTTATTGTCGCGGTACGGAAGAGGAAATCAAAGTCTGCGTATCGCGTCTTGAACACACATGTTATATCAGACTTGAGGATATCCCGCGTTTTGCCGCTAAATACGACTTTTTGAAGACCGGCACTTATCCTACTCGTCGTTGGCGTGAGGGAGAATACTTCCCGAGGTGGTAAATATGTTGGCACACGTTCATACCATAGCTTTTAACGGTTTATCCGTACTGGATGTTGATTTGCAACTGCAAATCACTTCCGGTATGCCGGCTTTTACAATCGTCGGTTTGCCGGATAAGACCGTGGCCGAAAGCAAGGAACGTGTGCGCGCCGCTCTCAATACCATGGGTGTTGAAATACCGGCAAAGAGAATTACCATAAATTTGGCACCTGCCGATTTGCTCAAAGAAGGTTCGCATTTTGATTTGCCGATAGCAATGGCATTGCTTGCCGGTTTGAATATTGTGCCGACGGAAGAAATTATTAATTATGTGATAATCGGTGAACTGGGACTTGACGGTGCCGTTTTGCCGATAAACGGTGTTCTGCCGGTTGCCATTCATGCCAATCGCATCGGTAAAGGTCTTATATGTCCGGAAGTGCAGGGCAGTGAGGCCGTTTGGTCCGGTTTAAAAGATATTGTTGCCGCTCCGACATTACTTTCACTTATTAATCACTTTAAGGGAGTGCAACAACTGCCGCAACCTACGGCTAAGAGCAAGAAAACAAAAGTATCCGATTTGGATATGGCCGATGTTAAAGGTCAGGAAACCGCCAAGCGTGCTTTGGAAATAGCCGCGGCGGGAGCGCATAATTTGTTGATGGTCGGTACACCGGGCGCCGGCAAATCCATGTTGGCATCAAGGTTGGTAACCATTTTACCGCCGCTCACAACCGAAGAAGCGTTGGAAACCTGCATGATTCACTCGATTGCCGGAGAACTTAAAAACGGCGAAATCAGCTTTGAGCGTCCGTACCGTGATCCGCACCATAGTGCTTCCACACCGGCATTGGTAGGCGGCGGCAGAAAAGGGGTTCCGGGTGAAATTTCTCTCGCTCACAACGGTGTTTTGTTTTTGGATGAGTTGCCGGAATTCAATCGTTCTACATTAGAGGCATTGCGTCAACCGATAGAAACCGGTTATGTGAGTATTTCACGCGTGAACTGTCATACTCAATATCCGGCAAACTTTCAACTGGTGGCGGCAATGAATCCTTGTCGTTGCGGTTATTTGGGATTAAGCGGACACGAGTGTTCGCGAGCTCCTAAGTGTGCCGAAGAATACCAATCGCGAATATCCGGTCCGTTGATGGACAGGTTTGATATTCATATTCAAGTCCCACCGGTCAGCCCGTGGGATATGTCTGAAGTTAAAAAGGGCGAAAGCTCCGAAACTATCAGACAAAGAGTGGTTGCCGCTCGCAAAATACAGCAACAAAGGTTTAACCGGCTCGGGCATCCGGAATTGCACACCAATTCACAGCTTAAGGGTGATTTGCTTGATGAGGTGGTGCAGCTTGATGCCGAAGCTAAAAAGCTTTTGGTCGGTTTTGCCGATAAGATGAAGCTCTCGGCGAGGGCGTATCATCGAATTTTAAAACTTGCAAGGACAATTACAGACTTGCAAAATGAGAAAAATGTGTCTAAAGTACACATTGCAGAGGCGTTGTCATACAGATATGTTATGCCGTCAAAACAGGTATAGGAGAAAATAAATGAGTAAAAATAAAAATATTATATATGCATTGACCGCAATATTGGGAGCAAGTACGCTTGCCGCCGGTGTTGCAGTTGCCGGTAATACACACGATGATTACTGGCTGCAGACGCAACCGATGGAACACCTGACCGTTGCAGATTTTGAAACAAAGGCTGCTGCTCCGAACGGTTATGTAGTGCAAAACGGAGAACAGATAATTTATGAAGAGATGCCGGTTGCCGCACCGCAAGTTGCAGACGGTGTGCCGCCGAAAGATAAGGACGGCAGTTTATTCCCGGGCGGCTCTTGCATAACTTGTTCCAAGGATAAAGACGGCAGTTTGCTTGGCGGAGCTCCGTGCGAAGGTTGCTCTAAAGAAAATACCATGGTGCCGGGCCCTTGTAATATTTGTGAAGCTCGTCAGGCCGAAGTGGTAGCTCTGCGTAACTATATTCCTTATACCCCGGCAGTTTATGAAGCGGTACAAAAGAATTGTTGTCAAATGGGAACAATAGCTCTGGATCATGTTGATTTCCGTATTAAAAATAACGGAATTGACGGACCGTATTCCTCCAAATTGGGTAATTATCGTTTCCGCATTTTCGGTTGTCGCCGCTTTAATAAAGAAGCCTCTCTTAACAGCGGTCGCATAATGGAAAAGAATATAGATTTCCAAACCGTATTTGAAGAAGCGGTTGATGATTGCTACAAAGTACTTCCTATGCCTAAAGATTTGTGCTTACAGTCAACTCCGGCCGAAACTCCGGAATATGTGTTGACGGCAGAAATTACCAACTATTTTATGAATATCTGTGACGAATATGACTGGGATAAATCCAAAAAGAAAGAAACCAGAACCGGTTCTTCCGAAATTACCGTTGTATGGCGCTTGATGGATTTGACCAAGAACAAAGTTTATTGGAAAGGCGAAAGCACCGGTTACGGCGAACTTTATTTCGGCGAGAAAAACGGAGAAATCAAGCTGATTGAACGCGCTTTTGCCGATGCCAGCAGTAATTTGCGCGGTTTGACCGGTTTTGAAGATCAACTGATGCAAAGAAAATCTATGGAGCAAATGGCGGCTGAACGTTATGCTCTCATTGAAGAAGAAAGAGCTGTTAATCCGCTCAAGTGCGGTTATCGCAAACAGTATGAATGTGTTAAGAGTTGCGAAGTCGGTCGTCCGGGCGCAATGATTAATCAATGCTGTGATTGTGCCGCAACTTGCGAAACGGGAGAGTGTGTAACTCCGGCTCCGGTTGTTCAGTCTTGTATCACCGAAGACGGACAAATCTCCGAAGCTTGCCAAGTTGTTGATGACACCTGGATTGATACCGGCGATGTCAAATCATTGGAAGGATTATGCGTTGTTGCTACCGACCCTTGCAAAAATCTGACCCCTGAAACCATGTATCGTATGCGTTCTTCGGTAGTGGAAATCACCGGTGCCAACGGTCGTAAGGGCGCAGGCTTATTAATCTCCGAAAACTTTATTTTGACTTCGGGTGATTTGATTGACAGCAACAATAACAATTACGTGGTTAAAACAATTCGCGGCGCCCAAATGAATGCGCGTGCCGTCAGAGTTAACCCGAGCAAAAACACTGCTTTGTTGATGCTTGATCAACCTACCGAGTATACTCCGCTTGCTCTTAACCTGAGCTTGCCGGAAGTTGGTACGGACGGCTTTATGACAATGGGTGTTCTTGATGTACCTGATTTCAAAGACGGACAAGATTATTTGGAAAACAGTGCTCGTATTGAGGGCTACCGTTATACCAAAGAAAAAGGTTCGGAAATCCTTGTTAACACCTTTATTCAAAACGTAACGGTCGGCGGCGGATTGTTCCACAAGACCTGCACCGTTGCCGGTATGGCTCATTCCGGTATCAAGACCGATGACGGATTGGATGTTTATGTTCCGACCGAAATTGCTCTTCGCAGTTTAGGTATCAGCATCTGCGGACATGAATATGTTGAAGAGAGCCCGTGGCAGCAAACGGTTTACAGACCGGTTACCGAGCAAATTGAAGTTATTCAACAAGCTCCGGAAGCCATGGCTGTTAAGGACAGAAAATAAGAAAACAGCCCCTTCGGGGGCTTTTTTCCTAAATTGAGCGGAAGGATAAAAGATGATTACAAACGAAAAAGGTCGTTCAATGGTTGAAATGCTCGGTGTGCTGGCGGTTATCGGTGTTATGACCGTAGGCGGACTTAATATTATAAGCCGTTCACGTAATGCACACGAGATTGGACAGCTTGTTTCCGAAGTTTCAAAAATTGCCATGACAGCCAAAAAAATGGCGTGTGAATATGATGAAGAATATGGCTCTTATACCTTGTTTTTGTATAAATCCGAAGCATATTCCGATTCTTTGGAATATGAAAACGGCGTATTTACAGGGCCTATGGACGCTCAAATTACTATTACCGGCGATAAAAGTTCTTTCACGGTGAGCGCATCTGATCTTAGTGAGGATGCTTGTATCCAAATGGCCGGAAATAACTGGGGTACGAAAGGAACCAACGGCTTTTTGGGTGTTTGCGTAGGCGAACAGGCATGTAATCCTACATCCGATGCTCAAATGGAATTAAATGCGGCTTCCGCTTCTTGTGCCGACGGCTCAACCGTTAAGTTAAAATTTAAAGCTTGTTATGAATAAAAGGAGATTGATAATGATGAAAGACTTACAAAATGGTCGTTCCATGCTTGAGATGCTCGGCGTATTGGCGATTGTCGGAGTTTTAACCGTTGGCGGCTTCAGCTTGGTCAGTAAGGTAAATAACAGCAATCAGGTTAATACAACAATCGATGAAGTCAGCAGTTTGGCTCACAAGGTAAGAATTGTGGCGCGTGACTATACTTCGGGTGACGGCAGCTTTATGAAGTATGTTTGTAAAGCCAAAGCCTATCCGGATACGTTGGATTGTGATTTGGCAGAAGGTTCGGCAGAAGACGATACTTGTAACTGTTCGGCATTTACGGGTAATGCCGATGTCAGCTATGCGGTTGCAACGGCAAGTTATCCGGCATTATTTACATTGACGGCTTCCAATTTGAATGAAGAAATGTGTATGGCATTGTTGACGGCAAACTGGGGCAGTGCATCCACAACAGGATTTATGGAAATCAGCGGAAGTACGTCGTCAACGTCAACCTCAACGGATTCTATTGCTCAAGCGGCGGCAATCTGCAACGGCGACAGTAATACTCTGACTTTGAAATTCAGATAAAAATAAATGAATAAAAAAAACGGGAAGCAAACCTTCCCGTTTTTTTGTTGCCCTATGGTTATCAATAGAATGTCCACTCTATGGAGTTGCTTTGTCCGCTACATTTTGAAACGGCGGTAGCAATATTGGCATCAACAACCGCAGTACCGTTTACTTTTACACTAACCAAACCGGAACGAGTACCTTTTCCCCAATCCTGAGTAGCCAAATCAATGCAAGATTCTTCAGGTACGACGGTGTAAGTAATTTTAAAGGCTTTATTCTTGGTATCAGACGCATTTTTAGCGGCACTTTCAAGTGTTACATTGCCACCGAAAGGATTGGTTCCCGTACCGTCACCCAATTCATCAGGGAACAAGTGTGCCTTATTAACCAAATCAGCTGTTGAATCATCAAGAGCGGCGTACGTTTTATGACCGTAAAACAAAGCACGAGTACTTGAAACGATTTGTGTTATTTGATCAATACATTTATTAACGCGATGTTTGCCCATAGCTTTGGAATAACCTGCAATACCACCGATGGATAAAACCCCGATAATGGCCAATACACCGAGCATTTCAATCATTGAACGACCTGTTTCATTTATTTTCATTTTAATTTCCTCCCATAAATTAGAGTTACCATACCAAACATTTAAACAATCGTCAATTACTAAGTACAGTTAGTTGTCGTTAAAACGAAAATTGTAACAAAAAGTTCATAATTCTTTTTAAAAAAGTGTGTTATAATCATAATGTACAAATGTTTTAATAGGAGGAAACTATGGTAAATAAAGTACGATGGTCCTTCGTAAGTAAACTCTTACAAGGGGGAGGCAAGATGATATGTCTGCTTGTTGTGGCAGCATTCATCTACTCTACATCAGCTCAAGCCAGAGTATGTTTCTTGCCTGGTGGTATTTGTCCGGGAACTACCGCGCCAAAGAACACTACAGGGTCAGGATCCGATGATGTCGGATACGCACCTCAAGGCGGAGACTGTACAGGCTACACTTTAACTCAAATAAAATGTAAAGGTCAGGCCTGCGAAGAAGGCTGGAATTGCGAATCGTGTACGAATGCGCAAGGTACGTTTTATAAATGTACTCCAAAAGATACACCACCGGGATATACCCCGGGTTTGGAGAAGTGTAATACTCCTTGCCAACGCTATTCCACACCGGAAGCACCGAATCGCTTTACGGGTAACCAGATAAACGGTCGTTGCGACCCGATAGCTGATTACACAGCTACCAAACCGAATCCGTGTCGTACATATATTACGCCGGATTATGTTTGCGGAGTAAAGATATCCGGCGCTAATGTAACAGATATGACCAAAGAAGGCGGCGATTGTAAGGTATGCTATACCAACATTGTGGCAATGAGCGGATACACAACAACCAAACCGGCGAGTTGTACAACGTATAACTCCAGACGTAACGGTTTGGGATCCGATCAGGATACGATGTGCTACACGTCGGGAACTTCAATCGGTGAAAACTTCAGCACGACAAAACGTGACAGTGAAGCATTCATCATTGAAACACAATATGGTTCGGATACGTTTATATCTTTAAGCGGAGCCCAAACCAAGAAGAACACGGAAGCGTGCTATCGTGCGACCGGTTGTAACACGGCTAACGGTTGGTTACAAGCATCGGATGTGGACGGTTCCAAGTTTGAATTTTTGGAAAAGATGTCTGACGGTATCACCTGCCGTAAGGCAATTGCTTGTAAAGAGAGCAACCAATGGTTCAATTATGAAAAATTGGGTAAAGATAAGAATATTCACTTTACAACGGAAGAAGAAACCAGAAGCGGTTTAACCTGCTATCGTGCAACGGGCTGCTTCAAGCGTGCATACGCCAGTCAGCCGGATGCCAGATTCTTTACGTTTGATAAGCAAACTTCAAACAATAAGAATTGCTGGACTGTAACCGGTAAGGC